>OBXZ01000044.1_pt1 | contig 163889 bp, 160 predicted proteins | sample 1538171 | NCBI WGS metagenome assembly OBXZ01 (sample SAMEA2580161, study PRJEB22360) | human gut metagenome | biome: human gut; feature: human-associated habitat; material: faeces | place: Denmark | collected 2008/2010
CGTAGATAAAACCACATAACTGAAAGATGAATTTACACACAAATTTGGACTTGACTGGGAAAGAAGCATAATAAACCAACTAACAATGTAAAAAAGACCTACCAGATTGTGAAAATTAATGAAAAAGTAGGTTTAGGAGGCTTTTTATGGATATAAATGAGTTATCACCATCAGAGGTTTTCTCTTATTTTCAGGAGATTTGTGCGATTCCGCATGGTTCTGGGAATACCGGGATGATTGCGGATTATTGTCTGGAGTTTGCTAAGTTGCATGGGCTTAAGGCAAGGAAGGATACGTCTGATAATATTGTTATATTTAAGGCTGGTTCTTCTGGATATGAGGACTGTGAGCCTGTGATTTTGCAGGGACATCTTGATATGGTGTGTGAGAAAGAGCCAGACTGCGATATTGACATGAGTGTACAGAGCATTAAGGCCTGCACCGATGGTAAGATGGTATGGGCTGATGGCACGACTCTTGGCGCTGATGATGGAATTGCTGTTGCATTTATACTGGCAGTGCTTGCATCGGATACAATTGCACACCCTCCGATACAGGCTGTGCTTACGAGTGATGAGGAGATTGGAATGCTTGGCGCAAGAGACCTCGACACTTCTGAACTTACAGCAAAGAGGCTTATCAATATTGATTCTGAAAGTGAAGGAATATTGTATGTAAGCTGTGCTGGTGGTGTGAGGGCTGAGTGTGATATTCCGGTTGCGTATGAGGATGCTGCGGACTGGGTGGCAGATGGTGCAATTGATGTGCAGAATGGTTCGGTATGCTTCGAAGTTAAGATAAGCGGGCTTGCCGGCGGTCATTCCGGCGTTGAGATTCACAAACAGCACACTAATGCTATAAGATTGCTTGCTTCATTACTTTCACATGCCAGCGGGGCAGCAGATTTCCGTCTTGTGTCGCTTTCAGGTGGCGGCAAGGAAAATGCAATTCCAAAAGAAGCAAAGGCAGTTGTAAGCGTCAGAAGTTGCGATGCCACAACATTTGAACAAAGCATCAAAGAGAGTGAGGCTGTGTGGATGCAGGAAATCAGAGCGACAGAGCCATATGCTAAGATTGAGGTTGAAAAGACAGACGCTGCAGCAGACAAAGTCCTCAATTCTCATAGCACTGCAAATGTAATATATGCCCTCTGGTTAAGTCCTGATGGTGTGTACAAAATGAGTCAGGAGATTAATGGCATGGTGCAGACTTCGCTCAATCTGGGAACTGCTTACCTCGACGCAGACAAGCTTGTGTACAAATATCTTATAAGAAGCAATACAGCGGCTGGAAAGAAATTATTGTTAGAGAGAGTCACCACATTCGTAAAACATTTGTCAGGAAAAGTAGTCACAATGTCGGACTATCCTGCATGGGAATACAAGAGTGATTCGCAGTTAAGAAAGATATGCGTTGAGAGCTTTACAAATGTGTACGGCCACGAACCGGAAGTGACCTCAATCCACGCCGGACTCGAATGTGGCATACTTGCCGGGAAAATGCCGGGAGTAGATATGATATCATTTGGACCGACACTTGAAAGTGTGCATACGCCTGATGAGTGTATGAATGTGGCTTCAGTGGGGAGAACATGGGAATATCTGATGGAGATACTTAAAAGTTTATAACTAAATTTGCGGGAGTAAGTGTGTGACGACAGATTGCATCACATTTACTTCCGCAAATTTAGTTATATACTACAGAAAAATGGGTAGAATATGCTATATATTAACCATAAGGAGAATTAATACATGATAAAAGATGGATTTTTATACCTTGCGGCACTTATATTTGCAGCCGCAGTATTAGTAAATCTACCTAAGATTTTTAAAGGGAAAAAGGCACAGGTGTTCTTTAATTTTGCACCGCCGATTGTACTTATATACCTGGGGCTTATGCTGCTTTGCACAATGAAAGTGTGGGACCTTAGTGCAACAAGCGCTGTGTACAAATCAGTCAAGAACCCGATATTATATGCGATGCTTTTCATAATGCTGCTTCGCTGTGATTTGAAGAAAATCATCAAGCTTGGACCTAAAATGCTTATCGGTTTCTTCGCAGCAACTTTGTCAATCGGACTTGGATTCTTTGTTTCATATGCAATATTCCACCAGCTCTTAGGCGCAGGTTCATGGAAAGCACTCGGCGCACTGTGCGGAAGCTGGATGGGCGGCGGCGGCAATATGCTCGCAATCCAGGCAGCACTTGATGTTGACGAAGCAACAATGGCTTACGCCCTTGTTATGGATTCAATCTGCGCGACACTTTATGTAATGTTCCTTCTGTGGGCAATCGGAAATCACGAGAAGTTCAACAAATGGACAAAGGCAGACACAAGCATAATCGACGGCGTTGGAGCTACACTCGAAGAGGAAGCAAAAGCCAACACAAAGCCTCTCGTATGGCAGAACATCATTCTTCTGCTCGGTTCAGGACTCTTAGTATCGGCAGTTTCAATGGAACTTGGCAGCATGATTAATGCACATTTATCATTCTTTGACAGCACAACATGGACAGTCCTTATCGTATCAGTGCTTGGTATCGTATTCGCCCTGACACCATTTGGCAAGATTAAGGGAACTGAGGAGATTTCAAATGTAATGCTTTATATAGTCATTGCCTTAATAGCCTCAAGAGCAGACCTCGGAGCAGTCGGCAATGCCCCAATATGGCTTCTCGCAGGATTCGTAATCCTCCTTATCCATGTGGCAATAATGATAGCACTTGCGAAGATATTGAAACTCGACATCTTCACATGCAGTGTTGCTTCCCTCGCCAACATCGGTGGAACAGCAACAGCACCGGTCCTCGCCGGCGCATACTCAAATGCCCTCGTACCAGTTGGTATCATGATGGCGCTGCTCGGCTATGTCATCGGAACCGGCGGCGGTCTGGTTGTGGCCAATCTGATGAGTATATTTGGGTAGGTTTTAATGGAATAATTGATGGAGTGGATAGCACTTCGGCAGTAGATGGGTACTGCCGGGGTGCTGTTTTTTTATGCGATGGAATTGGTGAAAATAAAAAAGAAACGAGAATCCTTTTCCAGTCGTGAGACTTTACTCAGTCAAAAACCCGTTTCTTAATTAGTATATTATAAAATATGTATGAGATAGTCAAGAGGAGAAAAATACATGGTTGTGGAGCAGATTAAATTGTAATAGGTGAGATATTTTTATTACTTTCGACAAAATACGACAGAACATATGTTATAGCAGGTATATACTCTTAGTATGGAGGATAGGACTATGATGTATTTTGAGAAAGATTTAGTGAATAAAGCAATTGCGTTAATAGATGGGAAAAGTAAAAGTGATGAATTGAAGGCATTTACAGATGTGAACGACATTAATAATATGATTAGAAATCTGCAAATAAATAGAGATTATCAGTGTGATGCTATTAAATTAAATCAAAGATTGAGAGAAGAGTATCCAAATATAGAAAAGTTGCTGAATTTAGGAAGAAGAGTTAATAATAGTGTGAATAACAATACAAGATATGATGTTGTTTCTGCAATTATTGCTGACTTAAATGCAGATAAATACGGAATATATGTTGATGTGCTTCTTAAACATAAGGTTATAAATGATATGAAGGAGTTTATAGAGAAGGTGGATTAATGTAAAAAATGACTCTGGAATAGTCGATTATAATTCTTTATAATTAGTTTAAAGTACATTTGAAATAGATAATGAGGATTTTCATATCTAAGAGAAAGGGTTACATGGATATATTTGAAGAAAAAAGACAATTAATTGAAAAGATTGCATGTCAGAAAGAAGATACTTTAGAGTCAAAATTGGAGTTAAAACAACTTTTATTAAAAGACACTAATGGAGGGAAATTATATAAATACAGGTCTTTTGATAAAGATGGATATTCTCTTAAGAATCTTGAAGAAGGAACTTTACATTGTTCTTTGGTGGAAGCTTTTAATGATCCGTTTGATAGTAAATTTGGGTATTCATTTGAAGCTTTGTACAAAGAAAGGAGTAGGGACTATGAAAAAGAAATGAATGAAAAGATGTATATATTTGAACAGGCTATATATGTACTTAAAGGGGATAAGGAAATTAAAGGTTTTAATAAAGAAGAACAAAGAAAAATTAATAAGTTATTGCAAAATAGAAAAATTATAGATTTTTGGGAAGCATTTAAAAAAGAAAATGCTGATAAATATAAAATTAGTTTGGAAGATAACAAAAATAATATTATACAATTAATAAAGATTGCTTTATTAGATGGAGACTCAAAACAATATAATGGAGTTGATGAAGGGCTTTTAAAATTAATATTGGATAATATGAATGAACAATCAATGGATATGCTTGCAAATGAAGATTTTAACATGAATGAGTTTGCCATAGCAAATGGAATTTCTAAGGATGTAGATGAAATAAGTTTAACATCAGAAGTATTGAAGAAACTTTGTCCACAATTCAAAAAAATACTAGAAAAAGTATTGAAAATTTTTTGTGATAAATGTGGTGAGATTGATAGTTGCATAAATAAATTATATTTGGTTGGATGTTTATCAAGTGATTTTAAGAATAGACTCATGTGGTCACATTATGCAGATTGTCATAAGGGATTCTGTATAGAGTATAATTTTAGTGCTTTAGAAAAAATACAAAATGATCAATATCTTTTGCCAGTACTGTATGATAATAAAAGACCATTGTTTCCATGGAGTATTGCATTTGATCAATCTGAAAGTAGCATAAAAGAGGCTCAGAAAAAAATTTTATTAAGTTTGTTAACTAAAGATAATGTTTGGAGTTATGAAAAAGAATGGAGAATATTTATTAGAAAACAAAGAAGTTCTGAATTAATAATGCCTCCAATAACATGTATTTATTTGGGAGCACGTATTGATAATGAAAGTAAAAATGCAATTATTAATATTGCTAATAAGCATAATATTCCTGTGAAACAAATGCAATTAGATAGAGTAACTTATGATTTGCATGCTGAGGATATTACTAATAAATATAATACCGTAATATTTTGAGTAACTGAATTAGGTATTAGTGTTTCTGAATTTATAACATTAGTAAAAGAAGATTCATAAATTTAAAATTGAGGAGTTAAATAAAGATAAAACATAATGAACAAAGCAACCATTTGAGTAGGAACAACTGAGGTGTGTTTTCACATGATTATGACATATAAGAATGTCGAAGAATTAAGTAAAGGTGCGGATATTTGTGAGTTTAGTGTAAATTATATTGATTTTATTAAATTGTAAAGTTAAATTAGAACTTCAACATGATTGAATTAGGATAGACCAGGAGGTGTAAATGAATAGGCATAAACATATTTTTAGTTTTATTTTTACTGTAGTATCAGTCCCTTTAGTGCTTGCAGTACAGGAGTTATGTTCTGATATACAATATTCTTTAAAGAACTATTTGATAATACTATTGATTATATCGATTGCTGGAATTTCAGCTTGGATTGAGTATGGTCAATATAAATCAGAGAAAGAAATTGAGGAAAAAGAAAAAGTTGAAAAACAAAATGAGAGAGCTAAAATGGTACTATCTCAAATAGTCCAATTGATTGATAGAAAAGCAGGAATTATTCGTGACAATACATATGAATTAGTAATTACAACTAAAGAGTGGCCATATTTTTATGGTGCTCATAAGTATTTGCATGAAGTGTGTGAAAATTTAAAATTTACTGTTGCGAAGATAATTAAGGCTGAAAATGATTATGTAGATGTTTCACTTATATATAAATATTATGGAGAAGAGGAATGGAAATGGCTCGCTGGGAAATCAGGAGTTAGTGGTGCAGTAAATTTAAATGAATTTATAAATGATTCTGAAACGTTATATAACTACATATTATCACATAAAGATGAATCACCAATATTTTGTAATGATAAATCAAAAAGTAAAATATATAAATGGGGCAGAAGAGATAACCTTTTTGGTGGAAAGGGATCGTTTTATGTAATGCCGATAACATTTTCTAATAATCAAGAAGCTTTAGTTGAAGCGGTTTTATTGATTTCTACATATGGAGTTAATTTTATAGCTTTAAATTCAACTAAAGAAGAAGAAAATGAATTTAGAAGGATATTAGCTTATGAAGGTGTTCCTTACTATGTGTCTATAATTCAATCAGAATTAGGTGCTTTGCTTTGTACATGCGGCATAATATAGACAGGATAAAAAGAGTTTTATTAGAGGACAAGTGATATCTAAATAAAATTATTATCCCGTGGCATTGAGACATAATTTAGAAGTAAAAAAGCCGGAAATGTTTGTTATAAATGTCAAAAGATTTACGAAAAGAGTTGCACCTAAGAGCATAGATGAGATTGTGTGATGAGAACCTTATTGCTGTAATCTGTGGAAAGAGTGGTATTTCATTAAAATGGAAAGCAAAGATTGTACAAGATAATCTGAAACTAAAATTTAAGGAGGAAATATGTTATATAAAATCCAAAATTTTGAGAATAAAACACCATCAGACATTTCTTATGAGGAAATAGAACTTGCATGTGGTGAAAAGATAAAAGTATATGATATTGAAATGGTTCATGATTTGACACAGTTTATAGGGTTTGGCAAATATATGAATAATCAAAAATGTAATGTATATTTACGGGGGCAAAATGATTTATATAATGGCAAACTGATACCATCTTTGTATAGAGGACGTACAAATCTAGAGAGTATAACTAAAAAATACAATAAGAGGATGAACAAATTGAAAGTCGATATAGATTCCTTTAGCCAATATGATAGATGTGTATTGGAACCTTTATTGCAGCATTATGGTGTAAAGACCACATATTTAGATCTTGTTGATAATGTCTGGGTGGCATTGTGGTTTGCTCTTCATCAAACCAAAAGTGAATCGATTAATTCACATGAATATGTATATTATTCTAGTAATACAAATAAGTATTCGTATATTATACTAGTTGCAACAGATGCAATAAATGTATCTGATAAAAATGGGGTTTATGAAGGTGAAACAACGCGATTGGTTGATTTAAGAAAGGCATTGCCATCATATTTTTTACGACCACATGCTCAACATGCATATATGTTGAAGAAAAAGGGTGAAATTGAAAGTGACTATTCAGACTTAATAATAGGTATTGCCAAAATTCCAACAGAATTAGGTTTTAAATGGATAGGTACAAGTGAATTTCTAACAGTTAGTTCGCTGTTTCCTGCTGCATATTTCGATTCTGGGTACAAAATTCTTTTGAAAAAGTATCCAGAAGAAGAGCAAGGGATAATTAATCAATATGGGTCAATTCAAATATTGACCGACTAATTGAAATTCAAATTCTTTCATTGAGGTTGTGGATACAGAAAGCGTATGATTAACGGAGTTATTTACCATCTTAGGTAAATGGTATAAAATGTGAGTAGCTTTCAGGATGGCGGTGTCTACTACATCATAATCAGAGAAATGATTTTCTTGTTTTCAATGACGAAGTCAGTAAGCTTATGTGGGTTCATATTTATCAGTGTTTCTGCAAAATCAAATTATTGGATTTGTTGCTAACATCAATATCAACATAAAGAGTGCTCACAGTAATCGCTATCTTTGTAAATGAAAGGGATTAATTAGCTTGATAAAATACATAATCATGGAACATCGACAGCCTCGCATATAAGAATCTGGCTTAAGATGGACAGATGCAAAACTACACTGATAAAGAATTAATCATGTACTTAAGTAAGTAGCCAGCTGGTTTGGAGCTGACTTTCATGTCAGGGGAATAAACTTTTGATGAAGTAACCATTACTTGTACAACAGAAGGTACAAGAACTATTACCTAATTGACACTGAGACAATTATGTTATAAATTTAACTAAGTTTATTGGAAAAATCAACAGGATATTGCATTTAGTGAGATGCCTTTTTGCCGGAGTATTCCTAATCTGCATTGTATGCAGATATTAGACCATTTACTTGACCAGGAAGGAGTTAGATTGGATTGTGTGCACACATCAGGTCATTTTGACCTGTATCAGCAGATGGCGCAGGAGAATCTGGCGGTGTGTTTCAGCTTGTCCATGTATCTGCCACATTTGCACGAACTGAACTTATATAATGACAATAAGCTGTTGGTATTTCCTATAAAAGATTTGACAGAAACTAATCCTGTATACATACTTACGAATAAGGATAATGCGTATGTTGAAGGGACGGATGAATTTAAGAATTTGTTGAAAAATGCGGTGAAAGACCTTGAAGTTTCTAACAGATAAGGAGGATTTTCATGAGCAATATTATTGTTTTGTCAGGCAGTCCGCGTAAGGGTGGCAATACTGACCTGTTGGTTGACGCATTTGTTAAAGGTGCGGAAAAGAATAATAATGTAGAAATCGTTTCGGTGGCGGATTATAAGGTCAATCCATGCATTGGCTGTAATTCGTGCTTTGACAGGGCTGGGCATGAATGTTTTCAGCAGGACGACATGCAGGCAGTTTATGATAAGTTAAAATGTGCTGATGTGATTGTCGTTGCTTCACCAGTGTATTTTTATGGAGTGAGCGCGCAGCTTAAAGCAATTATCGACAGGTTACATACTCCTATGAGAAATGATTTCAAAGTTAAGAAGCTGGCATTGATACTCGTTGGGGCAGCGGCTTTGCCAGAATTATTTGATTCTATTAAGATACAGTATCAGCTAGTGCTTAATTTCTTCAAGCTTGAAGATGCGGGAATGGTGCTGGTCAGAGGTGCTAAGGATAAAGGTGATGTCAGGAACACTGATGGGCTGGATGAGGCTTATCGGCTGGGATTGGCGATGGAGTGATGAAATAATAAATTAAAGGTAACATTATTATGTATGGAGGGGATATGTTTCCAATAATTGATAAAAGAGAAACCGGAATTAATATAAGAAAAATCATGGATTGTCAGGAATTGACGGCAAAATAAAGAAAAACATTACTTGCGAATATTTAATATTTTGCCGATAATGTAGTATACTATATTATCGACAAAATATAAATTTAGATTTGATTTATAACGGAGGAGAGCAGATGCGATACCTTTCAGTTAATGAAATAGCGAAAAAATGGGATGTGTCGGAACGTAGTGTCAGAAATTACTGTGCTCAGGGACGAGTAAACGGTGCGTTTCTTACCGGCAAGACTTGGAACATTCCCGAAAATGTAGAAAAGCCGGAGCGTTCCAATAAAAAGAAAGAGCAGCCAATTACATTGCTAGATATTCTGCAGGAGCAGAAGGCAAGTAAGTATTCCGGTGGTATTTATCATAAGACACAGATTGAGTTAACATATAACTCCAATCATATTGAAGGCAGCCGCCTGACCTACGATCAGACCAGATATATCTTTGAAACCAACACCATCGGTGTAGAAAAAGATGTGCTGAATGTGGATGATGTGATTGAAACAGCAAATCACTTCCAATGTATTGATATGATTATTGATAATGCAAAGAAAGCTCTGACAGAGAAGTTTATGAAAGAACTTCATCTGATCTTGAAGAGTGGTACCAGTGATTCCAGAAAAGATTGGTTTGCCGTAGGCGACTATAAAAAGATACCGAATGAAGTCGGTGGTATGGATACAGCACTTCCGGAAGAAGTTGCCGATAAAATGAAAGCTCTGCTGACAGTGTACAATGGAAAAAAAGAAAAGACTTTTGAGGATATTCTGGATTTCCATGTGAAGTTTGAACGTATCCATCCATTCCAGGACGGCAACGGTCGTGTGGGCAGATTAATTATGTTCAAGGAATGTCTGAAATATAATATCATTCCGTTTATCATCGAGGATAATCTGAAGATGTTCTATTATCGTGGATTGAAAGAATGGAACAATGAAAAAGGTTATCTGACAGATATCTGTCTGACCGCACAGGATAAGTATAAGGCGTATTTGGATTATTTTAGAATTGCATATTAAATGTTGCATTTTTATCGAATATTTACTATGAGTTGTTTTGACAGATTTGTTTTACATTTTCATTCCATGGTGAAAGACTGTCAAGTGAAATCCTTGCGGAGGTAAAATTCCGGATGTTAAGCGAAGACACCCACAGGTTTATTCTGTATATAAGAGATAGGATAGAGCAGGGAAAGCTGGTTTTCCGAGGAAGAACAGGAAGTGGCACGGTACATGCTGGCACAAAAGATCAAACTGGAACAGGAGTGTATACGATAATGTATAAGAAATGTTCCCTAAGGGGGATTATGAAGAAGAAAATATTACTGTGTCTGATAGCACAGCTCATATGTTGGGGCATTATGACGATGTCAGATTATATGGAAGAAACATATAACGACAGTTTCAATCTGATTGTTGTATTTGTGGTCCCCATGATGTGTGTGGTTCTGTATATTATATTCAGGAGATGGATATATGACAATCAGATGGTGCGGCTGAAAGATGTCGTCATAATCTGCGAGACGTGGCTGATCTGTGGACTGATACTGGGATTTCTGATAGGTGCTTTGGTTAACAATCAAATGTGGATAGTGTCGCAGGCTACAGGAGGATGGGAACATCTGCTGAATGGGATAGAATATATGATGTTCGCCGTGACGCTTGCGGGAATACCATTTGTGGCTGTAGTATTGATCGAATCGGTTATAGGAATAGTGAAATTGTTAAGGAAATGATATTGCAGAGGAGATTATATGACAGGATTTAAGCTGATTGCATATGAAAATAAAATGGCGAAGTTTCAGTAGAAGAATTTCAGGATCCTGTTAATCCTAAGATGCGAGCTAAGATATTTGGATTATTGGGAATTCTTCAAGATTCCGAAAAACGAGATACAGATTGCAAAGGATAGAAGAAAGGATTTCATAGAAAGGGTGATGAGGAATGAGAACATTTGATGACATGCTTTCTAAGCAATTACAGGATGAAGAATTTAAAAAGGAATATGATGCAATCCAGCCAGAGATGGATGTTATAAAAGCTATCGTAGATGCTCGTACTTCTTAGAATATGACACAAAAGGAACTGGCTGAACGTACGGGTATTAATCAGGCAGATATCAGCAAGCTTGAGAATGGAACACGGAACCCTTCTGTTAATTTACTTAAAAGATTAGCGGATGGTATGGGAATGTCTCTTAAGATTGAGTTTGTGCCAAAACGGAATATATAATAATATATTCATACTTATTGGCTTTTCTAGGAATAATAAATTTAATAGATTAAACCCATAAATGGCAGCACTTAGGATAATATAACTCCCTAGACGCCATTCTTATTTTAAAAAAGCAAGCTGCAGGTATATGATGACTTTGAACATAATTGACATTATTGCCAAAAATATTCAATAAGGAGTCCGATATTAACATTAATCGAAATAAGTATTCAAATGATTTAATAAATAGAATACATAACGGTATGATTAAAACACTTTTCATCTGTCATGGCAAGGTACACAGTTACAGATATATTCCCCAGAATGGAAAAACCATGATATAATGAAGGCAATCTATATGGATAATTCCAGATAGGAGGATTATGGGATGGAACATTCGGTAAATTCAAAGACAGCTCCATTGTTTGAGGTGATTCCAGATAATTTTTTTTCACCTCTTTCATCACAGAACAGGTTGGTGTACTGGGAATGTCTGTGCAGATTGTTTTCAGCAATGGGAGCACAGCTTTCTTTTGGAATAGAGCGCGAGATTCTTGTTTCAGAACTGCAATTTTACTTTGAGCAGGATCAGGCTGCTGAATTTGCAGATGATGAGATGAATGTGCTTGATCCACGCAAGAAGGCGAATGAGATGCTAAGGCTTCTTGAAAAGTATGGCTGGATTGAAGTTGAGACAGACAAGAGTTATGTACAGAGAGTTAATTTTCATGAATATGCAGTAAAGGTTATGAAAACTCTCCTTGAGATATCGGACGGAAAGCGTGTTGAATATCAGGGGTATATATACACAATATACAGTCTTGTCAGATCCGATACAGACCACCCTGCGGTTGTGCTCATGCAGATCAGAGACAACACTGATATGCTCATCACCGGATTAAAAAACCTTAATTCTAATATAAAGCATTATATAGACGAATTGACTAAGCATAAGTCAGTTGCGGAGATAATGAATGCTCTTTTTAATGACTATATTTCAAATATTGTTGACAAAGCATACCACAGACTGCTGACGTCAGATAATGTGTCAAAGTTTCGTCCAGAGATAATAGACAGGCTTGATTCCTGGAGTCAAAGTAAAAATTACATAGCTAAAACGACAGATGAACTGGCAGCAATACAGGAAATATCTAGGGAAGACGCTGAAGAGTTCGTATATCAGACAATACATGAGATAGCAGAGGCATTTCGCGGAATGGATGATATATTGGCGGAGATCAACCAGAAGAATACGCAATATCAGCGAGCGGCGATCAACAGAGCTAGATTTTTGCTGGCTGGATCTGCGGATGTCAGAGGACAGCTAAAAGAAATACTTCTGTACATAGGCGAGCGCATGGAAGAGTGCCAGCTGGAGCTTGGCGGTGTATATGAACTTGAATATATGGATGAACTTGTGACACTTTATAGTTGTAGCTTTATTGATGAGAGCTCTTTTTATAATCCAATAGAAGGGAAAAAAGAATTTCATCCGCAGGAGATAGAAGAGATTAAGCCTGATCTTGAACTTAGACAGGAAAAACTGAGAAAAATGACGGAGAAAATGCGCAGGATATTGAGCCCAGAGCGCATAAATGAATATGTTGCTATTCAGCTTGGAAGCAGGAACGAGATGAAGGCTTCTGAGCTTGCCCTTGAATCGATTGATGATTTTATGAAGCTTATATATGTCAGGTTATATGGAACGAGAAGAAATATGAAATACAGGATAGAACGGATTGATGAGAAAAATAAGGTCAGCAACAATTTTGATTTTCCTGATTTTGTGATAAAGAAAAATGAGAGGAGCGTGAAAAAGTGAATCTACTTGATGGAATGCTGCAGAAGGATCAGGATGAATTCCGCAGGATAGGAAATAAGCTGATGAATACATGCTTTGTATGTAAACAGAATCAGGTGGCGAGAAGTGATTATTATTTTGTGCTCAAATATAAAGAAAAATATGCCGATGCGATGGGGCTTTTCGGCTACAGACTTGAGATTAATGAGGAATATGGTGTGATACAGCTGACAAATATGTCAGGTACAAACCGTTATAATCTTAAATTGTACGAGTCTATTATCCTTTTGATACTCAGGATATTATTTGATGAGAAAAAAAGAGAACTGTCTGTCAGTGATGAGGTTATAGTCAATCTCGGAGATATTCAGGATAGGTACCTGAGCCTTAAGATAAGGGATAAGATGATAGATAAGACTACGATGGGTAATGCCCTAAGACTGTTGAAAAGATACCAGATTATTGAACTGGTGGATTCGGACACCAGGAACGAAGAATCAAGAATTCTGATATATAATTCAATATTGATGGCAGTCAGAGTAGAAGATATCAAGGATGTGTATGACAAAATAGATAAGTACAGAAAGGGGAAGCTGAAGGATGAAGAAATTGACCAGAGTGAGACTGATTAATTGGCACAGATTCTATGACGTCACTGTAGATATAGGTGATTCAGCTCTCATTTCAGGTGAAAACGGTGCAGGTAAATCGACATTTCTAGATGCTATACAGTTTGTTGTGACATGTTCTGCCAGTCATTTCAACAAAGCAGCACATGAGAATGGAAAAAGAAAGCTGACCGGATATGTGAGATGCAAGACAGGACGTGAAGACAGACCTTATGAACGGACAGGTGAGGTCACATCACACATAGCTCTGGAGTTTTATGAGGAAAGTAAAAAGAGATATTTCATAGTTGGAGCTGTTATCGATTCAGCTACAGAGGGACAGGAGACTGTTGTCAGATACCTGATGGATAATGTTATGCTGGAAGATTCAATGTTTAAGAGTGGGAAGAGACCAAGAAATATTGCGGATTTTCGAACATATAACAACAAAAAAATCAAGATGTTTGCAAAGACCCAAATAGAGGGCAGGAGAATGATCAAGCAGAGGTTTGGAAGAATAGAGGATAAATTCTTTCAACTCATTCCCAAAGCACTGGCATTTAAGCCAATAGATGATATCAAGGACTTTGTGTATTCGTATGTTCTCGATGAAAAGGAAGTGAACATAGACAGTCTCAGGGAAAATGTGAGAAGCTATCAGGATCTGGAGCGTCTGCTTGATGGTGTCAGAAGACGTATTGAAAAGCTCACGGAGATTCAAGAGCATTATATGATAGTGGATGCGTGTATACGTTATGACAGGATGTATGAGTATTTTTTGGCTCAGGCAGACTTGGATATGGCAAAGCAAAATATTGAAGAGCTCAAGTCACAGATAAAAAATGAAAGCTACAGGTTTGAGGAATTGAAGGCTCAAAGAGACAGCATGAGCAGGGAATTCGACAATAAGGATGAGATAAGAACTGCATTACAGGCAGAACTTCAGAGCGATTCAGATTATCAGGCTATAGAAAAGCAAGAGACGCATAAGAAGATTCTGGAGGAGAAGCGAGATAGCCAGCTTCAGGAACGAGAAGCGCTTATTGTGAGTGGGAAAAAAGCATTAATGCTTGCAGACAGGCTCGGTCAGATATCCGATGTGGATGAGTGCGTAATCAGATATGGGGATATGCTCAGACAGCTTAAGAGTATTGAAGATGTGGCGGCCGGGCTTGAGCTTGTGGATAGTGCGATAGCATTTAAGAAAAATATGAAGAATCGATTCCATAAGCGCATAATTGAGCTTGAGACAGAAATCAAAACTATAGAAGAAAAAAAGATAGAGTTGAATAATGTCATCGAGAATCTGAAAAAACATAGATTTGCGTATCCACATTCTGTTGAATTACTGAAGTCACATATAGAGCAGGATTTCATAAAAATGGGAAGAACGGCACAGCCGAGAGTTCTCTGTGAACTCTTGGAGATAACGGATGAACGGTGGAGAAATGCTGTGGAAGGCTATATGAACACACAGAGATTCTATCTGATAGTAGAACCGGAGAATTTTGATATTGCCCTCGGAACATATGAGAAAATGCGTAGAGAGAAAAAAGCATACGGAGTTGGTCTGATAAATACAGCAAAGCTTGACGAGTACAGCGAAGCTCCGGAGGGCTCGCTTGCTACCGTTGTTACTTCAAAGAGTATGTATGCAAAGAAGTATATAAATATGATACTTGGCAAGGTGCATATGTGTAGCCGGGCAGATGAACTTAAACATTATCCGGTTTCGATCACACCGGATTGTATGAGATATCAAAATCATGTGGCATCTGCAATAAAGCCGGATATATACCAGACTCCATATATAGGAAAAAACGCACTCAAGGTGCAGTATGATCAGGCTGTTCAGAAAAAACAGACTTTAGATGAACAGCTTCAGGAAAAGAAGGATAGAAAGAAACGTCTGTCAGAAATAGATGGATGGCTGGATTATGATGCTGATATGGATGTCAGATATAAACTTCATGTATTGTCTGATATCAGAAGAACAGATATGGAGATTGAAAAGTGTAATGTTGATTTGGATGTACTAAAAAAGAACTCAACCATAATAGAAAAACAGATACATGCTGATGAAATTAAGAAGGAATGTGATCAGCTGAGAAATCTGATAGCCAGAAAAGACAAGGCAATAGGTGCCTGTGAGAATCAGATAGAAAATTATAACTCACAGCTGTTGAACAAAAAAGAAGAATTGAGTGGCAGCAATACATATATATCAGAGATTGCAGATCGGGCCGGTGATGACATGCCAGTCTGGCAGGCTGAATATGAGAAACAGATGAGAGACAAAACTCTTGAACAGTTCAGCAATAATTTTGACAGAAGGCGAAAAGCAAACAACACACAGAAGGCTACAGCAGAAGATAAAATGAAGAATGCAATGGTAGAATATAAGACTGCTTTTGATTTTGGTGCAGCGGCATCGCTCGAATCATACCCAGAGTATGCACTAGACAAGGAGCGTCTTGAAAAATCAGAGCTTCTCAGCTATGAAGAAAAGGCGGCTAAAGCGCGTATAGCGGCGGAGGAAGAATTCAGGGAGCAGTTTCTTTCAAAACTTCAGGAGAATATGAAGCAGGCACAGGGAGAGTTCAAGGAACTTAACAAGGCACTCAAAGGCATAACATTCAGTAATGAGCGCTATGAATTTGTATTTTCTCCAAGCAGTAGTTATGGAAAATACTACGACATGATAATGGATGACTTTAATATCATACAGGGAGAGTCTATATTCAGTGGTATATTCCATGAGACACATAAGGAGGTCATAGATGAGCTGTTTGCAAAGCTTGCTCTTGATCAGGACAATGGTGCAAAGACGCTTGAGGAATTTACAGATTACAGAACATATATGGACTATGATATCAGGATAACACACGATGATGGCAATTACTCTCTGTATTCAAAGGTATGTGAGGAGAAGAGTGGTGGCGAGACTCAGACTCCATTCTATGTGACGGTTGCGGCTTCATTTGTACAGATGTATAGCAACAACATAGGCGGAGAGGCTGTTGGTCTTGTTATGTTTGATGAGGCATTCAACAATATGGATGATGAGAGGATAGGAGCTGTTCTTGAATTTATGAACAGACTTCCTCTTCAGATAATAATAGCGGCACCTCCGGACAAAATTCAGTACATTGGTCCTCAGATGCAGGAAACCTTATTAGTGATGACTGATGACAGAACGAGTTATGTGGAGGAGTATAGACATGCAGCAGGTAGAAAATAAGATTCTTTCTGCACTTTTGGATAGTTATGAAAACAGTAAACTTTCCAGACATGAGAATGTAAACAAGATAAATATATCATATGATTTCAGAAAGAAAAATCTTCCACAGTATTTTGATGAAAGTTCTCTTGCCGCAGATGACATCAATGAACAGATGATGCAGCTTCAACAGCAGGGACTTATTCGTATACAATGGAAGAATAACCGGGCTGGCAACATTATAGATAAGGTCATATTGTGTGAGTCTGAAGCAGCTCAGGTGTACAAAAGATTAAAGCGTATTCCAATGAAAGATATAGAAAAACATGCACTTGAAATCCTTGCGGAGGTAAAATCCCGGGTGTTGAGCGAAGACACCCGCAGGTTTATTCTGTATATAAGAGATAGGATAGAGCAGGGAAAGCCGGTAAAGGAATATGTTGATATTACAGCTCCAGAGCAGGTTAGGCTCATGCTTTATGCAGTGGATGAGATTTTAAATAATGAGAAAGAATCATATATAAGGGAATTTTCTATTGAGCATTTTCATGACAGCAAGACGTTTGAAGCTATGATACCGAGATTGTGCCGTATAATCAAGTGGATGAATCCAGAATTTTGGGAGTATGAAAATGAGGAGATATTGGAAGAATTCAACATATTTAATAATCCTGGATATGTGTATATAAAAGGCAGTGCAAGACTGGTAAATGGTGCCGGTGGTGATATCGATATAAGTTGTTTCCATGATGGAATCGGATTTGCCCTTGAAAAGAACAGAAGGGAAGATATAAGAATTATACCGGATCCGCAGATACTAGAAGTGTATACGATAGAGAATTTGACATCTTTTTATAGATTTACAAAAGAAAACAGCCTTGTAGTATACCTGGGCGGCTACCATAACAGCAGCAGACGCCAGCTTCTAAAATCAATATATGAGCAGCTTCCGGCTGCCAGATATTATCACTTTGGAGATATTGATGTGGGCGGATTCCAGATATATTACCATTTGAGAGATAAGACGGGAATTCCGTTTAGTACATATAACATGGATCTGGAGACATTGAAAAAATACGAGAAATATGCAAAAGAATTGACAGATAACGACAGCAGGAGACTTATTAAAATCATGGAAAGACGGTTTTCCGAGGAAGAACAGGAAGTGGCACGGTACATGCTGGCACAAAAGATCAAACTGGAACAGGAGTGTATACGATAATGTATCGGCGACAAGCTATCATCAATCTTCACCAACGATACGGCTGTTATCTGGAGAAGCTTTGAGTATCTGAGGGGAATTGCTTCGGAGACTATAGTTACGGCAGAGCTGTTCAGTATGAAATGATATTTCAACGCGCATGAAAAGACACTGTGGTTTATGATACAGAGACTGATTCAGATTTTGCTGGTTAGACTGCCATTTGAAAGTAAGGATGTTATGAATGTGACAAGAGATGGAGGGTTATCGTATGAAACACATGCATATAATTCTACAATGGATATTAGTTTTAATGAAAACGGGATGTGTTTAAAACCTATTAGAAATCCAGTTGCTGGAGGTTCAACTTTTTCAATGGGACTTTTGATGAAGATTTATGAGTATCTTGGTAATGGAAAAATGGAGAGAAGAGAGTTTAAAATTTTTTTTGCTGATTTCCAAAATAAAAGAAATATTGCAATTCACAATTTAGATAAAATTATATAAATTTTTTTTTGCGGGGGAGGGGAGACAGTTGCGGGAAGTAGTAAATAGTTGGTTGCTGTCCATATTTTGAGAAAGTAGATGCATAGGTAGGTCATGAAAAATATATGGACGCAATGCGTCACTTGGTATATAATAGTTAAGATGGATGCTCATGGGAAAACGAGAAGAATTGAAAAATAGGAATGAAATGAACTGCAAACAATTTCCTGAATACTATGAGATACCATATAGAACCATTCAAGATTGGAACATGGAAACTAGAAATGTCAAACTATGTTTTAGAACTTATGTAGTATAAGATGAAGATGGAAAAACTTAAAAAAGGGAGGAAATGATGATAGAAAATAGTATGTTTTATATGAACTTTGAAGTTTCATCAGATAGTCAAAAAAGATGTGTTGAACAAATCAAAAGAATAGGATTAGATGATATTATGAATCCTATATATTTGCTTAAGAAACCGATAATTGATAAAAAAGCAGATTATGACTATGAAGATGCATTTGTGGTTCTTATGCCAAGACATAAGATGATATTTATTAATTTTGGTGATAAAGGAGAATTATTTGAAGAATTCCAAGATGATTTTATTGATGATATAGGGTATATTGCAAAAAAATATGATTTTATTAATATAGTGGGTAGACCTAGACAGTGGAGAGAGGAATTTGTATCAGAGATACAATATTCATCGGAAGAGCTTTCTTTCGAGAATATATTAAAAGCAAATGAAATAACCGACGATGAATTAATAAGGAGAGGTGATATTCTTATTTCTCTGGCTACAGGTAGTATTAATGAAGCCGAACGTTTGGGGTCAGGTGTCCCAGATAATATTTTGGATCAGATAAAAAGGAAAATTATTTTGTTTGACGGAGAACAAACAAAATTCATTTTTGATGAACCTAAGAAAAAGCGTATAACAATTCAGGGACTTGCTGGAACCGGTAAAACAGAGTTGTTACTGCATAAGATAAAAGAATTATATACTGATGATAATGAGTGTAAAATAGTATTTACCTGTCATAATGTAATATTGGCTGATAGTTTAAGAAAAAGAGTACCAGAATTTTTTAATTTTATGAAAGTTGAAGAACAGATTGAATGGGAAAAAAGGCTTTGGGTTATGAGAAGTTGGGGATCATACGGAAATCCTGATTCTGGAGTGTATAGCTATATTTGCAATCACTATCATATTCCGTTTAGCAGATTTTCATATAACAGGTCGTTTGATACTATATGTAGCGAAGCGTTATTAAGACTAAACCAAATGGAAGATTTTCAAAGTTGCTTTGATTATATATTGATTGATGAGAGCCAAGATTTTTCTGAGGGTTTTTTTGCATTATGTGAGAAAGTAGCTAAGAATTGTATATATGTTGCAGGTGATATTTTTCAAGATATATTTGAAAATAAGTCATTAACGGTTGTAAATCCGGATTTCCTGCTTAATAAATGTTATAGAACAGATCCTAGAACATTAATGGGCGCCCATGCAATTGGTATGGGGTTATTTGAGGAAAAATTAAGGTGGCTTAAAGATGATGAGTGGGAAGCTTGTGGATATAATGTAAAAAGAGAAGGAAAGAATATTGAATTACATAGAAAACCCTTAAAACGTTTTGAAGATATAGATATGTCTGAATCCGATGGGATTACAATTATTCCATCAGGGAAGGATGAGTATCTTTCTACAGTTTTAGGGACTATTGATAATATAAGAGCATGTAATCCAACCGTTCTTCCAGATGATATAGGTATTATATTTATGGAAAATATTGATGCCAACTTTAAACTTGCATCAAGTTTACAATCCATGATAAAAGAAAAATATAATTGGACTGTGAATATAGGATATGAAACTAAGGAGAAGAAAAAAGGAACTCTCTTTGTAAGCAATAGGAATAATGTTAAGGGGTTGGAATTTCCGTTTGTAATTTGTATTATGCAAAATGCACTTACAAATGATTTTTCAATAAGAAATTCTATTTATATGATGTTAACAAGGTCTTTTTTGACTTCTTATTTAATATTGCCAAATGCGGCAAAGAATATTGAAATATTAAAGCCGGGAATAGAATTTGTTAATAGAAAAGGATTTCTTAAAGTTGAAGAACCATCGGATGAAGAAAAAACAAGACTTGCTAATGCAATTATTAAGAGAACTAATTTGCATAAATCATTATTTGACATGGCTGAGGAAATTATGGATGAAATAGGTGTGACTAATAAGGAGAATCGTAAAATAATTCATGAAATGACAAAGGCAATGTTTAATAAAGAAGTGGATAGAGATAAATTAGAAGAATTTATTCAAACTAATTGCTCTATGATGGAGAAGTAAGATGGAAAAAGAACTTACATTTAGAATGAGTAAACAGATTGCCGAGATGTCAATAAAGCCATTAAGAACAAGGGAGGAAGCAATTCTCTTATTATTATATACTATTAGAATGTTTGATGTTAGTATTTTTTTGACAGATGAACGTAGCGAAAAGGTAAAAATTTTAATTAATAAAATGAATCGTATATTTTATTTGCTTGAAGGAAAAATGTTTTCAATGCAGTTTCCATTTTGTATTGATGATAGTAGCAATCAAGATAAAATTATAATTTATCATAATATTACGGGAACCAAAATTAATCCAATGGTGTTGTCATTTCTTATCGAAGCATTCGAGGAGATGAATCGAAGAGAGATGGATTTTGAAACTATTTTTGAGATAATCATGGAGTCTGAAGTAAATGATGATGTCTTTACCACAAAAGAAATGTGGTTACTTATTTCATATTTATTAAAATATGATTTAGGATATATACGATATGATATCGATCAAAAACATGAAAATGGGAGAATGCATCCGCTGAATCATCTAGACATCTGCCTAGATACTGCAGCAACATATAAAATTGGATTGGATAAAAAAATAGAGTTCGATGATTTTAAAAATATATTGGATATAACAAATGAATGTTGGTATATTTGCAAATATTATCAATAATGTAGAATAGCGTTAGGGCAGTTATGAGACGAAAAGATTTGTAGCTGCCTTTTTTATTGCTTTTGGACATGATGTCCCAAAGCGGGAAGGAGGATTATGGAGTATCTATCCCATCGGCTGTATGTTTCACATTAGCGGAACATATACACAGGAAGATTCAGATTGTAGGTACTTATGCAAGAGGAAGTATCACAGAAAACATATGATAAAACTTCTGTGAAAAAGTTGGCTGGCAAGGGCATAGAAGTTTTGCCTATCGAAGTGACGAATGGCAATATCAAATCCTTTGAGCGGGTATCTAGTAAATATAATGTTGATTTTGTTGTAAAGAAAGATAAGACAACAGATATGCAGAAATAGATGAAATTTTTCAAGGACAGGGGGTCAATGCAATAGCACAGGCATTCAAGGAATTTGTATATGGTAATGAGAAAAGAAAGAATAGGGCTTCCATAAGGAAGAAACTGAAACACTTAAAAGATGTGGTGTCCTAGAATAGGAACAGAGAACGGATCCTTTGAATAATATCATCTAAGGAGTAATTAAGGATATGAAAGCAAAAGCAGGAGGTATGGATACCAAAAAGCTGGTGTTTTTGAAGCTTATATATATTTTTGTAACAAGGTGGCATGGCTATGGAGAGTGTCGGAAGGCGCAAATGATTCTGATAAGATGATGGCAGTCATGAGCCATTTTCATAAAATGTTTGCCAAACTTTTCCCAGGCTTCTACCAAAGAGATTTAGTAGCATAGCACTTCGTCTTGTGGTGTATTACAAAGCCAAGAATGCCAAAAGTTCCGGCAGAGAGCAGAATACGGTTCCGCAAGGTGGGAACTATCAAAGATATAGAGCTTTATGTCAATCCAATATTTGAAAACAACCTGTTTTTAACGGCAGCGGGACACTTGATGATGTCCAACAGATCGAAATAGCCAAAGTATGCAAGAGATAATATTGTCATTGGTGGTTTCGGAAGAAACATTTCTTTGTGAAGCCGAATTTGCTGCAGCTTCACTTCTCTTATGAGGGAACTGATTAAAAAGGAACGGTACTGATTGCATATATCTGGTACAAAGCACCGGAGGAAGAACAGAAATTTTCCATGCTGCTTGATCTGGTGAACGCTAGTGAAGCAAGGGAAGATAATGAAAATTTCAAAAAATGCGGGTGACCTGTTGTTTGAGGAGATGGAGCAGAAGAACTAAAATCATTTTGCGGTAAGGCAGTATAAGAAGTATAAATTTGCCGCAGGAAAGACAGCAAAGTCTATTTTGATTAGATGTGGTGCAAGGTTAGCGCCATTTGATATCGAGGGTGCGTGCCCTAACTTCTTATGATGAACTGGAGCTTGATACATTGGTAGAGAAAAATATAGCATTGTTTGTAATTATCTCCAATACCGATGCGACATGCAAATCTGAAGTATAAATATGGAAATAAACATTTTGGGTGTCGAGGATATTATATAGATACAGTAGGAAAAATGCGAAAAAATCCAAGAGTATATATAGAATCAATTGAAAGAAGATCTTGAGTATGATCAAATGAGTCTAAAGGAGTATATTGACCTGTTTACAGGGAAACCGGTAAAAAGTAGCAAATAAGAAGAGCCCAGGAGGCTGATACAAGTAAATGCAAAAGGTAAATGTTTGTGGAGAATTCATTAGTTAAGCTACTAAGAGATATAAATGATGGGCTACAAATTCTAGGTAGAAATGCCACTGTAAATGTGGCTCTTTTCTTATTGATGAAGTGTTATAAGGATGTTATAATTTTGCTATAACTTTTAGTTGCTTATTATTGGAATTTTGAGGTGGGAATATGAGTTTTTCAAAAGAAATAAAGACTTTAAGACAAGAATGTTTACTTAGTCAAGAGGCATTTGCGAAGGAATTAGGTGTTTCTTTTGCAACAGTTAATCGTTGGGAAACAGGAAAAACAAAACCAACATACAAAGCTTTACGTACTATTAGAGAGTACTGTGAAAAGAATAATGTTGAATTTTCGATAAATACTAATATTGAAAGAGGTAGTATAAATGGCTAAGTCTACAAAAATAAATAATAGAAGATACCTTGGAAATAAATATAAACTTTTACCATTTATTAAGAAGGTTGTGGATTCAGAGTGTACAGATATTGAAATTGTTGTAGATATTTTTTCGGGGACTGGTGCAGTCGCTTCTGCTTTTCAGGATAAGCAATTAGTAACCAATGATATTATGTACAGTAATTATATTTCTAATTTTGCATGGTTTTCGCCACGAAAGTATAGTAGAAAAAAAATAGAAAAAATAATTGATGAGTATAACACAATGGTAATTAATGAAGAGAATTATATGACAATGAATTTCTCTAACACATATTTTAGTCATGATGATTGTTCTAAAATCGGATTTATTCGTGAAGATATAGAGACTAAGTATGCAAATAAAGAAATAAATAAGAGGGAAAGAGCCTTATTAATAACTTCACTTCTTTACGCAATGGACAAAATAGCGAAGACATGTGGTCATTATGATGCATATCGCAAAGGCGTAGAATTTGATATGCATTTAGAGTTATTATTACCGGAAGCAAGCACAACGAATAATAAAAAAAATAAATGTTACAATATGGATTCGAATGCTTTAGCGAAAAAAATTGTTGCAGATTTAGTTTATATTGATCCTCCATATAACTCAAGGCAGTATTGTGATGCATATCATTTACTTGAAAATGTGGCCAGATGGGAAAAGCCGGAAGTTTTTGGCGTTGCAAAGAAAATGGATAGGACGGCATTGAAAAGTAAATATTGTACTAGAAGTGCAGAAGAAGCTTTTGAGGATTTGGTTAAGCAATTAAATTGCAAATATATTGTGCTGTCATATAACAATATGGCAAAAAAAGGAAATGACCGCTCAAATGCAAGGATTTCAGATGATGATATTATCAGAATTCTTTCTGCTAAAGGAGAATTAAAGGTATTCTCTGAAGAGTATAAAGCCTTTACGACTGGTAAATCTGATATTGAAAATAATCAAGAAAGATTATTTTTATGTATATGTAATGAGGAGAAATAAAATGATTCAATCGCCACTAAATTATACTGGTGGGAAATATAAATTATTGCCACAGATTCTACCTTTCTTTCCTAAAAATATTAATTGCTTTGTGGATTTGTTTTGTGGTGGGTGCAATGTTGGAATTAATGTTCATGCCCAAAAATATGTTTATAATGACAGTTGTGAGCCGTTGATTAATCTCTATTCTGTTATGCAAACTTTAGAGTCTGAATGCTTTTTAGAAAAAATTGAAACAGTAATAAGAAGATATGGACTGTCTGATGTAAAATCACATGGATACGATTTCTATAATTGTAATAGTTCAGATGGATTGGGGGCATATAATAGAGATAAATACATGAGGCTTAGAGCAGATTTTAACGCATTAAAAGAAAAAGATGTTGATTACTATGTTATGTTGTATGTACTTATTGTATATGCGTTTAATAATCAAATTAGATTCAATAGAAATGGAGAATTTAACTTACCGCCGGGCAAAAGAGATTTTAATCATAAAATGTATAACAAAGTTAAAAATTTTATAGAATTGCTTCAAAATCAAAATGCTACATTTTTACATAGAGATTTTCGAAAGATAGAAAATGACAAACTTACATATGAAGATTTTGTATATGCAGATCCTCCATATTTAATCACTTGTGCTACTTATAATGAGCAGGGAGGGTGGTCAGAAGTTGATGAAGAGGATTTACTTAAAATGCTCGATGATTTATCTCAAAGAGGTATAAAGTTCGCTTTATCTAATGTTTTAGAATCAAAAGGAAGAGAAAATGCTTTATTAAGGCAATGGATTAAGTCTAGACCTAATTATAAAATGATAGATTTGAATTACTCGTATAATAATGCAAGTTATCAGAGGCAAAATAAAGAACAAAAAACTAGGGAAATTCTTGTTGTGAATTATTAGGAGGCTGTTATGAGAATAAAAGAGGGGCAGATTTTTAATTTGATGGATACAAATGGAAGAAGAAATGATGTAATTAATGCTTTGCAGGGATATTTATCCATTTTAGATAATATTCAGAATGAGCAAAAAATGAATTGGGCCTCTATGCCGGAAAGCCTGGCACAGTATGAATTTTATAGACAGGCTATAGTGTTATCACCAGAGGTGTTTGGAAAACACAGGCCATATGATAAACTTGTTGAAACACTTGAAAGTAATAAAGATTTTGCAACAGCCGTTCAAGCTCAAGATATCGAATGGATTCAAAAGAATAGTTTTATGTTCCAAAGTCTTGTTAAGAAATTTGATTTAGGAATAGAAGATAGAGCTAGACATTATACAAGTAATTTGGTGAAATTGGGATTTACAGATGAAGAAAGAAAAATTTCACCTGTTGGGGAACTTCTTCTTGATTTGAAAAAACTTAGAAAAGATGAATTAGAAACTATGCTACCTATAGATGGAGTTAATATAGTTTATTTACGTCAGTTGATGAAATTGCGCTTGTTTGATAATGAAGGAGAAAATTACTATTCGCCATTTAATTTGGCTATTTTTGCATTATTAAAACGTAATAGGCTATCAGAAAATGAGTTTTCTGAACTTGTTCAGGGGTTAAGTCCATATTCGGATTTTACAGATATCGAACAATATGTTTTAAATTATAGAGAAGGGGATGTTGTTTCGAATATTGCAATTGATATTCCGGTAGAGATATATACAAAAGAAAGAATATCAGAAACTATGTTTCGAAACAATTATAAAAATGGAAAAAGTAATTCAGGCGTTGATATATACTGGACATATTATAATCTGTTATTTGATTATGTAGAAAATCCATCCGTTATAACAATAGACAATTTGCTTACATTTTTTGAGAATAACAAGTCAATGCTTAATAAGGCATTCGGGTGTGGGCAGAATATATTTACCACAAAAACAGGAGATAGACCAACAACAATTGAATTTTCTAAGCAATACAAGAAGATGTTTGAAGAAAATTTAAATGTTTATATGTTTAAGCAGTTTTCGTTGTCGAAGATACTTGATCAGATTCGTGAGTATTCAGATACTACAAAACGTATTTTTAAAGCTACAGGTATTATTAGTTTTGATAACGGATTTGTTGAATTGGCTTATAGAGAATTGTGTGCATGTATATTTGATGAAGAAGTAATTAGGAGTAGAATTGCTGGAAGAATAAGTGATGAGTTGCATTCATATTATGAGTGTTATGAGGACTATGAAGAAGGAATAAACAGTTTTTATTGTAAGGTGACTTCTTTGTCGCAAATTCTGGAATATTATGAAGAAGAAACTAAACAAGTTGATGATAATATTCAAAAAGAATTCCCAGGTGCAACTATTGAAGAAATTCCAGTTATTGTAGCAGATAAACGTAGAAAGGAATTTGCGGAATTTATAGATAAAAATTATCCGGCAGAGAAAGTTAAGCAAATTCTTGGATTATTTAGCAATCGAAGTAATGATAAGCTTATTAAAGACACAGTCAGTCCGGATGCAACCGTGCCAACTATTTATGAGTACATTGATGGTATAGCTTGGTATTATTTTTCAGGGAAAAGAGTGGATGTGCTAAGTAGCTATAATTTGACATTGTCTGCAAACTTTGAACCATTAGTACATGCTGGTGGCGGACAAGGAGATATTGTAATATATGAAGAGGATAAAGTTGTTATGTTAGAGGCTACCTTGATGAATGCTAGTAGCCAAAAGCGCGGAGAATGGGAACCTGTTCTTAGACATTCTATCAATTTGAAAATAGAAGAAGAAACTGCTGGTACAGGGAGAGAAGTGACATCTTTCTTCATTGCGGATAGCTTTGATTATAATACTATTAATATTTGGAAAGCTGTTGCTGCAGTTCCGCTTCAGTCATCTAATGATAAAGATAAGTTTACAGATAATGTTGTTATTATGCCTGTCAACACTGGCGAATTGTATTCGTTGATAGATAAATCTTCAGAGTATGACGAAATTATATCAAAGGTACATAAACTATTTGAAGTTGATAAGATAAATTTTGATATTGAATGGAGAGAAAAGTTTATGGGCACCATAATATAGAATTCTATATGTGAGGGTGGCTAAATATCTACAACTCTTGCTTAAATACTGATGCCCATAAAGTACAATATTTTATGGGCATTCGGATATATCGATCACAATGAATGTGTATATGCGTATAGGATTTGATGATACAAAGGAAGAATTGAAGCGGATGGAGAAGTTTAGGAAAGCATAGGCGGAAGTTAAGCAGAAGAAAGAGAAAATGATGTTGTAGAAGATATTTATGATAATTTAATATGAAAGAGGTATGACGCTCTGGTTTAAGCTGGAGCGTCATTTTGTGAAAAAGAAATATAAATGCCGATATAATATAATTTGGAGAGACTTTGCATTTTGGAGATGATGCGGTGAACATATATGAGTTATTAAATCAGATTATTGTAAATAAAAGATATTTGTTGTCACCTGATTTGTTTATTGAAACATATAGAACCGAATTAAGGGAAGAAGAAAAAAACATTTTTGATTTACTGAAAAATATAGTTTCATTAGGAACAAAAATTCATGATGATGGAATAGAATTTCATCCTATGTTTGTAATGGCAGATGGTAGTCGAACTTTTTCAATAGAAGATATATCAGAAGATGATTATTTGATATTGCATAGTTTGAAATTAGATAAAATGCCATTGATTTTACGTGCACTGATTGCGGATATATTGTGGACTAATAAAAAAGAATTTAGTGCTGCTAAAATTGCAGCAGATGCATATTGGAAATTATTTATGTTGTGGTATACGGATGAAGATAATGTTGGTACAATTGATATGATTCGCAGAGCAGTATGCATTTCAGTACAAACAAAACAAACTACATTGTATAATGAAATACAAGAGTGGTTTAACGAGTTTATAGATACTAAGGTTGCAAGTGCCGAAGGCTTTTTTTCGTTGAGAATAATGGAACTTTTCTTTAAGCAAAAGAATTTTGATGTATCCATAATTTTGAAAGTATTAGATGATTTGATTGATGGCAACAGTGATAATATTGCAAAGGTAGAACAAGCATATAAATTAAAACGGAATGTTTGTTTAAATTGAAAAGAAAGGAAGATGCAATAAAAAATAACAATTTATTGGCAGATTATTATCTGGAGTTTGCAGAGAAAATATTCAAGAAGGATATACAAGGGGCATTAAGGGCTGTCAATTTTTATCAAAAAGGAATAATGCTATATCGCAATAATGGAGAATCAGACAAAGCAGACGCCGCTCATAAAAGACTCGTTGAAATACAAAAAGAAATACCTAAAATAATGGTGCCATTTTCTGTTGGATTAGATATAAAAGGAGTTATCGATAATCTAAAAGCAAATATGGAAGGATTATCATTTGAAGAATGTGTAATTCGGTTGACACAGATGTTTGTGTTTGAGAAACAGGAAGATATAAAAAAACGCGTAATAGAAGAATTTAAAGATAATCCTATTTCACATTTATTTGGGAAGAGTTTAATAAATGCTCAAGGACAAACGGTATTGGCGTTACATCCGCTAGATATTCATGACCCAGAAAAAGATCCGAAACTTATGGAGCTACATATGTATCAAAATGCATTGGAAAAACAAAAAGTTGCTGGTGATATTTGGGTGAAGAATGCTTTAATTATAATAAGAGATAAATTTGTTATTGATAAGTCTATGGTGGAGTTTTTAGTTAAAGATAATCCAATTATTCCCGATGGAAGAGAACGAATTTTCCAAAGCGGATTATATATGTTCTTGAGCGGAGACTATTATGAAGCGTTACATATTCTTGCACCACAGGTAGAAAATCTTTTTAGAAATATTGCACGAGAGGTAGGTGGATTAACAGTAACTTTAGAAAAAGATGGCTCGTCAATGGAAAAAGTGCTGAGTTCTATTCTGTCGTTGCCAGAATTGGTTGATTGTTATGATAATGATATTTTATTTACATTTAGAGGACTGTTAAATGAACAAGCGAGTGCAAATATAAGAAATGAGATTGCACATGGTATCATAAGTGAATATGCTTGCTCTACAGGTGTTTGCTTATATTTTGGAGTGTCGGTTATAAAATTACTTTCGCTTACATCTGCTTCATGCTATCAGATATTAAAGAATAGTGAAAAACTAAAACATTTTGAGATGCCAAGAAAGGATGCACTTAAAGTAATACATTGATGATAAAAATCCTTAGTAGTAACCTTTTCTGTTTTACTACCAATTTTACTACTAACAGGTAGTAACAACTTGCAGGGTTCTGCTCTGATTTGCCACAATCTGTAATTTCAGAGCATATCACAATAACCTCGGAAACCCTTGCAAAATAAGGCATTCCGGGGCAAAACAAGGAGAAACAAAACAATGATAAAAGTACTATTTATCTGCCATGGCAATATCTGCCGAAGCACTATGGCAGAAAGCGTTATGACATATTTAGTTGAAAAAGAGGGGCTTGCTGATAAGTTCTATATTAATTCGGCGGCGACAAGCCGCGAGGAGATTGGTAATGGAGTGCATCATGGCACAGTTGCCAAGTTGAAGAAAGAAGGGATTCCGGTGATTCCTCACAGGGCAGTGCAGATGACTCTGAATGATTATGAGGAATATGATTACCTTATTGGAATGGATACTGAGAATATCCGCAATATGCAGAGGATATCGGGCGGAGATCCGGATGAGAAGATATATAAACTGCTTACTTTTGCGGGAAACGGACTTGATGTGGCAGATCCATGGTATACGGGAGATTTTGAGGCAACTTACAGGGATGTTCTAGCAGGCTGCAAAGGACTGCTTGAATGCCTTAAGGAAGAATTGTAGGCGGTTGCAGGCAGGTTACATGAGCAAGTGCCACGGCAATATATATGAATAAAAATGGTCGGGCAAGGCAGGCTGTCTTCTTCTGGGACAGCCTGCCTTGCCCGACAGCCACTACCTATAGGTTGTTACCTAACTACCACGGCAGAATATACATATTCCTCTGGTAAGAACCAAATACAGTGGCAGTTGCCTTAAGCTCTGCACCGAGACGGCGGAAAGACGAATTGCTGGCGACGTTGTCAGGGTGGGCTACGGCGAGGATTGTGTCGATGCCGCGGTTGCGGGCAATTGAACAGAGGCGCTTGTTAAGCTCACACATGAGATTGTGACCGCGGAAGTCCGGGTGAACCATGCATCGTCCGATTTCAGCTACATTTGTAGAACGAATGTCGAGACCCAGCTTTTCAGCTTCTTCAGCAAATTCATGTTCATTAAAGAAAAGGGCGCTGGCGGCAACAAGTTCATTATCGTCATTAAATGCACCTAAGAAGCATGTCCAGTCAGCATCAAAGAAATGCGAGCGTTCAATATCATCAATAGGAATCCACCATTCCGGAACAGGGAGAGCATTTTCTATAGTATATATAAGCTGTTCGAGAGCAGCCTTATCATTTTTATCTAATACACGGATATTCATAGCAATCTCCTATACACTTAAATTCAGAATTACCTTAACATATGTAAGTTATAATCCTAATCCACCACATTATAATATGTATGTATCTTAAAATCAAAATATTTTTAAATTCGCGGGCAGAATATTAAGCAGGCACAAATTAATGCCGATATACATTTACAAGACATATTGCTTCTTGAATATTCATAAAAATATATATTTAGATAGATTTTTTTTATTTAGGGCTTTTAAATTTCCTTTTTTATGTATATAATGGTGATTAGCCATGGGTACACATGGCTTCTAATGACTTTTGATTTTATGTTTTATCTGAATATATCGGACAGACAGAGGTCCGCATTGTTTTATAAGAAAGGGGAATTATAATGTTATCAACAGATATTGGTATAGATTTAGGTACTGCAAGTATTCTTGTGTACATCAGAGGCAAAGGTGTTGTTCTTAAAGAGCCTTCAGTTGTTGCATTTGACAGGGATACTAATAAGATTAAGGCTATCGGTGAGGAAGCAAGACTGATGCTTGGTAGAACACCAGGTAACATCGTTGCTGTAAGACCTCTTCGTCAGGGTGTTATCTCTGATTACACTGTAACTGAGAAGATGCTTAAGTACTTTATCCAGAAGGCTATCGGCAAGAGAATGCTTAAGAAGCCTAGAATCAGTGTATGCGTACCTTCAGGTGTTACTGAGGTTGAGAAGAAGGCGGTTGAGGATGCTACTCTTCAGGCAGGCGCAAGAGAGGTTGCTATTATTGAAGAGCCTATCGCAGCAGCTATCGGCGCAGGTATTGATATTTCAAGACCATGCGGTAATATGATTGTTGATATCGGTGGTGGTACAACTGATATCGCTGTTATCTCTTTAGGAGGAACTGTTGTAAGTACTTCTATTAAGATTGCCGGAGATGATTTTGATGAAGCTATCGTAAGATACATGAGAAAGAAGCATAATCTTCTTATTGGTGAAAGAACTGCAGAAGATATTAAGATAAAGGTTGGTTCTGCTTATCCTAAGGCAGAAGTCACAACTATGAATGTACGAGGAAGAAACCTTGTAACAGGTCTTCCTAAGACTGTAGAGGTAAGCTCAGAGGAGACAGAGGAAGCTTTAAGAGAGGCAACATCACAGATTGTTGAAGCTGTTCACAGCGTTCTTGAGAAGACTCCACCAGAACTTGCATCTGATATTGCAGACAGAGGAATCGTCCTTACAGGAGGCGGAAGTCTTCTTTCAGGACTTGAGGATTTAATTGAAGCCAAGACAGGAATTAATACTATGACAGCCGAAGATCCAATGACATGTGTTGCTATTGGTACAGGTAAGTTTATTGAGTTCCTTGCAGGCTACAGAGACGAAGTTAAGTAACCTGGAACATTTTTAATAACATTATTATGAATGTTTCTTAACATTCTGGCAGAATGGACAATTTTTATGCCGGAAGAATATATTATCAAGAAAGAGGCGGGCTATGGTAAAAGGGCTTTATACAGCGTACTCTGGCTTGACAGTTCAGCAGAAGAGACTGGATGTAGTGTCTAATAATCTGGCTAATGCAACTACCACAGGTTATAAGAAAGAAGGCCTTACGACACAGTCGTTTAAAGATGTTTATGGCATCAAAGTTAAAGATGAAACTGTGGGCTATATTAATCAGAATATCGGAACTCTGAATCTTGGAGCGAAGGTAGGAGAATCCTTCAGAAGTTGGGATCAGGGCTCTTTCCAGAACACGGGCAATACATTTGACTTTGCACTGAGTGGAAGTGGATTGTTTTCGATTTCTTTCACTAACAAAGCTGGAGAAACTTCAACGCTTTATACCAGGGACGGATCTTTCCAGATGAACCGTGAAGGTTATCTGGTAACCAAGGATGGTGATTTTGTATTGGGCGAGAATGGTCCGATACAGTTACCTACAGACTTTGAAAAACTGACTGTAGAAGAGAGTGGCGAAATATATGCTGACGGACAGTATGTAGACAGATTTGCTCTTGTAGATTTTGAGAATTATGACTATGTTGAGGCATATGGCGAGAATCTTTACAGAGCTGTAGATGGCGCAACACAGACAGATGCTGCAGCAACAGTTAATCAGGGATATTTGGAGGCTTCCAATATTAATGTGGTAACAGAGATGGTAGATATGATATCTATTGCAAGAGATTTTGAAAGTAATCAGAAGATTATGAATACTATCGATGAGATGTTAGGAAAGATGGTATCTATATCTGAGATTTAGTAACAACTGTTAGGCATATACATATGGAGGACTGACGACATGATGAGATCATTGTGGACTGCTGCATCAGGAATGATGAGCCAGCAGACAAGCGTAGATACTATTGCCAACAATCTGGCAAATGTTAATACAGTAGGATATAAGCAGGAACAGACTCAATTTAAGTCTCTGCTTTACCAGAATCTTCAGGCGAAGACTACTTCTGCCAACGGAGAGAATAAACCTGTTGGAGCACAGGTAGGACTTGGTTCAAGAGTTTCAGCAGTAACATCAATATATACACAGGGTGCATTAAATGCAACTGACAGTACAACAGATTTTGCGATTAATGGAGATGGTTTTTTCGCAGTAAGAAATACTAATACTGACGAGACTGTGTATACAAGAAATGGACATTTTACATGGGCAACAGCTACAGAAGGCGTAATGCTTAGTACTTCTGAAGGATATCCTGTACTCAGCGCAGATGGCGCAGAGATAGTTCTTGGACAGGATGCTAACGGTGAGGATTATAAGACTAATCTTATTACTATTGATACAGACGGCAACCTTTTATATCCTGATGAGTCTAACAATCCAGCACCAATCGGTATTAAGATTGGTTTATATCAGTTTTCTAATCCTGCAGGACTTGATAAGATTGGTGGAAGCTACCTTTCAGAGACTGAGGCGTCAGGAACTGCACTTAACGAAGAGTATGATGCAGTTGGGAAGAAGAGTTCATTAAGACAGTCATATCTTGAGTCATCTAATGTTCAGGTTGCAACTGAGATGGTTAATCTTATTACAGCACAGAGAGCGTATGAGTTATGTTCTAAGGCTATAACAACATCTGATACAATGATGGAGCAGGCTAATAACCTTAAGAGATAAGCGGGGTGTAGTGTATGAGCGATTCTATTACGGGACTTAGCAGTACGAATTATTCAGATGTGTATGATTCTAAAGCGGGTTCTTTAACTAATAAACTTACAGATATTGATTATTCTAAGGCATCAGACGATGAACTTATGTCTGTATGCAAGGATTTTGAAAGTTATTTTGTTGAACAGGTTCTTAAGTCAATGGAGAAGATGGCTAAGATTGATTCAGAAGACGAGGATAGCAATCTTTTTACTTCTATGGCTGGAATTGGCGGAACAGAGGATACTTCACTTAATACTTTGGGAAGTTACTTTGGAGATGAGATGGTGTCATCTTATGCCAAGCTTATGACTGATTCTAATCATGGCAAAGGACTTGGAATAGCACAGACGCTTTATGAGCAGATGAAGAGAAATTATTCTACAGAGTCTATTCCTAAGGCAGATGAGCAGGAATAATATTTAACATAAAGGAGATAACAGATTGGATTACGAGTCTGTGAAATATGTAGAGGGCTTTGTGGAGAATATTATCTTCAGGAATGAAGACAATGGATATACGGTTTTTAATATTGTATATGATGATGAAGAAATCACCTGTGTTGGAGTGTTAAGCTATATCAACACAGGTGAATTTATTACCGCACAAGGCGAATTTGTTAAGCATGCAGTTTACTACATGCAGTTTAAAGTCACATCTTATGAGTTCAGGGCGCCGGATGATGCTGCATCCGTAAGGCGTTATCTAAGCTCCGGGGCAATCAAGGGTATCGGCGAGAAGATGGCTGAACGAATAGTTAAGACATTTGGCGATGATACATTCAGGATTATGGAAGAAGAACCGGAGCGTCTGGCTGAGATTAAAGGAATAAGCATGTCTAAAGCTATGGATATAGCAAACCAGCTTATTGACAAGAAAGACATCAGAAAAGCAATGATGTTTCTTCAGCGTTATGGAATCCAGATGAATCTTGCCAACAAAATATTTAAGCGTTATGGAAACGACATTTATAACATTCTTGAACAGAATCCGTACAGGCTTGCTGATGACATAGAGGGTGTCGGTTTTAGGACGGCTGATGAGATTGCTTCGCGTGCCGGAATCAAGATTGATTCTGAATTCAGGATTAAGAGCGGAATATTTTATGTGCTTAACCAGGCGACAATGCAGGGACACACATATCTTCCGTATGATAAGCTTGTGCGTCAGGTCAACGAACTGCTTTTGATTGATGTCCAGGACTATGACAAATACCTTATGGACCTGACAATGGATAAGAAGATAGTTGTCAAGGTTAAGGACAATGTAAAATGTGTCTATGCCCGTATGTATTACAACATGGAAGCAAATGTTGCAGCTATGCTTAATAATCTTGATGTCCAGATTGAGGAAGACCAGAAATTCATAGATGACAGGATTGCAAGGATTGAGGATAAAGAAGGAATAACTCTTGATGATATCCAGAAAGAGGCTGTTGCGAAAGCAGTAAGAAACGGGCTTGTTATTGTTACTGGCGGTCCGGGAACCGGTAAGACTACAACTATTAATACAATAATCAAATATTTTGAGCTGGAAGGTCTGGAAATCAGGCTGGCAGCGCCTACGGGACGTGCAGCCAAGAGAATGACTGAGGCGTGCGGTTATGAAGCACAGACAATCCACAGAATGTTAGAGATAAGCGGCGGCGTGCCGGATGGTGACAGAAAGTCGGCAGCAGGTCTGTCTATGTTCTTTGAGAGAAATGAAGATAATCCGCTTGAGGCTGATGTTATTATTGTTGATGAGATGTCGATGGTAGACATAAGCATTATGAATTCACTTCTTAAAGCTGTTTCGATTGGAACGAAACTGATTCTTGTAGGTGATGTGGACCAGCTTCCAAGTGTCGGTCCGGGAAATGTGCTGAAAGACATCATAGAATCCGGTTGCTTTCCGGTTGTTAAGCTTGAGAGAATATTCAGACAGGCGGCACAGAGCGAGATTATTATTAATGCCCATAAGATAAACAGGGGTGAGGAGGTGGTACTTAACAAGTACAGCAAGGATTTTCTTTTTGTTCACAGAAACGGTGCAGACAATATAATAAATGCAATGAAAACGCTTATTAAGGACAAACTCCCGGACTATGTAGGTGCCGATGTGTATGACCTTCAGATTCTTACTCCATCGCGAAAATCCAATGTCGGGGTGGAACGTCTTAATAAGATTATGCAGGATTTTCTTAATCCGGCTGATGCTATCAAGCAGGAAAGACAGGTCGGTGATGTTACTTTCCGTGAAGGTGATAAGGTTATGCAGATTAAGAATGATTATCAGCTTGCATGGGAAAAACGGAGCAGATATGGTATTCCAACAGAACAGGGAACGGGCGCTTTTAACGGGGATACCGGAGTTATAGAGAGAATAAGCACATTTGATGAGAATGTAACTGTGAAATTCGAAGATGGCAGATTCGTTACTTATGAATTCTCTCAGCTTGATGAGCTTGAACTTGCGTATGCGATTACAGTTCACAAATCACAGGGAAGTGAGTACCCGGCGGTTATTATTCCGATGTCGCAGGGACCAAGAATGCTGATGAACAGGAATATTCTGTATACGGCAGTTACAAGAGCAAGAAAATGTGTGTGCCTCGTTGGGGAAGAGGAAATATTCAGGCTTATGGCTGACAATGTATCAGAGTCAAAACGATATTCTTCACTCACAGACAGGATTGAAGAAATCAGACATATTGAAGATTTCGGACAATGATAATTGATATGTTTATATGAGATAATGATGACAATAATGGGGGATTATGGATTATAAGAAGGTATTAATGGAGGCAGTTAATGCGGTACTTCCGCCAGCGTGTCCTATGTGTGGAAAGCCGGCACCTTTTGTTGGAGGGATAAGGGCAGATATATGTGGAAGCTGCATGCATAATATAAATTATGTAAGCGAGCCTGCCTGTTTAAAATGTGGTAAGCCGGTGAAAGATGAAGAAACAGAATACTGCAGTGACTGCAGCAGGCAGAAGCATGTATATGACCAGGCATGTGCGTTGTATGAATATTCTAAGAATGTCAAGGAATCAATATACAGATTTAAATATTATAACAAGCAGGAATATGCAGGAATATATGCGAAGCAGATGGCGGACAGATGTGGCAGGATGATACGCATGTGGTCGCCGGATGTGATAATTCCTGTTCCGATTCATATTTCGAAATATAAGGAGCGTGGGTTTAACCAGGCTGGGCTTATTGCGCAGGCACTTGGAAGAGCCATGCAGATTCCGGTAGATGAGGAATATCTCGTGAGGATTGTTAAGACTCAGCCCATGAAGGAGCTAAGTAATCGGGAAAGAATTAAAAATCTGCAAAATGCTTTTCAAGTAAGAGAAAAAGTTGTAAGATATAGAAAAGTATTAATCGTGGACGACATATATACAACAGGAGCAACATTTGATGCATGTGCAGCAGTACTTAAAGACGCAGGAGTGTCGCAGGTATATGGTATAAGTCTGTGTGTGGGAGACGGATTTTAAAGTATGAGCTGCTTTAGTAACTGGACCTGTTAACGAGATTGATAAAGAGGATTAACAAGGAGAAGCTATGGAAGTTAAGAATTGTAAGAACTGTGGAAGATTATATAATTATATAGGCGGTGTGTACAGACTTTGTCCTGAATGCATGAGAAAGCTTGAAGAAAAGTTTCAGGAGGTTAAAGATTATATAGAGGATAATCCAAGGGCTGATATGAGAGAAATATCTGAGAAGTGCGATGTCAGTACAAGACAGATTGAACAGTGGATAAGAGAAGAAAGATTATCGTTCAGTGATGATTCACCTATTGGTATTGCATGCGAAGTATGCGGAGCTACCATAAGAACCGGAAGATACTGTGAGAGATGTAAGAACGATTTAGCTAACAGACTGGGAGGCATGTACGGAAGCAGATCTTCAACCGTTGATGCTGATAAGATAAGAGAGAGAAGAGAAAAGGCAAGGATGAGATTTCTTGATAAATAATAAGCTTTTTTCAAAACGGGTATAAAGTATTTGCGGAAACTGTCCGATATCTTACACATGAAGCAAGAGAGTATCTGCTTTAATTAATGGAAAGTGAGGCGGTTAATATGCGCATAGATGCTTATAATGCTGTTAATCAGATATATCAGACCAGCCAGATTTCTAAAGCTAAGACAGCAGCTAAGACATCATCGGTTAGTGACAAGTTTGAGATTTCTGACACAGCCAGGACATATCAGACAGCCAGGACAGCAGTAAGTAAGGCTTCTGATGTTCGAGAAGATAAGATTGCTGATATTAAGGCACGTATGGCAGCAGGAACTTACAACATCAGTTCAGAAGCTGTTGCAGATAAGATTCTGAACAACATTTCAACATTAACATTTTAGTGGGGTTTTATTAGATGGCAAGTTTGATAGATTCTTTGATTAATATAATGAATGATGAGAACAGACAGTATACTGAGCTTTTGGACTTGTCTAATAATAAGACTACTGCTATTGTTAAGGGAGATGTCGGACAGCTTCAGGAGATATTTGGTAAGGAGCAGAAGCTTATTGATATTCTTAACAGACTGGAGATGGAGAGACAGTCATGTGTTGCAGATATATGTAAGATTCTGCATCTGTCAGCAGCAGAGGTTAAGGTGAGTCAGATAGTAAGACTGTTAGAAAAGAAGCAGGCAGAGCATGATGCTTTAGAACAGTCGTATCTGAGTCTTAAGAAAACTGTAAACCAGCTTACGCAGGTTAATGATAATAACAGGCTGCTGCTTAAGGAATCAATGGATATGATTGATTTTGAGATTAATCTTGCGAAGAATGCAAGTATGGCTCCACAGACGGCTAACTATGGAAAGGGAGCGTATGAGGAGACAGGTGGCATGGGAAGCACAAGCTTTGATGCCAGGCAGTAATATTCTGATGGCATATCAGGATGCCACGGATATAAGACAATATGAATAATATCACGGATGATTTATTGTGAGATGGGGTTGTCCGTGTTGGATTGAAAGCCACATTTTTACTAAGGAAATGTGGCTTTTTTAGTCTCTGGGGTGTTTTGTTTTAAAAAAATGACGATATACATATAAGATCATGAATTAAGTAAGAAAGAGGTGACCTTATGGCTAATGGAATGGCAGGATTGTTTGTTGGGGCAAGCGGCTTGAAAACAGCTCAGACAGCACTCAACACAACAGCACACAATCTGTCTAATATTAACACAACTGGATATACAAGACAGCAGGTTACTTTCTCTGATACTACATATGTCAATGTCAGCAGCAAGGATAAAGTAAGTTATGCAAGCTATGGACTTGGTGTTGCAATATCTGAGGTAAGAAGAATAAGAGATCAGTATATTGACCTGGCATACAGGAATGAGAATTCAAGACTCGGATTCTATGAAAGCCAGTACAATGCTGTTCAGGAGATAGAAGACCAGTTTGGTGAGATGCAGGGTGTAACTTATGAGTCATATCTTACCAATCTGTATTATTCAATTAATGAACTTGCCAAGAATCCGACAAGTACAGTTGCAAGGTCATCACTTATCCAGAATGCGACTGCATTTATAGAGAAATCAGAAAATGTGTATAAGGGGCTCAGGGATTACCAGACAACACTTAATACACAGGTTAGTAATATGGTTAATAAGATTAATGATCTTGCAGGCCAGATATATAAGCTTAATAAGAGCATTGCCAAGGTGGAAGCACCGGGTATTGAGAAAGCTAATGATTTAAGAGACCAGAGAGATGCGGCAATAGATGAACTCAGCAAATATATAGATATTACTTATTATGAATCAGAGAATAAGGAAACTATTATTAATGCAGCCGGAGTTCCTCTTGTAACAGCAGGCGAACTTACAGCTATGAGTACAAGGGTTGTCGAGGGAACAACACTTGTTATTCCTACATGGCCATCGTATGAAAGAGATGTTTATGAAGATGGCAAGCTGGCGTCTAATGCTGATGATACAGATAAGGGACAGCTTAAGGGACTTATTATTGCAAGAGGGAATATGGTTGTAGATTATACAGTGGTTCCGGTTGCGCCTGACAGCAATGATTATGACATGAGTACTGAAGAAGGCCGTACATCATATCAGCAGGCCTATAATGAATATGCAAAGCAGCAGGAATACTACAATACATATGTAGAGCCTTCAGCAATTCTTAGTGCTATGGCGGGATTCGATAAGCTTGTTAATGGAATTGTTGAAAGAATCAACGGAATCTTGTGCCCGGAGAAAACTGAGACAAGGACTAATCCTTATCTTAATGCAGATGGAAGTGAGATTCAGGCAGATACATACATATATAATTCAGTTGATCAGCCGGTTCTTTATGACAGATACGGAAGAGAGGTTGCCGGAACTGATAACGGTGATGGTACTTACAGCTATGCATCTGGTGAGAAATTATACGAGAGTGCAGGCGGAGCAGCGGTTCCGGTTGATTCATATGAGTATCTTATGCTTGACATGGACAAGACCGGATACGGTATGGATGACAATAAGACTGTTGGTACAGAACTGTTTTCAAGAATTGGAACAGACAGATATATTAAGACTACAGGTGATAATGGAGAGACAATCTATCTTAGAAACAATCTTAACGAGACAGATTATGAATCATTATATAAGCTTGGCAATCTGAAGATTAATCCTGAAGCAGCACAGAATGTAGGAAAGATTCCACTTTCTACTGTACAGGGTAAGGAAGATCTTGACAGAGCCAAGGAACTCGTGGATATATGGGATGAGAAATTCGCTTCCCTTAACCCGGACATGTATGCGAAGTCGGATTACATGTCATTCTACAATAATTATATTGGTGAATATGCCACTATGGGTAAGGCACTTTATAATTATGTAGGTAACCAGACAACGATGGTTGATGGTTATGATAACCAGAGACTACAGTCAGAGGGTGTATCCTCTGATGAAGAGTTAGAGAAGATGATAAAGTATCAGCAGGCATATAATGCAGCATCGAGATATGTCAATGTAGTAAGCGAAATGCTGGAACATCTCGTTACTTCACTTGGACGTATATAAATGCTGATTAATACAGGAGGATAATATGGCATCAACATTTTTTGGATTAACAATTGCATATACAGGATTGCAGGCGGCGCAGACCTCTATAAATGTTACATCACATAATCTTGCTAATATCAATAACCAGTCATATACGAAAGAAACAGCATCAATTAAGGCTGGTGAGGCATTACGTTCATATGCTAAATATGGAACACTTGGTGCAGGAGTTATAGTTGATGCAATTAATCAGACGAGAGATTCTTACTATGATGAGAAGTACAGAAATAATTATACTAATTATGGACAGTACAATGTGAAGGATACATACATGTCACAGATACAGAATTATCTCAATGAGTTCACACTTAAGGGATATTCAACAGAGTATGAGAATTTCTTTGCAGCACTTAACCAGCTTGATCTTACACCGGCTGATACATCAGCAAAGAACCAGCTTATCAATAATGCAAAGAGCATGACAGATTACTTTAATACTCTGGCTACTAATTTAAGGAATGTTCAGATAGACGCTAATAACGAGATTAAAGATACTGTTAACCAGATTAATTCTCTGGCACAGAGCATTTCTTCTCTTAATAAGCAGATTAACCAGATTCAGGCTAATTATGGCAATGCCAACGACCTTAAGGATGAGAGAAATGCTTTAATTGATGATCTTTCCAAGCTGGTTAATATATCAGTAAGTGAGACAGACATTGGCAACAATCTTACAGACCTTCAGATTACAATTAATGGTAATTCGCTTGTTAATGGCTATAATTACCATACTCTTCAGACTGTTTCAAGAGATGAGCCAAGAAATGTATCAGATGCGGCAGGTCTGTATGACATACAGTGGGAGACCGGACAGCCATTTAACATATACAGCACTTCATTAGGCGGAGAGTTAAAGGGACTTATTGATATAAGAGACGGATGTAATGGTGAGATTGAAAAATATGCCACAACAACTGACGATGATGGCAATGAAACATATAAGACAGATGCAGAGGGTAATATACTTACTGATACAGTAAGTAAGGTGGACAGCAATACTAATTATAAGGGAGTCCCTTATTATCAGGCACAGCTTAACCAGTTTATACAGACATTTGTATCATCAATCAATGAGATTCTTACAAAGGGTGTTACATCAGATGGCTCGGCAAGCGGAATTCCACTTTTTGTAATGTCAGATGGAAGCAAGGCTCTTACAGCGTCAAGTGTAACAGTTAATCAGGATCTTATTGATAACGCGGACCTTCTTGCTACCAAGTACAAGGAAAGCGATGGAGAAGCCAATACAAGCCTGATTGTAGACCTTATCAATTCTAAAGATGCTAAGATATATGACGGAGGTACGGGAACATATTTCCTCGAAAGTATTGTCAGTGATATGTCAATAGATGCAAGTAAGGCAATTAATTTTACAAAGAATTACAACAATCTTAAGACAACTATACAGAACCAGAGATTATCTGTAATGGGTGTTGATACAGATGAAGAAGCCATGGATCTTGTAAAGTTCCAGCAGGCATATAATTTAAGCTCTAAAATGATGACTGTCATGAATCAGTTATATGACAGACTTATTAATAATACAGGTGTATAAAATAGTAAAAGAATTCTTCTCCTCACCATAGGGGCGGTTTTTGATTCGCGATATAAGGAGGCACAATATGCGTATTACTAACCAGATGATGGTAAACAGCTCAATATCCAATATTCAGGGAAATAAGAGCCAGCTTAATGATTTAAGTACACAGCTCTCAACACAGAAAAAGATTAATAAGCCTTCTGATGACCCTATTATAGCCATCAGGGCATTGAGACTGCGTTCAAGTCTTGATGAGGTAACACAGTATCTTGGAAAGAATATTCCTGATGCATCATCATGGTTAAGTGTAACTCATGATGCATTAGACGAAAGCAACAAGATTATACAGGATCTGTATAATTACTGTGTGCAGGGTTCTACGGATTCATATTCAGAATCTGAGCGTAACACTCTTGCTGAAAGTCTTAACAAGCTGGTGGAAGCTTATTATGAGCAGGGAAATGTTGATTATGCCGGAAGATATGTATTTACAGGACATGCTACAGATAAGCCTCTGACATACCAGTCAGATGAAACCGCTAAAGATGTTGATTATACAATTACACAGAACTTTACAAGGGAGAATTTATCTAATAAGACGGCATACACTAATGCATATACTAATGATGATATTATTAATCTTAATGTAAAGACAGATGCTAACGGCAATATAATCACACCTAATATAACGGATGTACACAGAATCCAGCTCGCATATGATGAGATTAACGGAAAAAAATTTTCGATGAGCATGGGAGATAATAATTCTGCCAATATCACTATTGCTGATGATGGGAGTGTTACTGTAGATGGAGGACTTACTGTTCCGGTAACTGATGCAGACGGTAATACAGCTGATACAGCTGTAAATGTGGTTACAACGACAGATCCTAATTATGTTCCGGGAGAGAATGAGATTGCAATTAACTCAACAACAGGCGAGCTTCTTCTTGGTGAGAATGTATACAAGTCAGTGTATGCTGATAATGCATTTTCAGTGACATACGAGAAGAGCAATTTTATAAAGGGTGACATTGACCCGACAATGTATTTTAACTGTGTTGATAATAATACAGGAATTGAGTACAACAAGCAGAGTGAGGATATTGAATATATCATTAATTTTTCACAGAAGATTAAGGTTAATACAGAAGCTGATGAAGCTTTCAATATATATCTTGGAAGAAATGTTGATGACCTTGTCAATGCGGTACAGAATGTCCTTGATATTAATGACCAGATATCAAAGATTGAGTCTATGCAGAAGGAAGGACAGTACAGCGATGAGGCTTCACAGAAGAAGTTAAGTGATATTATGGAAGGCCTTACAAAGCAGAGAGATTTTGCAAAATCTAAGATGAAAGATGCTTTTGAAGCGGGAATCGGTCAGATGCAGGGCTATCAGGAGCAGGTATCTAATGCGAAGGCTGATGTCGGTAACAGACAGATAAGACTTGACCTTACCAAGACAAGACTTACAGAGCAGAAGACTAATTTCACTGATCTTAAGTCTCAGAATGAAGACATTGATCTGGAAGAGATTGTTGTTACATATACATCAGCACAGCTTGTATATCAGGCAGCATTATCAGCTGCGAGCAAGGTTGTCCAGCAGACACTGCTTGATTTTCTTGGGTAGCCAGCATAAGAGAGGAATACAGTGAGGCAGGTTGAGAGTTAAGCTGTATAAACAGCATTGACAGATAAAGGATAGAATTAAGATTTGGAGGTTTGACATGAAAGTACAGACTAAATGGTTTGGAGAGATTGAAGTTAGTGATGATAAAATCATCACATTTGACAAGGGAATTATTGGATTTGAGGACTGGAAGAAGTATACTCTTGTGTATGATGCAGAGAAAGAGGAGAATATATCAATTATATGGCTTCAGGCGATTGATGAGCCAACACTTGCACTTCCTGTCATGAAGCCGGAATTCGTGTATGAGACATATGATCCTGTTGTTGAGGATGAGCTTCTTAAATCTCTTGGAGACGATATACAGGATGATAATATCAGAGTGTACTGTGCGCTTACGGTACCACAGGATATTACTAAGATGACAATTAATCTTAAAGCTCCTATCATTGTTGATTTTGATACAATGAAAGGAATACAGCTTATAGCAGATAATTCTGAATATCAGGTAAGATATCCTATATACGATATTCTAAAGAAGGAGGAGAACTAATATGCTCGCATTATCAAGAAAGAAAGACGAAGCAATCATTATTAATGATGATATTGAGATTACAATAATCGAAATCAAGGGCGATCAGGTAAAGCTTGGCATATCAGCTCCTAAGTCAGTGCCTATATATCGTAAGGAAGTGTATGCACAGATACTTGATTCTAATAAGGAAGCAGCAAGTTCGGTTGATGTGAAGTCTCTTAACCAGTTATTTAAGAAATGATTTGTTTTATTAGTGTATATTTTTGTCCAAAGGGTTAAATTTTACTTAACATTTTCCGATATATGCAGTACAACATGAATGTAACTACAGGATAAAGTTTTGTTTTCACACGGAGGTGGAATTGTATCATGGGAATGGAAGTTAATGGAGTAGCGGCAGCGTCAAGCTATCAAAGCCAGAATTCACAGGCTGCCAAGCCGGTATCACATGTAAGCAGTGTTACAACAACTACAGATAAGAGCAATGAGGTTGTTGTTGATTCAGCAAAGTCAGCAGCATCTAATGTGGCAGTTTCTGTAGGACAGGCAGCAGACAGTGAGAAGAATGGCAGCAGCGCTAAAGACAATGACAAGGCTAAGAAGCAGGCTGAATCTATGGCTGATGTTAAGGATATAAGGAAAGTCCTTAACAACAATACGATTGCAGAATTCGGCTACAACGAACCAACTAACAGAATCACAATTAAGATTAAAGATAAAGATACAGACGAAGTTATTAAAGAGATACCTTCAGAGAAAGCTCTTGAGATGCTTGCTAAGGCATGGGAGCTTGCAGGTATCATAGTAGATGAGAGGAGATAAGCTATGGCAATAAGATTATCTGGTATGGTATCGGGTATGGATACAGAATCACTTGTTTCAGCGCTCGTATCATCATATAAGTTAAAGAAAGACAATCTTGTTAAAGCACAGACCAAGCTTTCATGGAAGCAGGAAAAGTGGAAGACCATGAATACAAGTATTTATGGGTTCTATAGCGGAAAGCTTTCAAGTGCAAGATTTTCTACAAGTTATAATCTGAAGACATCAAGTGTGTCTAATGATAAGTATGCCAAGGTAACAGCAAGTTCATCTGCGGTAAGCGGAACACAGAGACTTAAGGTTAAGCAGCTGGCGTCAACAGGATATCTTACAGGTGGACAGATTAAAGCTGCTGATGGAAGTAAGGTTACAGGTGATACTAAGATATCAGACATAGTTGGAACAACAGATGGTTCTATAAGTTTTAAGACTGCTTCTGGAACCAAGAGTATTGATATAACATCAGATATGAATGTTAACCAGTTCGTATCTAAGTTAAAGGAAGCTGGCGTTAATGCAAGTTTTGATGAGAATAATGCAAGATTCTTCATAAGTTCTAAGGAATCTGGCAAGGATAACGATTTCTCGCTTGTGGCTAATGACTCTAATGGACTTAATGCATTACAGAAGCTTGGAATATATACGGTTAATGATACTGATTCAGCAGAATATAAGAGGCTTGCAGCTTTAACAGAGGGCAGTGACGAGTATAATGCAGAAGTAGAGAGCATGTATACTAAGATTACAGCTGAGGATACTGCCAAGAGTTATGCTGATAAGTACAATACTGCCAAGAATAAGCTGGATGCACTGGCAGCAGATGATACTTGGAATCATTCATTTACATTAGATGAATATGTGGCAAAGCTTAAGACAGAGACACCAGATCTGCTTAATGCTTATGATAAGTATAAGAAGGAAAAGGTGGATTCAGAGGGCAATACAGTTAAAGATTCTAATGGCAATGTTGTATACGAATATGACACAGAGGCTATGGAAAAAGATGGTGTCAAGGATGAATATGAGGCTGCGGTAAAGAAAAAAGCGTCTAATGAATCACTGATTAAGGTGTATGATGATAATTCCAAGGTTATACAGGATACTAAGGATTATGTGACAATCGGCGATGATGGAAAAGCTGTGGCAGATGCTTCTAATGCCAATGTATTACAGGAAGTAAGCGATACTAATGCTGACAGACAGGCTAAAGCTAAGGCACTGCTTGACTCTAAGATTGCAATGGCATCAAATGTTGCTGGTAGTGCGTCATCTTCAGGTGCTGTCAGAATAACAGGACAGGATTCAGAGATTGAGCTTAATGGGGCAACATTTACTAACAACTCTAATAATTACTCAATCAATGGTCTTACAATCGAGGCAATGGAAGTTACTGGTAATGATGAAGTAACTATCACAACCAACACAGATGTAGATGGTATATATGATATGATTAAAGGCTTTCTTAAGGATTATAATGACCTTGTCAAATCTGTAGATGTTGCCTACAACGCAGCAAGTTCTAAGGGCTACGAGCCTCTTACAAGTGATGAGAAAGACGCAATGTCTGATGATGAGGTTAAGAAGTGGGAAGAAAAGATTAAGGATTCACTTCTTAGAAAAGATTCAACACTTGGAAGTGTTCTTGATACTATGAAGAATGATATGGCAAGATCATTCAAGGTGGGAGATAAGTCATATTCACTTTCTAGTTTTGGAATAGCCACACTTGGATATTTTAATTCTCCAGAGAATGAAACAGGTGTATATCATATAGATGGTGATAAGGATGATTCTAAGACATCAGCTAATACAGATAAGTTAAGAGAGATGATATCTAATGACCCAGATACGGTTATATCATTCTTTTCACAGTTGTCTACACAATTGTATACTGATCTTGGAAAGAAGATGGCAGCATCATCAACAAGCAGTGCTTATACTATATATAATGATAAGCAGATGAATACACAGTATTCAGAGTATAATACTAAGATATCTGCGGCAGAAGACAAGGTTACTACATGGGAAGATTATTATTATAGTAAGTTCTCAGCAATGGAATCAGCGCTTGCCAAGATGAATGCGCAGTCATCATCGTTATCTGGACTTTTTGGATAATAGTACATATTAACAACCGCATAAGCATGGAAGCTTATGGGAAATGAGGAAAACATGGCATTTAATCAGAATATAGCACAGGAATATAACAGAAATAAGATTCTTACAGCAAGTCCTGCAGAACTTACACTTATGCTTTATGAAGGGGCAATTAAATTTTGCAATATAGCATTAATCTCTATAGAAAAGCAGGACTATGAAAAAGCAAATATTAATATTAAGAAAGCTGAGAACATAATAACGGAGTTTAAGGTGACACTTAATCATAAATATCCGGTTGCTAAGGATTTTGAAAATGTATATAATTATATATATTCATTATTGGTTGATGCTAATATTAAAAAAGACACTGAGATACTTAATAAGGCACTTGATGAAATCAGGGGCATGAGAGATACATGGAAAGAAGTTATGAACCGAACAAGGTCAATGAATAAGTAGGAGACAGATATGACTACTAATTATCTTCAGATTATGATAGACAGTCTTAAGAAGAAGAAGGATATTCTTGATAAGATTATAGTTCTTAATGAGACTCAGAATAAGATACTTTCTAATACAGAGTTTGAGCATGATGCATTCGAGAATAATATGCATGAAAAGGGTGAATGCATTGATGAATTAGAGAAGCTTGATGAAGGATTTCAGAGTGTATTTGACCGTATTAAGGAAGAACTCAGTGATAATAAACATATGTATTCTGATGAAATCGAAACTATGAAGACACTTATTAAAGCAGTTACAGAACTTGGCGCTAAGATAGAAGTTCAGGAAGCTCGAAATAAGGTTAAGGTTGAGGCAATGTTTCGCAGGGAACGTCAGGAACATAAGGAAGCTAAAAGAAGTGCTTCAATGGCGAAGTCATATTATCAGAATATGAGCCGTGTAAGTGATGAACCTCAGTTTATGGATACCAAGCAGTAAAAGATTTTTAAAAAGTTATATTATGGACTAAAGTTTTGGTACTAAGGTCCGATATATAAAGTACAAGGGAACAGAAAGTTTCCTGTAAACCATAACTAGATGCAGCATGGAAGCTGCATCAAAATATAATTTCAAGGAGGAAAATATTATGGTAGTACAACACAATTTATCAGCAATGAACACAAACAGACAGATGGGTGTAGTTACAAGCGCACTCCAGAAGTCAACAGAGAAGTTATCATCAGGTTATAAGATTAACCGTGCTGGTGATGATGCAGCTGGTCTTTCAATCTCAGAGAAGATGAGAAGCCAGATCAGAGGTCTTAACAAGGCATCTGATAATGCACAGGATGGTATATCTCTTATTCAGGTAGCTGAAGGTGCTCTTAATGAGACACATTCAATTCTTCAGAGAATGAATGAGTTAGCAACACAGGCTGCTAATGATACTAACACATCTACAGATAGAACTGCAATAAAGGCTGAGATTGATCAGTTAACATCAGAAATCAACAGAATTCAGTCTACAACACAGTTCAATACACAGAATCTGTTAGATGGAAAATTCACAAGCAAGAATCTTCAGATTGGCTCTCTTAAGGGACAGACAATCAAGATCAGCATCAGCAACATGAATGCTGCAACATTAGGTGTAAGCGGACTTACAGTTGATAAGAACAGTACAGCTGGAGTATCAATGTCAAAGATTCAGGCAGCTATTGATAAGGTATCAACACAGAGATCTAATCTTGGTGCTCTTCAGAACAGACTTGAGCATACTATCAACAATCTTGATACAACATCAGAGAATACATCAGCAGCTGAGTCACGTATCCGTGATACAGATATGGCTGATGAGATGGTACAGTACAGCAAGAATAATATTCTTTCACAGGCTGGACAGTCAATGCTTGCTCAGGCTAATCAGCAGACACAGGGAGTTCTTTCACTTCTCGGTTAATAATTATTACTACTACTATAAGCAGAAGAGTCGGTGCTTGCACCGGCTCTTTTTGTCTTTAAAGAAAAAGAGGTACATTAATGAAATTTGACAAGAGTTTTTTTGAAGCGGAAGTAAGAGATGGATTTTATGTGACATCTGAGATGAAACAGGTGTGGGCAGCTCAGCTAGAAGTTCTTAATGATGTTGATAAAGCTTGTAGAGAAAATGGAATACAATATTTTGCCGAATGGGGGACTCTTTTAGGTGCTGTCAGACATCATGGATTCATTCCATGGGATGATGATATGGATATATGCATGAAAAGACCTGATTATAATAGGTTTTTGGAGATAGCAGAAAAAATAATGCCATCTAATTATAAAATATATAACCTGAAGTCTCATAATAATGATGGAAACATGGTATCAAGGATTATTAATACAGACCAGATTTCATATGATGCCGAGAAATTAAAAAAATATCATGGTGTACCGTATGTTATAGGACTTGATATATTTCCTTTGGATTATATATCAGATAATAAAGAGGATGATGAGCTTCAAAGCAATGTGATTGTTATGATAAGCTCAATCATGAATGTGATAAAAAGCATTCAGGATAATAATGTTCAGTTAGATGAAGAAAATTTAACGCAGATTAATATGCAGCTTAGTCAGGTAGAGAATATATGTGGAGTTACTATAAACAGAGAGGATGATATAGTACAACAGCTCAATATACTTATTGACAGAATGTGTGGAATATACAGAGAGAATGAGGCAGAATATATAACAATAATGCTTTTATGGGTAGGAGGCAAAAACTATCGATTTCCGAAAAAGTATTATGATAAAGCAATAAGAATACCTTTTGAGAATACTACAATTCCTGTTCCGTATGCGTATGATTCTATTTTAAAAAAGAAATATGGCGATTATATGAAGCTTGTCCATACATGGGATTCACATGACTATCCATTCTTTGAGAGTCAGAAAAAAATTATTGAAAATGCAGGAGTAGATATTAACAAATATACAGACGATTATAGAAACTATAATCAGTTTAAGAATAAGATAGAAGAAATAAGAATAGATAAAGAGAAGAAAGATTATAAAGATAAGAAAATGGTAGTATTTATGCCATTTAAAGCAAAATACTGGAATATGATGGCGGGATTATGGAAAGAGTATGAAAGAAGCGGAGAATATACTCTTATTGCCATACCTGCTCCATATTATTATAAAAATATTGATGGAACAGTTGAAAAATTTAATGATGATAAGCAGTATCCGGAATATGTTAAGATTGTATCACCAGAGAATTTTGATTTTGATAATGAATATGTAGAAAAAATTATAATTCAGAATCCATATGATTCTTATAATGCAACAACAACTGTGCATCCACAATTTTATGCAAAGAAGCTGGCAATGTGCACTAAAGAATTGATATACATACCTTATTTTGAAACAGAAGAAAATAATCCATCGGATATGAGAGCTTATGTAAGTATGGATTCATATGTAACAATGCCTGGAGTTGTATATTCAGATAAAGTTATTGTCCAGTCTGAAGGTATTAAGGAATTGTATGTAAAAAAGTTATCTGAATATTTTGGTGAAGAGACAAGGGATATATGGAACACTAAAATTATTGGAAATGGAAAGCATTATATTGAGATGGAAAATTCCGATTCAAAGTATGATGATATACCGGAGAAATGGAAGGGTTATATAAAAAAATCGGATGGTTCTTATAAAAAAGTAATATTGTATTTTATATGTACAAATGATGTCCTTGAAAATGGACACAGAGTATTTGATAAAATAAAAAGGTCTATGGATACATTTTTAGAATATGAGGATAGTGTGGTTCCATTGATGATGTTTGAATCAAACATTGATGAAATATTACAAATGGAAAATCCAGAACTGCTTGAAGATTATAATGAAATTAAAATGAATTTTACTCAATATATTGTTAATGAAAATGAATTGGATAAGGCCATGAATTTGTGTGATGCATTTTATGGAGATGCAGGATCAGAGGCGCAATTATGCAGAAATTCAGGTAAGCCAGTTATGATTCAGAATGTAGAAATTTAGAACATACGATAATAAGGAGTGACTAGCTGCGTAATGTTAGAAAAATATTTTGAAGATGAAGTCAGGGATGGCTTCTATATTCCATCAATGATTAAACGCTCATGGGCTGTGGCATTAGATGTGCTTTCAGAAGTTGACAGGATATGCCAGAAATATGATATTAAGTATTATGCAGAGTGGGGAACTTTATTGGGAGCAGTAAGACACGCAGGATTCGTACCGTGGGATGATGATCTTGATATTGCTATGCCAAGAAATGACTATATTAAATTCTGTCAGGTTGCGAAGCAGGAATTAAAAAATGGATATGAAATATTTAATTTTAAAAATCATGATAATTTTCATCATTTTCTTGCAAGAGTAACCTGTACCAGCAGGATATGTTTTGAGGATAAGTATTTAAAAGAACATCATGGATTTCCTTATATTGCAGGATTGGATATATTTGTACATGATAATGTTTCAAGGGATAGAAAAAATCAGGAACATTGTGAGAAAATAGCAGAATATATAATAACAGTGGCTGATAATATTGCGGATGGCAGTATGAATAGTGAGCAGGAGAAAGATGCTTTAAAAAGAATCAGTCAGTTATGTAACTGTGATGTATCTGCATATCAAAATAAAGAGGAAGAAAGAATACAATTATATACTCTGGCAGAAAATATATTTGCTGCATTTAAAGATGATGATTGTGATGAAATGACACAGATGATGCCTTGCAGCATGTATGGAAACCATATGAGAATTCCTAAAAAATATTATGATGAGGTAGTCAGAATTCCATTTGAGAATACGACGATTCCAGTACCGATAGGCTTTGATGCTATGCTTAGCAAGAGATATGGAGACTATATGAAATTGGTAAGAAATACTGGCGGTCATAATTATCCGTTTTATGAATCTCAGAAAAAGCAGTTAGAAGTACTGATGGATTTTAAATTGCCACAGTATACATTTGATGGAAAGAAAGCTGTAAGAAATGATGATGTGGCAAATACAGGATATAAAAAAATAATTACTGATGTGATGCATAGTGTAAAAGAAGAAATTGAAAAAATCGGACATCACATTAACAACGGGAAATTCTGGACTGATAATCAGACGGAAGATATTATTAAAAATGTTCAGGAAAAACTTGCTGATATTCAGCAGGCTTTGATTGAAACGGGCAATCTCATAGAACAGATAAAAGGTGAAAATACGGAAAGTGTCAAATGCATTGAAAAATTTTGCGATACATTATATATGGTTTATCAGGGAAATACATATGACATAACAGGTGAGTTTGATAATTTGAATTCTGTTATAGAAAATGAAATAATAATGCGGAAAGAAATAGTTATTATGCCATATAGAGCTGCTGACTGGAGTTATGTAAAAAATATATGGAAACAGACAGAAAAGAATCCAGAGACAGATGTGATAGTAGCTGTATTACCGTACTATTATAAGGAGTATGATGGCAGTGTAAAGGAATATGTCAATGAACTTAATGATTTTCCAGAAGAGATAAATGCAATAGATATATGTAGTTATAATTTAGAACTCCATCATCCTGATATGATATATATACAGAATCCATTTGATAATGAAAATAAAGCAGTCAGTGTTTATAAAGAATATTATTCTGATGTTTTAAAGAAGAATACTGATAAACTGGTATATGTCCAGTCATTTCAACTCGAAGAATTCAGCAGTAATGATGAGAGGGCATATAAGAATATGTCGTCTTACTGTACGGTTCCGGGAGTGGTAAATGCTGATAAGGTATATGTACAGTCTGATAATATGCGAGAAATATATATTAAAAAGCTGACTGAATTCGCAGGAGATAACACAGAAGATATATGGCGCAAGAAAATATGTGTCAAGCCGGAATGGATGAATGACAAGAAAGAAACAACTAGCCATGAAGGCGGTAAAAAGAGAATATTATTTTATACATCTATAAGTGGCATTATGCAGAATCAGGATGAGGCGGTGGAGAAAATTGAACGGGTTCTGGAATTATTTAAACAATATTCAGATAAAATAGAACTCACATGGTGTATTCAAGAACTTATAAATTCAGTACTTCCTGATATTAATGCTGAATTATATGATTGTATAAATGTTATAAGAAACAACTATATGGTTGAAAAAATCGGATATATGTGTAGTGATAAAGATAAGGGAATTCTTGATTCATGTGATGCGTATTATGGTGATACTTCGTCAATTGTGCAGAGGTATAGAAATGATGGCAAACCAGTTATGATAATGGATTATATGGTTTAATGTTAATGTAATAGCAGAAAAACTAAGGAAAAGGGCTTTCATTTTAAAATTAATGCATAAATATGTGACTAATGTTTAAGTTATGTCAAATGCTGCCGATATACATAGTATATTGCATTATTGATTCAAGCATACAGGGCATGGAGGCACAGGAGATGCAGGTTGTAGCACATAATATAATGGCTGAATATACAGTATGGAATGTCTCTTATTGATACAGCAGATGGAGCGTTGCAAATGAAAATACAGAAGTAAAAGAACTTGCGGAAAGTGTTGCTAAAGATTTAGGGGATAAATTAGGAGATAGTATGAAGGATTATTTTGACAGATTTGTGAATGGCGATGATGACTATTCTCTTATTGTATATGATTACAGAGATAATGATAAAGTTCAATACAGTAACAGCTATAAGCGGAATGTGCAAGCATGGGAGGACAGTGTTACAGAAATTACCAAGATATACAAAGAGAAATTCCTGATTTCAGCAGGCTCAGTTACATTTAAGGAAGAAATGTGATTATATACGGATACCACGAAGGAAAATAATAATCCTAAGCCTCAGGCTGATCCGGGAGACATAACAATCCAGAGTATGTATGATCCGGATTCAGTGAGCTTGGTGGATTTTGCTATTGATAAAGTATCAAGAGCAAGATCGTCAATGGGAGCAATCAGAAATCGTCATGAACATGCATATAACAATAATGCTAATACTTCTGAGAATACACAGGCAGCAGAATCACGACTCAGGGATACAGATATGGCTGAAGAAATGATGGAATATTCTAAAAATAATATTCTTGAGTAGGCAGGAATATCAATGCTTACGCAGGTAAATCAGAATTTTCAGGGAATATTGGGATTGCTGCAGTGATGATGAGAAGCGTTAGAGAGATGAGATAGTTGGATATATGATGGAACTCTAATGACTATTTGTCTGTCATAGTGTTTTGGGGATTTCATTTGAAAGGAAATGTGGGATAAAAGTTATAATTATTTTGATTGTATCATTAGGCGTAGCTATTTGGATTAATTATGATAATAGAATAACAAGGGTATTAAAGATTGTAATAACTGCATTAGATATAGCATGTGCGGTTATTTCTATAGGAATCAGTTTTCAGAGTGAAAAAGTTGCGGATAAAAGTAATAATGAAGAGAGTATTATAGAAACTTTAAAGAATACACAGGAAACAAATGGTGTTAGTAATATAGATGATACAATTGAAACTGAAATAATGACTACAACAAACTCATCGCAAATTAATACACAAAAAGAAACAAAAGATCATACAAAATGTATTACTTTTATAGGTGAGTCACATAGTCCGTCAGATATAGCAACGAAGGTAAATATATCACAGTGGAAGAAGAATGAGGATTATGATTTGACGGGAAACACATATGATGGGGGCAAAAAATTACAATATATAATATGTTTTCAGCGATGGAAGGAAATAGCGGAAAAAGTATATATAAAATAACATCAGAAATTCATTATGCCCTTAATGTCGATGAAATAAATAAACTTAATGAAGAAGATCAACATTTTGTGGGGAAATTTGTAATTGATAATAAAACAGATGGTAGTCCAACGACAGCAACTATATCTATCTTAACAGATGGAGAAGAAGTATATAATTCTGAACTGTTAAATTGCTATTCATTAGATATTAATCCATTTGATGTTGAGCTTCAAGGGAAAAAAGAAATGATTATAAAAATTGAGTGCGAACAGAGGGGAAATCCATTTATTATTGGAATGGTTAATAATGAATAAAAATAAGTGTACAGGAAGTTAACAACTCTATTTTGATGTCCGATATAATATATATCATAATATTATGTAGACATGGATGTCAGATAAGTGATTTTGATGGAAGTTCTGCGGATATTTGCGCAGAACTTTTAATTTTTTATATAAGCACAGATAGAGTGTAAGAAAATTATTATTTTATTATAAATAATATAAGAAGGAGTTAGTTATTATGTACAAGATACCATTTAATAAAGCAATATATTTGCCAGAAGCATTTAAATATGTTGAAGATGTGGTTAAATCAAGCTTAATAGCTGGAGATGGTAAATATACAAGATTATGTAGTGAGTGGATGGAACATAGATTTAAAGCAAAAAAAGTTTTGATGACTACTTCATGTACTGCAGCATTAGAAATGGCAGCAATTTTATTGGATATTCAGCCTGATGATGAAGTTATTATGCCTTCATATACATTTGTGTCAACGGCAAATGCATTTGTGTTAAGAGGAGCAAAATGTGTATTTGTGGATATAAGACCAGATACTATGAATATAGACGAAAACAAAATAGAGGCTGCGATTTCAAATAAAACTAAAGCTATTGTAGTAGTTCATTATGCAGGAGTTGGTTGTGAAATGGACACAATAATGTCAATTGCAAATAAATATTCTATACCAGTTGTAGAAGATGCAGCTCAAGGGGTAATGGCAAATTATAAAGGAAGGGCATTGGGAACAATAGGCACATTTGGTTGTTATAGTTTTCATGAAACTAAAAACTATACAATGGGAGAGGGGGGAGCACTTGTAATTAATGATGAAAAGTATATTGAAAGAGCGGAAATCTTGAGAGAAAAGGGAACTAATAGGTCAAGATTTTATAGAGGAGAAATAGATAAATATAGCTGGGTTGACATTGGTTCATCATTTTTGCCAAGTGAATTTAATGTTTCATATTTATATGGACAATTAGAAATTGCAGATAAAATCAATGAAAATAGATTAGAAACGTGGAATGCATATAATGATGCATTTAAAAATTTTGAATATGATGGAAAAATCGTTTTGCCTACAATTCCCAAAGCGTGTAACCATAATGCACACATGTTTTATATTAAATTAAAATCCATAGAGGAAAGAACTCAATTTATAACTAGTATGAAAGAAAAAGGAATAGGATGTGTTTTTCATTATGTTCCATTACATTCTTCAGAGGCTGGAAAGAGATTTGGTACTTTTTGCGGGGAGGATATTTATACATCTCAAGAGAGCAATAAATTAGTGAGATTACCAATGTATTATGATGTAGGAAAAGAAAATGTACAATGTATAATTAAAAAAGTTTGCAAATATATAGATGAATTATATTAAAGATATATAGAATGGAGAAAAATGGACATTTTTTATTTTGGATATTCAACTAAAATGCTGAAAATATTATTAAAGTCAGATTTGTATAATGTTATAGGGGTAGTAACACAAAGCAGAAAATATGGAACAGAATTTCATGATATATGTGTTAATAATAAATTGAATTTATTTGAAATTGATACTAAAGAAAAATTGTTAAATGTATGTTCTAATTGGAATTGTGATAAGATTATTATGTATGAGTTTGGGATTATTATCCCTAAGGAACTGTGTAAAGAATTTAACATAGTAAATTTTCATATGGGGAATTTAGAAAATAATAGGGGTGCAAATCCAATAAGTTGGAGTATTTTGCATCCAGAGTTAGGAGCACAAATATGTGCATATAGGATAAATGATCAAATTGATAGTGGGGAGTTAATATCATACAAAAATGTAACTATAGAATATATGGATACTCCTATAACTTTAAAGCAGAAGATGGAAAACTACATCTCAGAAATTCTTGAAGCTGTATACAAGTATTTTATAAATGCTAAGAAATCTAAAGAAATAAGAAATGGAATTTACAGGAAAAGAATATGTGAGAGCGATTATACGATTGATTTAGAAAATGATAGTAAGGATATTATACGAAGAAAAATTAATTCTCAAATTCCATACAAAGGTGCAATAATATATAGAGATAATAAAAAAATATATGTAACAAGTTATGAATTTAAACAAGAAAAAATGATATTAAAATTATCTGAAGGAGAGACTATCGAAATTATATAGTTAAGGGGTGATTAAGAAATGAAAAAAATAATAAGTCTTGGTGGAAATTATTTTCAAATGACTGCTGTGAAGGCCGCAAAAAGATTGGGATATTATGTAATTGATATTGACTATTTACCTGATAATCCCGCTCATAAATTTGCTGATGAATATTACAATATAAGTACTTTGGATAAAGAGTCAGTTCTAAAATTGGCAATTGAAAAAAATATAGATGGAATTATGGCTTATGCTTCAGATGTATCAGCACCAACAGCTGCTTGGGTTGCAGAAAAATTAGGATTACCAACAAATCCATATGATACAGTTAAATTAATGACTAGAAAAGATTTGTTTCATCCTTTTTTAAAGGAAAATGGATTTAATGTTCCTAATAATAAAACAGTAAAGTCTGAAGAAGAAATATATGATTTTTATTATCAAAATAAAAAAAATATAATTATTAAACCAATTAGTGCATCTGGGAGTAAAGGAGTAACTCATATTATAGATGATAAGCAAATACATAATGCATATCTTGAAGCTATGAAATATTCTAGGGAAAAATCGTTAGTTGCAGAAGAATTTATTCAGAGAAAAGGGTTTCAAATAGCAGGAGACGCATTTATTGTTGATGGTAAAATTGCTTTTTGGGGATTGGCAAATGAGCATTTTAATGATAGTTGTAATTCGCTTGTTCCAGTAGGAGAAAGCTTCCCAGTTAGATTATCAGCTAGTGAAATTATGAGGGCAAAAACTGAAGTACAGAAAGCAATATCTTTATTGAATCTTAAGATTGGTGCAATTAATTTGGATTTTATGTTTGATGTAGATGGAAACATATTTATAATTGAGTTAGGTCCTAGAAATGGGGGAAATTTAATTACTGATGCTATTAAAATGAGTACAGGAATAGATTTAGCTGAATATACAGTCAAAGCTGCATTGGGAGAAGATATAAGTGATTTGAGAGAAAAAAAATGGAATAAATATATCTCTTCATACATATGGCATACAGAAAAGCCAGGAATATTTGAAAGCATAGATATTTCGGAAGAATTGAGCAGGAAGATACGACTATCTGATATGTTTGTAGAAAGAGGACAAACTATTCATAAGTATATTAATGGGGCTTATGGTATTGGGGCAGCACTTATTCAGTATGATAGCGAAGAACAAATGATAGAAATGATGCAGAATATGAATAAATTTTATAAAATTAAAATGAAGTAAATAAAATAGGAGGAATACAAGTATTTAATTTTCTACTAAAGATAGAATAAAAATATTGTGTAAAAAGGTATATAGTAAACAATAGACATGTACTTGTTAAGTATACTAAATGCAAAATATTATTATTCTAAATGATTTGGCTCATATACCATTTGATAAAATTAAGAACTCTAAAGTAATTATATATGGAATGTGTGACAATGGACAGCACAGTTATGAACAAATTCTTCATAGTAAGTATTCTGGAATTGTGGGAATATGTGATAAAAAAATTAATGGAAATTTTTAGGGAAAGTGGATTTCAAAAGATGAGATTGTGGAGATGAATTTTAATTATATTTTCATCAGTATTTTGGATAAAAAAATTTTGCATGATGTCTATAACAATTTTCTTGCAATGAGTATAAAACAAGAAAAAATATTACATATGTATATGGGATATAATGCTAATGATAATAATATAGATGTAGGGCTGAAAATATATTAGCAAACCGTATTGAAAAACAAATAAATAATATGTATAAGATAGCAAAAAACCAGAAGAGTATTTGTTGGGATGGGGTGATTCTATACTAAAAAAATAAATAATTCTATTGTATTATTAAGGAGAATAGCTGTTTCTATACAAAGTGACATTAATAGAATAATAATTCTGAAATACATTTATGAACATTGAATTTTTGATGGTGATTGTATGAAAATATATATGAAGTCGCTTATAAGTCTAAAATGTTCAGATGATACATTATATGGCTTGGTAATTGATACAGCAATGATGCAATTTAAGCATCCAATGATTTTATATGCAGATTATTTAAAAGATAGAATGAAATTACAAATTAAATTGTGTAGATATTATAATTTGAGTATTAAAGGGGAAAAAACAAGTAACAAAGATTAAAAATATAGCAATAGTTGCACAAAGGTTTTGTAACAAAGATTATTGGGATGCAACTTCAAGAATTGTTTTTTATGCTCAAAGGAATTAACGAACTTGGGTATAATATAAAAATTTTTGATTTATGTTCTATGCAGAGAGCGAATGAACAAAGTTTTTTTAGAATATCCATCTAGAATGAATAAAAATACTATGGTAAGATTTGATAAACAAAATATGGATGTAGATGTATACAATCCAATTTCGGATGATGTTAGTGAAAGGCTTAATTAAAATATAATTGCAATAGACTGTTTTAATCCGGACCTAATAATAGATATGGCTGATGAGATGTTTATAGAAGGATATATACTTAACAAAAAATATTATATAGTAAATATTCCAATGAGAGCAATGTCCTATAGTTCATTTGCTAGTAAATATATAGCTTTTGATATTAAAAATAAAAAAAGATATGAAAAAGTTTATGTCAATAGAGGCTAATAAATTTATAAATCTTAAATTATGTTTTTACTGATAATGGTGATTCAAAAAAATATAAAAGGAAAGAATATGGATTTTCACAAGAAGATTTTTTTATTGTTACAGTAGGGATTAGATTGAGATATGAAATAGATATTGAGATGGTACAAAATATGATAGGTTTTCTTGAAAGAAATAAGAGGCTAGATGAATTTTAGGTAAACGCTCCAACCCATGTACCTACAAACGCCCCGAAAAATTTGATATAACCATAATAATCCTGTAAGATTTTAACAAATTGTACAATTCGAGCGACTATCACAAATTTTTCAGGAAATTATAATTATTGAATGCTAAAGAGCTGGAAACACAGCACAATCTTAAAAAGTGGGCAGCCATAATAAAAGAATGCCGTTCAAGTGGCATGAAGATACTTCAGTGGCTTGAGATAAACAACATATCAAAAGACCAGTATTACTACTGGCAGAAAAAGCTTAAAGAAACATGTATTGATACTTTTGAAAGACAGGCAGCTACATTTGTGGAACTTCCTGTAACTAAAGAAGTTCCGATATCAACAGAATTAACTGTTACACATACTGTATGTAAAAATGATGCGATAGCTGTTGTAATAAAAACCAATGGAATTACATTTGAAATCACTAATACTGCTACATCTGATTTTATAAAAAATCTTATAGAGGTATTTAATCATGCTTGATGATGCAGCTGGTTTTAAACGCATATTTATAGCAGCCGGTTACACGGATTTACGGAGAGGAATAGACGGACTTGCAGGAATCGCGCAGTATCAGTTTGAACTTGATCCACACGATAAAGATACAATCTTTTTATTCTGTGGAAGAAAGAATGATGGGATAAAAGCACTTCTATGGGAAGGTGACGGATGTATAAAAGTGTTGAGGAAGGTAGCTTCAAGTGGCCAAGAAATGTAACAGAAGCACTGGAGATAAATGAGCAGCAGTTTGAACAGTTAATGAAAGGCTTTGAGATTATAGCAAAACGCCCGATTAAGCCACAGGATAATCCTGGAACACTGATGTAATGTTTAAAAACAAAGAAAGGATAAATAATTATGAAATTGTCAAGTTTAAAAGGTTGTGTAACAAATGAAAAAATATATTTTCCAGTGAGGCATTTTAATGCAGTATATGATTTTGACATCATAAAAAAAAGATATGAATATGTTATGCAATTTAAAGACGAAAATATTACTTCGACAAATTTATATTTGGGTGTAGAAAGCAATGGACAAGAATTATGCTTTATACCAAGTAGTGCACAATATATTATTTTTTATAATATTAAAACAAAAAAATATGAAAAATTAAGATGCCCACATGAAATTATATCAGATGAATATAAATTTGTGGATTATATTAAAATTAAGAATATTATATATATGTTTCCAGTGCAAAAAAAAGATTTTTTTTCTTTAGATTTAAATACAAGGGAGTTTAAGAAGATAAATATTTGTGATAAAGATTGCGAATGTATTATGCCATTAAATTATAACAATAAGATTATTACTATAGAAAAAAATAGTAATTGTTTAATGGAATTTGATTTGAAATTATTTGAAACAAAATTTGTACAAATAAGAGGTGCAGAGGAAAAAAAATTATCTAGTATTATTAATGATGAAGATAAATTATATTTATCATTTTGGGGTGAAAAAGAACTTATAAAGTTAGATAAAGGTTATAATATAAAAAAAATTTTAAATTTAAACCTACAAAATGATACTATTATAGGCGGAATTATTTATGATAATTACTTAATTACAAGGGGATTAAAAAACAATATCTATTTATTGAATGTAAATAGTAATGAGTTTAATTCATATACATTAAAATGTTCTCAAAAAAATAAGTGGCTTGAAGGATTGGGATATGATGGAATAGGTAGATTTGTTGAGTGCTCTGATAAAATATATTCTTTACCAGGTGATTATGGCTCGATATTTGAGATTGATAAACATTCTTTAATATGTGAAGAATATATTTCAAATGAAAAAGATTTTCATATATTAAAAAAAATAGTGCAGAATGGTGGGTTAATAAGTGAAAAAGAAGATATTAACTTAGGATTATTTTTGCAATGTATGTAATATTTGATTATACTGTAAATTTTTTGGAAGGTGATTTATAATGTATATTTTTCCATATGAAAGTATTAAATTTGGATCTAAAATAATAATATATGGATTTGGAAATGTTGGATATGATTATGTAGTACAACTAAAAAAAAATAAATATGCAGATATTATATTTATTTTGGATAAGAATGCACAATATAAAAATTGTTTAGAGGAGAATAATGTAGATATTTTAAAACCAGAAGCAATATATAAATTACCACAATGTTATGATTATATTATTATTGCAATAGAAAATAGAGAGATATGTAAAATAATTCAAAAAAAATTAATAGATAATGGAATAAAGGAAAGTAAAATAATAATATCTCCTATAAATAAAATAGTTGATAATTTAAACTCCGCATATAATCTGGAAGAATTTAAAAATCATAAAACAAGAATAGAGATTTTTAGTGATTTTTGGGCAAACTCATGTGGGAAAATTGAATATTTAAAATATATTTACAATGAGATAAAACTTTTAAAGGATAAAGAAAAGAAAAAATTATTTAATGAGCTGATTATTGATATAAATAGTTTAAAAGACAAAATATTATTGATACGTATTTTTATGCAAGCAGGATATTTGGATTCATCCATGTTAAAGTTAATAATAGTATACGCAAATCATATCTTAAATTTAGAAACAAGGTATATGTTATTATCGGATATTGCATTGTATCCGGTTCATTTTGGGAAAGCAATATACAAAGGCTTTTTTGAGGAAATGCATAGATCATATAAAAATTTAGTTGTTCAATATAAATTAAGAATACCGGACAAGAAGGAGAAAAAAGGAAAAAGGGCTGCAATATTAACAAGTGCATTATATAATGTAGATGAATATTCAATGGTTGTAAGACATGCGAAAAAAACTCAAAAACAAGGGTATGAAGTATGTATAATATGTTTAGATATTAGGAAATGGTATGAGGGTATAAGTTTTATAAAACCTTATGATGATTGTTATTGTCAATATTCATCAAAAAAATTTGAAGTAATACATAGGAAATGCTTTGGAAATAAAATTAAAATTAAGTATATTGATGGAGAATCTATATTAGAACGGATGCAAAATAGTATAGATATAATATTTGGTTTTAATCCTTCGATTATATTAGATATGTCTGATGAGTTGGCACCTCAATCATATATATTTAATCAGTTTTTTGATGTTTATTATTATCCATGGAGAATGCAGTGCTCTAGTATGTTTTTTAAAAAACTAATGGTCACATCAAAAAAGAGAGCGTATCAGTATACAAAATACTATAATAACTATAAATTGAATTTGCAAGAGTATAGTTTTGATTTTTTAGAGCCTCTTCCTAAAAGAAGACATTTTAGAAGCGATTATTTATTAAAAGACAATGATTATGTAATGGTAACAGTGGGAAAAAGACTAAATACAGAGATGGAAAAATCATTTATAGATGATGTTTGTCAATTAATATATAATCATATTAATACAGTGTGGCTTCTAGTAGGGATAGATAGTAATTATTATATAAAAACAAGATATAAAGATCTTGTTATACAAAATAAAATTATATTTATGCAATATGAAGAAGATATTGCCGGGCTTTTTGAAATTTGTAATATATATGTGAATCCCCCGAGAACGGGAGGAGGGAGAAGCATAAGATCTGCGATTCAAATGAAGATACCAGTGGTAATTAATGATGAAATTTTATCAGATGCTGTAGGGTTTGTAGATGACAAATGCATTGCTCAGAATCAAAAAGAACAGATGAGAATATTGGAAAGATATATATGTAATTTTGAGAAAGGCAGGACTGAATGATAAGTGTAATAGTGGCTGTTTATAATGTTAAAGAGTACTTGGAAAACTGTATAGAAAGCATAATAAAGCAAACATATAATAATATAGAAATTATATTAATAGATGATGGATCATATGATGGTTCAGAAAAAATATGTGATAGATATGCAGATATTGACAGTAGAATTAAGGTTATTCATCAGCAAAATCAAGGGCTTGTTAGAACGAGAAAGGCGGGCTTAAAAATAGCGACTGGAGATTATATAATATTTGTTGACGGTGATGATAGTGTTAAATTTGATTTATGTGAGCATATGTTGATGTATATTTTGGAAAACGATGCAGACGTTGTTCATAGTAATTATTATATAAATGGAAAGTGCAAAGTAGAATATATTAGAGATAATATGGTTATGGAATTTAATAGATTGACTAGAGAGGAAAAAGAAGAGATACTCATAAAAAATGTATTGAATTGTAATGAAAACCATATAACTCCAAGTATATGGTCTAAAATATTTAAAGCAGAATTAATACGTAAATGTTATGAGAATGTGGATGATAATTGTTCATATGGTGAAGATATTGTTGCATTGTTCCATGTTATTATGAAAGCAAAAAGGTGCGTTATTTGTAAAGATGGATATTATAATTATACACAAAGAGATGAGTCTATGAGTCATACATTTGATATATATAATTTGGGAAGAATTGCAAATTTGTATTATCAATTACATAATATATCTTTACTATATGGATGTACAGAGAATTTGGAATATGAGTTAAAAAGATATTATAGAAATAATTTGCTGTATACATTGAAAAAAATGAAATCGGAACAGTTGCATTTTAATTTGTACAAATATCCAAATATAAATATAATACGAGGAAAAAATATAATTATTTATGGTGCAGGGAATGTTGGTGTAGATTATTATAATCAAATATGTAGGTATTCAGATATAAATATTGTAGCTTGGGTAGATAAGCAGGTTGATAAATATAAATATGATTATTGCGAGATACAAAAACCAGATGATATTAATTTAAAAAATGTAGATTATATTGTTGTGGCTGTATATAATAAAAATATATACTATGAAATAGAGAAAGAGTTGATAAAAATGGGGTGGGGCGTGAATAGGATATTGTGGGAAAAACCAGAAGAAGTTATGGAATTACCAAAACGGGAGGATATGTGAATGAAAGTTTTGCTATGGGGTTGCGGGAAAAATTCAGATAAAGTTAAAGCTTATTTAAAAAAGTGTATTGATGATTTAAATATAGTTGCATGGTGTGATAAAAATTATGAATGTATAAAGCAAAAAGATGGAGTTAAAGTTATATCACCTAAAGAAGCAATTAAGTTATATAAGGATAAAAAAATTGAGGCTATAATACCTACAGTTAGTCCAAGAGTTTTAAATAGTATAGTTCATGAGTTACATAATAATGGTATAAAAGAATGTTATTATGTATTTGAAAATGATTTAAAGGAAAAAAGTGATATTAAATTGAAAATGAGAAAAATATCAACTCAAAAGCCATCTTTGGAGTATTTTGAATTTCATGTCTGTGATCATTGCAATTTAAATTGTAAAGGATGTCTTCATTTATCAAATGCGTGTGAGGAAAGTTTTGCGGATTTAGAACAATATATAAAGGATATAAAGAGAATAAGAGAAATATTTTCAGCAGTGCATATCATAAAACTTTTGGGTGGTGAGCCATTGCTAAATAAAGAATTATATAAGTTTATTGAAATAACTAGAGAGATATTTCCAGAAAGTGAATTGCGTGTGGCAACTAATGGGATACTTTTAAATGAGCAAGACAAAATATTGTTTGATTGTATGAAAAAGAATAATGCATATTTTTTTATTAGTCTTTATCCACCAGTAAAAAAAATACAAGATAAAATACAGAAAATATGTGTTAAAAATCAAGTTGAATGTGTTTTTACGGAATATATTGATAAATTTAGAAAACAGATAAATATAGAAGGGGGAAATGATATTGAAAAATCATTTAAGAAATGCAGAGAGAGGATGGGATATTGCTTCGGCTTGAGAAATGGTAAATTAAGTCCTTGCATAGCAACATATATACATTTTTTAAATTTTAAGTTTAATAAAAATATACCAGTGACAGAAAATGATGAATTAGATATATATAGTACAGAATATGATGGTTGGGAATTCATTAATAGATTATATTCACCCATACCACTTTGTGAGTTTTGTGGGGAAGCTGAAGAGTTTGAGTGGAAATGTGGCTCAACTGAGCCTAAAATAGAAGATTATGTTCTTACAAATTAAAAGTGTGATTTTTAGGGTGACAATATGAAGAAAGTTATTATATACGGAACGGGAAATCTTTATGAAAAATATTATGATAAATTTTATGATTTAGAAATAATTGGCGTTGTAGACTCAAATTATAAAAAACATGGCATGAATATATACGGCCATATTGTCGGAAATCCTGAAATAATAAAGTCAATGCAATATGACTTTATTATTTTATTGATTCTAGATTACTATAATTTGAGGCAAGAACTGATTCTTAAAGGTATTAACGCAAACACTATAAAAACAATAGATGATTATGAATTTTTTGATAAATATCGTCAAATTAATAGTACATATTGTAAAAGGCAAAACAGTGATATTTTGTTAATATCTCATGATATGAATTATAGAGGAGCTCCGCTGATGCTGTATAATATGGCAAAAATTTTAAATGAATGCGGGTATGGTGTGGATGTAGCTTGTGATACCAATGGAGAATTAAATAACATATTTGTAAATAATGGCTGTGGGGTTTTATATTTTACCGATTTTAATCTCAAAGAAGAAGATATAATAAAATATATGGGGGGTTATAAACTTATAATAGTTAATACATTGGCATTATGGAGAATAATACCTAGGTTAAAATGCTTAAATAAAAAAATTGTTTGGTGGCTACATGAAGAGGAAAGTGCATATTCAATATTAAATGTTGATTTAAAAAAAATAGAATTATATAACAATTTAAAAATTTATGGTGTAGGAATAAAGGCAATAGAAGCATTTAAAAATCATACATCAAAAAAAGTTTTGATAAATTGTTTACAATGGGGAATAGAAGATGGTGTTGGTGAAAGACACTTAATTAATTATGAGGCTGGAAAATTGATTTTTGCAGTGATTGGACCGGTAACATATATTAAGGGGCAGGATTTTTTAATTGATACACTTAATAAATGCTCTAAGAAAATCACTGATAATATAGAAGTAATGATTATTGGTGATATATCAGAAGAATTAAAGAAAGAATATGAGAAAAATACATCAGTAAAATGTTTTGGAAAATTAAACCATGAAAGACTTATGAAGTTATATGATAAAATAGGTATAGTTTTAAGCGTTTCTAGAAATGATACATTTCCAGTTGCTTTAATAGAAGGTATGATGACCAAAAAGGTATGTGTTATGTCGGATGCAGTGGGAACAACAGAATTCATTTCTAATTATGAAAATGGAATTATTTTTAAATCAGAGAATTCACAGGATTTAATTCAAAAGATTGAGTGGTGTTTGAATAACAGAAAGCAATTGAGGACAATTGCAGTGAAGGGTTATAAGACATATACACGTTTTTTTTCTAAAGAATCATTTAAAAATAATGTATATGGAATAGTAAATGAAATGATTGCTAATAAATGATGGAGAAAATATGGATAAAATAGTTTTATTTGGTGCAGGACAAAAAGGAAGGCAGCTTCTTGGCTTATATGGCGATAATGTAGTAGCTATTATTGATAACGATGTTAATAAACAAGGGACAACTATAACTGAAGGTACTAATACAGTACCTGTTATTAGTATAAAAAAATATATAGAAGAATATAAAGATGTTCCTGTTATACTTGCTGTTTTAAAATGCAAAGAAATCATAAAGGAATTGGAAAAGGAAGGAATAACAAATTATAAAGTGGAAGATTCCTTGTTTAAAACAGATGATGTTTATCAGGATGATACTATAAGTCATGATAATTGGATTGAATTTTTAAGTGAAAAATTTAATAAAAAAGGAATGCGTGTTTTGGAGGTTGGCTCAAGAATAGTAACAGGTGCATGTAATAGAAGCAAATTTGATAAGGCTGAGTATGTGGGATTTGATTATTATTCTGGACCTAATGTTGATGTTGTAGGAGATGCACATAAATTAAGTGAATATTTTAATGAAAAATTCGACTTGATTTTTTGTGCTTCTGTTTTTGAACATTTGGCAATGCCGTGGAAGGTGTCTATCGAAATGATAAAGTTACTTAAGCTGGGTGGATATGTATTCATTGAAACCCATTACTGTTATGCGAGTCATGAAAGACCATGGCATTTTTTTCAATTTTCAGAAAATGCTTTGGACGTTCTTTTTCCAGAAAAGATGGGAATGTTGTGTGAAAAAAAGGGGTGTAGCAATTTAATTGCAGGAAGGTTTACAGAATATTCTTCTGATTATTTAAAGGATACTTATATTAATGGCATGTATTGCCATTCTGAGTACTATGGAAAGAAGATAAAAGAAATAGATAAGTTATCTTGGGATGATATATTATTAGAAGATGTGTCAAAAGGAACAAAATATCCGTGTCCAAATAGATAACAAGTGTGAAGTGAGAGAAAATATATGTACAGAAGTGCAATTTATGTGGTGTATGATAAAGATAATATTATAGACAGATATGTAGGCTATTTCCTTAATCAATTGAAATCTTGCGTTGATGAAATATATGTTGTCGTTAACAGCAAGGAGATAATCAGGGGTATGGAAAATTTTAAAGCTGCTACAAAGGTTTATTATAGAGAAAATGAAGGATATGATGTAGGGGCTTTTAAAGATGCAATTGTTAATTTTATTGGAATTGAAAAGATAAGAACCTACGATGAGGTGTTATTGATAAATGATTCTTTTTTTGGACCTTTTGTAAGTTTTAAAGATATATTTATTATGATAAATAAAACACAATGTGATTTCTGGGGAGCATCAAAACATAGCAGGTATATAGAAAAATCTTATGAAATTGAAGAACATTTGCAGAGTTTTTTTATTGGTATAAGAAATAGGATGCTGAATACAAAAGAGTTTTATCAATATTGGTTAGATATGCCATTAATTAATAACTATTCTGATGCAATAAGATTTCATGAATTGAGGTTTACAAATTATTTCAAACAGAGAGGATATACATATTCTTGTTTGATGGATGTAGAGGCTAATGACAATGTTAATCCAATGTATAATTATTGCCAATATGCATATATTCAACAGGAATTAGTTTTAAAGAGAAATTTCCCATTTTTAAAAAAGAGACCTATAGAAATAGAGTATAAAGATATGCAGACGCAAGAAAATTGGAGCAAGGTTCTTGACTATGTGGATAATAATACTGCATATGATGTGGATATGATTTATGAAAATTTAATTAGATTATATAATCATGCTGATTTGTTCGAAAAATTAAATTTACAATATGTTTTGCAAACAAGGGGAGAAAAAGAAATATCTTTAAAAAATGCAATTGTTGTAATTTGTGGAAATGTTAAATTGATATCGAATGAGATAGATGAATATATTCAACGTATAAAAGATGAGATTAAGGTTATATTTATTACGGAATCAAAAGAAGGCTGTGAAGAATTAAAAAATCAAATAAGAGAATATGAATATGTTTGCTTGATTAATTGCGATATTATTTTGGAGAATAATACTTTTAGTTGTGTTAATAAATCAGCACTTTATGGCGTTTTAGAGAATCTTATAAAATCTAACTCGTATATTTCAAATGTTATGGGAATATTTAAACGAAATAAAAAAATAGGGGCGTTGACAATTCCAGAACTAATACATGCAGACTTTCTAGGTAAAGCATGGAAGAGATGGGTGCAAATACGTCAAAAAATATCATATATTTTAGATTCCAAGCAAATTCATTGTATTTTTTCTATGGATAAAATGCCAATAGTCAATTCTGATAACTTGTGGGTTAGGAGGGAATTGTTAGAGCAAGCTATAGAGTATAATGATAATAAAATAAAAAATGTAGGGTATTTATTAGGTTATGTTGCCCAGAGCAAAGGAATGTTATCAGGTGTGTGTGAAACAGCAGAATATGCGGGAATGAATCAAATAAATCAACAGGGATATTTAAATGCATTAGTAAAACAAATGTATAGGCAGGGAAATGATATTGATAGCTTTTTGGATATGCAGAAGTCAATTACAAGGGATAAGATTGATAATTTTGTAAAAAAACATAAAAAAATATTGATTTATGGAACAGGGAAGAAAGCAAGAGAATATGAAGATCTTTTATGTATTGACTATGAATATGTGATATCAGATGGAATGACAAAAACTAATAAAGGGGAATTATATCTGTCCCAGGTTGTTCCTGACAATGATATGGGAATTATCGTATGTTTGAATGAATCAAATCAGAGAAAAGTAATTCCGTTATTAGAAAAAAGAAATATTAATTACATGTGTATTTAACAAAATGGAGACCAGCTATGAACAAACGCTTAACAATTTATATGACATACAATAAAAATGGAATAATTGATGATTATATTGTTTATATGTTAAAGCAGTTAGTCAATGTTTCTTCAGATATAATTGTTGTGAGTAATAAAAAGCTTAAGCAACGAGAAAAAGAAAAAATTGCATTTGTATCTGAATACATAGAGCGCGGTAATGAAAAGTTTGATGTAGGGGCATATTCACAAGTTATTAAGGAATTGTATGATAAAAGACAGATTTATGAATATGATGAACTTGTATTAATTAATGATTCTGTATTTGGACCTTTTTTTGATTTAAATGATATGTTTAGTGCTATGGATAGAAGAAAGGGACTGGATTTTTGGGGAATTACCAAAAGAGGCAGATCTGATTTTGATGGTGGAGCTGGAGTTTATCCAGAACATATTCAAAGCTATTTTTATGCTTTTAGAAAAAGTATTATTTCACAGGATGCATTTAAGGAATACTGGCAGCAAGTAGTTGATGAAATTTCAGATTTTAGAAGTGCAATACTTAATTATGAATTTAAATTGACAGAACATTTTGAAAAACTAGGTTTCAAATGGGATACATATTGTGATTGTAATGATTATATTGGAAACAATATAAATAGGAATTTTAGTCCATATCATTATTCTACCTATGAATTGATTAAGGATAAAAGATGCCCTTTTTTAAAGCGAAAACTTTTTACAGGTGATTTTGTAAATAAAGAATACACAGATGCAGTTGATTTAAAAAATGCATATAATTTCATTAAGGACAATACAGATTACGATTTGAATTTGATATGGGATTATGTTTTAAGAGAATATGAATTATCTTCAATCATGAATGCAATGCAGATGGTTGAGATAATAGACAAACCAATACAAGAGGAAAATGAATCCAAAGATAAAGCAGAGTTGTTCTTTTTTATAAAGAGGGATGATGAAAGACTATCATATATAGAACAAAAGGCTAATGAAAATGTTTTAAACAACATTAACGATGAAAGATATCTAGGTAGTATCAAATCGTTGTTTAATAATGATTCCAGATTAGGGGTTCTCATACCGCCGATGAAAACATTTGGAAAGGTGAGTTTAAGTCTTAGTAATAGTTGGATTAATTTAAATGTTTTCGAAAAAATGAAGGATAAATTAGAAATAACAGTTCCTTATTTATTGGATAAAGCTCCTGTTTATCAAATAAATGGATTAGTGTGCAGGAAAGAACTATTATCAAACGATGTTATTAAATTACTGGAATTGGATAAAACAGGTACAATTTTACAGATGATTCCGCTAATAGCACAGGAAAAAGGCTATTACACAAAACAGGTGATTACTAAAGATTATGTTGCCACACAGATTTATAATCTTACAGGGATGTTAAGCGTGTTAGGAGAAAAGATTTCTGATAATGCTAGAAATTATTCTGTCAGAGAAATGACTGACCAGTTGATGGAAGAAAAAATAAAACATTTTTTAGTTTCGGCTAAAAAAGTGTACATATATGGGGCAGGAGAGTTAGCTTGCCGCGTTGCAGAAATTGCAAAAAAATATTGCAATTTAAGGGGAATTCTTGTCAGCGACAAGAGAAGTAATCTTTCGAATATTTGCGGAATTCAGGTTATGCAGTATTCAGAATTAAAATATAAGGATATTGATGTAATTGTTGCCGTAGGAAAGAAAAATAATAGAAATATAGAGAGAATATTAAAAGATGATAATATAAAGAATATTCTTTATGTGGATTAAACAGCAGGATATGGATAAGTTATGAGTAAAATAATAGTGTTTGGAACGGGGAAATATGGTAAAGAAGCATATGATTTTTTTGGAGACGATAATGTTTTATGTTTTGCAGACAATAATGCGGCATTAACAGGGAAATATCTGTATGAGAAGGAAATTATTTTGCCTAGTGATATACAATCTCATTATAAGGAGTACTTAATTATTCTTGCGGCTAGGGAAGAATTATGCATTGAAATGGAATATCAGTTGATGAAGATGGGAATTGAAAATTCATTGAATTTTATTTTTATCAGAGACTATATTCTAAGTGGCCGGATAGATTTTAACGAATTTATTGATAGATACCTTGATGATGCATATATTTATAAGCTTAAATATAAGCAAGAGTTAAGGAAAGAAAAGCAGTGTTTGGAGAAAATAGAATTTTTTCAGCAGATTGCAGATATAAGGCATTTAAAACCAGCAAGGGGAAAGTTAAGAAAAAGACAGAAAGAAAGCTTGGATTTGTTAATAAAGGTTGATAGATATGCTAGGAATATAGGGCTTAATGTTATTCTTGAAGGAGGAAATCTTTTAGGCGCAATTCGTAATGGGGGATTTATTCCATGGGATGATGATATAGATGTTGTTATGTTACGGAATGAATATAATCAGTTTATTCAATATTTATATCAGAATGGGTTACTTTTGATTCCGGATGCATCACCTGGGGACTACAAAAAAATCAATTTTCAGATAAGAAACTTAATAAAAGCAAATGAGAGCAACATAGCATTTTTATTAAATGGTATGTTTTTGGTTGGTTATTCAATTAGTACTAGTGGAGAGCTCATTAATGTTGACATATTTCCAATGGATTATTATAAAGAAGATTGTAGTTATAAAGAACTTTTAGATTATATAGCAAATATCGAAATGGAAATAATAAAAGAAAATGATATAAAATCTTACATAAGATTTAATTCCAAACTAGAGAAGAATAATCCATATACAAGTAAGGAACCTACTCAAAGAATTGGATATGGAATTGAAACATTTTTTTGCTTAAAATCATGTGATGAATTTTTTAACTATAATGATATTTTTCCATTAGTAGAGATAATGTTTGAAAATAGAAAGTTTAAAGCACCTTTTAATAGTGACTCATATCTATTAAATTTATACGGTGATATTTATCAGTGGCCATATGATGTTGCTGAATCACCTCATTCAATAGGAAGACATTTTCAAGTGTTTAATTCTGAATATAATGCATTTTATATATCATCAATCAGTGATGCAATAGAGTTTGTTAATAACATGGGACTATTTTATAATAATAAACCGATAGTAGAAAAATATAAAATTAAAGTTTGGAATGAGTATATCTCAATAATAGATTATTTAGATGAAAATAATGTTGATTACATAGTATACGCATAAAGAAGGGAGTGCCTATGGTCCTTAAGTTTGATTCATTTGATGAAATTAGAGAATATGTGAATAAAAAGGAGACTCCTGTTGTTATATATGGAGCGGGGATGATAGGTCAGATTATTATGCCTTATATTGTTGTTGAGTATGGCATTGTAGATAAACTTTTGTTTTATGTAGACGGAGATTCAAAAAAACAAAACGAAACTATCCATATTGGAAATAGGAATATTGAAATTAAGTCGCTGGATGTTCTTTCAGATATTCCTAAGGATGCTGTGATTCTTATAACAACTAGTAACTATACAGGGGTTATTAGTATGCTTAACACAATTGAAGAGTTAAGAGAGAATATAGTTGCTATTATTCCGGTTATCTTGGCATTGAATGCAGAACAAATGCCAGATAGCAGTATGATCACAGAATCAAAGAAATTTAATATCCCGAAAAAAATTCACTATTGTTGGTTTTCCAGAAACCCAATACCTGACTATTTAAAAAAATGCATTGAATCGTGGAAAAGATTCTGCCCAGACTATGAAATTATCAGATGGGATGAGGATAATTATGATGTTGAGAAGAATCTATATATGAAACAGGCATATGATGCTGAAAAATGGGGGTTCGTTCCTGATATAGCAAGATTGGATATTCTCTATAATTATGGAGGATTATACATAGATACTGATGTCGAGGTTATCAGAAATCTTGATGATCTGCTTAAATACGAGGCATTTGCTGGTGTTGAGAAGTGGGGAAATATTAATATGGGTGGCTGCAGTGGAGCAGTTCCTCATCATCCAGTGATTAAGGAAATGTTAGATTTTAGGAAGAACGAACCATTTGTTATGCAAGATGGGAGTTTTAATCTGACAACATGTGGTTATTATGAGACAATGCCATTAATTAAAAAGGGTTTTAAACCTAATAATACAGTTCAGAATATAGCGGGTATGACTATTTTTTCTTCAGACTATTTTCATCCATATGATTATATGAGTGGCGAAACATGTATTACAAAGAATACCTACTCAATTCATCATTTTAATGGAGGATGGCTTGATGAGAAACATCGAAAAGATAGGGAAAAGACAAAGAAAGAATATCAATGTATTATAAATAGTATTAAAAGGTTGAGCAGAAATGTATAAATATAGGATTGTATAATTATTGACAAAACCAGTAAAAAGTAGTAAAACAAAACAAAACCAGTAAAAAGTAGTAAAACAAATTAAAACCAGTAAAATTTATGGGGGTTTTCATGGATAATCCATATTCTATGGTATTTGGGAAAGAGCCGGAGCTTTTTGTTTCAAGAGCAACTCAGGAAAATAAGGTGATTAATGATTTTAGTGGTGATAATCCTACTTATCAGACATATCTTCTGACAGGAGTGAGAGGTTCTGGAAAAACTGTTATGATGACAGAAATCGCCAATAAATTACGCAAATCTGATGAGTGGATTGTAGTAGAACTTAATCCGGACAGAGATTTGCTTAACGGACTTGCGGCGAATCTCTCAAGTAATAATAAGTTGGCAGCTATATTTAAGGAGGCAAGAATTAACCTGTCCTTTCTGGGATTTGGTGTTGAGATTAGTGGGGTTGCACCTATTACAGATATAGAAGTAGCCTTGCATGAAATGATAGCTAATCTTAAGAAACATAATAAGAAAATACTGATAGCAATAGATGAAGTGACAAATAATGAGAATATAAGAGTATTTGCCAGCGCATTTCAGATTATGGTCAGGAAAGACCTGCCAGTGTTTTTATTGATGACCGGATTATATGAGAATATTAATGCAATTCAGGATGAGAAGAATCTGACATTTCTATATAGAGCACCAAAGCTGGAGATGAAGTCGTTAAATATAGGTGCTGTAGCACAGAAATATGCTGATACTTTTGATATTGATTCAGATGGAGCAGTTGAAATGGCTAAACTTACAAAAGGATATCCATTCGCATTTCAGGTATTAGGTTATCTTACATGGAATAATAATGGAGATTATAAAGGTGTATTAGCTGAGTATCGTCAGTATCTTGAAGAATATGTATATGAGAAGATATGGTCTGAATTGTCTTCAAAAGATAAAGAAATTGCATTTGCGATTGCTCAGTGTGAAACAGGAAAGATTAAGGATATAAGAGAATTGCTCCATATTGATACTAATCAGTTTAATCCATATAGAAAGCGCTTGATAAAGAAGGGAATTGTAGATGGCAGTGAATACGGATTCGTAAGATTTACGTTGCCGTTTTTTGAACAATTTGTGATAGAGAATTACTATGACTAGTTGTATAGATATAGGAAGGGATAATATGTACACAGAATTAACAGCATCTATGATGTGCGCCAATTTTGGCAATCTGGAGAAAGAAGTAAAAGAACTAGAGGCAGCGGGAATTGATTCGTTCCATATTGATATCATGGATGGACGATATGTGCCTAATTTTGCAATGTCACTTAATGATATGCGGTATATCCGCTCTGCAACGGACAAGCCATTAGATGTTCATCTTATGATTGAACATCCTAATACGCATATTAATTTGTTCCTTAATTCACTTAAGGAAGGTGATACTGTATATATTCATCCGGAAGCAGAATATCATCCTTCAACTACTTTACAGAAGATAATTGATGCTGGACTTGTGCCAGGAATAGCAATTAATCCGGGAACAAGTATTGAAACTGTTATGGAGATGCTTCAGATTGTTGATAAGGTACTTGTCATGTCAGTTAATCCGGGAAATGCAGGACAGATGTATCTGCCATATGTTGGAAAGAAAATAGAAAGACTTCTTAAGATTCGTGAAGAAATGCATTTTGAAGTGTACTGGGATGGCGCATGTGGTGCAGATAAAATATCTACATTTGCACCGATGGGAGTAAAAGGCTTTGTTCTTGGAACAACTCTGCTTTTTGGTAAAGGCAGACCATATGCTGATATATTAAAGGAGATAAGAGGATTATGATTCTTGATAATAATGTCTACGATATGTCAGAAAATATGATAATTGAATATGCTAATAAGTTAGCAGATGCAATAGAATGTAATCAGCTTCTTGAAGAGTATAATTCAGGACAATTAACATATGAATATCTTATTGCAATGTTTTTGGCAACACAGGCAATGGAAAATGGAGACAAGCTATATAATTATTGCTACGATGCAGTTATTGCATGTGGAAAAAGAAATATAGATTTTAAATTAAAACAAAACGAAAAAATTAAAGTGGCTTTTTTGCCTATATCAGCGGCAGAATGGACGGCAGAATACATATATAGAAAGTTAGAAGAGGATACAAGATTTGAATCGGTGGTAATACCGGTTCCGTTGATTGGAAGACCTAAAAAGGAACGCGGTAAGGTATATACGCAGACATATGACTTTTTTGCTAATGGTAATTACAATGTAAAGAAAGTGTATGATGCCGAAACAGAAGAAATTATTGGATGGGATGATATTGGAGGTATGCCGGATATTGTTGTGCATGTTACGCCATGGTATCTTAATATAGCTAAGGATTATCAGGTTGGACAATATCCGTTGCATGTACTTAATGTGTATATTTCATATGGGGTGACTCTGGGAAATTCGATTGATGGTGCATATGCAGAAAAATGTCTGTATAACAAAGAATTTGTTAATATAATGTGGAAAGTTTATACTGAGACCAATACGAACTATGAGTGTTATAAGAAATATCAGGTGTTAAAAGCTAAGAATGTAATTAATAGTGGATATATTAAGATGGATTATTTTGTTGAAAAACATCAGTATTCTGACGATTATATCAGGAAAATGTGGCCGTTTCCGTCTGGTTCGGATATAAAAAACTATAAAAGAGTTCTTATTACACCACATTTTTCGGTTGGAAATACTAATATATTATCGTTTTCAACATTTGACAAGAATATGTATTTCTATATATATCTGGCAAAGAAGTACAGGGATAATGTTTCATTTATATTTAAACCACATCCAAATCTGCGCAATGGACTTATCGAAAATGGATATATGAAATCAGTTGATGAGTATGAAACATATCTGGATGAGTTTAGAAAGCTGCCTAATGCATCTGTATGTGAAGAAGGGGATTATCTTGCACTCTTCGATACATCTGATGGTATTATAAATGATTCTATATCGTTTATTGGTGAGTATTTGTATGTTGATAAACCTATGCTGTTTCTTGAACGACCAGAACAGTGTTTTGATGAATTAGGAATGGCACTTGTCAAGGCTCATTATAAAGCTTGTGGAGAAGATTATATGGGAATTGATAATTTTGTCAATGATGTTGTGATTAATGGAAATGACTACATGAAACAGCAAAGGGAAGAAATATTTTCAGAGGAACTGGATTATTATTCAAAAAATGGAATTAGAGCATCTGAATATGTGTATAAAGACATTGTGGATGGTGTTTTCAGGCTGTAAAGGAGTAATATGAATATAGCATTAGTTCTTGCCGGTGGAACGGGTACAAGACTTGGAGCAGATATTCCAAAGCAGTATATTGAAGTGCATGGAAAGATGATAATTGATTATTGTCTTGAGACAATGGAACATTCGAATGATATTGCTGAAGTGTGGATAGTTGCAGATGAAATGTGGCGTGAACACATTAAGAAAGTTGATAAGTTTAAAGGATATGCGTGTCCCGGTAGAAACAGGCAGTTATCTATATATAATGGACTGAAAGCGATTGAAGAGTCATTAACTGGTGAAGAGAAGGAAGTTAATGTTCTTGTTCATGATGCAGCAAGACCATTTCTTACGGAAAAACTTATAAGAGAGTGCGTTAAGGCAGTTGAAGGTCATGATGGAGTGCTTCCGGTTCTTCCTATGAAAGATACAGTTTATTATAGTGAAGACGGAAAAGTTATTTCATCACTTATTAATCGTGATAAGTTATATGCAGGACAGGCTCCGGAGTTATTCAGGCTGCAGCCTTATATTCAGGCAAATGAAGCTTTGCTGCCAGATAAGATTCTTTTGGTTAATGGTTCTACAGAGCCGGCAATTATGGCAGGGATGGATATTGTTATGATTCCGGGAGACGAGAATAATTATAAGATAACTACGAAGACAGATATGAAGCGGTTCACAGAAATGATGTAGATTTATTTTTTCAGGAGAAAAATGATGAAAGCACAAGTGTTATATGACATTGGTGATTTAAGATATGAGGATATAGAAAAACCACAGCTTAAAGAGGGTTGGGTAATGGTTAAGGTTATGGCAGCAGGCGTATGTGGTTCGGATATTCCAAGAATATATAAGACCGGAGCGCATGTTCATCCTATTGTTCCTGGACATGAATTTTCAGGCAAAGTAGTAGAAACATTTGACAAGAATTCCCGATGGAATGGAAAAAGAGTCGGAGTATTCCCATTGATTCCTTGTGAAAAATGTTCAAGCTGTAAAAAGAAAATGTATGAGATGTGCAGTAATTATAACTATCTTGGCTCAAGATGTGATGGCGGTTTTGCAGAATATGCTGCTGTACCAGAGTGGAATCTTATAGAGCTTCCAGATAATGTAACATATAGGCAGGCTGCAATGATGGAACCAATGGCAGTTGCAGTACATGCAATGAGAAGATTTAGTATATCGAAAGATTCAACAGTGTGTGTTATTGGACTTGGTACGATAGGATTGCTTCTTACAATGTTTCTTAAATCAGAAGGCATAAAAAATGTATATGTATTTGGCAATAAAGATGTGCAAAGGGACTATGCAAGGAGATTGGGCATTGATGATGAATATTATAATGCCAAACATATAAGTGCAGATTATGTATTTGAGTGTGTTGGAAAGAATGAAACTGTCAATCAGGCAATAGAATTAGCGGCACCAGCTGGACATATTACTATGGTTGGAAATCCTTATTCTGATATGGAGATTTCTAAAGATTTATATTGGAAAATATTAAGAAAGCAATTAAAAATAAGCGGAACATGGAATTCATCATATACAGGAGACGTTAATGATGACTGGCATTTTGTGCTTAATAAGCTTGAAAAAGCAGAAATTGATCCAGAAAGATTTATAACGCATGAATATTCTATAGACGGTATACAGACGGGAATGGAAATTATGCGGGATAAGTCAGAAGATTATGTGAAGGTTATATGCATTAATGAAGAGGACTTTTAATGATAAGAGTTGATATATTATCTCCAGTGGGGGGAAAAGTCGGGGGAATAGAGAATGTTATTAAGTTATGGACAAAGAATCTGTCGCAGCCAGATTATGTCGTAAGAGTAATACATATGTCGCCGGGAACTAAATACCTTGATGGTTATGAGTACGCATATGCATTCTGTGATAAGGAAGATGAAGATTTTAATGAAAAGCTTAAAAGATTTGTAAAAAATTATGCAGGGTTTATTAATGAATACGGCGCACCAGATGTATGTATAGCTACAAACTGGCCGGTTATGTGTGTTGTTGCAGAAACTGTAAGAAGAATATTAAAATTTGATTATAAAATTATTTCATGGGTGCATAGCAGCATTGCAGAATATAAGAAAGCAGGTCTTGGTGGGATTGATGAAATGCTATGTGCGGATGCACATTTATGCATAAGCAGGAATAATGAACGGCATTTACTGGAATATGTGGAAAGAACGAAAGTATATTATGTTGGAAACCCGGTTATTATGCAGCCATTTATTGAAAAAACACATGGTGAAAAGCAATTGTGTTATGTGGGCAGATTACAGGAAATAAAGCGGGTTGATATTATTTTAGAAGCTTTATACAGGGCTCATAATAAGTGGAATTTAAGAATTATTGGAGATGGGGAATCTGTACAGGATCTTAAGGAAATAACCAGGTATCTGAAATTACAGGACAGAGTTGAATATATAGGATGGAAAGAAAATCCGTGGGAATATTGCAGGGATGCGTGTGCATTAGTTGCTGCATCAGAATATGAAGGATTTATGCTTACAGGGGCGGAAGCAATGTCTATGGGATTGACGGTTATATCGACACCGGTTGAAGGGTTAATAGATTATCTTGTACCTGGAGAAAATGGTTATCTGTTTGAAAAAAATAATGCTGAAGAGCTTGCACAGGTTCTTGATTATTTATATGATGGGAAATTGCCAATGTGTGATAGAAAAGCATGCAGAGAGTCCGTTGATAAATACAGTGAGAATAATTATATAAAAAAAATTAAAAAAAATTTAGAAGAGTGGTTAAGTATTTGAAATGCTATCCGATAAATAATACATAAGTGATAAACAGATAAGAATAATAAATAATGTTTATTATCTGATATAAAAATGGAGTTATACATATCAAGGAGGAATTAATTATGGTAGTACAGCATAACCTTTCAGCAATGAACACAAACAGACAGATGGGAGTAGTTACAGATGCCCTTCAGAAGTCAACAGAGAAGTTATCATCAGGATATAAGATTAACAGAGCAGCAGATGATGCAGCAGGTCTTTCAATTTCAGAAAAGATGAGAGCACAGATTAGAGGCCTTGATAAGGCATCTGATAATGCACAGGATGGTATCTCTCTTATCCAGGTAGCTGAAGGTGCTCTTAATGAGACACATTCAATTCTTCAGAGAATGAATGAGTTAGCAACACAGGCTGCTAATGATACTAACACATCTACAGATAGAACTGCAATAAAGGCTGAGATTGATCAGTTAACATCAGAAATCAACAGAATTCAGTCTACAACACAGTTCAATACACAGAATCTGTTAGATGGAAAATTCACAAGCAAGAATCTTCAGATTGGCTCTCTTAAGGGACAGACAATCAAGATCAGCATCAGCAACATGAATGCTGCAACATTAGGTGTAAGCGGACTTACAGTTGATAAGAACAGTACAGCTGGAGTATCAATGTCAAAGATTCAGGCAGCTATTGATAAGGTATCAACACAGAGATCTAATCTTGGTGCTCTTCAGAACAGACTTGAGCATACTATCAACAATCTTGATACAACATCAGAGAATACATCAGCAGCAGAGTCTCGTATCCGTGATACAGATATGGCTGATGAGATGGTACGATACAGCAAGAACAATATTCTTTCACAGGCTGGAAATTCAATGCTTGCTCAGGCTAATCAGCAGACACAGGGAGTACTTTCACTTTTACAGTAATAACAATTGAGTAGTTTAAGCTGGTGCTTTGCGATAGTAATCGTATTAGTACCAGCTTTTTTGTATATAAAATATATCGGGTAAATGATTTATGAAAGAAAATTCATATAAAAATGTAATTAATAATCTGCTTATAGAGAATACTGAAGAATCAGTTTCTAAGCTGGTAGGAATTTATAAAGATATAGATTTTCGAAAAGAATATATGTTATATGATGAGGATTTGCTTTATTGTTATATCGCAGTTTGTGTCTATAGAATAGAGAAAGCACATAATATTTTTAATCATATATTATCAATGGGGTATGATTTAAAATGTATTACGGGTCTGATATGCAGACTCAAGTTTCTAATATGGAGAATAGAATTTGGTGACGGAGCTTGTGTTGTTAATGAAATGTTAGAATGTATCAGACATAATAAATTATCAGGCGTAGCTGTAGAGGAGATTATTAATCAGGTATCTTTTGATAAAGAAAATGTATATAAGAAAATAGCAGCATATGGTGAATAAATATGAACGATAAAAAGATATGTTTTATAGTATGTGTCAATAATGATATGTATATAGATGAATGTGTTTATTACATAAGAAATCTTGAAATTCCATCAGAATATGAAATTGATATTATAACGGTACAGGATGCTGGTTCTATGACATCAGGGTATAATGCTGCTATGCAGGAATCTGATGCTAAATACAAAATTTATATTCATCAGGATGTATTTTTAACAAAAAGGGACATGATTTACGATATACTCAGGATTTTTAAAGACAGTAATATTGGAATGATTGGATTAATTGGAACACAAAAGCTTCCAGATGATGGTTGTATGTGGCATGGAAAACGCGTGGGGCGGATATACACTAATAATATATTATCCTCAAAGGAATTTATTGCTTCAGAGGATAATGAAAAGCCGTATATGCAGGTTGAGGCTGTAGATGGATTATTTATGGCTACACAGTATGATATAACATGGAGAGAAGATTTATTCACAGGATGGGACTTTTATGATGTATCTCAAAGCCAGGAATTTTTAAAGGCTGGTTATAAAATAGTAGTGCCATATATGGATAAACCGTGGTGCGTTCATGATGAAGGTTTTTTGAATCTTGACAGATATGAAGAGTTCAGAAAGATATTTCTTGAAGAATATATGGGAGGAAATAATCATTAATGAATATATTAATGTTTGGAAGCCGTAATTTTGGCATCGAAGATGTAGAAGAGTGCTTTATGAAAAAGGGCTATAAATATACATATATTGATGACACATCATACAGGGATAGGGTAAACAGACAGATTGATGCAAAGTTTGCTGATAGTATAGAAAAGGGCATTGAAGGAGAAAAATACGATTGTGTATTTACATTTAACTATAGTCCAGTTATTTCTAATAATTGTAAGAAAATAAATATTCCATATATTTCGTTTATATATGACAATCCGCAAATACAGCTTTATTCCTATACTGTAATTAATTCATGTAATTATATATTTATTTTCGATAAGGCACAATACATGGAACTGAAAAATGGTGGTATAAATACGGTATATTATGCCCCATTAGCAGTCAATATTGACAGAATGAACAGGATGTTAGGTACGAATGGAAGCTATAATAATAGATATAAAAGCGATGTATCATTTGTTGGATCTATGTATAATGAAAAACACAATCTTTTTGAAAGATTAGAAGGAGTATCTGAATATACAAAGGGATATTTAGATGCGATAATTCAAGCACAACGACAGGTGTATGGACTATTTTTTCTTGAAGATTTATTGAAAGACAGAATCCTTGATGATATGCTAAAAAATTATCCGGTTGAGGTAAATACGGATGGCGTTGAATCTGTTGAATATATATATGCTAATTATTTTCTGGCAAGGAAGCTTGCAACAGAAGAACGATACGATATTATGAAAAGATTAGGCACGGAGTTTGGAAAAGATTACCTGATAAATTTATATACTCCGAATGATTCTTTAAAAATAGATGGAGTCAGGAATAAAGGTCCGATTGATTATTATATTGAAATGCCATATGTTTTTAATAATTCAAGAATTAATCTTAATATAACACTAAGAAGCATTAAATCTGGAATACCATTAAGAGCAATGGATATATGTGGGGCAGGCGGATTTTTATTGTCAAATTATCAGGCAGACTTTTATGATTTTTTTACTCCGGGAGAAGATATCGTATTGTATGAGTCAATTGATGATATGTTAAGTAAATGCAAATATTATCTCACACATGATTCGGAGAGGGAACGAATTGCAAAAAATGGTCGTGCAAGAATAGAAGAGGCACATACATATGACATTCGTTTTGAAGAGATTTTTAATATGGTGTTTAATACGCACAGGAAGTAGGAGAAAATATGATTGATTTAGGAAAATATGGATATTATGGGGATGATCCCAAACCAGTCTTTAATACATCGTTTTATAGGGGAGAGGATTTGTATTCAGATGGAGATATTGAAAATGAAGTTATTAAGATAATAGCTGCTAATCCAACTACAGATTATGAAGAAGCAATAAGCAGAAATTATTCATGGCCGGTATTTTATCATCTCACGCGCATCAGACAAAATCTTCTTAACTGGTATCCGTTTAAAGAACAGTCAGATGTACTGGAAATAGGATGTGGGATGGGAGCAATAACAGAATTATTATGTAAGAAATGTAATTCTGTTACAGCGGTTGAATTGTCTAAAAGAAGGGCAACGGCAACTTATTTAAGATGCAGAGAATATGATAATCTGGAAATAATAGTGGGAAATCTTAACGATATTGAGTTTGAGAAAAAATATGATTATATTACTCTTATAGGTGTATTGGAATATCAGAATAATTTTACATCATCGAGCAATCCTTTTAAGGATTTCTTATCTAAAATAAAACAACTTCTTAAGCCGGAAGGAAAACTTATAATTGCGATTGAAAACAAATATGGTCTTAAATACTGGTGTGGTGCACCAGAGGATCATAGCGGTATTCCATATGACGGAATAAATAATTATATATACAGTGATGTCGCAAGAACATTTTCAAAGAAACAGCTTGAGAGACTTGTTAAGTCAGTGGGATTTAATAATACATATTTCTATTATCCACTGCCGGATTATAAGATGCCACAGGTTGTATATTCAGAAGAATATCTGCCTAAAAACGGTTCAATAGATAATTGGATTCCGTATTACGAGCCTAATGGAAATTCAATGGTTTCGGATGAAGAACATATATATGGTGACCTTATAGACAATGATGTATTTGAATTTTTTGCCAATTCTTTTATGGTTGAATGCTGCGCAGAAAATGAAGATATCGGGGAAATACAATATGCAGTATCATCGCCTTTTAGAAATAAAGAATATAATATGATAACCGTTTATTCTAAGAACGATGGATTTTATAAGATTGCAGATTCTGATAGTGTTAATGCATTAAAGTCAACAGATAATAATCATAAGATGCTGGATAAAAGAGGTCTACTGGTATCAGAAACAAACATTAAAGGAAATGTTATGTATACAAAGGAGATAACCGGGACTCCTTTGACAGAAATATTGTTGAGAGAATATGCAGATAAGAATGAGAATGAAGTATATAAAATCTTTGATAAAATATATGAAGAGATAATAAGAAGCTCTGAAGAATCGGATAGATTAAATCCAATATTTAATAGTTCGGATGAGATGCATTTATCTGTGCTTGAATCTAATGATAAAATATTGAAGAAGATATATATTGATATGATTCATAAAAATTGTTTTGTCCAGGAAAATGGTGACTATGTATGGATTGATCAGGAATGGTGTCTTGATGATATCCCTGCAAGTTTTGGATTATACTATAATATAATTGAATTGTATGCTTCTAATATGTGGATAGATACATGTATCCCTATGAAACATGTACTGGAGCATTATGCTTTAACGGATAAGAGCGATTGCTATTATAATCTTAAACAGGCATTTCTTAATACTGTTCAGAACAGATATTCAACATTTAATTACTGGCAGTTGTCTCAATTAAATAAAGATAATATAACAACTAATATAAAATTGCTTTATAACAATATGAATAACTGCCCAAAACAGCATTTATCTGAGACTGAGGCAAGGATTAATGAGATTCTTAAAAATGGAACAATCATGGATGTAATTGAATATGTGGGTACGCTTACTGATGAAATTATATTGAAGGATATTCCACAGATGCCACAGTTTATTGTCAGATATCTTAAAGCAAGTGATAATGAAAAAGCAGTTATGCAGCAGAGTATAAAACGATACGATGATATTAAAAATATGTAGCTTGGGGGAAGTAACATGTTAAATGACACAGCTAAAAATATGCAGATAATTATATGTCAGGCAATTGATTCCGGAAATTATTATGCTGCATATGAAGCTTTAATTATATATACACAAACATTTTCAGTGGATGATTTTGTTGAGGAATATAAATGGCTTATAAATGAATATGGTCCTCAAGTATCTGTTATATGCCTAGATAATAATGAATCAGCTATTGATGAATTTATTAAAATGCAGACATATAAAAATATTGAATTGGCTAAATTGTCGGAAGAGGATTCAAATGCAGATATAATTGAGTATATAAAAGCAACAAGCAGCAAATACATATGTTTTTGGGAAGTTAGTTGCGAATATGATAATGATAAGATATCAGAGATGGTATGGAAATTAGAAAGTTCAAAACAATTTAATGTGGTTATGTCACCTAGAATGTATGTGGATGCTGCCGGAAATATAATTGGACACAAAGATTATGCATATGAAGACATTTTTAATAATGTTATTGTAAAGGGTGAAACATTATTAAATTATTGTGTTAGCAATAATATTAATCTGTATGGTTCGTTATCAGACATTATGTTAAATAAAAATTGTGCGTATGACATGGAGTGTCAGCATATTTATAAGTCAGCAGCAATTAACAGGCTGAATATGTTGTTTCAGATATTAGAAGGACAGAAGATTTTTTATATGGAACAATCTCTTGTCAGAGCGAAACTATCTGCCAAATGTGATGAAACTGATGAAATTAATGAGTATAAAGAGCTCGAAGCTTCCGTAAATAGTAAACAATCTAATGCAATTTCTGTATTGTCTGAGAAGAGCATAAAGAAAGAGATAACATTCTTTTATACAGATAAGGGTGAATATTATAATTTGGAACCTATTGCAAATGAAGCTGGCAAAAGAGGCTATAAAATCAGGTTTACAAAAGACAAAAAGGAAAAGGCAGAAATAGGAGTATATTGTCAGCATGTGTGTTACCCTGAAAATTCTAAATTTTCATTGATTTTATTACATGATTTGGCGCAGGGACATAACAAATGGCCAAACTTATGGGAAAGTGAAAGATGGAACAAATTTGATATAGGAATTGTTCCTGGAAGAACATGGGCAGACAGATGGAGACAATGTGCATCTTTTTATTATGCTAATCCAAGAAGTGGTACATATGAATTTGGATATCCAAAGAGTGATTATGTTAATGATGAAAGTATTATCTGCAGAGCAGAAGATATTAAGAAAAAACTTGGAATTCCAGATAAATTTACAGTGTTATATGCACCATCATGGGAGTATGATGGAAAAGAAGAAGATTTTATTAAAGCTGTTAAAAATTTAGATGTTAATATGGTTGTAAAACAGGCGTGTTGGTCTGAGAGCTATAGTTTAGTAACGAATAATATGCGTTCATTGCATGAAGGTATATATAAGAATTTATATTATATTGAACCAGAAGAAAGTATTATGACGGCATTGTCTTTATGTGATATGGTTGTTTCGGATGAGTCAAGCGTTATGGCTGAGGCACTTATGTTTGGAAAAACAAGTGTTGCTGTAACGGATTGGATGATACCAGATGAAGATCCACCAAGACCAGCAAGTGTTCCTATGGATTATGTTATAAAATGTGAGAAGAAGGATTTAAGAGAAAAAGTTTTATCAATTATGAATCATTCGGAAGAGTATGAAGATATATTGCAGAAGGGAAGAGATACATTTAGCAATCAGGGAAATGTATGCAAAGATATAATGGATGCAATAGACTACTATACTCAGGAAGGAACAGAAGATGGCTTTATGAGTAGGAAACTGGAATCTGAATACAGAGCATTCAATATGTGGAATTAAAAAAAGTCGTTCCCACCCATTACCGGGCTGGGAACGACTTATCTATTATCTGGAGCATACGGATGTCGTATGTATGGTTATTTACAACAGTTTCATATCCGTGTCGTGCTATTTCATTTCTTTCATCATCATGTGTGAGATAATAAGCACATAATTCTTTTAGATGATTTTCGCTTTCGTATGCAACAAGGTCTTTGCCTATTTCAAAGAATTCTGGTAATTCTGCCTGATAATTGGTTATAAGGAAGCCTCCACATCCAAGAACATCGAATATTCTGAGAGAAAGACCAGAACGGATAGATTTGGCTGTTATATTAAGATTTATTTTGCTGTTGTGGAATATAACAGGCATTTCGGTAAGCGATTTTGCAAAACCTTTGTTGTGTATGTGAGGCATGCTGCTGGTGTCGCTGCCTGTATATATGTCAACATTAAATGAATCAGACAACATCTTTAACAAACGCAGCCTTTCCTGTTCAGCAACCTTAACGCTTAAATATTCCTGTGCAAGCAGGGATTTATTATTGGCACGGTAGTCTTCTGGAAATTCATAGTGATACGGGATGCAGTTTAACAGTCTTTTTGTCATTTCATCAGTAAGCATATCTTCGATAAAATTGTATCCATAGACACCGAGCTGCGCATTAATAATTCCATCGACATAACCTTTTTCATATTCTGGAAGAATTGCGCGGTTGAAAGGGCATTTTTCCTGATATGTAGAACCAATGAATGATATATCACTTGTAAATTTTGTGTTTTCCTGTGCACTGGCGTTCTTTATAACCTCATCGTTACGACGGACATTAGTTGCCAGTGGAATATGAAAAACATGTCCCTTGTTATATGGCTCGAATTCGTTGAATAACATTTTGTCAAAGAGGAATATTCTGTTGACAGAGTTAGACAGCGAATTGGAATATAGTTCAAGTACAGGGCTGTCTACAATAAGGCTGATATAAACGACATTAACAATCTGGCATGCATCAGAAAGCCATGGAAAAAAATTAATTGTGAATACAAATGTATAATTATTATTCATTAATTTAGGAGAAACGATTGATACACATTCGCCTGGTAATAAATTTTTATTACTTATTTCAATAGTTTCTTCATCAACATCAAGTCCTAATCTTTTAAATGAGTCTATAACATCAGGTTCGCAGATACTTCCATATCTGTAAAAATATATTTTCATGGAAACCTCCAATTTTAATATTTATGTTAATCATTATACAATAACACTGTTGGCATTTTCTACGCTAAATGCTATAATTTTTTATATTTGATGCAGGATTTATAACTTTGTTCAGAAATGGAGAAAATCATGACAGATAAGAATACGTTTTATAATATGTTAAAGACTAATGCGGAAAGCCGCCCAGACGCTGTGGCTGTCGTATATGATACGATGAAAGTTACCTACGCGAAGCTTTTTGATGATGTCACGAAAAAGGCATTGCATTTCCAGAAATTTGATGGCGAGAGAATTGCAATATTCGGACAGGCTTCATACAGATGGATTGTAAATATGTTTGGAACAATAGAGGCGGGAAAGGACCTTGTTCTTGTGGATTTCTTCCTTCCGCATGATTCGCGGGTTGACCTTCTTAAGAAAACTGATGTCAATTACACATTGACATCAACTAACCAGTATATTCTGTCAGATGAGAATTCTATTATTATATCAAGTGCAGAAAAGGACGATGTTGAAGGACTGATATATGATGAGAATACAACAGAGGGAGATATCATAATGTTCACAGCAACAGCAGGTGAATGTGACAAACCGGTTGTTTTATCAGTGGATAATATTCTTAATACAGCCACTGAAATAAGTAGCAGGGTGGAATGTACAGAGAATGATATTGTGCTTGCACAGATTCCTCTGCATAATGAATTCGGTCTTATATACAGCCTTATATGGCCTTTATGCTGTGGAGCTATGGTGTGTATAGGAAGAGGTTTGAGACATATTGATGCAGACACTTATTATTACGATCCGACTATCCTTATAGGCACACCGTCTATGATTGATTATCTCAGGGCTGTGAGTGGATTTAACAGTGAGCTTAACACTATCATAATAGGTGGTGCAAGCTGCCCATTCAGGCTTTTTGAGAATTTGTGTGACAGTGACTTAAAGGTCTATAATATATATGGAACGACAGAGACATCAGGCTGTGTCGGAGTTAATGAGCTGTATGACGGTTCTTATACACTTTTTGACAAGGATGCGGTTACAATTGCTGAAGATGGAGAGATTCTTGTAAAAGGTCCGTGTGTTATGAAAGGATATTACAAGGATGATGAAGCCAATAATAAAGTTTTAAAGGATGGAGTATATCATACAGGTGATTACGGACGGATTAATAATGCAGGCAGACTTGTGTTATTACAGCGCAATCCTAATATTATACTGCTTCCTACAGGAGAGAAAATAAGCCGTGTAAGAACTAATGAACAGATTACAGCTATTAACGGAGTTGCCGAAGGGTTCATTACATTTTACAATAACAGACTTACAGCGATTATTGTACCTATTGATAAGGGAGCAACAGAGGATATATTCAAGCGCCGGATTGATAAGTATAATGAGAAAAAGGGATACCGCTGGGAGATTCAGAAGATTGTGTTAAGGAAAGAGCCTTTGCCAAGAAATGCTGATGGAACTGTTGATGAGGATGCGGTGTGTGAGTTTATAGAAAAGATTAAATAATAATGGAGAAAGAATTGGAATTTAGTGCGGATTATTTTAAGACAGAAGTGAGGGATGGCTTTGAGATTCCGGCAATGATGAAGCGTGCATGGGCTGCACAGATGGAAGTTTTACATGTGGTAGCAGGTGTTTGTAAAAATAATGGGATAAGATATTTTGCTGATGGGGGAACGCTGTTGGGCGCTGTAAGACATAAAGGAATGATTCCGTGGGATGATGATATTGATATATGCGTAGTAAGAGAAGAATATAACAGATTAATTCAGGTGTTACCTAAAGCACTACCACATGGATTTGTTGTTGCTGGAATGTATGCTGATTCAGAAAGGCTGCAGAAGGCAGCGTTTGTACCTCATTTAAGAGTTATAGCAGATGAAACACTGTGGAATTTTAACGATTACATGAGATATTTTCATGGATTTCCGTATCAGAGAGTTGGCATAGATATTTTTCCAATGGATTATATTTCAAGAGATATCGGAATTACGAATGTTCAGAAACAAATTATTCGATTGGGCATTGAAACTTTAAGAGATTGGAATAAGCTGGGAGAGAATGGAATGCTTGATGAATATGTGAATGGATTCCAGAAGTTGTGTAATGTTAGTTTTGACAATGTAAATAATGTAAAAAATTATATGTGGAAAATAATTGATAAAATATCATCAATAAGTTATCGTGAAGAGGCAGATTATATTACTAATATTTTTTACTGGCTTGACAATGACAATTATAAAATGAAAAAAGAATGTTATGATTACACAATAGAGCTGCCATTTGAAAACATGAATATAGTGGCACCTGAGATGTATGACGAGGTTCTTAGAGCTGAATATGGAGATTATATGGTTCCGGTAAAAGGGGCAGCTGATCATGATTATCCATTTTATGGACATATGGAATCAGAGTTGATAAAACAGATTAGAAATGTTGGCTTTAAAGGAAGTGTAGATGAGTTCTGCGAGGAAGTTGCAAGCGGAAGATTAAGAGTATAATAATTTTCAGTGCAAATGATATTAATTTCCCACCCAGAATGCCGATATATATTCAAAAGGTTCATAAAGAAAGGTGATTAGAATCATGGATGATTACAGACAGCAGCAGATAGATGTACTTAAGGAAGCCGTTCCTTACAGTGAGAAGCTTATTGGAGCAATAGAGAAAGTCTCAGAAGAACTTGCAGGAGTTCCTTTTCCAGAGACTCATGATGCAGTGAATGTTATTATCGAAGGTCTTAACTGGCTTTTTGAAGTATATAACGGAACTAAGGATATTCTTTCAGAAGGCGCTGTTGATGAGAAAGAAGCTAATGAAGGCGTGAAAGAGCTTTCTGAAGCAGTGAGCGCTAATGATGATGTGGCTGTTTCTAAGGCACTTGTAAGACTTGGAACATTTATTAATCAGTTACATGATGCAGGAAGCGAACTGATTAATGCATAAATAAAAACATAAATGCATCCGCCAGAGTTGTTATTAAATCAACCGGCGGATGCATTTTTATATTATGGTAGTTATCAGATATATCCATTAAACATCATACCTGAATAAGCTGAAAGATTGTATGGATCATTAACAGGTCTTGCAGGATTCTTATATGCAACAATCTTGTTGTTGACATAATTCATAGGATTGATAGATATATCGTCTGCTTTTTTCTGGATTGACTTCTTGAAAGAATCAAGGGCGTTAAATACATCACCAAGGGTACCATTGCTGGCAGCCTGCTGGATAGAAGCCTTATCTACTTCAATTATTCCATCAGAATCAACTGTGAGTCCGTTCTTTTCAAGCTGTGGCTGGTAAGCCTTCATGATTCGTGCAAATTCTTTCTTTAATCGGGCATTACCCTCAAACTTATCATTATCTTTATTAGTTGCAATTGAAAAAAGTCTGTTGTATCCCGAAACAAGTTCGCCAATACTTTCTGTTATCGAATCAGTATCTTCCCTGAGACTTATGGTTACAGGCTCTTCCGTAGTACTGTTGAAGTTTATTGCAAATGCTTTATTAATTGTAATGTCATTCGATGCCGAAGACCGTTCCTCTCCATTAATTGAAAATATTGCATTAGATGGATACTGTGATACTCTGTCTAATCCAAATGCATTAATGAAGTTAGTGTTATTCTTCATTGTTGGTTCATCAAAGCCTTCAACGAAATCAGGATTATTGGTCTGGATATCGTTGTTAGGACTGATGTTAAATATTGTCGGCTTAATGCCATTTATACCAGTCATGTCTGACACTATTGAGAGAGCGGTATTGCCAAGGCTGTCTTCATTAACGCTGGCTGCAAGTCCGATGTTCGACCTGTTGATGAGTCTCGCCAGCTTATTCTGTATGTCAGAATTACTTTCTTCCTCATCTACCGTAAATTGGAATTCATAGGTCAGGTTATTGATGTTAAGGTCAAATGAATAATCACCTGGTTCAACAGCGCGATTGTTAGGCTGTAAGAAATTACCGGTGTTAATTTGGCTGGTTGCCAGCTGCTTTACATCAATTTCAAAGCTTGAACTGTCAGGTGAGGTGCTGTCGCCTATGTATTCTGCGGTTACACTTTGTGGGTTGCTGGATACTGCTGATTTCTTAAATACCATGCCGTGACCGTCGCTTCCGGAAAGATCATTGGCAATGTTACTTAATTCCCTGGCATTCTCTTTAAGGTCGATTGCATATTTCTGCGCAGCCTCTGACATATCTGTCTTATATGTAGGAGTCTGACTGTTAGATTTCAGAACTCTGCCGTAAGTATTCTTTAATTGTGCTTTAGTGTGTGTGTCGTACTTTGAGTTAGTCTTATGTCCATACTGGGCAAGATAATAGCTGTACACGCTGCTGATCATAACAGTCACCTCCTTGTCTGTAATAATCTTTAGAAAAAAGGAAATCCATTTCCTTATATATATCGTATTTATTTGTACAAATATTATAATATGAAGTGCATTTTTTGTCACTATATTTTCTTTAAAAAAGTTGTTGACGAGTTGGATTATACTGTGCTATATTAGAACGGCTATGGAAGCGGTCTTTTTTGCGTGCCTGAATTTCAACAACCCAACATTGATTAGGCGGGCAAAGAAACCAATTGGTGTTTTAACACCTACAAAAATAATAATTGGAGGTGGAAGTTGTGCGAGTAAAGATAACATTGGCATGTACTGAGTGTAAACAGCGCAATTACAACATGACTAAGGAAAAGAAAGCTCATCCAGACAGAATGGAAACAAAGAAGTATTGTAAGTTCTGTAAATCACACACATTACACAAGGAAACAAAGTAATTAGTACAGTGAGGAGTATTTCATGGGTGATACTGTAAAAGCTAAGAAGCAGAAAAAGAACTGGTTCAAAGGTTTGAAAGCTGAATTTTCAAAAATTATTTGGCCAGACCGTCAGTCGCTTACTAAGGAAACCGTAGCTGTATTGGCTGTGTCCGTATTATTAGGTGTAATCATTGCAGTTGTGGATTTAATTGTCCGCTTTGGAATTGAGTTCATTGTAAAATAAGGAATAGGTGATTGTATGGATGACGCAAAATGGTATGTAGTTCACACTTACTCAGGTTATGAGAACAAGGTGAAGGCTAACATTGAGAAGACAGTTGAAAACAGAAATCTTCACGATCAGATTCTTGAAGTTATCGTTCCACTTGAAACAGTAGTGGAGATTAAGGATGGCTCTAAGAAAGCTGCTCAGAAGAAAATGTTTCCTGGATACGTTCTTGTGAAGATGGTAATGAACGACGATAGTTGGTATGTTGTCAGAAACACAAGAGGTGTTACAGGTTTTGTTGGTCCTGGATCAAAGCCAGTACCACTTACACCAACAGAAATTAAGAATCTCGGCATAAGCCTTGAGGAAGAACAGGAAGTTAAGCCTGTTATCCAGTTCGCTGGCAAGGTCGGCGATAAGGTTATGATCCTCTCTGGTGCATGGGAAGATACAGTTGGTGAGATTACCAATATTAATGAGGGCAAGCAGTGCCTTACAATTAATGTTGAGATGTTCGGTCGTGAAACACCGGTCGAGATTGATTTCACAGATGTGAAGTTATTGTAAGAAGCAGTCCCGATCCTGGGACGTGGGAGACCAGAATGAATTAGCTGCGTGAATTCATTCACAAGAATTGCCTGATGGTTAATTCTTGTAGAGTGAATATTGCAGGATATATTATGATGGTCGCCAATTACCACATTTATTTTTAGGAGGTGCCAAAATGGCAAAGAAAGTAACAGGATATATTAAATTACAGATTCCTGCCGGCAAGGCTACACCAGCTCCACCAGTTGGTCCAGCACTTGGTCAGCACGGTGTTAACATCGTAGAATTCACAAAGCAGTTCAATGCTAAGACAGCAGATCAGGGAGATCTTATCATACCTGTAGTTATTACAGTTTATGCTGATAGAAGCTTCAGCTTTATTACAAAGACTCCACCTGCAGCAGTACTTCTTAAGAAGGCTTGCAACATTAAGTCAGGATCAGGCGTACCTAACAAGACTAAGGTTGCTACTATTAAGAGAGCAGAAGTTCAGAAGATCGCTGAGCTTAAGATGCCAGATCTTAACGCTGCATCTATCGAAGCAGCTACTTCTATGATCGAAGGAACAGCTAAGAGTATGGGTATCGTTGTAGAAGACTAATCTACATTTGATTCATGATTATTGTGGGAGGAAAGATAGAATCCTTCCGATATTACCACTAGGAGGTTTATAATGAAAAGAGGAAAGAAATACGTTGAGGCAGCCAAGAATATTGACCGCCAGACATTATACGAAGCAGCAGACGCTATCTCATTAGTAAAGAAGAACGCTACTGCTAAATTCGACGAGACAATCGAAGCACATATCAGAACAGGTTGTGATGGACGTCACGCTGAGCAGCAGATCAGAGGAGCTGTTGTTCTTCCACACGGAACAGGTAAGACTGTACGTGTATTAGTATTTGCTAAGGGTGCTAAGGCTGATGAGGCTCTTGCAGCTGGAGCAGATTTCGTTGGTGGCGAGGAGCTTATTCCTAAGATCCAGAACGATAACTGGTTCGAGTTCGACGTTGTTGTTGCAACTCCAGATATGATGGGTGTTGTTGGTCGTCTTGGTCGTGTACTTGGTCCTAAGGGATTAATGCCAAACCCTAAGGCTGGTACAGTTACTATGGATGTAACAAAAGCTGTTAATGATATCAAGGCTGGTAAGATTGAGTACAGACTTGACAAGACTAATATCATTCACGTGCCAATTGGTAAGGCTTCATTCACAGAGGAGCAGTTATCAGACAACTTCCAGGCTATTATGGATGCAATCGTTAAGGCTAAGCCATCTTCACTTAAGGGAGCTTATCTTAGAAGTGTAGTTCTTACTTCTACTATGGGACCTGGTGTTAAGTTAAGCACAGCCAAGTATGTGGGTTAATCAGATTTTTTGATTAAAAACGGTTGACATTAATATATTTTGATAGTATACTATCAACTTGTGAGCAGCATTTTGCTGTCAACATAATATTTTGCCGTAGACAGCAGGTCCGGATTCAGTATTACTGATGATGGTTAAAGGTAACACGCCTACCGAGGATTTAAGGATTTGATTAATTATTCCCTCTCTGTCTTTGGCAGAGAGGGTTTTGTTTGTAGGGAAACTATAGACGAATAATCTTCACTTAGGCAAAATCGCTTCTATATGAAGCAAGAATCTAACAGGAGGTAATTATTCATGGCTATTTTAAAGAATGTAGGCCTTAAGACATCTACTATCGATGAGATTAAAGATAACTTTGACGGCGCTCAGGGCGTTGTTGTAGTTAACTACAGTGGTCTTACAGTAGAACAGGATACACAGCTTCGTAAGCAGTTAAGAGAAGCTGGTGTGGTTTATAAGGTTTATAAGAACACTTTAGTAAAGAGAGTTGTTGCTGGAACAGAGTTCGAGCCAATTGCTGATACTCTTGAAGGAACTAATGCTATTGCATTCTGCAAGACAGATGCTACAGCACCTGCAAGAATCTTAGCTAACTTTGCTAAGACAGCTGATGCTCTTGAGTTAAAGTGTGGCGTTGTTGAAGGAACATTCTACGATGCAGCAGGTATCGCTACAATCGCTACTATCCCTTCAAGAGAGGAACTTCTTTCAAAGTTACTTGGAAGTATCCAGTCACCTATTACAAACTTTGCTCGTGTTATTAAGCAGATTGCTGAGAAGAACGAGGAAGTTGCTTAATCAGTTTAACACTGAATTAACTATGAAAGCAGCATAGATGCTCTTTCAATTTTAGAATAATATTAAAAAGGAGATTATAATAATGACAACACAGGAAATCATTGAAGTTATTAAAGGTTTATCAGTATTAGAGCTTAACGATTTAGTTAAGGCTTGTGAAGAAGAATTTGGCGTATCTGCAGCAGCAGGCGTTGTAGTTGCAGCGGCAGGTGCTGGCGCAGCAGCAGCTGAAGAGAAGACAGAATTTGATGTAGAGCTTACAGAAGCTGGAGATCAGAAGGTTAAGGTTATCAAGGTTGTTCGTGAAATCACAGGTCTTGGATTAAAGGAAGCTAAGGACGTTGTTGATGGCGCACCTAAGGTTGTTAAGGAGCAGGCTTCTAAGGAAGAGGCTGAGGAAATCAAGAAGAAGCTCGAAGAAGTTGGAGCTAAGGTTACTCTTAAGTAATTCACTTGATTGTTCTAATGAATATAATAAGAAAGACAGCGGGCCTTCACGGCTCCTGTCTTTTCTTTTTTCTATAAATCACATCTTTATTTTATTATGCCAGCTATGGTAGAAACACTATTATCTTTATACAATTCTAAATATTCATGGAAATTTTTTAAAAATCCCTTGACATATATATATCTTTGATGTACTATGGACAATGCACTATTGTGGTAAATTGTGCTTATTCTTTGCACATTTACTGATAATGTAATATATTAATGTGAAGAAAACTAAGGGGTGAAACGTCAATGGAGAAAAACAGATTACGCCCAATAACGTCGGGCAAGGCAATGCGTATGAGTTTCTCAAGACAGAAAGAAGTTCTTGAGATGCCTAACCTTATTGAGGTGCAGAAGGATTCTTACCAGTGGTTTTTGAATGAAGGCTTGAAAGAGGTCTTTGATGACATATCTCCAATTGCAGACTATAATGGAAGATTAAGTCTGGAATTCGTAGATTTTGCGTTATGTGAAGACGAAGTTAAGTATTCAATTGAAGAGTGTAAAGAAAGAGATGCTACATATGCAGCGCCTCTTAAGGTTACAGTAAGACTTCATAACAAAGAGACAGAAAGCATCAGCGAGCATGAGATTTTCATGGGAGACCTGCCATTAATGACTAAGACAGGTACATTTGTAATTAATGGTGCTGAACGAGTTATTGTCAGCCAGTTGGTACGTTCACCTGGTATTTATTATGATATACAGAAAGATAAGTATGGTAAGATTTTCTTGTACAGCTGTCAGGTAATTCCTAACAGAGGTGCATGGTTAGAGTATGAAACAGATGCTAATGATATATTCTATGTTAAGGTTGACCGTAATAAGAAGGTTCCTATTACTGTTCTTATCAGAGCATTAGGATTTGGTACTAATGCGGAGATTCTTGATATTTTTGGCGAGGAACCTAAGCTTCTTGCTACTATGGAGAAGGATACTTCTACTAACTATCAGGAAGGTATTCTTGAACTTTATAAGAAGTTAAGACCAGGAGAACCATTATCTGTAGAGAGTGCTGAAGCACTTATTTCAGGTATGTTCTTTGACCCAAGAAGATATGATCTTGCACACGTAGGAAGATATAAGTTTAATAAGAAGCTTTCTTTCAAGAGCAGAATTACAGGACAGGTTCTTGCTGAGGATGTTGTTGATGAGAACGGAACTGTTATTGCAACAGCAGGTGAGAAGCTTACAAGAGAATCAGCACAGGCTATTCAGGATGCAGCTGTTCCTTCAGTATTCATTACTGTAGAAGTTAAGGCTGCTGATGGTACAGTATCTGACAGAGTTGTTAAGATTCTTTCTAACCGTGCGGTTGATATTACTAAATGGGTTGATATCAGCGAAGAAGAAGCTAAGGAGCTTGGTGTAACAGAGTATGTATACTATCCTGTTCTTGCACAGATTCTTGCTGAGAATGAATCTTTAGAGGATATTAAGGAAGCTATTACTAAGAACATTGCTGACCTTATTCCTAAGCATATTACAGTAGAAGATATTCTTGCTTCTATTAATTATAATATGCACCTTGAATATGGTGTTGGTACTAAGGATGATATCGATCACCTTGGAAACAGACGTATCAGAGCTGTAGGAGAACTTCTTCAGAACCAGTTCAGAATTGGTATCTCAAGAATGGAAAGAGTTGTCCGTGAGAGAATGTCTACACAGGATCTTAGCGGAATATCTCCACAGTCACTTATTAATATTAAGCCTGTAACAGCTGCTATTAAGGAATTCTTCGGAAGTTCGCAGTTGTCACAGTTCATGGATCAGAATAACCCTCTTAGTGAGATTACTCATAAGAGACGTCTTTCAGCCCTTGGTCCTGGTGGTCTTTCAAGAGATCGTGCAGGTTTCGAGGTTCGAGATGTACACTATACCCATTATGGTAGAATGTGTCCTATCGAGACTCCTGAAGGACCTAACATTGGTCTTATTAACTCTCTTGCATCTTATGCAAGAATTAATGAATATGGATTTGTTGAAGCTCCTTATCGTATTGTAGATAAGTCTGATCCTAAGAATCCAAGAGTTACTGATGAAGTTCGTTACTTCACAGCTGATGAGGAAGATGATTTCCATGTAGCACAGGCTAATGCTGAGATTGATGAGAATGGTTATTTCGTAAGAAATACTGTATCTGGACGTTACAGAGAAGAAACTTCTCAGTTCGATAAGAGCCAGATTGATCTTATGGATGTATCTCCTAAGATGGTATTCTCAGTTGCTACATCAATGATTCCATTCCTTCAGAATGATGACTGTACACGTGCCCTCATGGGTTCTAACATGCAGCGTCAGGCCGTACCTCTTCTTATGACAGAAGCTCCTGTTATCGGAACTGGTATTGAGAATAAGACTGCAGTTGACTCAGGTGTGTGTGTAGTTGCAGAAGCCGATGGTGTTGTTCTTTCTTCTGAATCTAACAAGATTGTTATCAGAGAGAAAGATGGTAAGGCACGCGAATATAAGCTTACTAAGTTCTCAAGAAGTAACCAGAGTAACTGCTATAACCAGAGACCTATTGTATTCAAGGGAGATGAGGTTAAGGCAGGAGATGTTATTGCTGATGGTCCATCTACATCTAATGGTGAGATTGCCCTTGGTAAGAATCCACTTATCGGTTTCATGACTTGGGAAGGTTATAACTACGAGGATGCTGTACTTCTTAGTGAGCGTCTCGTTAGAGATGATGTTTATACATCTATTCATATTGAAGAATATGAGACAGAAGCAAGAGATACTAAGTTAGGACCTGAAGAGATTACAAGAGATCTTCCATCAACAGGTTCTGAGGCAGTTAAGGATCTCGATGAGAATGGTATCATCCGTGTTGGTGCTGAAGTAAGAGCTGGTGATATCCTTGTTGGTAAGGTTACTCCTAAGGGAGAGACAGAGCTTACTGCTGAAGAGAGACTTCTTAGAGCTATCTTCGGTGAGAAGGCAAGAGAAGTAAGAGATACTTCACTTAAGGTTCCTCATGGTGCTTACGGTATCGTTGTTGCTGTTAAGACATTTACAAGACAGAACGGAGATGAACTCTCACCAGGAGTTAACAAGTCTGTTCGTATATATATTGCACAGAAGAGAAAGATCGGCGTTGGTGATAAGATGGCTGGTCGTCATGGTAATAAGGGTGTCGTTTCAAGAGTACTTCCTGTTGAAGATATGCCATTCCTTCCTAATGGCCGTCCTCTTGATATCGTACTTAACCCACTGGGCGTTCCTTCACGAATGAACATTGGACAGGTCCTCGAGATTCATTTAAGTCTTGCTGCCAAGGTACTTGGATTCAATATTGCAACTCCAGTATTCGATGGTGCAGACGAGAACGATATTATGGATACTCTTGATATGGCAAATGCATATGCTAACCATCCATTCGATGACGAAGAGCTTGCAGCCCAGAAGGCTGAGGCTGAGAAGAATGGTGAAGAATATCCAGAGGATATGGTTACATTTACAGCAGAATATAAGGATGTTCTTAATAAAGAGGTATTTGATTACCTTTCAGAACATAGAGATCACAGAGCTGAGTGGAAGGGTGTTCCAATCGGTCGTGATGGTAAGGTAAGACTTAGAGATGGTAGAACAGGTGAGTATTTCGACAGTCCTGTAACTATCGGATTCATGCATTACTTAAAGCTTCATCACCTTGTTGATGATAAGATTCATGCTCGTTCAACTGGTCCATACTCACTCGTAACACAGCAGCCACTTGGTGGTAAGGCTCAGTTCGGTGGACAGAGATTCGGAGAGATGGAAGTTTGGGCACTTGAGGCTTATGGTGCTGCTTATACTCTTCAGGAAATCCTTACTGTTAAGTCTGATGATGTTGTAGGACGAGTTAAGACTTACGAAGCTATTATTAAGGGTGAGAATATTCCTGAACCAGGAGTTCCAGAATCATTCAAGGTTCTTCTTAAGGAACTTCAGTCACTCGCACTTGATGTAAGAGTTCTTGATCAGGACAACAATGAAGTAAGACTTCTTGAGAGTTCTGAGTATGAAGTTACTGATTTCAAGAAGGTTCTTGATGAAGGTAACGGATATAGAAGAAACAGCAGAGAGGAAGAGGCAGAGTACAAGGCTGGCGGTATGTCAACAGTTACTCTCAATGAAGATGGAACAGAAGATGCTGTAGATTCAGATGATGACGCTGATTTTGATATGGCCGATGATTTTGATGATGATTACGGCGATGGCAATTCAGATGAATATTAATTAGAAGGGAGCACTATAATGGCAGAAGAAATTAAATCAAATAAGTCAATGAAATTTGATAAGATTCAGATCAAGCTTGCTTCTCCTGAGAATATTTTGGAGTGGTCTCATGGTGAGGTTACCAAACCTGAAACAATTAACTATAGAACACTTAAGCCAGAAAAGGATGGACTTTTCTGCGAAAGAATATTTGGTCCTAGCAAGGACTGGGAGTGCCACTGCGGTAAGTACAAGAAGATCAAAGACAAGGGTATTGTCTGCGACAAATGTGGTGTTGAGGTTACTAAGGCCAGCGTAAGAAGAGACCGTATGGGTCATATTCACCTTGCTGCACCTGTATCACATATCTGGTACTTCAAGGGTATTCCTAGCCGTATGGATCTCATTCTTGATATTGGTCCTAAGAACCTTGAAAAGGTATTATATTTTGCTTCATATATCGTAATTGATCCAGGTGAAACAGATATTCCTTTCAAGAAGATTCTTTCAGAGACTGAATACAGAGAACTCTGTGAGCAGTACGGAAGCAAGGCCTTCCGTGTTGGTATGGGAGCTGAGGCAATCCTCGAGCTCCTCCAGATGGTTAACCTTGAAGAAGAAGAAGTAAGACTTAAGGAAGAGCTTGCTAACACTACTTCTCAGAAGGCTGCCAGACTTATAAAGAGAATTGAAGTTGTTGAAGCATTTAAAAATGCAGGAACTAAGCCTGAGTGGATGATTCTTACAGAAATCCCTGTAATTCCACCAGATTTAAGACCTATGGTTCAGCTTGATGGTGGACGTTTTGCAACTTCAGATCTTAATGATCTTTACAGAAGAATTATTAACAGAAATAACAGACTTGCAAGACTTCTTGAGCTTGGCGCTCCTGAAATCATTGTCCGTAACGAGAAGAGAATGCTTCAGGAAGCTGTTGATGCTCTTATTGATAATGGACGTAGAAATGGCCGTCCTGTAACAGGCCCTGGTAACAGAGCTCTTAAGTCTTTATCAGATTTATTAAAGGGTAAGCAGGGACGTTTCAGACAGAACCTTCTTGGTAAGCGAGTTGACTACTCAGGCCGTTCAGTTATCGTAGTAGGACCAGAACTTAAGATTTACCAGTGTGGTCTTCCTAAAGAGATGGCTATTGAGTTATTCAAGCCATTCGTTATGAGAGAGCTTGTAAGACGTAATCTTGCAGATAATATTAAGAAAGCTAAGAAGAGCGTAGAACATCTTGAGCCAGAAGTATGGGATGTACTTGAAGATGTTATCAAAGAGCATCCAGTTATGCTTAACCGTGCTCCTACACTTCACAGACTTGGTATTCAGGCTTTCGAGCCAATCCTTGTAGAAGGTAAGGCTATTAAGCTTCATCCACTTGTTTGTACAGCGTTCAATGCCGATTTCGATGGTGACCAGATGGCTGTCCATCTCCCACTTTCTGTTGAGGCTCAGGCTGAGTGTAGATTTATGCTTCTTTCACCTAACAACCTTCTTAAGCCATCTGATGGTGGTCCTGTTGCCGTTCCTTCACAGGATATGGTACTTGGTATTTACTATCTTACACAGGAAAGACCAGGTGCAAAGGGAGAGGGCAAGATTTTCAAGAGTATCAATGAAGCAGTTCTTGCTTACGAGAATGGTATAATTACATTACATGCCAAGATTATGGTTCATGTAACTAAGAATATTAACGGAGAAGAGCTTTCAGGTAATATTGAGTCTACACTTGGAAGACTTATATTTAATGAGATTCTTCCTCAGGATTTAGGATATGTTGACAGAAGCAAGGAAGAGAATTTATTACTTCCAGAAGTTGATTTCCATGTAGGAAAGAAACAGCTTAAGGATATCTTACAGCATGTTATCAATACTCATGGTACTACAACAACTGCAGAAGTTCTTGATGATATCAAGGCTATGGGTTATAAGTACTCTACCAGAGCTGCCATGACTGTTTCTATTTCTGAGATGACAGTGCCACCAGTTAAGAAGCAGCTTCTTGCTGAGGCAGAAAAGAAAGTTGAACAGATTACTGTTAAATATAACAGAGGTCAGGCTACTGACGAGGAAAGACATAAGAATGTTATCCGCGTATGGCAGGAAACTGATGATAAGATTAAGGACGCCCTTCTTCAGGGTCTTGATAAATATAACAACATCTTCATGATGGCTGACTCAGGTGCCCGTGGTTCTAACCAGCAGATTAAGCAGTTAGCAGGTATGCGTGGTTTGATGGCCGATACATCAGGTAACACTATCGAACTTCCTATCAAGTCTAACTTCCGTGAAGGTCTTGATGTTCTGGAATACTTTATTTCAGCTCACGGTGCCCGTAAAGGACTTTCAGATACAGCCCTTCGTACAGCCGATTCAGGATACCTTACAAGAAGACTTGTTGATGTTTCTCAGGATCTTATTATCAGAGAGACAGATTGTAGCGCAGGTAAGCAGATACCAGGTATGTATGTTTACTCATTTGTTAATAACAGAGCTACAAACTCAAGTGATGCCAAGGAAGATATTCTTGAACCATTACAGGAGCGTATTACAGGAAGATACTTAGCTGAGGATATTGTTGATCCAGCTACTGGTGAGGTTATTGTTGAAGCTAACCACCTTGTAACTCCTAAGAGAGCAGAAGCTATTATTAAGACCGGTGTTGATAAGGTTAAGATCAGAACAATTCTTACTTGCCGTTCACACATTGGTGTATGTGCTAAATGTTATGGAACTAACATGGCAACTGGTCAGACTGTTCAGGTTGGTGAAGCTGTTGGTATTATCGCAGCCCAGTCAATCGGTGAGCCTGGTACACAGCTTACTATGAGAACATTCCATACAGGTGGTGTTGCCGGTGATAATATTACTCAGGGTCTTCCTAGAGTAGAAGAGCTTTTCGAGGCAAGAAAGCCTAAGATGCTTGCTGTACTTGCTGAGTTTGGCGGAACTGTAAGTATTGTTAAGACTGAGAAGAAGACTGAAATCGTTATAACTGACGATGAAGGTAATTCAAAGGCTTATCCATTATCTAAGGATACAAGAGAAAAGGTTGTTGAAGGACAGGTTGTTGCTAAGGGTGAGGAAATCACAGAGGGTTCTGAGAATCCACATGATATCGTAAGAATTCTTGGTGTAAGAGCTGTTCAGGATTATCTCCTTCGTGAAGTTCAGAAGGTTTACCGTATCCAGGGTGTTGATATCAATGATAAGCATATTGAGCTTATCGTTCGTCAGATGCTTAAGAAGATAGTTGTTGATGAAGCTGGAGATTCTAAGTTCCTTCCAGGATCACAGGTTGATACAATTGAGTTCCAGGAAGTTAATGAGAGACTTGAGGAAGAAGGAAAGACACCTGCTACAGGTACTCCGATTATCCTTGGTATTACTAAGGCTTCACTTGCTTCTACATCATTTATGTCAGCTGCCTCATTCCAGGAGACAACTAAGGTTCTTACAGATGCAGCTATTAACGGAAAGATTGATCCACTTATTGGTCTTAAAGAGAATGTTATTATTGGTAAGCTTATCCCTGCCGGTACAGGTATGAAGCGTTATCAGGATATCAAGATCAGTTCTACAGATAACTACATTGAAGAAGATGAAGATGAGTCTGGTGAAGACGAGCTTGTTTTCACACAGGAAGATTAATTCTTTATAGAAACTTATGGCGTGTCAGATTGATAAAATCTGGCACGCTTTTGTCTTTTTTTGAAAAAATGCTTGACACTGAATTTGCAAATATATATACTAATAAAGCGTGCGAATAGGCAAGTACTATTTTTGCGCTGTTTTGGTGACAAAACATTTTCTTAGTTGATACTAAGATGCAACCATTCATTATTCTAATTTCGGGAGGTGAAAACGGAATGCCAACATTTAACCAGTTAGTAAAACAGGGAAGAAAGACTGCAGTAAAGAAGTCTACAGCACCAGCTCTTCAGAAGGGTTACAACTCACTTCAGAAGAAGGCAACAGATATCTCTTCTCCACAGAAGAGAGGTGTTTGTACAGCTGTTAAGACTGCTACACCTAAGAAGCCTAACTCAGCTCTTAGAAAGATCGCCAGAGTACGTCTTTCTAATGGTATCGAGGTAACATCTTACATCCCAGGTGAGGGACACAATCTTCAGGAACACAGCGTTGTTCTTATAAGAGGTGGAAGAGTAAAGGATTTACCAGGTACAAGATACCACATCATCAGAGGAACACTTGATACAGCAGGTGTTGCAAAGAGAAGACAGGCTCGTTCTAAGTACGGTGCTAAGAGACCTAAGGACGCTAAGTAATTAAGCCTGAATTAAGACACGCATTTATATGAATGCATGCAAGTTTTACAATTTGCAAGAGTCGGATTCGAAAGAATCTGATTTTTACGAACAAATTAAATTTTGAATTGTGCCGGAATTAGATTAATCAAGAGGTTGCAGGTTAATATATACGGCGCGAACACATTTTTTATTTGTGAGTACCTATGATTTAATAAATTTATTAAGGAGGGAAGAACCGTGCCACGTAAAGGACATACACAGAAAAGAGATGTATTAGCAGATCCTATTTACAACAATAAGGTAGTTACTAAGCTTATCAACAACATTATGCTTGATGGTAAGAGAGGAGTAGCTCAGAAGATTGTTTACGGTGCTTTTGATAGAGTTGCAGCTAAGACTGAGAGACCAGCTATCGAAGTATTTGAAGAAGCTATGAACAATATTATGCCAGTTCTTGAAGTTAAGGCTAGACGTATCGGTGGAGCTACTTACCAGGTACCTATCGAAGTTAAGCCAGACAGAAGACAGGCTTTAGCTCTTCGTTGGATGACTACATTCTCTAGAGCAAGAGGCGAGAAGACTATGGAAGAAAGACTCGCTAACGAAATTCTTGATGCAGCTAACAACACAGGTGCATCAGTAAAGAGAAAAGAAGATATGCACAAGATGGCAGAAGCAAACAAGGCTTTTGCTCATTACAGATTCTAATTATAATTATAGGAGGTTTTATCCATGGCTGGAAGAGAATATCCATTGGAGAGAACCAGAAATATCGGAATTATGGCTCATATTGATGCTGGTAAGACAACATTAACAGAGCGTATCCTTTATTATACTGGTGTTAATCACAAGATTGGTGATACTCATGAAGGTACTGCTACTATGGACTGGATGGCCCAGGAGCAGGAGAGAGGTATCACAATCACTTCAGCTGCTACAACATGTCACTGGACACCTGAGAAAGAGGGTAAGCCAGATAAGACACAGCCAGAATACCGTATTAACATTATCGATACTCCAGGACACGTTGACTTCACAGTAGAGGTTGAGCGTTCACTTAGAGTACTTGATGGTGCCGTAGGTGTATTCGATGCACAGAACGGTGTTGAGCCACAGTCAGAGAATGTATGGCGTCAGGCTGATAAGTACAATGTACCTCGTATGGCTTTCATGAACAAGATGGATAAGATGGGTGCTGATTTCTTCGGATCATGCAACCAGCTTATTACAAAGCTTGGAAAGAATCCTGTACTTGTACAGATTCCTATCGGTAAGGAAGATGACTTCCAGGGTATTATCGACTTATTCGAGATGAAGGCTTATGTCTTCAACGGAGATAAGGGTGATGATATCGCTGTTGGTGAGATTCCAGACGATTTAAAAGATCAGGCTCAGGAATATCATGACAAGCTCGTTGAGCAGTGTGCTGAACTTGATGAAGACCTTATGGAGAAGTTCTTTAATGATGAGGAAATTTCAGTTCCAGAGTTAAAGGCTGCTTTAAGAAAGGGTACTATCGAGGGTACAGCTATTCCTTGTCTTTGCGGTACAGCTTATAAGAACAAGGGTGTTCAGAAGCTTCTTGATGCTGTTATCGAGTACATGCCAGCTCCTACAGATATCCCAGATATCACAGGTGTTGACGAAGACGGTAACGAAGTAACAAGAAAGTCATCTGATGAAGAGCCATTTGCAGCTCTTGCATTCAAGATTATGACTGATCCATTCGTTGGTAAGTTAGCATTCTTCAGAGTTTACTCAGGTACATTAAACGGTGGTTCATATGTACTTAACTCTAATAAGAATAAGAAAGAAAGAGTTGGCCGTATCCTTCAGATGCACGCTAACCAGAGAAAAGAAATTGATAAGGTTTACTCAGGAGATATCGCTGCTGCAGTAGGCCTTAAGGTTACAGTAACAGGTGATACTATCTGTGATGAAGCACATCCAGTTATCTTAGAGTCTATGGAATTCCCAGAGCCAGTTATCGAGCTTGCTATCGAGCCAAAGACTAAGAATGACCAGGGTAAGATGGGTGAAGCTTTAGCAAAGCTTGCTGAAGAAGATCCTACATTCCGTGCTCATACAGATCAGGAAACAGGTCAGACAATCATCGCTGGTATGGGTGAGCTTCACCTTGATATCATCGTTGACAGACTTCTTCGTGAGTTCAAGGTAGAGGCTAACGTTGGTGCACCTCAGGTTGCTTACAGAGAGTGCTTTACTAAGGCAGTTGATGTTGATAGTAAGTATGCTAAGCAGTCAGGTGGACGTGGTCAGTATGGTCACTGTAAAGTACGTTTCTCACCACTTGAAGCTAACGTTGATAAGTTTGATGTTGAGACAAAGAACACAGTATTAATTAACGAACCTCCAGTACTCTTCTGTGAGTCTTCAGTAGTTGGTGGTGCTATTCCTAAGGAATATATCCCTTCAGTTGCTGACGGTATCAGAGAAGCTGCTAATTCAGGTATCTTAGCTGGATTCCCAGTTCTCGGACTTAGAGCAGATATTTACGATGGTTCATACCATGAAGTCGATTCTTCAGAAATGGCATTCCACATTGCTGGTTCTATGGCATTCAAGGATGCTATGGCTAAGGCAGCACCTGCCCTTCTTGAGCCTATCATGAAGGTTGAGGTTACTATGCCAGAAGAATACATGGGTGATGTAATCGGTGATATCAACTCACGTAGAGGACGTATTGAGGGTATGGAAGATATCTCAGGTGGTAAGATGATTAAAGCATTCGTTCCACTTGCTGAGATGTTCGGATATGCTACTGACCTTCGTTCTAAGACACAGGGTCGTGGTAACTACTCTATGTTCTTCGATAAGTATGAGCAGGCTCCAAAGTCTGTTCAGGATAAGGTTATTTCTGATAGAAATAAGTAATAACTATAAAAATATAGTTGAAATATTTCAGCAAATGAAATATAATAAATATCAGCTATGACAAAGCCCGAGGGGGATACCCCTCAGGACAATCTAAATATTTTTAGGAGGATTTTAAACAATGGCAAAGGCTAAATTTGAGAGAACAAAACCACATTGTAACATTGGTACAATCGGACACGTAGATCACGGTAAGACTACATTAACAGCTGCTATCACAAAGACTCTTCATGAGAGACTTGGTACAGGTGAGGCTGTTGCATTCGAGAATATTGATAAGGCACCAGAGGAAAGAGAAAGAGGTATCACTATCTCTACAGCTCACGTTGAGTATGAGACAGAGAAGAGACACTATGCACACGTTGACTGTCCAGGACATGCTGATTATGTAAAGAACATGATCACAGGTGCTGCTCAGATGGATGCAGGTATCCTTGTTGTTGCTGCTACTGATGGTGTTATGGCTCAGACAAGAGAGCATATCCTTCTTGCTCGTCAGGTTGGTGTTCCTTACATCGTTGTATTCATGAACAAGTGTGATATGGTTGATGATCCAGAACTTCTTGAATTAGTAGATATGGAAATCAGAGAACTTCTTAACGAGTACGGATTCCCAGGAGATGATACTCCAATCATCCAGGGTTCAGCTCTTAAGGCTCTTGAAGATCCTAACAGCGAATGGGGAGATAAGATCCTTGAGCTTATGCATACTATTGATGAGTATGTTCCAGATCCAGAAAGAGATACAGATAAGCCATTCCTTATGCCTGTAGAGGACGTATTCTCTATCACAGGACGTGGTACTGTTGCTACTGGTAGAGTAGAGAGAGGTGTTCTCCACGTTAATGAGGAAGTTGAAATCGTTGGTATCCACGAAGATATCCGTAAGGTAGTTGTAACTGGTATCGAGATGTTCAGAAAGCTTCTTGATGAGGCTCAGCCAGGTGATAACATTGGTGCACTTCTTAGAGGTGTTCAGAGAGACGAAATCCAGAGAGGACAGGTTCTCTGCAAGCCAGGTTCAATCACACCACACCACAAGTTTACAGCTCAGGTTTACGTATTAACAAAGGACGAGGGTGGACGTCATACTCCATTCTTCAACAACTACAGACCACAGTTCTACTTCAGAACAACTGATGTAACTGGTGTTTGTGAGCTTCCAGCTGGTACAGAAATGTGCATGCCTGGTGATAACGTAGAGATGACAGTTGAACTTATCCATAACGTAGCTATGGAGCAGGGTCTTCGTTTCGCTATCCGTGAGGGTGGTAGAACAGTTGGTTCTGGTGCTGTTGCAACAATCATTGAGTAATCATTATTTAGTATCATAAATAAGATTATAAAGATAATCCCCAACCTTGTATTTATGCAGGGTTGGGGATTTTTTGCATTTAAAATGTATAAAAATTTTCAAGAAAAGATGGTCGAACTTAAGGGGATAATTTGATTAGACAAATTCTAAGAAAATGTTCACTGATACTAAAATGATACTAAAAAGTCTTGAAAGCCTCATATAAGAAGCATTTCAAGACTTAAGAAAATGTATTTATTTATCAGAGTTTGGCCAATTAATCTTCCACTCAAAATATTCTTCTCTGGTTATTTTACCAGAGTCTAATTCTTCTTTCTTTTTTCTCCAAGAATTAAGGAAATCATCAAGTAATGAATAATTAAAGGAAATAGCGGTGTGTGGTTCATTATCTGAATCTTTGACAGAATGCAAGGATAAATCATAGTGTTCATCAAGCTCAAATAAAGTGTATATCACATCTTCAGCAGCATACAGATTTGATTCTGTAAGATTCTTATAATTACAATTTAAAGCATTAGCAAGCTTCATAACAGTATCTTCTTTCGGAGTTCTGTTACCAAGCTCATATTGTCTAATTCTAACATCAGATAGACCAACAGCAGCACCAAGCTCTCCTTGAGTTAATTTACGAAAATTCCTGATTCTTTTTATTCGTTCACCGATAGCCATATATATCCTCCATTAAGTAACTTATATGTTTCTTGGTAGAGGATAACATAATTGTTACTATAATTCAATCCAAAATTTATAATAAATATAATTTTGGAAAAAATCTATTGACAGAAACGAAAATGTTACTGTATAATTCTGATAAATCAAATAGTAACAAAAATGCTACTCTTACATAGTTTAGTTATTGAGTTATCAATGCTAAGCATATTGTCAGACATTTGTCTGTAATACAAAGGAGATTGGAGGTAGAGATATGAAGCAAATGTACTTAAATGCTGATGAAGTAGCAGGTATTCTTGGAGTAGCAAAATCTACTGCATATGGAATCATAAGGCAGTGGAATAAGGAATTAAAAGCACAAAACTATTTTACAGTAGCAGGGAAAATACCAAGTAGTTACTTGTACGAGAGATGTTATGGCATTGGTAAAGAAACAGATAAAAATAAAGAAAGTAAGGATTAAGATTATGCCGGCTTACAAAGATGAAAAAACTGGTTCATGGTATGCTAAATTTTACTATGAAGGATTTTTAGGAGAAAGGAAAACAAAATTTAAAAGAGGTTTTGAGACTAAAAAGGATGCTCTTGATTATGAAAGAGAGTTTTTAGTAATGCAGCAAGGAAGTGTTTCTATGAAGCTAGAATCATTTGTTGAGGTGTATTTTAAAGATAAGGAGGGACGCTTAAAGCTAAGAACAGTTGATACTAAGAGAAAGCTGATTGAGCAGAAGATTATACCTTATTTTGCTGAAAAGACATTGGATGAAATAACACCATTGGATTTGATGAAATGGCAAAATGATTTGCTCAATAAAGGGTTTAAGCCTACTTATCTTAGAATGATCCAGAATCAGATGACAGCTTTATTTAACCATGCAGAAAGATTTTATGGACTTAAGAATAATCCATGTAAGAAGATTGATAAGATGGGAAAGCCTAATGCAAAGGAACTAAATTTCTGGACTAAAGAGGAGTTTGATATATTTATAGATTCTTTTTCTGATGATGAAAAGGTTTATAAACTGATATATGAATTGCTCTTTTGGTTAGGTTGCAGAATTGGAGAGGTTATGGCACTGACCTTTTCGGATATAGACTATGAGAAATCTACCGTTACTATTAATAAAACTTTGTTTAGGCGTGGCAAGGAGATACTTATTACTACACCAAAAACAGAAAGTTCCGTAAGAGAAGTTACTATTCCAGAGTTTCTTGTAGATGAGATTAAGCAATATGCAGAAAGCATTTACAAACCAGAAAAAGACAATAGGTTATTTGAGCTTACTGACAGAGCAGTACAAAAGAAGATAAAAAGTAAAGCTAATAAGTGCCATTTGAAACCTATTAGGGTGCATGATCTTCGTCACAGCCATGTGGCTTTTCTTATAGAAAAGGGAGTTCAGCCATTAGTTATAGCACAGAGAGTAGGGCATGATTCTGTAAATACTACAATGAACATTTACGGACATCTGTACCCTAATAAGCAGAAACAGGTTGCTGATATGTTAAACATGGAGGCTCTTGGGCAGAATACAGAGAATAAAATTATCAGTATTGATACAATGAATATGACAAAATATTCAAATAAGATTTCGATATAAGAGTAATATTTATCTATTGCAAAAATAAAATTGCAATTCCGAGGACTTGCAAATTGGTAGGAGCAATACCAAAAGGACTTGCATTGGCGGAAAGGACTTGCACTTTGGACTTGCATTTTTTCGGAATGGTTATATAAAAAGTGCTATAAAAATTGGCATTTGCTAGCAAAAAGTTATAGCATTTGGAGTTTTTTATATAAAAAAGCTATATAAACTTTTCAAAGTGACTATATAAAAGTTTATATAAAAAATCGTAAAAGCTATAAAAATATTATATAAAACGGCATTTTTTATATAAAAAGTACTATAAATATTGGAAATTGTGAGATTTCTTATGAGCTGACGGCAGGAGCCTGCTCGCAAGGGCACCCTGAAAATCGGCACGATTGTAAGGGCAGTACTTTATCGCAAGATAAGTACGAGGGCACATACTTATGTCAGATAAGTGTGCCCACTGCCCTGATAAATTTAATAAGTTTTGACAGATAATAGGGAGGAGCATTATGCAACATAAAGCAGGAATGCCCTGTCTGAAACTTAATAATGTTGGAAGAAAATCAAAACACTGTGGAAGCTTTGAGTATGTTGCTAAGGAAGCTCTTAGAGAACGATGTGGAAGAGATTCTGATATTGATCCTGAAAGAACTCGCTTGAATATATATGGTGGGTATGAAACAGCAGAGGAGCTGATGGCATATTCAAGAAAGCATATTGAAGAACTTTCTTTACAACTTCGAAAGAAAGGAAAGAGAGGAATAAGAAATGATGCGGTAGTTATGATGGCAGCAATATTTAAACCACCAATGGAATATTTGCATGAGTTGAGATTGGAAGAAAGCAAGAGACTATTTTCAGAGTTTCTTAAAAAGTTTTCAGAGATAGTGGGAGCAGAAAATATAAAATCCTGGGCAATTCATTTTGATGAATTAAATCCACATATGCATGTTTTTTGGGAGCCTATGACAGAGGATGGAAGGTTGTGTGCAAAGGAAGTGTGCAATCTTAAATTCTTTTCTAGGCTTAATAAGGAAATGCCAATTTATCTCAGAGAACAGGGGTTTGATATTGCAGACTGTGTTGCCTATGATGCAGGACTTGATAAGTCGGAATTCCTTGAAGAAATATCTGATGAGAGTAGAAAAGGTAAGAAACAGCATGGAGTAGATTCCAGAACATTTAAGTATCAGCAGGAGCAGGAAAAGGTAAAACTTGATAAGGAGATAGAGGATAGAAAAGCTATTAAAGCCGGACTTGATGAGACGATAAGGAGAGCAGAGACAGAGGCAAGTAAGAAAGCGGATATTATTATTGATGATGCTAACACTAGGGCAGACGATATAGTTAATGCTGCTAATAATATGGCAAGAAATATACTAAACGCTACTAATGCTAAGGCTGATGAAATTATTAATACAGCAAAAAATGAATCTATTGAAATTATTAATGCTGTAAGAAATAAGGCGGATAGTATTATTGAGGAAAGCAATATTACTAAGCAGAAAATCAATAATGACATAGCAGGATTACAAAAGGAATGTAATGAATTGTACGAAAAATATGTAAAGAAGAGACAAGATTCTGAAGCTTTAGAGGAGCAGATTAAGCGGTTGAATGAGGAATATGAATTTTTACAAAATCAAGTTTCTATGCAGACAAATAAAAGAAATCAACTAGATAAGCAGATAGCAGAGAAAGAGAATTTGCTCTTGGAATTAACAAGATGCTTTGGTTATATCATCTGGAAAATATTTGATATGGTTATATCTGGAGCATCAAATATTATTCATTTCGTAAAAGAGGGAGATATAGGAATTGCTCAGTTTATCCTAAATGATCATAAGAATCGGGCATTAAAGCAAGCAGAGAATCTCGCTCCAGAGTTTAAGGTTGAAATGGATCAGGCGATTCAGTTTATTACGGCTGCTATGGAAGAGAGATATATAAGGGAATATAAGAAATAGAGCTAATGCGACAGCCCCATTATTATATATATCAGTTGTTTTTGGACATGTCAATAAGAGGTGTGGTAAGGCACCTATTATCTGTCTATAGAATTAGTTGTTAATCAGGTAATCTGCCATCATACATAATGCAGAGTTTACCATATACCGCACCCCAGTTTCTTATGGTCTGTGTCCATTTCTTTGTAGCCTCAAATGTAGCTAAATATAAAGCTTTTAATAATGTTGTATCACTTGCGAATACGCTTCTCTGACGGTTTAATCTACGGTATGTAGAATTAAGGCTTTCGATAGCATTAGTGGTATATATAACCTTTCTAACAGTTGGCGAAAACTTGAATATAGGAGTTATTACATCCCAGTTATCATACCAGCGTTTCATAGCATTAGGATATTTGGGAGTCCATTTTTCTGCAACATTATCTAAAGCTTCTCTTGCTTTCTCTTCTGTATGAGCATGATAAATAGTTTTTAAGTCTGTTGCAAAAGCTTTACGATCTTTGTCCGGAACATACTTAAGAGTAGCCTCATAAACTGCATTTGCCTTTCTTTTATTCAACAAGAACAATCTGATGTCTTTCACACCATTGCCTTGCGATTTTTCATAAGCTTCATCACGATATTGGTACCACTGTTTCTCCAGACTCAAGTCATACAATTTATCCTTAAATCTTCTAAAAGCGCCTCTTCCCTGGATTGCTCCTGCCAATACATCCTGATTAGGATTGGCATGGTTAACAATAGTGCCATGTGTCAATTATTAAAAAAGTTAGAATTATTTAATGAATTATAATAGACTACTATTCCCTGGAAATCTTATAAATAGGGTGTTTTAGAAACACGTGGTCGGAAAATTTATTATTGCGATTATTCTAAGTAAAAAATAGAATAAATAAAAACATATATTTACTAGGAGCCACAGAGAAATCGGTGGCTCTTATTGTATTTTACATAGCCATTTATTGCAGATTTTGCCTAAATATTGTAAATCCTGCCTAAGTGATTGTAATAATAGTACGGTTCATATATAGTGAAATAGGAGGAGGTTGATGGCATGATTCCTATATTAATTTGTGACGATGACACTGATTTTTTAAAACAGATTAAATCAATGTTAGAAAATAATCTGTTTTTGAAACAAGAATTTGAGATGATCTATTTTACATCGGGTAAAGATATTTTAGATAGCAAATATACAAAGACTGCATATGGGATATTTTTAGATATTGAACTTAGTGATGAAAATGGAATTGAACTTGCCAAACAAATTAATGCTCTGAATCCCAATATAAAAATTTTCTTTGTAAGTAATCATGAAAATCTTGTCTTTGAAGCGATACATGCAAGACCTGTAAGATTTATTCGAAAAAGTAGTATGGAGTCGGATATTAAAGAAGCAATACAGTTTATTCAAAAAGACTATAAGCGTAATGATACAAAAATATTATTTGGTGAGGGTTCAAAGGTAGTTCAAATATCTGCAAATGATATAAAGTATTTAGTTAATAATGGTCATTATATTGAAATCAATACCAGGTATGAGCAATTTAAATTAAGAGGAAAGGTTTCTGATTATGTTGAACAACTGGCAAAGTTGGATTATGTGCAGATACAAAAGGGAATTATAGTCAATATGGAATATGTTGACTATATAAAGTCAGGGTGTGTAGTACTGAAAGATAAGCAATCTTTCAATATCAGCAGAGAGAAAAAAGAAACTGTGAGTAAAACATTTTTAAATTATTTAAGAAAGGAGATAGAGTAAATGCCGAAAATAATAATATTAATGTTAAATGCAATATTAGGTATTGCAATAGTTGGGAGTGCAAATGTGATTTGCAATAAGAAAACAGAAAGAAAATGTCCTACAATAATTGTAATCATAGTTATTATGCTTGGATTGCATTATATTGATATGCTTGAAGTAAAATGTTTTATTGTTGCGATGGTTGTATTGATATATAGTCGTATTTTCTTGAATGGAAGTGTAATAAAACATGAGATTTTATTTGCTATGACATATATAATACTGTTTGGTGCAAGATTAGTGGCACTTGTTGTCTCTCAAATAATATTAGGTGTTACGATATATACTCCGATTATGACTGGGGCAGTGGGAGTTATTGTTTTGTTTCTAGAATATGGTCTTACAGTATTTGCACTATGGCTTGGGGTAAGCTTATATAAAAAAGAATACAAGATTTATAAAATTGAATTTATATATGCAGTTTCCGTAGCATTAGTCAAGGGTGTAATGATATTTTTGTTACTTAACTATTTTGCAGATATCAGTTTTTCTATGGGGTTAGAAAAAACATTTGCAATAATATTGTTGGTAATGGAGCTTATAGTGCTAGGTTCCTATTGCGTTATTGCTTATTTGCAGAGAACCAATAAGGAAAAAATAGAAAATAGATTATTGTGGGAAAAGTACAAAAATGAGCAGAAAAAAATATTGGGCTGGCAACAGGATTATTATGAGGCCAGAAAACTCAGACACGATTTGAGGCAGACCAATGAAATGTATGCTTTAATGCTCAAGCAGGGAAAAGTTGATGAGGTCTGCGAACTTCTAAAAGGTGATACGATATTTGAACAGCTATATACCTATTCCGAAGGGAATAGCATGATTAATGCAGTTATTAACGATTATATGAAAAAATGTAAGGGCGATGAAATTAAATTAACTGTTTCTGTCGATAAAATTGAGCTTGCTGCAATTGAAAATGATATGGCGGTCATATTAATGAATTTACTGGAAAATGCTTACAGAGCCGAATTAAGTTCCAAAGGTAAGGAGATACGACTTAATATGTATTCGCATAATAGTATGTACAATATAATTTGTAAGAATAAAATAGATGAATCTGTTTTAGAAAAAAATCCTAATTTAGTAAGCAATAAAGGTGATTTGATTCACCATGGGATTGGAATTGTTGAAATTAAGAATACTATTAGTAAATATGATGGAATAATTGACTTTTTAGAAGAGGATGGTTATTTTGTAGTTCATATAATGATTCCATGTATGGAGGGTATGAGATGAGTAAGATTAGCAAAGAAAATGCTGTAGTGGTTGCAAAATATATGATAGAACATGAAAATGCACCAATGGCGGGAATGGGTATTATTTATACTTATGCAGATACCAGTCATAGTTTTTGGACAAAGGATGTGCAGTATTTTGTGACATTTCTAGTGGGAGAAAAGCAATTGGATATTCAGATAGAAAAATCTATATATGAGCGCATAAAAGAGGGAGATAAAGGGATTCTGGAGCATCGAAGAAAAGAGTTTGTTAAGTTTAAATAACATCAATTTAATACTATTTTTTATATGGCACGTGATTAGTCTGATTACCTAACTGTTATGTATATATTCCTATTATTCTAGTTGCGGGCCTTAGAGTTGGCTGAACATTCACAGATAGTGTAAAAGTGAAAAAATGTAAACTGCTTTTATTTAATTTAGACGGAACTATGTTGCAGAGCGATATAATTATATTATAATAGAAATAAAAACAGGAGGCTTAAAATGTTATTTTTATGTTACCCAAGATGTTCAACCTGTCAAAAGAGGCTGATAAGCAAGTAAAAAACATAGATCAAAAATAATAAGTGGTTAAAAAGTGTATTATAAATAAAACAATTTTCTCCCTTGCCATCCTGCTACTAAAATGATACTATTTACTCAGAAAAAAGAAAAAGAATGCATGGAATATGTATAAAAACAAGGTTAAAACAGCATAATCCGTAACATATTAGTTTCTAAATACGACCAAATCAGACCGTGAGGGTGGTAGAACAGTTGGTTCTGGTGCTGTTGCAACAATCATCGAGTAATTGTTATTAATACAGTTCTTTCAAGGGTTTCCGAGTTTATCGGAAACCCTTTTTTGTGCGGGCAGCTCCTTGAGAAGTCATGGAAAGTTAGCGGTCGTGCTCGCGAAGTAATGAACTGGAATATGATAAAAAGAGGAGTACAACATGCTATACATAATGCGTCATGGCAGGACGGACTGGAATGTGCGTCATAAATTGCAGGGAAGAACAGATATACCGCTTAATGATGAAGGTAGAATGATGGCGGCAGAGGCTGGGAAACGGTATGCAGATATACATTTTGACATATGTTATTCATCTCCTTTAGAAAGAGCAAAAGAAACGGCGGAGATTTTCTTGAAGGGAAGAAATGTTCCTGTGTATACAGATGACAGACTTGTTGAGATGGGATTTGGAGTATATGAAGGAATAGAAAATTCATTTGCTATAGATGACTGTCCGATTAATACTCTTTTTAAGAAGCCTGATAAGTATGTTACAGTTGAAGGTGGGGAAAGCTTTGAGGAGCTTTTTGCAAGAACAGGAGAGTTTATAGATAATGTGGTTATGCCACAGGTTAATAGTGGTAAAGATATACTGATTGTTGGTCATGGTGCAATGAACTGCAGTATTATAGCAAAATTCAGAGGAACACCACTGGATAAATTCTGGGATGGAATGACTGATAATTGTCAGGTAGTAAAGCTTATATAATATTATAAAACACAATTTTTACGATTTATTCAGACCAAATCATGCTTGGTTTCGTATATAAGTATAGAAGTTAATAAATGAGACTTTGACTTACAACGGAAGGTTAGGATGGTGATTGGGATGAGTAGGAGAGATGGCAGGAGAAAATACAAAAGAAGAGGAAAAAGGAAGAATCAAATATTCCTTGTAATGATGACTATACTGGCATGTACGGTTACAATTGTATTAACAGTAAAGATGAATAATCAGAATGTCAGCAAAGGTGTAGCAGTTGGTGCAGAATATACAGTGATTAAGAGCGATGGTAATGTGACGGAGGAACAGCTTTCTGTAAGTGAAGAGACTGTAAATGATTTACCAGATGTATACAGAATAGAATGCTATGAATCGCTTAATCAGAATCCAGAGCTGCCAACAGGATGCGAGATTACATCGTTAACCTCCGTACTAAATTATTATGGCTGTAATGTTGATAAAACAACTATGGCAGATGAATATCTTAAGAAAGGCAATGGCAGCTTCTACGAAATGTTTCTTGGTAATCCAAGGGATAACACAAGTTATGGATGCATGTCACAGCCAATTGTTAATGCAGCTAATAAATATTTTAAAGTTAATAATATGTCAGCAGTTGCAAAGAATATCAGCGGAACAGATTTTAAAGAGATTCTTGGTATGGTTGCCCAGGGTGACCCGATAGTAATATGGAATACAATAGATATGAGACAGCCATATGAATCCAAGACATTTGTATTTAATGGGAAAGAATACACATGGATGTCTCCAGAACATTGTGTTGTAATTACAGGATATGATCTTAACAAGAATATTGTTTATATAATGGATCCTATGGAAGGTAATGTAACAAGGAATCTTGAGACATTTCAATCAAGATATGAAGCGATGCACAGCCAGGCTGTCTATATTATAGAATAATTAAGGGAGGACAATATTGTCCTCCCTTTAGTCATGTTATTAGTTTGATTTAATATTGTGCCTTGCATTAAGCTTCTTGGCACAATGTATGAATGCAGGGAACAAAAATGCGTCAGCAGCAATCCATGCAATTGGTGAGGCGAGGCATGCACCCATGAATCCAATGCTTGGAATAAGTATGATGGCTGCAAATGCACGGCCAATCATCTCTAAGATACCAGCTGATATTGCAAATACTGAGAAGCCCATACCCTGTATGCAGAATCGGACTACGTTAACACCTGTAAGCGGAATGTAGAAGCATGCAGATGCAAGAATGAACTGTCTTGTAAGAGCAATAATTGTTGTTTCTGATGCATTAACGAATAATAATGCAATATAATCTGTAGTTAAATACAGTGCAACAAGTGAAAGAACACTGTATATTGAACCGATTATCATTGCAGAACGGACACCCTGACCGAGTCTTTTAATCTTGGCAGCACCTACATTCTGTCCGGCATAGGTTGCCATAGTTGAGCCGAGTGCATCAAATGGACAGCATGTGAAGTTAAACATCTTAGAACCGGCAGTCATTGCAGCTACATATGTTGAACCAAGTGTATTAACAGCAGCCTGAAGGATTGTACTTCCGATGGCTGTTATTGAATACTGGAGTCCCATAGGAACACCATTCATGCACAGGTTGGTGATAAATCTTCTATCAAGTACCCTTTCTGATTTGTCACCTTTTAAGATGTCATATTTCTTATACATATATATAAGGCAGGTAAGTCCTGAAATTAACTGTGATGTTACGGTCGCCCAGCCGGCTCCGGCAACACCCATCTTACATACAAGAATAAGAAAGAAATCAAGTACTACATTTATTATTGAAGAAAGCACAAGGAAAACAACAGGTGTCTTACTATCGCCAAGCGAACGGATAACACCGGACACCATGTTGTACAGGAATACAGTTGGGATTCCTATGAATATAACTACTATGTAATTATAGGCATGGTCAATAATATCTGCCGGTGTATTCATGATAATAAGTATCCTGCGGCAGAATATTACGGATGCAAGCGTAAGCACTATGGCAAACACAATACTGCAGATATATCCGTTAAATACATATTTTCTAAGGTCAGCAGGCTTCTTTGCACCAAAGCATTGGGCAACCGGAATCACGAATCCGTTACAGACTCCCATACAGAAACCGATTATCATGAAGTTGATAGAACCCGTTGCTCCAACTCCGGCAAGAGCTTCAACACCGAGAGTTTTACCAACGATTATTGTGTCAACAAGGTTGTAGAACTGCTGAAACAGCATTCCGAACAGCATTGGAACTGCGAATCCAAGAATATGCTTGGAAGGCGAACCATTTGTCATGTCTTTTACCATAGGATTTCCTCACTTTCGTATATTTATAAAGCCAAATGATTATACTATATTTTTACAAACTGTCAAACTGATTTTGCACGAATTTGAATTAATTTAACGAATTATTGTCTTAATATGAAATGTCTGTTAAAATGCATAGGTAATATTTATGCGGAGGTAGAAATGAAGAAAACTTTTGATGTTAAGAGACTTACAACGCTGGCATTGCTTACAACAATAGCACTGACAATATTTGTTGTGGAATCAGCGATACCTACGCTTGTTCCAATACCGGGAGTTAAGTTAGGACTTGCCAATATAGTCACACTTTTTGTGTTGAAAAGGTATAAATTCAGTGATGCAGCGATTGTGTTAGCTATGAGAATTATATTAGCTACAATATTTACAGGGCAGGCAGTATCATTTATATATAGTGTAAGTGGTGGATTTTTATGTCTGATTGTGATGGCAGCTGTTAATAAATTGCTTAAGGGACAGTATATATTCCTTACAGGTATACTTGGCGCGGTGTCGCACAATGCAGGTCAGATTCTTGCTGCATTTTTCGTGTTAAGACTGTCAGGCGTGTTTGCATATATGCCATTTCTTGTGATAAGTGGCGTTATAACCGGCTTGTTTACAGGGCTTGTGTGCTTCTTTGCAGACAAATATATTCCTAAGAAGTTTACTATGTGATTGATTGGAGGAGCGTGTGAAAAAGAGGGTAATTGCTGTAGTTGCTGTGATTGTTCTGCTTGTCGGGGCAAGTGTGGCTTCTATTATATATATGAAATCAGGAAAGAATAACGGCAGAAAGACCGCTTATATATACAGAGATAACGAATTGTTAAGAACTGTTTCGTTAGATGATGTTAAGAATCCGTACACGTTCAGGATTGAATACGGGGATGGAGAGTATAATGATATTCTTGTCGAGAATGGAAAGATTAAGATTGCTGATGCAAGCTGTCCGGATAAGCTGTGTGTGAACATGGGCTATATATCTGAGCCTTTAATGCCAATCACATGTCTGCCTAATCATCTTGTTATCAGGATTGTGAATGACGGCGAAGAATCGCCGTCACTCGATGGTGTTGTGTATTAATTATTTCATCCAGCGGCCAGAAGCACCACATGGAAGTACAAGTCCGTTACTTGAAACAGGAAGACCTACTTCCTGTGAATCACAGTGTCCGCCAAAACTCTTAAGTTCTGTGCTTAACATATAAGTAAGAACGGCTGGCTGAAGACCTGTAGTGTATGAATTAATAAGGAAAAATAATGGTTCATCAGAAAGAAGCTGTGCACAAAGCTTAACAAGCGGGTGTATGGCTTCTTCTATTTTCCAGATTTCTCCTTTAGGACCACGTCCATATGAAGGTGGATCCATGATGATTGCATCGTAATGGTTGCCTCTTCGTATCTCTCTTTCTACAAACTTTACACAGTCATCAACTATCCATCGGATAGGCTTATCAATAAGTCCTGAAGACTGCGCATTTTCTTTAGCCCATGCGACTATACCTTTAGAAGCATCTACATGTGTAACATTAGCACCAGCGGCTGCACATGCAAGTGTTGCTCCACCTGTATAAGCAAACAGGTTAAGAACCTTTATAGGTTCGCTGCCACGTTTTTTCCTGGCATCAGAGATTATCTTTCCAAACCAGTCCCAGTTAGCAGCCTGCTCAGGGAATATTCCTGTGTGCTTGAAGCTGAATGGCTTTAAGTTGAATGTCAGCTCCTGTTCAAATGAAGGACTGTTGTAGTGAATCTGCCACTGCTGTGGAAGGTCAAAGAACTCCCATTCTCCGCCGCCCTTAGAACTTCTGTGGTAATGACCGTTCATATTCTTCCAGCCACGCTCTTTCTTAGGAGTGTCCCATATTACCTGTGGGTCCGGGCGTACAAGAATATACTTGCCCCAGCGTTCAAGTTTTTCTCCATTAGAGGTATCTATTACTTCATAATCTTTCCAGTTGTCAGCTATAAACATAATTAAGTATCCTTTTCTATATTAAAATGTGTTGCAGTTTGGTACCGCATTTGTTATTAAATAATTATATACGAAAATATTAATAACTGCAATCATGCAAAAATGTTTTGAACAGCCGTGTTTTATGTTAATATATTTCTATCGAAATCTGATTAAGGGGCGATGCATATTGAAAAATGTTAGTTTAAAGAATATACAGAAGGATATTATTTCAGGAATAATTGTTGCACTTGTGTCAATTCCTATATCAATGGGGTATGCACAGATTGCGGGACTGCCTGCGGTGTATGGTCTGTACTGCTCTATTTTGCCAGTGCTTATATATGGACTTGTGACATCTTCGCCGCAGTTTGTGTTCGGAGTGGATGCAACTCCGGCGGCACTTGTCGGCGGAACACTTGCAACGCTTGGGATAGTGTCAGGCTCTGAGGAAGCGAAGGCATTAGTTCCGGCGATAACTTTGGTTGCAGCATTGTGGCTGTTGATTTTCTTTTTTATTAAAGCAGGCCGTATAGTCAATTACATATCGACACCTGTAATGGGTGGATTTATAAGCGGTATTGGTGTGACAATAATTCTTATGCAGGCAGCAAAGCTGTTTGGTGGTAATGCGGGAACAGGAGAGGCAATAAAGCTTCTTATACATATAGCTGGCGAGATGAAGTCGTTTAATCTGTTGTCGGCAGTGCTTGGAGTCGGAACTGTTGTAATTATTCTTGTTGCTAAGAAGTTCGTTCCAAAGTTTCCGATGTCAGTACTTCTTATGGTGCTTGGCGCACTTGCAACTGCAATTTTTCATATTGACAGATTCGGTGTTAAGCTTCTTCCACATGTCGATAAAGGACTGCCGGGATTCTCACTTCCTGATATGTCAGTTGTGTTTAAGAATCCGTCAGAGATAATACTTCTTGGACTTTCAGTGGCAGGCGTTGTCATGGCACAGACATTGCTTGCAACTAATAATTATGCCAACAAATATGGCTATAAAGTAAGCAATAACAGAGAAATTCTGTCTTATGCTGCTGCAAATGCGGCTTCTGCTGTAATTGGCGGATGCCCTTTGAATGGAAGCGTGTCAAGAACAGGAATTGCAGACCAGTTTGGCTGTAAATCACAGGTTATGTCAATAACAGCTTCTCTGACAATGCTTCTTATAGTGCTTTTTGGTACGCCGGTGCTTGAGTATCTTCCTGTACCAATACTTACAGGAATTGTTGTTGCGGCACTGATTGGAATTACTGAATTCGGGCTTGCAGTTAAATTATGGAAAACAGACCATACGGAGTTTGCAATATTTGTAGGAGCATTTTTAGGCGTTCTGTTATTGGGAACGATATACGGAGTTGTAATCGGTGTTATTCTTTCATTCATAGCTGTTATTGTCAAAGCGGTTGAACCACCAAGAGCATTTCTCGGAGTTATACCGGGACAGGAGGGTTTCTATAGTCTTAACAGATACCGCAATGTAAAGAAGATAAAAGGTGTGGTTATATACAGATTTAACGGGGCACTTTTCTTTGCGAATATTAATACATTTGTTGATGATATAGAAAAGAATCTTGATGATAATACTAAATGGGTAATTGTAGACGCCGGAGGTGTGGGTTCTATTGATGTGACGGCAGTTGACAGGCTTATGTCTTTATATAAGGCACTTGAAAAGAAAGGAATCAGATTCTATATTACAGAGCATGAACACACGCTTAATGACCAGTTAAGAGAGCTTGGTGCAGGCGAGTTTGTTGAAAAAGGTGTTGTAAGAAGAACTATTCCGCTTGCCCTAAGAGATGCAGGTCTTGACAGACCTTATCCTGTCGAGGAGGAGGAAGAAGAGCAGGTTGTTTCTGGCGAGGTACATGAGGACAACGAAAGACTTGCAGAAATTGAGTGGGCTTTTGGTGCAGATGCAGACGAATGGCTTGAGAAGATGGCAGCTGAGATGGCTGATGAGATTGGCAGTGTCAAGAAAGATGAGAAGAATGTTATTGTTGATGCTGAAAAGCATGCTGCATGGGGAAGAATAGGACTCTTTGATGAGAATGAACTGCTTGAGCGACTTGAGATGCATTTGTTTGACGATAAGAAATATCCTAATCTTGATATTGATGATATTGAGAAAAGAATTGATGAACGCCGCGTTGTTGTTGAGAAGAAGCTGGCACAGATTAATCCTGATGCAATACAGATGCTTAAGGAACACAGAAAACAGATACTTGACAGAATGAAGCTTCACAATCCGTATGCATATGAGCATATGATGGAGCAGAAGAAGAAGCATTATGAACATCTGAAGAAGAAAGACCCGGAGCTTGCACAGAAGCTTAAGAATTTCTATAATCTTTCAGATGACGACAAATAATTGATATAACGGAGATAATTGTGAATATATTAAATGTTGAAAAGGTCAGCAAGACCTATGGAGAAAAGGAACTTTTTAATAATATAAGTCTGGGAATTAACAGTGGAGATAAGATTGGACTTATAGGGGTGAACGGAACAGGAAAGTCTACACTTTTAAAAATTATTGCGGGCATTGAAGAGCCGGATGAAGGACAGGTTGTAAAGGGTAAGGGGATTGAACTTGCGTATCTTGCACAGACGCCTCTGTATTATGATAATGAAAATGTACTGGAATATGTTATGCGTGGAAAGCATGCGGACAGCCAGCCAAAAGCGAAAGAGATTCTTAACAAGCTTGGAATAACAAATCATGGCGCAATGATGAATATTTTATCAGGTGGTCAGAAAAAGAGAGCGGCACTTGCGAGAACTTTAGTTGAGCCGGCAAGACTTCTTATTCTTGATGAACCTACGAACCATCTTGATAATGACATGGTACTCTGGCTGGAACAGTTTATTAAGAATTTCAAGGGAGAACTTATCATGGTTACTCATGACAGGTATTTCCTTGATAATGTAACTAACAGGATTGTAGAGCTTGATAAAGCTTCCCTTTATAGCTACGATACGAATTATTCAGGCTTTCTTGAACTGAAGACCCAGCGTGAGGAGATGGAGAGGGCAACTGAGGCTAAGAGACAGAATATATTAAGGAAGGAACTCGCGTGGATAAGAAGGGGATGTCAGGCTCGTTCTACCAAGCAGCAGGCACGAATTGACAGATTCGAGGATATGAAGGAGGCTTCAAAGCAGGCGAGAGCAAGATTTGACAAGCAGCTTATGGATATGAATTCAGTCAGCAGCAGGCTTGGAAGAAAGACTGTTGAACTCCACAACATTTGCAAAAGTTTTGGAGAGAGGACAATAATTGACGATTTTACCTACATTTTTCTAAGAGATGACAGAATAGGTATTGTCGGTGATAACGGATGCGGCAAGTCTACGCTTATGAAGATTATAGCAGGCCAGCTTGAACCGGACAGTGGTAGTGTTGAGGTTGGAGAGACTGTAAGAATTGGATATTTCATGCAGGAGAACGAACCACTTGACGACAGCCTTACTGTGCTAGAGTTCGTAAGAAGCATAGGCGAATATGTTACGACGGCAGATGGAAAGGCAACAGCGTCACAGATGTGTGAGAAGTTTCTTTTTACACCGAAGCAGCAGTGGACGCCTATAAGCAAGCTGTCAGGTGGTGAGAAGAGAAGACTTTATCTGTTAAGTGTTCTTATGAGTGCGCCAAATGTACTTATTCTCGATGAGCCTACCAACGACCTTGATATTGAGACTCTTGAGATTCTTGAGGAGTATCTTGATGGATTTGCAGGTATTGTAATCACAGTTTCACATGACAGATATTTCCTTGACAGAGTTGTTGACAGGATATTTGCATTTGAGGCAGGAGGCCACCTTACACAGTATGAAGGTGGTTATACGGACTACAGGGATAAATGTGTTTCTTCTATATATAATGTGGAATCAAATGGAACATCTGATGCGCCAAAATCAAAGGCAGCAGGCCAGGTGAAGAAAGCATATAACAGCCATGAGAATAAGATTAAGTTCACATATATGGAGCAGAAGGAATATGAGACTATAGATGATGATATAGAGGAGCTTGAAACTAAAGTTTCAGAACTTGATGACGAGATTGCAAAGAATGCAACTTCTTATTCTAAGCTTGCAGAACTTACTAAGGAAAAGGAAGATGTGGAAAGGCAGCTTGAAGAAAAGATGGAGCGATGGGAATATCTTAATGATCTTGCAGAAAAAATAGAGAAACAGAAACAGTAGTAAATATTAACAAAACAAGTGACATCAGAACAGATTATTTGGTTGAGTAAATCATATATTCATGGTATGATGATATATGATTTACTATATTAATCATATGAGGGAGGAGAAATTATGTTTTGCCCAAATTGCGGAACAAAGAATGAAGATGAGGCACTATTCTGTGGGAACTGTGGGACACGGCTTGTGATAGACGTGCCACAGGAGACACCGGTGCAGGAAAGTGTGACAGCAGAGCCGGAGGCAACATCAGCACAGGAGAATGTGCCAGCAGAGTCGGAGGCAACACCGGAACAGGAGAGTGCACCAGCAGAGCCGGAGGCAACACCGGAACAGGAGAGTGCACCAGCAGAGCCGGAATCTGCACCGGTACAGGAAAGAGTGCCAGTTCAGCCACAGCAGACTTTTGGTCAACAGCCAGTACAGCCTGCACAGTTTACAGGTCAGACTTTTGGTCAGCAGCCTGTCAATAATAAGCCTGCCAGATTCCCTAAGGGTATAATTGCAATTGTAGCTGCGGGAGTTGCTGTAATAGCTGCCATAATTATATTTGTATGTGTGGGAAAGAATGTGACAGATTATAAGAAAACTGCCAAGCAGTATGTTAAGGCGGTTGCAGAGTGCGAATGGAATGATGCGTATAGTCTTATTAACCTTCCTGATGGGGAGTTTCTTACAAAAGAAGCATTTATTAATGTTCATGCAGATGCGACAGGTGAGAAAGTTGAAAAGATGGCAGCAGATGACATTGTCTCAACATATAGCAAGATGCCGGGCAACAAGGCTGTTAAGGTCGGATATATAACAGATTCGGGAATGCAGTATAATGATGTGTATCTAACAGTAGCCAATAAGCACTATATGCTTTTCTTTAAGAAGTATAAAGTCAGCGCTGAGAATCTTGTAGTAAAGGATGTTACAATAAAGGTTCCAAAGGGACTTACGTTATATATTAATGATGTTATTGTTGGCGATGGATATAAGTCGGATGCATCTAAGAATGGAAACGGCTCTTCTGATGAATATGTTATACCATATCTGTTCAATGGAAAGAATAATATTAAGGTAACTGGAGAATTTATAGAGGACTACACAACACAGCTTTATGCAGCACATGATGAAGATACATTTACTGTTGGAACATACAATGCAAAATATGTTAATTCGAAGCTTGAAGAACTTAAGACACAGGCAAGAACAGATGTGGATGCAATAATTAATGCTGTACAGGCAAAGAAAGATTATTCAGCTATAGCCGACAGGGTGTGTAAAGAAGAAAAGAAGAACATAGAGTCAGCTTATAAGAATATTTACGACAGCTACAATGACAAATACAAAACTGTATCCAATTTGAAGATTTCCAAATTCACAGCTTCTATCGCGGATACATCTTTCAGAGTGGATTCAGATGATGGATGCCCGGTGATTAAAGTTTCAATTAAACTAGGATATACATACAAGATACAGTACTCAGGAAGTGATAAAGCTAACGACAAGAATAATAACAATAATTCAGCTTACATATATTATAAATATGAAGATGGTAAGTGGAAGATTAATTCTATGTATCTTGGATTTGGATTTTATTAAAATACTGTTTTGACCGGGACTTATGTTCCGGTCAAATTTGTTCTGTATTGTACTAAAAAAAATACAATTTTTTCTGTTGATTTTATATAGAGAGTAGTGTATATTAATACTTGCTGTGACATTGATAGCTGTGAAGCGTGAGGTTGCTGCTTTAATAAAGCAGGTTTTCCGTGGAGCGAATGTCAATGCTGGAGATAATCTCCGGCGAAGAAACTGGCGACAAGTCACTGTACCAAAATCATCTGCAATCCGCAGAAATGACGCGCGTAGGTCGAATTATGAATGAGACTATATGATACGCGTGGGAGTGTGTACAGTCACCGCTTGTCGTACTTAAACAATAAAGTGCGAAGGAGGCGACTTTTTTTATGGCAAATCAGGTAATCAGAATTACTCTGAAGGCTTACGATCATCAGTTGATTGATCAGTCAGCTAAGAAAATCATCGAAACTGCTAAGAAGACAGGAGCACAGGTGAGTGGTCCGGTACCTCTTCCAACAAAGAAGGAAGTTGTTACTATTCTTAGAGCTGTTCACAAGTACAAGGATTCAAGAGAGCAGTTCGAGCAGAGAACTCATAAGAGACTTATCGATGTATTATCACCATCTCAGAAGACTGTAGATGCATTATCTAAGTTAGAGATGCCAGCTGGTGTATTCATCAACCTTAAGGTAATGAACTAATCATTATCTGGAATTTTTCATTATTAAAGCAATAATCCTAAGGGTTTAATATAGAAGTAACAAGCAGTGGTGCGGGTTCCACTTATATTAGCTGTTCTAGGATGACAGGATGCGCTGTGTATCACACATCATCTTGTCCGCTGTAGATTAAACAGGAGGAAAATCAATGAAGAAGGCAATTTTAGCTACAAAAGTCGGAATGACTCAAATCTTCAACGAAGACGGTGTTTTAACACCTGTAACTGTTCTTCAGGCTGGTCCTTGTGTTGTTACACAAGTTAAGACAGTAGAAAACGACGGTTACGATGCAGTTCAGGTTGGTTTTGCTGACATTAGAGAAAAGTTAGTAAACAAGCCTGTTAAAGGACATTTTGATAAGGCAGAGGTTCCTTATAAGAGATTCTTAAGAGAGTTTAAGTTTGAGAACGCTTCAGAGTACTCTGTAAAGGACGAAATCAAGGCTGATATCTTCGCTGCAGGCGATAAGGTTGATGCAACTGCTATTTCAAAGGGTAAAGGTTTCCAGGGCGCAATCAAGAGATTAGGCCAGTCAAGAGGACCTATGGCTCATGGTTCTAAGTTCCACAGACATCAGGGTTCAAACGGATCAGCAACAACACCTGGTAGAGTATTCAAGGGAAAAGGAATGCCTGGACATATGGGTTCTAAGAGAATCACAATCCAGAATCTTGAAGTAGTAAGAGTTGATGTTGAAAACAACGTAATCTTAGTTAAGGGTGCAGTACCTGGACCTAAGAAATCATTAGTAACACTGAAAGAAACAGTAAAAGCTGCTAAGTAGTTTTTGCTAAGGAAGGAGGACCACACAGATGGCAAACGTATCTGTTTACAATATTGAAGGCAAAGAAGTTGGTTCAATCGAATTAAATGATGCTGTATTTGGTGTAGAAGTTAACGAACATCTTGTACACATGGCAGTAGTTAACCAGCTTGCAAATAATCGTCAGGGAACACAGAGCGCAAAGACACGTTCAGAAGTTTCTGGTGGCGGAAGAAAACCTTGGAGACAGAAAGGAACTGGTCATGCAAGACAGGGTTCTACAAGATCTCCACAGTGGACAGGCGGTGGTGTTGTATTTGCACCAAAGCCAAGAGATTATTCATTCAAGATGAATAAGAAGGAAAAGAGAATTGCTCTTCTTTCTGCATTATCATCAAAGGTTGCTGACAACAAGATCGTAGTTCTTGATGCATTTAACCTTGACGAAGTTAAGACAAAGAAGTTCGCAGAAGTTATGAGCAACTTAAAGGTTGATAAGGCTTTAGTAGTTATCGAAGGCGAGAATAAGAACGTAGTTCTTTCAGGAAGAAACATTCCTACAGTTAAGGTTTCAGCTACTAACGAAATCAACACATACGATGTATTAAAGTATGAAACATTAGTAGTTACTAAGGCTGCTGTTGAAAAATTAGAGGAGGTGTATGCATAATGGCAAACGTACAGTATTATGATGTAATCCTCAAGCCTGTAATCACAGAGAAGTCTATGGCTGATATGGCAGATAAGAAGTATACATTCTTAGTTCATACAGATGCTAACAAGACAATGATTAAGGATGCTGTTGAGAAGATGTTCGAAGGAACTAAGGTTGCTTCAGTTAACACAATGAATCTTGATGGCAAGAAGAAGAGAAGAGGCAGAACAGCTGGTACAACTTCTAAGACTAAGAAGGCAATTGTACAGTTAACAGCTGACAGCAAGGAAATCGAAATCTTTGAAGGCCTTTAATTAGTAGCTTTAAAGTGTAGAAAACAATATTACACAGACTCGAAAGGAGAGAAATAATGGGAATTAAGACATATAACCCATATACACCTTCCAGAAGAAATATGACTGGATCTGATTTCTCAGAGATTACAAAGAGTACTCCAGAGAAGTCATTACTTGCTAAGAAGAGCAAGAATGCTGGTCGTAACAACCAGGGTAAGATTACTGTAAGACACCACGGTGGTGGAAACAGACAGAAATATAGAATAATTGATTTCAAGAGAAACAAGGAAGGCGTTCCAGCACAGGTTATCGGAATTGAGTACGATCCAAACAGAACAGCTAACATCGCTCTTATCTGCTACGCAGATGGCGAGAAGGCATATATCCTTGCTCCTCAGGGATTAACAGATGGCATGACAGTACAGAATGGTGCTGGTGCAGAAGTAAGAGTAGGTAACTGCTTACCACTTTCAGAGATTCCAGTTGGTACTCAGGTACACAACATTGAATTATATCCAGGTAAGGGTGGACAGCTTGTTCGTTCTGCTGGAAACTCAGCTCAGCTTATGGCTAAGGAAGGCAAGTATGCAACACTTAGATTACCATCAGGCGAGATGAGAATGGTTCCAATTATCTGCCGCGCAACAATCGGTGTTGTAGGTAATGGAGATCACAACCTTATTAATCTTGGTAAGGCTGGACGTAAGAGACATATGGGTATCAGACCTACAGTTCGTGGTTCTGTTATGAACCCTAATGACCATCCACATGGTGGTGGTGAAGGTAGAGCACCAGTTGGTCGTCCAAGCCCAATGACACCTTGGGGCAAGCCAGCTATGGGTCTTAAGACTCGTAAGGCTAAGAAGGCTTCAAACAAGCTTATCGTAAGAAGAAGAAACGGAAAGGCTATTAAGTAATTAGCCCACAATCGTAACTATTATTATTCACGAAGATTATAAGGAGGTTTCAACCTATGGCTCGATCACTTAAAAAGGGAGCATTTGCAGACGAGAGCTTACTTAAGAAAGTTGATGCTTTAAATGCTGCAAACGACAAACAGGTTATTAAGACTTGGTCTCGTCGTTCAACAATTTATCCTCAGTTTGTAGGTCATACAATCGCTGTTCATGATGGTAGAAAGCATGTGCCTGTATATGTTACAGAGGATATGGTTGGTCATAAGCTCGGTGAGTTCGTTGCAACAAGAACTTACAGAGGACACGGCAAAGACGAAAAGAAGAGTAGATAATTTGAATTTTTGAAAGGAGGTTTAATCCATGGCTAACGGACATAGATCCCAGATTAAACGTGAAAGAAACGCTGTTAAGGATACAAGACCAAGCGCAAAGTTATCTTACGCTAGAGTATCTGTTCAGAAGGCTTGTTTCGTATTAGATGCTATCAGAGGCAAGAGCCTTGATGAAGCACTTGCAATTGTTATGTACAATCCAAGATATGCATCATCTATTATAGAGAAGTTATTAAAGTCAGCAGCAGCTAATGCTGAGAACAATAACGGTATGGACCCAAGTAAGTTATATGTAGAAGAGTGCTACGCTAACAAGGGACCAACAATGAAGAGAGTACATCCAAGAGCACAGGGTAGAGCTTACAGAATCGAAAAGAGAATGAGCCATATCACTGTTGTTTTAAATGAAAGATAATTATTTTCTAAGAGATAGAAAGGAGTCTTTATGGGACAGAAAGTTAATCCTCATGGTTTAAGAGTCGGCGTAATCAAAGACTGGGATGCAAAGTGGTATGCAGAAGACGATTTCGCTGATAACCTTGTAGAAGATTATAACATTAGAAAATTCCTCAAGAATAAGTTATATGCTGCAGGAATTTCAAAGATTGAAACAGAGAGAGCTTCAGACAGATTAAAGATCGTTATTCATACAGCTAAGCCTGGTATCGTAATCGGTAAGGGTGGTGCTGAAATCGAGAACTTAAAGAAGCAGGTAGAGAAGTTAACATCTGCTAAGAAGTTAAGCATTGATATCAAGGAAGTTAAGAGACCTGATAAGGATGCTCAGCTTGTTGCAGAGAACATTGCTCAGCAGTTAGAGAACCGTATCTCTTTCAGAAGAGCTATGAAGTCTTGCATGGGCAGAACAATGAAGCAGGGAGCTAAGGGTATCAAGACATCTTGTTCAGGACGTCTCGGTGGAGCTGATATGGCTCGTACAGAGTTCTATAGCGAGGGTACAATTCCTCTTCAGACACTTCGTGCAGATATCGACTATGGATTTGCAGAAGCAGATACAACTTATGGCAAGGTTGGTGTTAAGGTTTGGATCTACGAAGGTGAGGTTCTTCCTACAAAGAATAATGCCAACGCTAACGTAGAAAAGGAAGGGAGCGATAAGTAATGTTACTACCTAAGAGAGTTAAACATCGTAGACAGTTCCGTGGTTCTATGGCTGGTAAGGCTACAAGAGGCAATAAGATCACTAATGGTGAATTCGGTATTGTTGCAACAGAACCTTGTTGGATCAAATCAAATCAGATAGAAGCTGCCCGTGTCGCTATGACAAGATATATTAAGCGTGGTGGTAAAGTATTTATAAAGATTTTCCCAGATAAGCCGGTAACAGGTAAGCCTATCGGTGTTCGTATGGGTAAAGGTAAAGGTAACTTGGAGTGCTGGGTAGCAGTAGTTAAACCTGGACGTGTAATGTTCGAGATTTCAGGCGTTGCTGAAGAAACAGCAAGAGAAGCTTTACGTCTCGCAACACATAAGCTTCCTTGCAAGTGCAAGATTGTTTCACGTGCAGACTTAGAAGGCGGTGATAACAGTGAAAATTAATAAGTATGTAGAAGATTTAAAGGCAAAATCAGCTGCAGAGTTAAATGAAGAATTAGTAGCTGCTAAGAAGGAACTTTTCAATTTAAGATTCCAGAACGCAACAAATCAGCTGGACAACACAAGCAGAATTAAGGAAGTTCGTAAGAACATCGCTAGAATCCAGACTGTAATTGCACAGAAGAATGCTTAATTAAGGCATGTAGACTTAGATATCCTAAGAAAGGAGAATAACTGTGGAAGAGAGAAATTTAAGAAAAACTCGTACAGGTAAGGTTATAAGCAATAAGATGGATAAGACAATCGTTGTTGCAGTACAGGACAACGTTAAGCATCCACTTTACAATAAGATCGTTAAAAGAACTTACAAGTTAAAGGCACACGATGAGAACAATGAATGTTTAATCGGAGATGTTGTTAAGGTAATGGAGACTAGACCTTTATCTAAGGATAAGAGATGGAGATTAGTTGAGATTATCAGTAGAGCAAAATAATAAGAATTTATTTGTGATATTACTGAAAGGAGTAGTATTATGGTACAACAGGAAACCAGACTTAAGGTTGCTGATAATACTGGTGCTAAGGAAATTCTTTGTATCAGAGTTATGGGCGGATCTACAAGAAGATATGCAAATATCGGTGATGTAATTGTCGCTACTGTTAAAGAAGCAACACCAGGCGGCGTTGTTAAAAAGGGTGACGTTGTTAAGGCCGTTGTCGTACGTTCAGTAAAGGGCGCACGTCGTAAGGACGGTTCATATATTAAATTTGATGAGAATGCTGCTGTTATAATTAAAGATGATCAGACTCCTAAGGGAACTCGTATCTTTGGTCCAGTAGCCAGAGAGTTAAGAGATAAGAAGTTCATGAAAATCGTATCTCTTGCTCCAGAAGTATTATAGGAGGTACCACAATGTCAGCTGTTAGAATTAAAAAAGGCGATACTGTTAAGGTTATCGCAGGAAAAGACAAGGGCAAAGAGGGCAAGGTATTGTCTGTAAATGCTAAGAATCATACAGCATTAGTTGAGGGTGTTAACATGGTTACAAAGCATGCTAAGCCAAGCGCAGCTAATCAGCAGGGTGGAATTCTCCACCAGGAAGCACCAATCGATATCTCAAATATCGCTTACTCATTAAAGGGTAAGGAAACAAAGATTGGTTATGACTTCAAGGACGGTAAGAAAGTTCGTGTTGCTAAGGCAACTGGCGAAGTTATCGATTAATAAAGGAAGGAGGCAATAATTTTGAGTAGACTTAGAGAATTATACGATAATGAAATTACTAAGAAAATGACTGAGAAATTCGGTTACAAGAACCCAATGATGGTTCCAAAGATTGATAAGATCGTAATTAACATGGGCGTTGGCGAAGCTAAGGAAAATTCAAAGCTTCTTGACACAGCTGTTAAGGAAATGGAAACAATTGCTGGTCAGAAGGCAGTTCTTACAAGAGCTAAGAATTCAATTGCTAACTTCAAGTTAAGAGAGGGTCAGGCAATTGGTTGTAAGGTTACATTAAGAGGAGAGAAGATGTATGAATTCCTTGACAGATTAGTAAACCTTGCATTACCACGTGTACGTGACTTCCGTGGCGTTAGCGCTGATTCATTTGATGGAAGAGGTAACTATGCTTTAGGTATCAAAGAGCAGATTATCTTCCCAGAAATCGAATATGACAAGATTGATAAGGTTAGAGGTATGGATGTAATCATTACAACTACAGCTAAGACTGATGAGGAAGCTCGTGAGTTATTAAGATTATTCAACATGCCATTTAAGAAATAATTAAGGAGGGAAATTCAATGGCTAAGACTTCTATGAAGGTTAAGCAGCAGAGAGCACCTAAGTTCTCTACAAGAGCGTATACACGTTGTACAATATGTGGTCGTCCACATTCTGTTTTAAGAAAATACGGAATCTGCAGAATTTGCTTCCGTGAATTAGCTTACAAGGGACAGATTCCTGGAGTTAAGAAAGCATCTTGGTAAAATCAATTAACGTAGTCCTGGTAACAGGAAACCAGTTAAAATAAGGAGGAAAATTTCAATGACAGATCCAATTGCAGATATGCTTACAAGAATTCGTAATGCAAATACAGCAAAGCACGACACAGTTGATGTTCCATCATCTAAGATGAAGCTTGCAATCGCTAAGATTCTTTTAGACGAGGGTTATATTAAGTCTTATGAGCTCGTTGAGAACGGTAAGTTCAACGATATCCGTATTACATTAAAGTACGGTGCTTCTAAGAATGAGAAGATCATTTCAGGTCTTCAGAGAATCTCTAAGCCAGGTCTTAGAGTATATGCAAACAAGGAAGAACTTCCAAAGGTTCTCGGTGGTCTTGGTGTAGCTATTATATCTACAAACAAGGGCGTTATCACTGACAAGGAAGCTAGAAAGCTCGGCGTTGGTGGAGAAGTTCTTTGCTTCGTTTGGTAATTATTGAACACTTACACACAGGGAAACGGGAATCCTATCCCATCGTAGTTCAGCGTATATGAATGTTTCCCTCATTATAATTAGGAGGTGCACGGCATGTCACGTATAGGAAGAATGCCTATCGCTGTCCCAGCAGGAGTTACTGTTGAGATCGCAGAAAATAATAAAGTGACTGTAAAGGGTCCAAAGGGAACTCTTGAGAGAGTTTTACCAGCAGAGATGGACATTAAGCAGGAAGGTTCTGAAATCGTTGTTTCAAGACCAAATGACTTAAAGAAGATGAAGTCATTACATGGACTTACAAGAACACTTATTCATAACATGATTATTGGTGTTACAGAAGGCTATGAGAAGAAGCTTGAAGTTAACGGTGTTGGTTATAGAGCACAGAAGCAGGGTAAGAAGTTAGTTCTTTCATTAGGCTACTCTCATCCAGTTGAGATGGAAGATCCAGAAGGAATTGAAACAGTTCTTGATGGAACAAACATCATCATTGTTAAAGGTATCAGTAAAGAAGCAGTTGGCCAGTACGCAGCTGAAATCAGAGCAAAGAGAGCTCCAGAGCCATATAAGGGCAAGGGTATCAAGTATGCTGATGAAGTTATCAGACGTAAAGTTGGTAAGACTGGTAAGAAATAATTAAAGGAGAAAACATAATGGTTAGTAAGAAATCAAGAACAGTAGTTCGCGAACAGAAGCATAGAAGATTACGTAATCGTTTCAGTGGTACTGCAGAAAGACCACGTTTAGCTGTGTTCAGAAGCAATAATCATATGTATGCTCAGATTATTGACGACACAGTTGGAAAGACACTTGTATCAGCATCAACTCTTGATAAGGAAGTTAAGGCAGAGCTTGAGAAGACAAATAATGTTGAAGCAGCAGCTGCTGTTGGTACAGTCGTAGCAAAGAGAGCATTAGAAAAGGGAATCAAGACTGTTGTTTATGACAGAGGCGGTTTCATTTATGCAGGTAAAATTAAGGCATTAGCAGAGGCAGCTCGTGAAGCTGGCCTTGAATTCTAAGCGGAAGGGAGATTACAGTATGAAACGTACAATAATTGATGCTAGTCAGTTAGAATTAAATGATAATGTAGTATCAATCAAGCGTGTAACAAAGGTTGTAAAGGGCGGACGTAACATGCGTTTTGCAGCATTAGTAGTTGTTGGTGACGGCAACGGACACGTAGGTGCAGGTGTTGGTAAGGCAGCTGAAATTCCAGAAGCTATCCGCAAGGGAAAAGAAGATGCTATCAAACATTTAGTAGAAGTTCCAATCGATGAGAACGGTTCAGTTCCACATGATTTTCTTGGAAAGTTCGGAGGAGCTACAGTATTATTAAAGAGAGCTCCAGAAGGTACTGGTATCATCGCTGGTGGTCCAGCACGTTCAATCCTTGAGCTTGCAGGTATCAAGAATATCCGTACAAAGTCACTTGGATCAAACAACAAGCAGAATGTTGTATTAGCAACAATCGAAGGACTTAAGTCTATGAAGACTCCAGAAGAAGTTGCAAGACTTCGTGGAAAGTCAGTTAGCGAGATCCTTGGTTAATTAAATTGTGATTCCTGCTAAGCAGGAGATGGAGGTTAAAATGGCTGAGAAGTTAAGAATAACTTTAGTTAAGTCTCCAATCGGCGCTGTTCCTAAGCATAGAAAAACTGTTGAAGCTATGGGTCTTACAAAGATGCATAAGACAGTTGAACTTCCAGATAATGCTGCTACAAGAGGACAGATTCAGCAGATTGGTTATATGTTAAAGGTAGAAGAAATCTAATTACAGATAAGGAGGTGCAATGATGGATTTATCTAATTTGAGACCTGCAGAAGGTTCAGTATTAAGCGATAATTTCAGAAGAGGTCGTGGACATGGCTCAGGTAACGGCAAGACAGCTGGTAAGGGTCATAAAGGACAGAAAGCTCGTTCAGGAGCACCAAGACCAGGTTTTGAAGGTGGCCAGATGCCATTATATAGAAGAATTCCTAAGAGAGGATTCACTAACAGAAACCGTAAGGAATTCGTTGCTATTAATGTTAATGTATTAGATCGTTTTGATAACGGTGCAGAGGTTACTGTTGATACATTAATCGAGTCAGGAATCGTTAAAGATCCTAAGGACGGAATTAAGATTCTTGCAAACGGCGAGCTTACAAAGAAGCTTACTGTTAAGGCTAACGCATTCAGTGCTGCAGCTAAGGAGAAGATCGAGGCTCTCGGCGGAACCTGCGAGGTGATCTAATATGTTTAAAACACTTGTAGGCGCTTTTAAGAACAAAGATATAAGAAAAAAGATAATATATACATTATTAATTCTTGTTGTTGTCAGAGTTGGAAGTTTACTTCCAATCCCTGGTGTAGACACCAATTATTTTAGTAGCTTACTTAGTGGAATTAATACTGGTGATTTAAGTTATCTCAGTGCTTTTACAGGAGGTTCATTCGAAAGAATGTCCCTCTTTGCGCTGAGCATAACACCATATATCACATCTTCAATCATCATGCAGCTTCTCACAATTGCAATTCCTAAGTTAGAGGAAATGCAGAAAGAGGGCGAAGATGGTAGAAAGAAGATTGCATCGATTACAAGATACGTAACAATTGGTCTTTCTTTAATAGAAAGTATTGCTATGGCGGTTGGATTTGGTAGATCAGGTCTTATCAAAAATTCAGCACAGCTTAGCACATTGCATTATGTAGTATGTATAATCGTAGTTGTAGCTGCACTTACAGCAGGTTCAGCAGTATTAATGTGGCTTGGTGAGCGAATCACTGAAAAGGGTGTTGGAAATGGTATTTCAATTGTACTTTTAATTAATATCATATCAGGTATGCCTAGTGATTTTGCTACATTATATAGCACATTTGTTGCACCAAAGACACCTGCAAAAGGTGTTTTAGCAGCAGTAATAATATTAGCAATTCTTATTGTTATGGTAGTTCTTGTATGCTTCCTTCAGGATGGAGAGAGAAGAATTCCTGTTCAGTACTCTCAGAAGGTCAGCGGTAGAAGAACAGTTGGCGGACAGTCAACAAACATTCCATTAAAGGTTAATACTGCAGGTGTTATGCCAATTATTTTCGCATCATCACTTATGCAGTTCCCAGTTATAATCGCCCAGTTATTTGGTAAATCATATGAGTGGACCAGATATCTTAGCTCATCATACTGGTGCAGAGTTGAAGCTCCAAAGTATTCAATTGGTTTATTAGTATACATAGTACTGCTTATAATATTCGCATACTTCTATACATCAATAACATTTAACCCAATTGAGGTAGCTGATAACTTAAAGAAGGCTGGTGGAGTTATCCCAGGAATAACACCTGGTAAGTCTACAAGCGAATATCTTAACAAAATACTTAATTATATCGTATTTATTGGAGCTGTAGGACTTTTAATAATTGCCCTCATTCCAATAATGTGCACAGGATTCTTTAATGCTTCAGTTTCATTCGGTGGAACATCAATTATCATTATTGTTGGTGTTGTACTTGAGACATTAAAGCAGATTGAGTCTCAGATGTGCAATCGTTACTATAAGGGATTCCTTAGTGAGTAATTCTTTATATCACGGATGATATTAGTATAAAATATTGACTTGCCCGGTTTATGCCGGGTAAGTCCTTTGTGTATTATGATTTATTACGAATATTTATGATTTTGGAATGGAGAAAATATTATGAAGATAATTATGTTAGGTGCTCCAGGAGCAGGTAAAGGTACACAGGCTAAGAAGATAGCAGCAAAATATGCTATACCACATATCTCTACAGGAGATATTTTCAGAGCTAATATTAAGAACAATACAGAGCTTGGACAGAAGGCAAAGACATACATGGATAAGGGAGAGCTCGTACCTGATGAATTAGTAGTAGATCTTATCATGGACAGATTCAAGGAAGCAGATTGTGCTAACGGATATGTACTTGATGGATTCCCAAGAACAATTCCTCAGGCAGAGGCACTTGATAAGGCTCTTAGTGCTAATGGAGAGTCAGTTGATTATGCAGTCAATGTCGAAGTTCCTGATGAAAATATAATAAACAGAATGTCTGGAAGAAGAGCATGTGTAGGTTGTGGAGCAACATACCATATCCAGTTCAATCCAACAAAGGTTGAAGGAATATGTGATGCATGTGGCGAGAAGCTTATCTTAAGAGATGACGATAAGCCAGAGACAGTAAAGAACAGACTTTCAGTATATCATGAGCAGACACAGCCATTGATTGAATACTATTCAGGAAAGGGTGTACTTAAGGAAGTTGATGGTACACAGCCTATGGATGATGTATTTGCTGCAATAGTTAAGATCTTAGGTTAATCATCTATGAGTGATATAAAAGGATATTTTGCAAGTTCTAAAGCAGGCCATGACAAAGGTACTGTGTATATGATTCTCGAATCTGATGATGTATATGTTTATCTGTCGGACGGTAAATTAAGACCGACAGATAAACTTAAAAAGAAAAAGCTGAAACATGTTCAGCTCATAAAACAAAAAGATAGTGATCTTGCAGAAAAGATAGAGAAAAACCTGTTTATAAGTAATGAAGAAATAAAATATGCGATTAAGCAGATTAAAACCAGTGCCAAATAATAGGAGGTAAACTTATATGTCAAAGGCAGATGTAATTGAAATTGAAGGAAAGGTAGTTGAGAAATTACCTAATGCATTTTTTAAAGTAGAACTTGAGAATGGACATCAGATACTTGCTACAATCAGTGGTAAGTTAAGAATGAACTTCATCAGAATTCTTCCTGGTGATAAGGTAACAATTGAGTTATCACCATACGATTTAACAAAGGGAAGAATCATTTGGAGAGATAAATAAAAACAATAGGAATATATGTACAAAATATTCTTTATAAATTTTGTAAAATTTTCCTTGCGTTGATAGAAAAGGTTGTGCTATAATAGCAAACGAACTTGTCTGAAAGGAGGCTTTTGCAGTGAAGGTTAGATCATCAGTTAAACCAATTTGTGAAAAATGCAAAGTCATTAAAAGAAAGGGCAGCATCAGAATTATCTGTGAAAACCCTAAGCACAAGCAGAGACAGGGCTAATTACCCTGAAGCAGAGAAGTAGAAGTACTTCTCATATTTCTGCGTTATAGTATCAATGTCACTAGTTGGTATTATAACTAATTCTGTCTTTAATATAATGGACAGAGAACAGTTTTGCGGCTGCAGCGATGACACATCCGGATAAGTTGACGGTGTTCATTGCTATCAAATATAGTAGACTGAAGGTGACGCACACATTTCAGGCGTTCAAAGTGGGGGATAGAGCTTAGAACGAGCTGCGTAGGAATCGGACTACATTTTTCTATCTTTATTATTAATATTAATTTAATTGATCAAACGGAGGTTAAAGAACACATGGCTCGTATTTCAGGTGTAGACTTACCAAGAGAAAAGCGTATTGAAATAGGACTTACTTATGTTTACGGTATTGGCCGAGTAAGAGCATCTAAGATTCTTGAAGAGGCTGGCGTTAATCCAGATACACGTGTTAAGGATCTTACAGATGAAGAAGTTGCAAAGATTGCTAAGGTTATCGATGCTGATCCAGAACATTTAGTAGAAGGTGACTTAAGAAGAGAAGTTGCCATGAACATTAAGAGATTAAAGGAAATCGGATGCTACAGAGGAATCCGTCATAGAAAGGGACTTCCATGCAGAGGCCAGAAGACAAAGACTAATGCAAGAACATGTAAGGGTCCTAAGAAGACTGTAGCTAATAAGAAGAAATAATTGAATTGTTAAACTCACAGGAGGTTAGTTATCATGGCTCAGAAAGTTACAAAAAAAGTGACAAAGAAGCGTGTTAAGAAGAACGTTGAAAGAGGACAGGCACATATTCAGTCATCTTTCAATAATACAATAGTTACATTAACAGATGCAGAAGGAAATGCTTTATCATGGGCATCTGCAGGTGGACTCGGATTCAGAGGATCTAAGAAGTCTACTCCTTATGCAGCACAGATGGCAGCTGAGACAGCAACAAAGGCTGCATTAATCCATGGATTAAAGTCTGTAGACGTTATGGTTAAGGGACCAGGTTCAGGTAGAGAAGCAGCTATCAGAGCACTTTCAGCAGCTGGTCTTGAAGTTACAAGTATCAAGGATGTTACTCCAGTTCCACATAATGGATGCCGTCCACCAAAGCGTAGAAGAGTTTAATTTAGGGAGGTAAGATTACAATGGCAGTTAATAGAACACCTGTCCTCAAGAGATGTAGATCTCTTGAAATGGATCCTGTATATTTAGGAATAGATAAAAAATCTAGAAGAAAGGCAAAGAACGCTGGTAGAAAGGTTAGCGAGTATGGAATGCAGCTTCGTGAGAAGCAGAAGGCTAAGTTCATCTATGGTGTATTAGAGAAGCCTTTCAGAAATTACTATAAGAAGGCTGAGAGACAGAAGGGTATGACTGGTGAGAACCTTATGATCATGCTCGAGCTCAGACTTGACAATGTTCTTTTCAGATTAGGATTCGCTAGAACAAGAAAAGAAGCAAGACAGATCGTTGATCACAAGCATGTATTAGTTAATGGTAAGTGCGTAAACATCCCTTCATACCTGGTAAAGGCTGGAGATGTTATCGAAATCAGAGAGAAGTCTAAGTCATCAGCAAGATACAAGGAAATCCTTGAGTCTACTAACGGAAGACTTGTTCCAGAGTGGTTAGAGGCAGATGCAGACGCTCTTAAGGGATCAGTTAAGTCAATCCCTACAAGAGAAGTTATTGACGTTCCTGTAAACGAGATGCTTATCGTCGAGTTATATTCTAAGTAATCCGTACCGGAAATATAGAATAAAACTTATAAAACCCATAAAAAGGAGGGACTATACATGGTTGATGCAGATTTTAATTTCAAGATGCCAAAGATTGAGATGACAGAAAAATCAGAAGATGGCAAGTATGGAAAATTTGTTGTTGAGCCACTCGAAAGAGGATATGGTTTAACATTAGGTAATTCTTTAAGAAGAATTATGCTCTCTTCATTAGTTGGTACAGCTGTAAGCAGTATCAAGATTGAAGGTGTACTTCATGAATTCAGCTCAATTCCAGGTGTTAAGGAAGATGTTACTGAGATCGTCATGAACATCAAGCAGTTATCAATCAAGAACAACGGAAATTCTGTTGAGCCTAAAGAAGCACATATTGACTTCGTAGGCGAAGGTGTAGTTAGAGCATCAGATATTCAGGTTGATCCTGATATTGAAATAATCAATCCGGATCTTGTTATTGCACATCTTAATGGTGCAGACAGCAAGCTCACAATGGAACTTACAATCACTAATGGTCGTGGTTATGTAAGCTCTGAGAAGAATAAGAGAGATGATCAGCCAGCAGGCGTTATCGCTATTGATTCAATCTACACACCAGTAGAGAGAGTTAATATGGCAGTTCAGAATACTCGTGTAGGTCAGGATACAGATTTTGATAAGCTTACACTTGATATTTTCACTAATGGAACAATAGAACCAGATGAGGCTTTAAGTCTCGCAGCTAAGGTTTTAAGTGAACATTTAAAGGGATTCATCAATCTTTCAGAGAACGCTCAGAAAGTGGAAATCATGGTTGAGCAGGAAGAGGATGAGACTACTAAGGTCCTTTCAATGAGCATTGAAGATCTTGAATTATCTGTTCGTTCATCTAATTGTCTTAGAAGAGCTGGTATCAACACAGTTGAAGAGCTTTGCAACAAGACATCAGATGATATGATGAAGGTAAGAAACTTAGGTAAGAAGTCTTTAGATGAAGTTCTCCTTAAGCTTAAGGAAATGGGCTTACATCTTAGACCTAACGAAGATTAATTTGTAGATACGGCGGCTATACAGTAAGTCCATAAGCGCATGTGTAGCTGTTACAAATGGAGGTAAATCATGGCAAAATATAGAAAGCTCGGCAGAACATCTAGCCAGAGAAAGGCTTTATTAAGAAGTCAGGTAACAGCATTAATCGAGAATGGCAAGATTGTTACTACAGAGGCAAGAGCCAAGGAAGTAAAGAAGATGGCTGAAAAGCTCATCACACTTGCAGTTAAAGAGAAAGATAACTTCGAGACAGTTAAGGTTTCAGCAAAGGTTCCTAAGAAGGATGCTGAAGGCAAGAGAGTTAAGGAAGTTGTTGATGGCAAGAAGGTTACTGTATATGAGACAGTAGAGAAGGAAATCAAGAAGGATCTTCCTTCAAGACTTCATGCTAGAAAGCAGATGGATAAGGTTCTTTACACAGTTACAGAAGTTCCTACAGCAGCTGCTGGAAAGAAGAAGAATACTAAGACTGTTGATCTTACAAACAAGTTATTTGATGAGATCGCACCTAAGTATGCTGGTCGTCAGGGCGGTTATACAAGAATCGTTAAGATCGGTTTAAGAAAAGGTGATGCAGCAATGGAAGTTCTTCTTGAATTAGTTTAATTTCAATTGCAATTTAAGCGGGTAAGGAAACTTATCCGCTTTTTTTGGAATCTGCGGTAAGACTTAAAAGGGCAGGAGGTCATATGGGAATAGTTAAAGCAAAAAACCTCACATTTGAATATATAAGACGAGATGAAGATGGTAATGTTGAGGGAATAACTAAGGCTGTTGATAATGTGAGTATTGACATTAAGCAGGGCGATTTTGTTGCCGTGTTAGGTCATAATGGCTCCGGTAAATCAACATTTGCAAAACATCTGAATGCGCTCGTTATGCCGACAGAGGGAACTGTGTGGGTTGATGGTATGGACACAAGGGAAGAGGAGAATACTTTAAAGGTAAGACAGACTGCCGGAATGGTATTTCAGAACCCTGATAACCAGATAGTTGGAACTCTTGTTGATGAAGAGGTTGGATTCGGACCAGAGAATATTGGTGTTCCAACGGAAGAAATATGGGAACGAGTTGAAAAAAGCCTGAAAGCAGTAGGAATGTATGCTTTCAGAAACCAGTCGCCAAACAAGCTATCTGGAGGACAGAAGCAGAGGGTAGCGATTGCTGGAATTGTAGCAATGAAGCCAAAATGTATTGTATTGGATGAACCAACGGCAATGCTTGATCCGTTGGGACGAAAGGATGTACTTAATGTGCTTCATGAATTGAACAGGCAGGAAAATGTAACGGTTATACTTATCACTCATTACATGGAAGAAGTAATTGATATAGACAAGCTTTATGTAATGGATGATGGAAAGCTGGTAATGTCAGGAACACCAAGAGAAATATTCTCACAGGTAGAGAAATTAAAGGAATTGAGACTTGATGTGCCACATGTTACAGAATTAGCCTATGAACTTCAGAAGGAAGGAGTTCCATTAAAGAATGGAATATTGACTTCAGAAGAATTTACAGAGGAACTCATTAGAGTTAGAAATGAGGGTTTCAATGTCAATAATAGTAGATAATATCAGCTACATTTATGAAAAAGGCACTGGCTTTGAGAGGCAGGCTTTGAAAAATGTGAGCTGTGCAATAGAAGATGGAGAATTTATCGGACTTATTGGTCATACAGGTTCGGGTAAATCTACATTTATACAACATCTTAATGGCCTTGTTAAACCGACTGAAGGCCATATATATTACAATGGCAAAGATATATATGAGCAGGGTTTTAATATGAAAGAATTAAGAAGCAGGGTAGGACTGGTTTTTCAGTATCCGGAACACCAGCTTTTTGAGACTGAGATATTCAAAGATGTATGTTTTGGTCCTAAGAACCTTGGCCTTTCACAGAAGGAGGTTGAAATCAGGGCATTTGAGTCGTTAAGACTGGTTGGAATAGATGATAATATGTTTTATCAGTCGCCATTTGATTTGTCAGGTGGACAGAAGAGAAGGGTTGCCATTGCAGGTGTACTTGCGATGAAACCTGATGTTCTTATTCTGGATGAACCAACGGCTGGCCTTGACCCTAAGGGAAGAGATGATATTCTTAATTGTCTTAGGTATTTAAGAGAAGAGACAGGAATGACTATTATTCTTGTGTCACACAGCATGGATGATGTTGCTAACTATGTGAGCAGAATTATGGTAATGAATGATGGTGTGCTGACATATGATGACACTCCAAGAAATGTATTCAGGCATTATAAGGAGCTGGAGGCAATAGGACTAGCAGCACCACAGGTAACTTATTTGATGAATGATTTAAAACAGGCAGGCTTTGATGTTAATACAGATGCTATCACAATAGATGAAGCGAAGGAAAGCATTTTGTCAGCACTGGGATAAAGGAAGTAATATGATTCGAGATATAACAATAGGACAGTATTATCAGGCAGATTCGGTAATACACAGACTGGACCCGAGAGTTAAGCTTATGGGTACCTTAATATTCGTAATATCCCTGTTTCTGGGAAGTAATATATGGCTGTATCTGGTTGTAGCAGCATTTTTGGCGATAGTAATTGCACTGTCAAAGATACCTCTTAAATTCATTCTTAAAGGTCTTAAGGCAATTGTAATATTAATTGTAATCAGTGCGGCATTTAATCTGTTTCTGACACCAGGAACGCCTCTTATTAAGATATGGAAGCTGACGATAACGCATGAAGGCCTTAATACGGCTGTATTCATGGTTATAAGGCTTATTTTTCTTATTATGGGTTCATCCCTTATGACACTTACAACAACGCCTAATAACCTTACAGACGGGCTTGAAAAGGGACTTGGATTCCTTAAGTACATTAAAGTTCCGGTTCATGAAATTGCAATGATGATGTCAATTGCATTGAGGTTTATCCCGATTCTTATTGAGGAAACAGATAAGATAATGAAGGCACAGATGGCGCGAGGTGCAGACTTTGAGTCAGGTAATATTATTAAGAAGGCAAAGGCTATGATACCTATTCTTGTGCCTTTATTCATATCAGCGTTCAGAAGAGCTAATGAACTTGCAATGGCTATGGAGGCGAGATGTTATCACGGTTCTGAAGGAAGAACTAAGATGAAGCCGCTGAAATACTCCAGAAGAGATATTAATGCATATCTTATTATCGCATTGTATCTTGCATGCATTATTGTGGTTAAGGTTACGCTTAAGTTAATATAATCAGAGAGCATGCAGATATCACATTTATAATAGTTTGATTCTGGTTTTTAAGGAGGAACGCCATGCGAAGAATAAAGCTTATCGTAGCTTATGATGGAACAGAATATTCCGGCTGGCAGATTCAGCCGGAAGCACCAACTATAGAAATGTATCTTGACAAGGCAATTCACGAGCTTACAGGTGAAAATGTGCATGTGACCGGAGCAAGCCGTACAGACGCAGGTGTACATGCATATGGAAATGTAGCTGTATTTGATACGGAATCGACAATACCTGGAGACAGATTCACATTTGCACTAAACAGATTCCTGCCGGATTCAATTGTTATTCAGGATTCATGGGAAGTGTCTGTAGATTTTCACCCAAGGCACTGTGACACAAGAAAGACATACGAATACCGCATACTTAATACTGCTGTTCCGTTGCCTCAGAAGCGCAATTTCACATGGCATGTTGCAGGCAGTATTGATATTGAAAAGATGAAAGAAGCTGCAGCATATATTGTTGGTGAACATGATTTCAAAAGCTTCTGCTGTGTGAGAACTCAGGCAGAATCGACTGTCAGGACTATATATTCACTTGAGGTTCTGCAGGAAGGCAGTGAGATAATAATCCGTATTAAAGGAAATGGATTCTTATACAACATGGTAAGAATTATTACAGGCACGCTTATTCAGGTAGGAAAAGGAAGATTCAAGCCTGAATATGTGAAGCAGATGTTAGAGGCAAAGGACAGGACTGTTGCAGGGCAGACTGCTCCTCCACAGGGACTTACACTTGTTGGCATTGAATATGTGGATAATGATGACGCAAGGGTTGTCTGATGTGGATAACTTTTTTGGATAAAACATTTGCAAAAGTATATTGACACACGTGGTTATGTGTTATATAATTCAGAAATGTGGCGTGATAAGTGCGCCCATAATTAAGGTTTTAAGTGTTTCACCAATGCCCCGGAGAGACATTTATATACATTAATAATTAAGCATTATAGCAATATTTCAGGAGGAAAACTAATGAAAACTTATATGGCTAGTGCATCTACAATCGAAAGAAAATGGTATGTAGTAGATGCTGCAGATTATACATTAGGTCGTTTAGCATCACAGGTTGCTGCTGTGTTAAGAGGAAAGAATAAGCCAACTTACACACCATTCCTTGACTGTGGTGACAATGTTATCGTAATTAACGCTGATAAGGTTAAGTTCACAGGAAAGAAGCTTGACCAGAAAGTTTACTACAGCCACTCAGACTATGTTGGTGGTTTAAAGGAAACAACACTTAAGGAAATGATGGAAAAGAAGCCTGAGAAGGTTATCGAGCTTGCTGTTAAGGGAATGCTTCCAAAGGGACCTTTAGGACGTCAGATGTTCACAAAGCTTCATGTTTATGCTGGTCCAGATCATGAGCAGGCAGCTCAGAAGCCAGAAGTATTAAAGTTTTAATATAAGGACACATATAAGGAGGAATTAACAGTGGCTAAGAAAGCAAACGGAAAGTTCTACGGAACAGGTAGAAGAAAAAGCAGTATTGCTAGAGTATATTTAGTACCAGGTACAGGTAATATCACAATAAATAAGAGATCACTTGATGAGTATTTCGGTCTTGAGACACTTAAGGTTGTTGTAAAGCAGCCATTAGCTCTCACAGAGACAGCTGACAAGTTCGATGTAATCGTTAACGTACACGGTGGCGGATACACAGGTCAGGCTGGTGCTATCAGACATGGTATCTCTAGAGCACTTCTTCAGGTTGATTCAGACGAGTACCGTCCATCACTTAAGAAGGCTGGTTTCTTAACAAGAGATCCAAGAATGAAGGAAAGAAAGAAGTACGGTCTCAAGGCTGCACGTCGTGCTCCACAGTTCTCAAAGAGATAATATTTACAATCCAAAGCGTCTTATTGCGCTTCAGAAAAGTATGTTACACCCCAGAATTTCGGTTCTGGGGTGTTTTTTGACATTAATTACATTAACCCTTCATCTGCATCCTATACTTAAGTGGCGAAACAAGAAACTCCTTTTTAAATGCATAACTAAAGTAGCTTGTACTTTTAAATCCGCATTCATATGTAATTTGATCTATTGGTTTGTCAGTATTTGACAGTAAAACTATAGCATGTTCTAATCTTACCTTAGATAAATATCTTGAAAAAGCTTCTCCTGTATTTTGTTTGAATAGCCTTGAAAAATGAGAGCTGGAAAAGCTAAATAATTTACAAATATTATCCACATTTATATCAGTCATATAATTAGAGTCTATATATCTCATAACATCATTGATATTTTTGTTTATTTTCTTGCCCTGGCTGCCGTTTATATCATGAGATAACTCATGCTCAATAATAAATATAATTAAGTATGTAAGCAATGCCTTTAATTTAGAATCTGAGTATGGTGAATTAATATTATACTCAGTCAGCATCTTTTCAAAAATATTCCGGACAACTTGCTGGTCTTCCTGATTCAGAATGTGGTATTTTTCAGCGTAGAATCTGTTAAATGCAACAGCAGATATTTCTGACTTTATATAATCAGCTATATCAAATGAATATTTAATAAGTATGCTGTTATGCGTTTCATTGCTGGTATAAAAGGTCTGGTGCTGTAATCCAAGAGGCATTGTTCCAACATATCCTCTGAGAATATCCCACTCCCCATCAGTTGAGTATACATGATGACTGCCAGATATCTGAAAACCAATCTCATAATGTTTTATACATGCACTCATTGATGGCATATGAAAATTAATATCTTTTCCGTTATAAACGATACTTCTGTTTATTTCAAAATTATTACCATCTTTTATAGGTCTTGGCATGCATTTTACTTCCTTCCAATGATATTAAATATAAAAATAGCATAATATCTAAAATTCTATTTGTAAAGTGATATTTTTTTTAAAGAAAGCGACAAATTAATAATGTATAATATATATGTAACTAAGCAGTTGTTTTCTTGAGGGGAGATTAATAATGAATGATGAGAGAATGCCAATTAACATTTATAAACTTGATGCTGGTTATAATGATAAGGGAATGAATAGTAATGAACTTATTAAAGATTATAAACGGAATATACATAAATGGTATTTTATAGCTGCTGTCGACATTGTGTTTGCCTTGATTATAGCATTTGTTAATTTTAAAGTTCCTGACACGGTAATGATGAGCCTGATTATTTATATTGTAGTATTGGCACTGCTTATAGTAAGTATTGTTAGGATTCATGGATATCGTTTACAGTGTAGAAATATAAAGGGAGATTTAACAGATGAAAAAATATAAGCTGAGTACGAGGATAAGTGTCTATATAGCTGTGATTTTATCGCTGGCTATGAGTGGGTTGACCATAAGAAGCCTGATTGTTAAAAGAAATGCTCATTCAGTAAGTGTTACATTATATGGAATTGTATTTGTGTTATTACTGGTTGTGTCAGCAGTTTCATTGATTGTGTACATATACAAGTGTAAGATTGGAATATATGTAAGTATTGCCTGTCTGGTTATTATATTTGCATATGGAATTATAATGAAAGATTCACCATTACAACTCATAATTATATTTCTGCCAGTTATTTACGCTATGTTTTCAACTAGAGAGTGATTGAAAAAATTTAACTTTCTTCGATTGGACTTCCAGCGGTCCTTAATAAGGAAGGGGCAAAAGTGAGGGTCAAAGCTCAAATTGATTTTATAAAATATCATTATGAAACAGAATGTACAGTCAGGTGGAATGAAAACCTATCAGAGACTAAAATTAAAAATGCTAGTATTACGGCGGTGTAAGCATTTGTTGCGGATGGTTGATATATTAGAGTTAATATGATACTTGCGGATTTAGAAGTCGACACATTTAATAACATTGGCATTGAGATGGAATAATATTCTTTCTTCAATAAAGTGATGAGTAGTTCTGGGAATGTGTGGGTAGTGCTACGCACATAACAGATATGTAACACTACCAGACACAAATTCCCAATCTATGGGCTCTTCACGCTCTACAAACGCTTTCAAAGAGATAAGATTTCAACAATCCAGTGCGTCTTACGACGTTCCAGAAAAGTATATTACACCTCGGAATTTCGGTTCTGGGGTGTTTTTTTAGTTTGTGAACTATGGTATTATTATAATGTAATGATTTTTCAAAAGGTAAAACGAGAAATATGAGATTTGATAAGAGAACGTTTTAATAATGTATTATATCATACAGTACAGGAGAGCCATATATGATTAAAATAGCATTTTTCGATATAGATGGAACATTGTTGAAAATGGGATGTAAAGAACCGACAGATAAAACAGTTAAGGCGTTAAATTCTCTTCGCCAGAATGGAATATTGCTTTGTATGGCAACTGGCAGAGGCTATCTTTCAATTCCTAAATTCAAAGATATTACATTTGATGTGCTGCTCACATTTAATGGTTCGTATGTAATGGCTGGAGAAAAGATTATTTTCAGGAATCCCTTGAATAATAATGATAAACATCAAATAATTCAAAATCTTAATAAAATGAACAGAGCAGCTGCAATCAGCAATGAGCATTTTATTGTTACGAATGGCACAGATGAGCATCTGGAAGAGTACTTTAAATTTGGAAATGAAACATTGACAATTGCAGATAATTTCGATGAGTTATGTAAAGAAGATATTTATCAGATTATGTGTGCGTGCAGAAAAGAAGAATACGCCCAGATACTGCAAGGAACTGAAAATACCCAGATAACTGCATGGTGGGATAAAGCAGCAGATATAATTCCATTGAATTGTGGTAAGGGAAATGCTGTAAATGCAGTGCTTAATTATTATGGATTATCGAAAGATGAGGCGATTGCTTTTGGTGATGGTAGAAATGATATTGAAATGCTAGAAGCTGTTGGTACAGGAGTAGCCATGGGGAATGCCATTGATGAAGTCAAAGCAAGAGCAGATGTCATATGTAAATCCGTTGAAGAAGACGGAGTGTATCATTACTGTCTGGAGCAAAAACTCATTAAATGTTGATGGACTTATTATACAGCAGGGTTGCAGAGTGTTATATACTCTGCAACCCTGTTAGTCATTTATAGTCTTAATTTTACCACCACTTCTCACGGTAAGAATACTCTCCGCGGTAATTAGAAGCATTATAATCAGGATACTTGAAAGGTGCATATACATCATCCTTAGGTGCATCATCCTGTGTATATATGTACATTGAATCATAATCCCATGTGACAATCTCATCACGGGCATCGCCGTAGAGGTTTACAGCTTCAGCACACATGGTAGGATGACCATCATCAGGGAATTTAACGACCTGGATACCATTGCCATCAATCATTCCACCGCGTTCTATATCAGCATTAAGAAGGATGAAGTCCTGACCGTCGCCAGTCCAGTTTACAGGAGTTAAGAGATTGCCATTAAGCTCGTTCTCCATTTCCCATAACTGATTACCTTCGCTGTCATAGAAATATATAATTCCCTGGTGTCCCCAGAAATTAACAACAACCATTTCATAGCCCGGGCGGTTAGGAAGATAATTAGCAAGACTTACACGCTGTGCATGACCTATGCCGTCCTTCTTAAGAAGTTTTCCGTTAAAATCAGATATCAGGAAGCCTTCCTTTCCTGCAACGCAGGCAAAGAATTTAGTACCTTTGTGTGGTCCTGACTCAAATCTGCCTGGAACAATCTCATCAATATGGTCTTCATTAACAGGCATAGTCCACATTTTATTACCGTGGCAGTCAAGCATGTTATAACCAACTAAAAGTTCATCATGTTCATCTCCGTTAATATCAATTGCAAAAGGAAAATGTCCGGTATTCTTATCACTCTGGAAATGCCACATAACCTCAAGGTCATCGTTAAGTGCATATACTCTGCAATAACGGTCCTTAATGAGAATATCGCGTGGCTTGTCAAGACCACGGAAATTACATATACGCATACCATCAGGATTAATTCTGTCAAATGCGTAGATTTTATCAGGAACACCGATAATAGTTCCGTCCTCTTCTGGTGTAGAGAAAGGTGTTTTGGCACGTTTCTTCACTTCACCTGTTTTGCCATCAAGAATCAGCACTTCAAAATTCTTGGCTGTAATAACCTCATCAAAGCCATCACCGTCAATATCATATATCTGCATAGGCATATCTGCTGATATAGTTCCAATGTCGTGATTGTCAGTAGGTTCACCATGCTGCCATAATATATTGCCATCAAGGTCAAATGCGGTGAGACAGCTGATTGTTCCATAAGCATCACGATTTACTCTTTTCTGGCACTGAGCCATAACCATCTGATACTCGCCATTGCCAAGCAGATGACCAAAACGAAGCTGTCTTCCGGTGCCGCAGCCTTTTAAATCAATTTTCTTAAGAAGCTTCATCTTAGGATAATGTGCCTGAGCATTTTCACATTCAGCTTTATAAGCATTTCTTGCAGCATCAATAGAAGCAGCAGTACTTTCAGAAGTAGTAACATTTACAAAACCAAACTGTGTTGGGATAGTTGCAGTAATGGCAACCTTGCCACCCTGCCTTGCATATTCAGTGTCAAGGTCAAAATAAACCTTATCATCAACACTGCATATAACATGGCTGCCTTTAATCTCAGCCTTAAGTACATAAGTATCATCACAGTTGTAATCAAAAGGTACAGAATCGAGTACAGTAACCTCCTCCTTATGACGATACTCAAGTCTTAACTCATGCTCTTCAAAAACAAGGACAAGAAGATTAGCAGAGTTCTGACAACAAAAACCAATGCCGGCATTGCCCCATTTGGTAGTAAACATACGCACACTTGCAGTTATAGTATAATCGCGCCAGAATCTGTCACCGCTTGTGAGCATAGGAAATGTGCGGTGTGGCTTGTCATTGCGGATACGCATCTGCTCCATAAAATGTTTTCCATTATATTCAGAAATAATCCAGGAAGCCCCCTGACCGTTATAAACGTGGTTGCATACCGGGTCATACCATTTACCATAATATCCAGGATAATGGATAAAATGATACTCACCCATTGCCGAATGATTCTTATCATAAGGAAATTCACCAATAGGAAAATCAGAGAAATCTTCATCAAGTAAAATAAAATCTGCCATAATAACCTCCATTCCAAAATAAAAAATATAATTAATGGCTCTTTCTGTAGCTTCCGGGCGCTTCGCCCATGATTTTTTTAAATGTGCCACCCATAGTATTACTGTCGGCGAAACCGCATTTGTCAGCAATCTCAGTAATAGAGAGGCTGGTGTTGACTAAAAGGTCTGCTGCTGCGTTCGTTCTTACATTAATAAGATACTCTCTGAATCTGAAGCCTGTAAAAGCCTTAAATTTCTTGGAAAGGCTCGATTCACTCATATTAAAAAGTTCTGCAGTAGCAGCCATAGTTATGTCATTGTGATAATTCTCGATAATATATTCAATAACCTTCTGGATAAGTTCATTACCTGTATCCATTTTCGTAATAACATTATCTTCATACATCTGACAGCGCAGAATAAAAAGTATAAGTTCATGAAAATAAGAATGTATGAAAGATAAAGACAGACTATCTACACCATTGTGTTCATAAGAAATCTTCTGGATAATTGATGATATATAATCAAGTCGTCTTTTTGGTATATGGACAACAGGATGTTTATGGAAAATGCTTTCTATATCCAGAGAGGAATCATCAGCAATCAACTTTAAATCATCATTATTAAAATATAACACATATCTTGTATGGTCACTTCCGGCGAGGTAAGTAGTCATGTGCGCCATGTCTGGTGGGATAAGAGCAAGTCCGCCCGGATTTAACATATATATTTCATCACCTACATAAAGGGTGCAGGAACCAGAATATATAAACATCAGCTCCCATCTGTTATGTTCATGAAAATGTTTCATCTTATAAGATGGAGGCACAGTAGCAATATCCGTGTGGAAATTGTCATTAATAAAATGGTACATTGCCGTCTCCTTGGTATATGAATAATATCTTACGAAGCAAAATCATATACTGATTATAGGTCGTTTATAGAGAAACTGTTACTGATTTTTTATATATTTTTTTGATTTTGAAAGATTTCGTGCTGTTTTTTTGTATCTATAAAAAAACAATGTGAATATAATAAAAGCATCTTAAGAAGCAGAAACAATTTAATATTAAGGAGGAATAATATGATACGAAGAAACAAAATTATTGCTTCTGTTGCTGTCAGTGTCATGACTGGCGTTCTTGTTGCAGGCAACTTAGCTCCATTACAGGGATACTATGCATTTGCACAGGAAACAGGAGTAAAAACTGCAAGGTATTCAGCAGTAAAAGACATTAACAAAACATTAGAAGGTTACACACCAATGGACAGTTCTGATCCGGTTGAATTCGGTGGAACTTACATTAAGTATCAGGGTGAGACAATCCAGTTGTCGGAGACAGCCATATATCTTGATGGATCGTTATCAGATGAGCTTGCTGCCCAGTACCCATATGTATATAACGATATTACTAAGGCATTGTCAGCAGATGCATTAAAGAATGGAACAGCAGACAAACCAATGACAGTATATGTTGCACCATATGTGTATTGGATTGATGATCCGGCAGCAACAGATACAGTACAGAAGACCGAGGGATATTCAGTACCTTATGGAATGGTTGTTAATTCAGAATATCTTACTATCAAAGGTCTTACAGGAAATCCTGATAATGTTGTATTAGCAGGAAACAGAGGACAGTCACATGCCTCTAACGGTAACTACACAATGTTCAGATTCAACTGCAGCGGTGCACTTACAGTTAAGAACATAACAATAGGTAACTATTGTAGCGTTGACCTTGATTATCCGCTTATGAGTGAGCTTAATCAGGCAAAGAGAACAGAGACAATCACACAGGCACAGCTTGCTGATGTTTCAGGAGACAAGATGTTTGCAGATAACTGTAACTTCATAAGCAGACTTAATCTTGACCCAATAAATGGAGCATCAAGAAGTCTTTATAACAACTGTCATTTTGAAAGTACAGATGATGCCCTTAATGCAAATGCTGTATATGTAGGATGCGATTTTGATTTCTACGGAAACAGACCATTATATTCATCATATGGTACAGGTTCAACATTTTTAGGTTGTACATTTAATTGTAAGATATTAAATGTTGAAGCTGAACCTACACAGTTCTTTACTAAGGAAGGCGGCACAATTACCGCAGTAGACTGTGTATATAACAGTAATTTAAGTGTACCTATATCAATTGGATGGACTAAAACACCATCAACTTCATTAAAGTGTTATCAGAGCAACATAATTCATAATGGACAGAGCATCACAATCGGTGGTGAGGGTGCTAAAGAAACCGTTGATATGACAGGCAAGTCAGTACTTGATGCCTACAAGGTTGTGTCAGGTGGTAAGACATATTACAACACATACAATCTTTTAAAGGGCAGTGACGACTGGGATCCATTAGGAGTTAGGGATGTAATTAAAGCAGCCGGACAGGACACAGTTGCAACACAGCTTTCAATAACATCAGATGTCACAGAGATTGAATCTGGAAAGGAAACAGCTTCAATAGGAGGAACAGTTAACTATTTCTATGGAACTAATGATACAACACAGAAGATAACATACAGCGTATCAGACGAAGATAAGGCATATGTGAAGTTAACAGATAATGGTGACGGAACATGCAAAGTAGAAGGTACTAATAATGATGATGCAGCTAGGAAGGTCATTATAAATGCATCTACAGAGTCAGGTCTTGAAGCAGCAGTTGGAATTACTGTAAAGCCAAGCAAGATTGAAGCACCAGCATTTACAAAGGCACCAGTTATTACTAATGACGGACAGGGCAGTCTTAAAGTAGATTACTCACTTGATTTAGGAAGCAGAGAAGACATGTCTGCAATCTCATGGTACAGATGTACAGATGCAGAGGGCAGCAATCCTATACTTGTAGCAGTAACAAGAAATGATTCACCAGAGTATACATATAAGTTAACAGCAGGTGATGTAGGATATTACATCATGGCTAAGGTAGAATCTAAGAACATCAGAAGTGATTATGGAACACCGGTAAATACAGTATATGACAAGGCAATCGGAGTGAAAGATGTAAGAAGCAAGAACTTTGCTACAGATTTCTCTAACTTCCCTAATGTAAAGCAGTCTGAAATCAAAGCTGGCTTCTGGACAGTAGATTATAACCGTCCGGCAGATACAGAAAGTTTTGGAAGCTGGCAGGGAGCTGATACAGAAGAACCTTGGAAATATGGAACAACAGGTAACGGCTGTGTAGGCGCTGGATTATATGAAGGTACACAGGGCGCAAGACTTATGTATACACCAGTAGAAGGAACATATGGTGATATGTCACTTAAGCTTGTAGTTGACCCAGCCAAGACAGCAGGTCAGGGATTTGGTAGTGCAGGACAGTATATGGATGTACTTCTTAAGTTCGATACATCTACACTTACAGGATACGGATTAAGAATAGTAAGAACAAAGGCTTCATCTAATGCCGTAACATTTGTACTTGTAAAATACGACAACGGAACAGTAACAGAGATTTCTGATGAAGTTATCGCAAGCTGCTATGCAACAGGCTGTACAATCAGCTTAAAGGCTGAAGGCAATAAGCTCACAGCTCATGTTGAGACACCAACAGAACAGCTTGCAGACCAGGCAGCTAAGGGATATCCACATGTGGTTGACCTTACAGCAGAGATTGAAGCTAACAGCTTTGGTGGAGTTGCAATCCAGCATACAGGAACACTTGGCGCACGCGGATGGCAGAATACAACAATGCTTCATAACTTAAATGTTACATGGGAAGGTGAGAATAACCAGAACCCAGAATATGTTGAAGGAAATCCATCAGATAACGAGAATCCTGCCGAGACACCTGATGATTCAACAGGAACATCAACAGGAGCAGACACAACAGTCAAGACTGGTGATATGAGTCATACAGGAATGTATGCAGCATTAATGGCAGCAGGACTTAGTGGCTTACTTGGAATGGCAGCAGTATACATGAGAAGAAGAAAAGATATCTAATTTCATAAGAATTTTCTTTACAGGAGCACCCGCAATTATATTGCGGGTGTTTTTGCGTGGTGAATGTGTGACCATATGTGATTGACATTTTGATTATTATGCTATAAAGTTTTATGGAACTAACCAGTATAAGATGGAGGATAAAACTTAAAAGCATGAAATATAATATCAGAAAATATATATTGGCAGGAATTACAGCAATTCTTGCAGCGGCTGTTTTGACGGCATGTGGTGGCAGCAAGCCAGAGAAGGACGATACAGTCCAGAGTACACAGGAAATATTTGCAATGGATACATATATGTCGCTTACTGCATATGGCAGCAATTCAGAGGAAGCAGTAAGTAAGGCAGTTCAGGAGATTAACCGGCTTGATGCAATGTTTTCGGTAGGAAATGAGGACAGTGATGTTACTAAGATAAATGAAAATGGAAGCGGTGAAGTATCGGAAGAAACCGCATTTATAATGAACAGGGCAATGCAGGTATCTAAAGAAACTAAAGGTGCTTTCGATATTACGATATACCCGGTTATGGAGCTGTGGGGATTTACCACCAAGAATTACAGAGTGCCTGAAAGCAGCGAGATTGCGGATGTACTTAAGCATGTTTCTTATACAAATGTGGAGGTTAACGGGCAGCAGGTGACATTGTCAGATGGTGCAAGCATTGACCTTGGTGGAATTGCCAAAGGTTATACTTCTTCAAGGGTGATTCAGATTATGAAGGACTGCGGCATAGAGCACGCAATCATTAATCTTGGAGGCAATGTGCAGGTGCTTGGAACTAAGACTGATGGCTCAGACTGGAGGGTTGCCATACAGAATCCTGCCAGTGAGAATAGTTATCTTGGAATATTAAGCACGGTGGATAAGGCTGTCATAACATCAGGTGGATATGAGAGATATTTTGAGCAGGACGGACAAGTATACCATCATATTATAGACCCGCAGACAGGTTATCCATCAGAGAGCGACCTGACTTCGGTTACAATTGTATGCTCTGACGGAACAACAGCAGATGCATTATCAACTGCGCTTTTTGTAATGGGGCTTGATGGTGCGAAAGAGTTGTATAGAAGTGGCTCGCTTGATTTTGAGATGATACTTTATGATGGAATCAAAGTATATGTGTCAGAGGGAATAGCTGACAGTTTTTCAACAAATATGAACACGGAAATAATTACCAGACAGCTTTAATGAGAATTATTATTAACAGTCTGTATTGACAAATGCAGGGACTAAAATATATTCTATAGAACAGTTAGAAAAAACTAATCAAAGATAGATTAAATTACTTTTGTTTATGAAAACTAACCGTGGATATAAAGACTAGAAGGAGCAGACATGTTATTAATAATATCACTTATAATCGTATCTTTATTCATATATTTTCTTAAAGGTTCACTAAAAAAACACGCGGGTATCTACTATATAGGGGCAGCGGTAATCTCTATTGCGGTATTCCTGCTTGAGTTTCTGCCAATGCCTTTGTTTGTAAAGAACAATATACTAGGAATATTTGCAAAAGGCTCTATTGGAACGGCAATGTTCGTTGCAGTAATGTACACAGGTGCACTGCCTAAGGGCAGCAAGCTGATTGCACCGCTTATGAAGATAAGAGGTGAATTGTCAATTACAGCGGCAATACTTGTCCTGTGTCATAATTTCACATATGGAATAACATATTTTAAAATGCTTTTTATTAAGCCGGAGGCATTATCAGCAACACAGCTTACAGCAGCAATAATAAGCCTTGTGCTTATCATAATAATGATTGTGCTTACAGTAACTTCATTTCAGGCTGTAAGAAAGAAGATGCAGGCTAAGAAGTGGAAGCAGTTACAGCGCACAGCATATGTGTTTTATGGTCTAATGTATGTTCACATTATGCTCATTAACATACCTTATGCGAGACTTGGACTTGGCATGTATATTGCAAATGTAGTTATCTACAGCATAGTTTTCTTAGGCTATGCAGCTATGAGAATAGCAAAGGCTGTATCAGTAAAGGCAGCAAGAGCTGGAAAGACATACGGTAAGAAACCAGAGACGGTTCTGTATGGACTGGCATTGGTTATATGTGCAGTGATGACGGTGTCGTGCTTTGCAGGAAGACAGACAGTGTCGGCATCGGAAGACAATGAGGAATGGAACGATTTCTTTAACGAAGAGACAGTTGCAGCAATGGTCAAAGAGATTGAGAGCAGTACGGCTAAGACAGATGCTGAAGGAACAACACAAGAGAGTCTGGAAGAATCAGTTTCATCAGATGGACAGTCAGACTCACAGGCTGGTGGTGTAGGAAATGAAGTGTCGGGAAATAGCAATAATTCCGGTTCGGATAATGTTTCTGGTAATTCATCAGGTAATAGTTCTGACAGTGGTAATCAGTCAGCCAAGCCGGATAATGGTTCTGACAATAGTGGAGAGCTGAGCGGCGGTTCAGGCAGTGATACACCGGCTAATACAAAATTTAAAGCAGATGGAACTTATACAGGTTCCGCTGTGTGTGAGACTTATAACTACAATGTAACGGTTACAATAGTCATATCGGGAGATACGATTACATCGGTTACTGCTGAATCAGAAGCGGGTGCGCAGGATGTGCAGTATTTTAATATGGCAAATGCAAAGGTTCCTGCACAGCTTCTTGCAAATCAGAGTACATCAGGCGTTGACAGTGTTTCTGGGGCTACTAAATCAAGCAATGCCATAAAGAGGGCATTTTACTATGCTTATAAATCGGCTAAGAAGTAGAGCAGATTTGTAATAGAAAAAATTATAAGGAGGCAAAATTCCTCTCCTCACCAATGGGTTCGGATTTTGCTTCGCAAAACAAGGAGGAATTATGAGGAAGAACATTTTTACTAAGATTGCTGCTGTTGCAGCCGCTACTGTTCTTGCAGTTACAGCACTTCCAGCTCTTGTGTCTGATACACATGCAGCAGATGATGATTATTCATATGTATATGCTGGACTTACATGGCAGGAATACTGGGCTAATGAGGGCGTATATAACGCAGGAGATGTAACAACATCTAATGAGAAGGATACAAAAGGTGAGTATGATAAGGGAGCTTTTGATACAGTAACAAGAGCTACAACCAATCATGGTCTTCACAGAGGAAGCTACCAGTGCATGGCAACAATTGATACAGAAGATGGTAAGAAGTATGAGCTTGCCGGCTGGACTGGTGATGCAAAGAATCAGATAATGATTCTTACAGATGGTACACAGCTTTCATATAGTAAGGGAGTAATTACTAATACAGATGGTACAACATCTAAGCTTTCTTCTTATGAAGTAACTGGTATTAAGTATGTTCCGGTTAAGGTTAAGACATCTGATCTTGCTGATTTTGAGCAGCATTACAAAGTTGTCAAGAATGGTGAGAAGTTATACGGAGGATTCGGTGAGGTCAAGCTTAGTTCATATGAGTATACAGCTGCAGTTAATGCAGATACTAACGGACTTAAGACAGCAGTTAAAAATGCAGACGGAACATATTCATTCTCTGCAAGACAGACTGGCAATGGCAAATCATTTGCAGAGCAGGATATCAGCGTAGCTGCTAACATTACATCTACAGTAAAAGATGCTACAGGTTCATACGGTGAATTCTTAAGAGTTGATATTAATGGCGATGGTTATGGCGCATTAGGTGCTATGATGCAGACTGTTAAGTGGACATACTATGGAAATGATGCAACAAGAACAAATGTAGTTGCTACATATGGTACTAAATTCGCAGCAGACAACTGGATGCACAAATCAATGGGAATCCAGCTTGGACTTACAGATTCAGCACGCTGCCAGTTACCAGCAGGTTATGATGGAACAGGTTACTGGTCACTTACTGTATATGCATTAGGATATACTGATACTACAATTGATTTTGAAGCAACTGATGCTAATATTGTTAAAGTTAAAGCACCTGTAAGTGATACATCTAAGCTTTCAGCAGCTATTGCAGCAGCAGATGCACTTAATGAAGCTGATTACACAGCAGAATCCTGGGCAGCTATGAAACTCGAGTATGAGGAAGCAGTCGATGCACTTGCAGTTGCAGAATATCAGGCAGATGTTGATGAGGCAACAGAGCATCTTACAGCAGCAATCAATGCATTAGTAAAGGTTGATGCAGGTACACCTTCTGGTTCAGAAGAGTCTGGAAACACAACTGATGCAGGTACATCAGATACATCTGTATCAGATGTTAAGACTGGTGATGCAGACAATATGGCAGTATATTCATTAGTTGCATTACTTACACTGGCAGCAGGTGCAGCAGTTGTATCAAGACGCAGAATTAAAGACATCAGATAATTGATATGCTTACAATCATAATAAAACTATAAACAAGCCAGACAACCGGGCCATAAGTCAAATCTATGATGGGATTTGCTTATGGTCCGGTTCTTTGATTGTGTTATGTTGATTTTTGTTAGTTTTTGTACTTGTCAAGAGCACATTTGGAGTGGTAGCTGCATTTTTTAATATAGGTAATATGAGCAGGGGTCAAGTCCAAATTTGTGTGTAAATTCATCTTTCAGTTATGTGGTTTTATCTACG
>OBXZ01000049.1_pt1 | contig 159563 bp, 144 predicted proteins | sample 1538171 | NCBI WGS metagenome assembly OBXZ01 (sample SAMEA2580161, study PRJEB22360) | human gut metagenome | biome: human gut; feature: human-associated habitat; material: faeces | place: Denmark | collected 2008/2010
GTATAAAAATAGTTTTTCAGTGGCGTCCCTATAGAGGTGAGGGAATTCTTGCTACGGTTGTTAAAACATAAATTCTGGACTCATAGTCTGTGCATGGTGCATCTTCACTTGTAGGTTCACCTGCTGTACAGTCTGTGGTGAGCAGTCCCAGATTCATCAGCTCATCCCCGTAGTTTTCTGTTCCATTATACTCATTTCTGTAGATAAAATCCGGATCCAGTCCCTGAAGCCGTACTCTGGTAAAATCAGCATTTACTACATTTCTTTCCCTGTACCAGAATACCAGCGCTGTCTTTTTGTCCTCACTGACTGTCATCCACGCTGTTTCATTGCCCTCAAAAGGACTCTTCAATCTGTAAAAAGTTCCAAACTGAATCAGTTCTCTGTATTCTTTCATAAAAGCAATTTGCTGTTTTACTTCACTGATTTCTTCGTAAGACAGTTTATTCAGATCCAGTTCATATCCGAAGGTTCCGAAATAAGCTACATTTGCTCTTGTATGTAACGGAGTTTTCCGGTTTAACTGATGGTTGGGTACTACAGATACATGGCTTCCCATGGAACTTACAGGATAACACATACTTGTGCCGTACTGGATTTTTACACGCTCTGCCGCATCTGTATCATCACTGGTCCATCCCTGTGGCGCATAATAAAGGATTCCCGGATCAAAACGTCCGCCGCCGCTTGCACAGGACTCAAAGAGGATTTGCGGGAATGCAGTATTTAACCGCTCATACAAATCATAAACTCCAAGAATATATCTGTGGAACACTTCTCCCTGACGGTCTGCAGGAAGTGCTGCCGAATAACATTCCGTGATACTTCTGTTCATATCCCACTTGATGTAGGAAACCTTTGCTTCTGAGAGGATTTTATACATCATCTCATAAATACAGTCCACCACTTCTTTTCTGGAGAAGTCCAGCACATACTGGTTTCTTCCATGGCAGGAAAGTCTCTGGGGTGTCTGCAGGATCCAGTCCGGATGTGCACGGTAAAGGTCGGAATCCTTATTCACCATCTCCGGCTCAAACCACAGGCCGAATTTCATACCCATCTCTTCAATTCTGTCTGCGATTCCTTTAATTCCCCGCGGAAGACGTTCTCTGTTCGCAACCCAGTCACCAAGTCCTGCATGATCGTTGCTTCGTGCACCGAACCATCCGTCATCCAGTACAAATAATTCAACACCACATTCCTTTGCCTTTGCTGCGATTTCTACCAGACGGTCCTCTGTAAAATCAAAATAAGTAGCTTCCCAGTTATTGTTAAGGATTGGCCTGGGACGGTCTCTCCAGTAACCTCTTGCCAGTCTCTTCTGATATAATTTATGGAAAGTCTGGCTCATTCCATTCAGACCCTTATCAGAAAATACTACTACTGCTTCCGGAGTCTGAAAGCTCTCACCACAGTCCAGCTTCCAGTCAAAATTCTGCGGATTGATTCCCACAGTGATGCGGGTTGTATCATGAGTATCCACCTCTGCCTGCATTCTGTGATTTCCGCTGTAGATCAGGCTGAATCCCATCACTTCTCCTGCATTTTCTGTTGCCGACGGACGTCGGAGCACAATAAAGGGATTATGTTCATGGGAAGAATTTCCTCTGATGCTTCCCACAGACTGGATTCCCTGCTCTAATCTGCGTTCTTTCACATGACGTTCTCTGGACCATGCGCCCGAAAACTGCATCCACACATAATCTTTATCCGGAAGATCAAGGCTGAGACTCATTGCATTTAACAGATGTACTAATGATGTACCCTCATTTGTAAATCTGGCGCTTCTGGTGATGATTCCCCCCTGTGCAAAAATAGTATAAAGCAATTCCAGTACAATTCCTGTTACTTCATCTTTCAGTTTTACACATAAGGTCTGGGCTTCTTCGTCATTCTCCGTATAGGTAGCCGGAAGTCCTGAAAGCTTTGGCTTTCCATCTGTAACAGTGTGACTGACATAAGTAAATTCCGAGATCCTGCTGCCGTTTTCCTGAAGGATTTCCACTGCCGGATAACGATAATCAGAGCTTCCATATACCGGATATTCCAGTTTCAAATGCTCCAGCGAAAATTTGCGGTTTCCCTCATAAACACAGGCTGTCATTGCTCTTTGCTTCATTTCAAGAAGATATGAGAAATCTTCTCTGTCATGGATTCTTTTCCCAAAATAGAGGTTTCCAAGATGTCCATTGGGAAGTACGGTCATAATATAACTGATGTTATTGTTGTATAAATGGAATGTCTTTGAACTTTCGTGAAAAATAATACTCATAACTGTCCCCTTTCTATAATAAACTCAATATACATGAAATTAGGGGCAAAAGTTTTTTTGACCCTAACTTGATATCACGGATTGCTCCGCGGCTGTGCTGATATCATATACATTATTATAGAGAAAGTTATTCTGAGGTGTTATGGCATTATGTTTGTCTGAACCTTCAAAATGTTAACTGTTGATCAGCTTTTCCAGCCCATCCTCTGACACTTCCAGGTTCCTGCGGTTTTTACTTCTGTCCTGCCTTCGAAACTGAGTTGGTGTCAGTCCTGTTTCATGCTTGAATGCCCTGGCAAACCGTTCTGCATTTCCATAGCCACAGGATTTTCCAATTGATTCTACAGACAGTTCTGTAAGCACCAGCAATTCTCTTGCCCTTGTAACACGGTATTTCTGCAGAAAATCCTTTGGTGAAATATGAAGTTCATTCATGAAGATGGTGTACAGATAACTGCGGTTAACATTCAAATGCTCTGCCAGTTCCTGTACTCCGATTCCACAGGCATATTCATTTTTTATAAATGCCATGGCTTCTTTGATATATTCTCCATACCCGTTTTCTCTTCCATATTTCTTTTCTTTTGTATTACCCAGATAAGTATCAATCACTACATCTTTTGTAAGAACTGAAAAGAAATCATATAATCGGCCCTGCAGATAATACAGATTTGAGGTGGTGCTTTCTGTATGTTTCAGAATATCCAGCACAATTTTCTTTAACTCTTCTCCACTTTCTGAACGGAAGATCAACTGCTCGCTATTTAATCCGATATCCCGAATATATTTTCCTGCATTGGTGCCACCTACTCCGATCCAAAGATAACTCCACGGATCATCTTTATCTGCCTGATAGAAAGTCTGTGTACCCGGCTCGATCAGAAACCCCTGTCCGGCAGTGAGATAATGTTTTTGTCCTGACGCCTGATACATCCCCTTTCCTTTCACTACAAAATGGATCAGATAATGCGGACGGGACGCCGGACCATAGCAATGCAGCGGCCCGCATTGTGCGTAACCGCTGTAGCTTAGATAAAATTCTCTGAATTTCGGTTCCTGTAATTGTAAGACATATGAATCTTCCATAATATAAGTCTGCTCTCCTGTTTTATAAACAACCATTAACTTTCGGCTATATCATAAGGCCAGTGAACACTCATCTATCTTCTTTAATTCCTCTTCACTGAAAGATTCACTGTCCAGCACTTTCAGGTTCTCAAGGATCTGCTGCGGACGGGATGCTCCTATAAGCACACTGGTTACGATTCCGTCGCGGAGAATCCATTTCAGTGCCATCTGCGCAAGACTTTCCCCTCGCTCTGCTGCAATTGCATTCAGACTGCGGATACTGTTAAGACGTTCCTCACTGAACTGGTCTGCATGGAGAAAACGTCCGTCTGTGTTAACGCGGCTGTCCTTTGGAATTCCATTCAGGTATCTGTCTGTGAGCATTCCCTGGGATAACGGACTGAATGCGATAATTCCCTTTTTCCTCTCTGCTGCAGCCTGTTTCAGGCCATTTGTCTCGATGGTACGGTTAAAGATATTATATCTGTTCTGATTAATGATAAACGGACAATGCAGTTCTTCCAGAATATCTGCAGCACGTTTCATTGTCTCACCATCATAGTTGGAAATTCCAACATACAATGCCTTTCCGCTTCTGACGATCTGTGCCAGAGCCTCCATGGTCTCCTCAAGAGGAGTCTCCGGATCCATACGGTGATGATAGAAGATATCTACATAATCCAACCCAAGGCGTTTCAGGCTCTGGTCAAGACTGGCGATCAGATACTTACGGCTTCCCCAGTTTCCATAAGGTCCCGGCCACATATCATAGCCTGCCTTTGTGCTGACGATCAGCTCATCTCTGTATGCAGAAAATTCCTCTCTCAGGATTTTTCCAAAATTTTTCTCCGCACTTCCGGGCTGTGGGCCATAGTTGTTTGCAAGGTCAAAATGAGTGATCCCATTGTCAAATGCTGTAAAACACATCTGCTTCATATTCTCATAAACACCGGTGTCTCCGAAATTATGCCATAAACCCAGAGATAACTCCGGCAGCATCAGCCCACTGGCACCACAGCGGTGATATTTCATGGTTTCATAACGTTTTTCATCTGCCTGATACATAAAATAATTCCTCCCTTTTCGTACAGTTTTCAAATCTTCACTTTTATTAAATCCTACTCTAATCTGCAACTTTGCAAATCACATTTTGCACCTTCTCAGACTGTATCAGCATCCTCATCTTCTCATCCCCATCCTCAATCTCAGGCTTACCACATCTAAGACTATCTGGATGCTCCGACACACAGCAATTCTTATACCAGCATTCACCCATAAGAGTCCCTTTAACAGACCACTTTTCATTTTGTGTAAATTCGCCTGCCAATGACTTCATCACTCGTTCTGTAGAATATCTTTTAAAACCTGCTATATACTGCAATGTCTTCTCGTCATCAATCTTTGATAAATTGATTCTATGATTCTCAACTGCTGCCAAGACTTCTTCACGAATTTTGATTTTATCTGTCTTTCCGGTGCCTGTCCATGCTATTAGCTTGTCAAATGCAAGAATCAGATATTCAAAACAAATCATATCCAGAATTACAATTTTTCCTTCCGACTTATCTGTTATTGATTTCAACATACGATACTTGTTACGAATATCCTGATTATCAACCACATAATCAAATGCAACGTAATATTTATCGTCATCTTTAATGTCCAAGTCTATTACCGCATCCAGTAATCCCTGATTGCTTCCTTTACTTTCGACTACAAGCTCATTATCAAAGAAAAACTTGTTAACTAATTTCCAGAAGTGAAGCCCTGCACCAGTATCCTCCGTCCATAAATATCTCATATCACAGCTCCTCTTCCAGCGTTATTCTGTTGTTATCAAACTTCAGCACCTTAAAACTTTTATCAGATACATTAAGTCCGTCACAATTTCGCAGAAAAAGCATATACTGATTTGAGAACTCAAAATTAATGAATCTCCTGATATCATCATTAATCAAGTACTCTGCATTATCTACCACAATGAAACTATCCCGGCACTGTTTTATTGCTTTTAAAAAATCATCTGATTTATAGTTAAATAATTTTATAGTCTTGTATTCGTCTGTTAGTCTTATATCTTCCAGCATTTCATAAAGCACTGTTTTACCGGTGCCGCTGTCTCCGCCAACAAGAGTAATTCTATCCTCAAATTCCAAATCGTATGAAAATGGATCTGCTTTAAAAGTAATGTTCTTATAAATCATCTGCTTCTCTCCTTTCATACTCCTTACTCCACCAGGCATTATAGCCTCTCCCGCCGGTAACTATATCAGAATTATTAAATCGGATTTTTGCATTGTCTGGGATATCAAAAAGTGTCGGTCTTGACATATAAATCTTTATATTTTCCATAGCAAAAATGATCTTTAACACATTCGGACCACATTCCTCAACATTTACCACCTTATCAGGGTGTTTTACAATATTTATCAGTGTCTTGCAGCCTGATGATAAATTACGAATTGTACCTAATCCATATTTTGTTTCTATATGCTTGTCCGGAGTCAGCTTTGCCTCATCTATTTGCCAGATTAAATCAATTTCTTTTTGTGACATTTCTTCATTACCTGTATTCAGATTAAAGTACAGGTCGTTTTGAAGTATCCAGTCTTTTGAATCAATCTTATTTGTATATATATCTATCATTTAATGTTACTCCTTTTCATTGTCAATCGCCGACTTTTGAGAATCGTTGGACCACTATAATGCCCACGTTTTCGCCCTGCATTATAAATCAAAGAATTTACTTGTATATCATATCACATTTTCGACGTTATAAATATCATTTTTTGTTGTCTATTTATCTATAACAGTTAAAGGGACTGCCTATTCTGACAGCCCCTTTTTAAACAAATAAACTATATTAAATTCCTTTAAAGCTAAAGGAGAATTCCATCTTTCCATCTGCATTTAACAGATATTCCTGATGGGTATATGCTCCCCAGCTGTCATCGCCGCCGATTCCCATCTGGCCTTTGGCTACGCGTACTACTGTGTAATGGATCTGCGGGAGTTCGTATGGATGCATGGCATTTTCCATCTCATGTGGAGTGTATGGGAGTGCGGAGAACATCATTGATTCTCCATCCATCTCAAAGTACATTCCTCTGCCCTTGCGGTCTGTGACCTTCGCCCAGCGTACTTCCTCTTTTGCTCCGCATTCCTGCGGTACCATGTATCTTGCTATATTATCCACAACTTTGTTCTGGTAAATGCCCAGTTTTGCACCTTTTTTGCGGTCTGCATAGGTTTCAGCTTCGCCCAGTCCATACCACTGGACATTGTCATAATCTGCATTGAATTTGAAAATCACCCCAAATTCCGGCATATCGCCAAGTTCTTTTACAGGATCATAAGTTAAAGTTGTCTTCACTTTTCCATCGCCGAATACTTCGTAGGTAAGCTGACACTCACTGGCTGGTGTGGTCGGCATCAGATAGGTAAATGTTACTTTTACAGAGTGGTCTGTTTCTTCTGTCTGTGGTGAATTGGATGGACCGTATGCACCTTTTCTGTATTCTTTGTGGCTTAAATACATGCTGGCAATTTTCCACTGTGCGTAGCGCATCTGCATAAGATTTCCACAGTCATTATCTGTAGGTGCACGCCAGAAGTTTGGTTTCGGGATTGCTTCGATCATCTCTTTGCCTGCATATTTGTAGGAAACCAGGCCACCATTGAGGACGGAGAACATTACTTCGAAGTGCTCGCCCCGGACACCAATATTATGTGTGCTTCGGATGATCTGTGGTTTCTTTACAAACGCATCTGATACACATACATCTTTTTCCACTGTAATCGCTGTTTCTGCTGAATCTGATTTTCCATCCAGAACATCCTCTTTCACCTGATATACATACTGTCCAAACGCAATTTCATAACCTGCAGGTGCCCATATCTCCTCCTCTTTCAGATGGAAGGAAACAGTAACTGTATATTCTCCGGCTGCTTCTGCTTTTTCAAAAGGCAGTTTATATTCTTTCTCACTCAATGGCTCAACTGCTGTTTCCAGTACTTCTGTACGGATCACTTTTCCATTCTTTGCAAGTGTTACCTTACAGTCAAAAGTATCTGTATTTACAAAGAGGTTCTTGTTAAGCACTTTTACTGTATCAGCTGTCACCTCTGCTGTAATATTCTGATAATTAAATTTCACTTCCTGCATCTTTGGAGATGGCTCTCTGTCACCGCCATATGCGATTCCGTTGCCGCTGAAATTGTAGTCTGTAGGACGTTCTCCGAAATCGCCGCCATATGCCTGGAACTCTTTTCCATAGCGGTCTTTCTTATAAATAGACTGGTCAATGTAATCCCAGATAAATCCACCCTGATATTTAGGCTCTGTATCTGTCAGGTCAGTATATTTGTGCATGGCACCGCAGGAATTTCCCATGGCATGTGTATACTCACAGCAGATAAACGGTTTGCTGTCATCCTTTGCCAGGAACTCTTTGATTGCTTCTACAGACGGATACATCTGGCTTTCCATATCGCTGGTATCATTATAACTGCGGTCATGGAAAAGTCCCTCATAATGTACCAGACGGGTAGGGTCATTCTTATGGAAAAGCTGAGACATTTCATAGATATCTTTTCCGCCAAAAGATTCATTTCCGCAGGACCAGATCAGGATTGCCGGATGATTCTTGTCTCTCTGGTACATGGAGTTGGCACGGTCAAGCATCATATCCAGCCATTCCGGTTTGTTGTGAGGAACAACATGAGTATAATCCTTTGTAAATTCCGCCACATCCCAGGAACCATGGGATTCCAGGTTTGTCTCATCGATCATATAAATACCATATTCATCACAGAGCTGATAGATCAGTGATGTATCCGGATAATGACAGGTACGGATGGCATTAATATTATTCTGCTTCATAATGCGAAGATCCTTGCGAAGTTCTTCCTCTGAAACATGTCTTCCGCTGACAGAGCTGAACTCATGGCGGTTTACGCCCTTAAACACAATACGTTTTCCGTTCAGAGTCATAATACCGTTCTTCATCTCGAAACGGCGGAATCCAACCTTCTGAGGAATTACCTCCTGAATAGTTCCTGCTTCATCATAAAGTTCAATTGTAAAATCATAAAGCTGTGGATCTTCTGCGCTCCATAATTTCGGATTATTAATTTTCCATGCAAAGCTGTTCTGTACAGTCTTGCTGCTATTTGTTCTCTGAATATAAAATGGCTCTGCATCGGCTTCTTCATTTCCAGCTTCTGTAAGAGATTTTTTCTCTTCCAGCACACATTCTCCATCTTTCTCAAGTCTGAAAACAATGCTTCCCTTTCCCCATGTCTTTACCTTAATTTCAAGATCTGCTACATCCAGATTCTCTTCCGGGATTGCCCGAATCTGGAGATCATATGCATGGGTATCCGGAACTGTATAAAGATACACATCTCTGTAAATTCCGGAGAAACGGAAGAAGTCCTGATCTTCGCACCAACTGCTGGAGGTCCATTTGAACACCTGTGCTGCCAGCTTATTCTGTCCATCTTTAAGATAATCTGTCAGTTCAAATTCAGATGGGGTGAAAGAATCCTCACTGTAGCCAACAAAGGCTCCGTTCAGCCACAGTGCAAGTCCGCTCTCTGCTCCCTGGAAAGAAATAAACAACCTCTTTCCCTTCATATGTTCCGGCACTGTAAAATATTTCACATAGCTTGCAACCGGATTAAATCTCTCCGGTATCTGGCCCGGATAAATTTCCTCATGTCCTTCCCATGGATACTGGACATTAGCATACTGGGGTGCATCATATCCTTCCATCTGGATATGTGCAGGTACATGAATGTCATCCCAGTCATAACAGCAGTAATCTTCTTTCTCAAATCCCTGAACTGCACTTTTGTAATTACGCGCATAATGAAACTTCCATAAACCGTTCAGACTGTAGCGAAAAGAAGTTTCCGTCCCATCCTGCACAGCAGTCTGCATTTCATTCCCATCTCTATAATATACATGATCTGAATGAGCTTCCATTCGGTTATCGCAGAAATACTGTGGATCTTTTACCAGTGAATAATCAAATGCCTTCATACTCTTATGTTCTCCTCATGATTTGTTTTTTTATAACTGTTCTCTCTGCCTGCAATATTACATTTCGCCATGCATTTGTAAAATATTTCCAGCAAAATACTTTATATATGACTTTTTTCATAAAAATATCTTATACGATATTGCCAACAGCCAGTTATCCTTCATAAGCAAAATTATAACATTATACCAATCCGCATAGTTTGCATATTTGACTATATAATATTCATTTTCGACTTTTATAGATTGATCCTTCGCAGCATTTTCTCAGCCTGCACAACACTCTCCCAGAAGAGAAATAATCGGACTTCTCTTTTATCCGAAAATTCCCTATACAAAAAAGGCAGGTGATCTTCACCTGCCCCACAATAGCACTGCATTTATTCAGCCTTCCGCTATCTTATTCCCCTTTAGTTTCCTTCTCTGCCATTCTTGAAAACACCATCTCATATCCGTCATTTCCATAATTCAATGAACGATTCACACGACTGATCGTTGCTGTGGAAGCTCCGGTTTTCTCCGAAATATCAAGATAGGTTCTCTTGTCCATCAGCATCTTAGCAACCTCAAAACGCTGTGATAAGGAAAGAAGTTCATTGATCGTGCATACATCCTCAAAAAAAGTATAGCACTCTTCTTTATCCTTCAGGCATAAAATCGCTTCAAAAAGCTGATCTACAGCCTCTGTTCTGATTTTTTTACTCATTTTCATGCTCCTTTTAGAACTCTGTACTTCACTGGGCGGACATTTGTCTTTAAAATGTCCGTGTTATATTTCTAACAGTGATATTTTACCACGTTAAATTATAGGAAGCAAGCCTTTAACCTAAAAGAAATTACAGATTTTTTTATTTTCTCACCAAAACCTCTTTCGAAGAGTAAGGCAGATAAAATCATCCTCTTTGTGACGCAGCTCTACACCAAATAACTGCTTCTCAGTTTATCAGAATTTACGATTCACATACTTCCTTATTGCATCCACAGACCGATTAAGAACCAGCTCTTCCGGAAAATCCAGTTTCTCCAGCAGATCTCTCGCCAGATCAAACTCCCCGATCAGAAGATCAAAATGGGCATCACTGTCCATCACCACCGGAACCTGATATTTCTTACACAGATTCAGCATCACAGTATCATTCTCCACAGCATTCTGCCGGTTACAGTCCGGATCCATAGAATGATTATTCAGTTCCAAAACCTTCCCATATTCCTTCGCACCCTGAACCAGTGCCTCATAATCGATTTCATATCTCCCATCATCCGGATGCCCGATAATATTTACATACGGATTCTTCATCACATTCAGATAGCTTTCTGTATTCTCCAGCTTAGATCCCGGCTTCATGCATGGCATATGCAGACTGGCGATCACCACATCCATCCTCTCCAACGTCCGCTGCACCAGATCCACAGTCCCCTGTGCATCCAGAATATTCACCTCAGACCCCAGAAGAAGCTGAATCCCATACATCTCCCTGGGCACAATTTTCAGATTCTCAAAATAATACTTATGACAGGTCCCCGGCATAGCAGGCGCATGCTCCGTAATCCCCAGAACCTCCAGTCCCTTATCTGCAGCCGCTTTCGCCATCTCCCTCAGAGAACAATATGCATGACCACTCACCAAAGTATGTGTATGCAGATCCAACACTGAATTATATCTCATAACAACCCACTCCTCACTTCGTACAATATTCCCCCTCATTATACGACCATCCTTCCACCTCCACAAGCAAATTTTCCGTCCACCCATTTTTACCATCCATTTTTACTCAAGCCAACGCCAAAAAAAATTGCCTGCAGCCAGCGCAGAAAAATAGTGTGTTTGATGTGCATTTGCAGGTATCTTAGATATTCTTAGGTCAAAAAAATCTGCGTTATGAGCCGGCTGTATCACTGTCTGAGCGGAGTCTGCGACGGAGCGAGTTTGAGAAGCCGGCTCATGCCTTTAGCAGATTTTTTTGACCTTAGAATATCTTAGATGCCGAAACCGCACATCAAACACACTATTTTTCTGCGCGTCCCCTACCAATCAAAAAAACAGAGCTCGCATCTCTGCAAGCCCTGCAAAAAATTCCTATTCAAGGAGGAATATACAATTTTTTATTTCACAATAAAGGATTTTCTCTTACTAACAACATCAAAGATAACCGCTGCCAGCAGAACCAGACCTTTAACAACCTTCTGCAGGTTCTGGTCAATACCCATGATACTCATACCTAAGTTCAGCACACCCATCAGCAATGCACCAATGATAACCCCCGGAACTGTACCGGTTCCGCCATAAGCAGAAGCACCACCAATGAAACAAGCACCAATCGCATCCATCTCAAAGTTTGTACCAGCCTGAGGATTGGCCGAATTCAAACGGGCCATAGTAACCATACCTGCAATAGCAGCCAGAAGACCCATATTCAGATAAGCAAGGAAATAAACCTTATTTGTATTAATACCGGAAAGCTTTGTAGCCTTCTCATTACCGCCAACTGCATAGAAATAACGTCCTGTAGTTGTCTTGGAAGCAATATATGTATAGATTGCAATAATCACAGCTACCCAGATCAGAGAATTCGGAATACCTTTATACTGAGCCAGACGGAACATAAAAGCAAGAACAACTACACAGATCAGAATCATCTTAACTGCAACGCCACCAAAAGCATCTACACTGTACCCTTTCTTCACACGATCTGCACGATTCTTCAGAACAAGCAACACATATACAATACAGACAATAATACCAACTACAAAACAGATAAGATTAAATCCCTCTTTCCCAAATGGATCCGGAATATAATTGTTAAACAGTGCCAGGTAAGAATCAGGCATTGGTGCCAGTGTCTGTCCCTGTAAAACTACGTTTGAAAGACCACGGAACGCAAGCATACCAGCCAGAGTTACAATAAACGGTGGGATTCTTACATATGCAATCCAGAATCCCTGCCATGCACCGATGGCAATACCTGTAATCAACATAACCAGCATTGTAAGATATGGGTTCATACTGTTGAGAACCATCATCTTACCGCCAACTGCTGCTACAAAACATACAACAGAACCAACAGAAAGGTCAATATTACCACCAGTCAGAATACAGAACAACATACCTGTTGCAAGGATAAATACATACGCATTCTGGGCTACAAGGTTATTCACATTCTGAGGAAGAAGCATAACCCCCTTTGTGTTTACAGCAAACATGATGACTACCAGAACAAGTACAAGCACCATGGTATATTTCTTTAATATCTCTGAAAAACTAATCTTTTTTTCCATCTTCTTTACGCTCCTTTTCCTGATTTTACGATCTTGGACATGATCAGTTCTGATGTGGCCTCTTCTTTGCCGACCTCACCTACGAACCTACCCTCATTCATGATATAGATTCTGTCTGACATTCCAAGTACTTCCGGAAGTTCAGAAGAAATCATGATAACAGATTTTCCTGCTGCTACCAGATCGTTAATAATACAGTAAATTTCGTATTTCGCACCTACGTCAATACCACGGGTAGGCTCATCAAGAATCAGAATATCCGGTTCTGCAAACATCCATTTTGCAAGAAGGACTTTCTGTTGGTTACCACCGCTCAAATTACCTACATTTTGCTCCACAGACGGACATTTTGTTTTCAGTTTCTTTCTGTATTCCTCTGCTATTGCATACTCTTTATCTGCGTCAATAACCTTTCCATTACTGATTCCCTTCATGTTTGCAAGGGAAGTATTCATCTTAATGGATTTGGAAAGGATCAGACCATTTCCTTTTCTGTCCTCTGTGACATAAGCAAGCTTGTTATCGATTGCTTCCTGTACAGTATTCAGCTTTACTTCTTTTCCGTTTATAAATACCTGACCGGAAATCTTAGTTCCATAGCTTTTTCCGAAAATACTCATGGCAAGTTCTGTACGTCCTGCACCCATAAGTCCGGAGATACCTACAACTTCCCCTTTATGCACCTTAAATGATACATTATCCACTACTTTACGTTCTGAGTACAGCGGATGATAGACATTCCAGTTCTTAACCTCCATGGAAACATCTCCAATCTTTACACCTGGACGTTTCGGGAATCGGTCTGTCATCTCACGGCCTACCATACCCTGGATAATACGCTGCTCGGAAAAGTCATCTTTCTTCTTATCCAAAGTCTCGATAGTAGATCCATCACGGATAACTGTAATCTTATCCGCAACATAGGAAATTTCATTTAGTTTATGGGAAATGATAATAGATGTCATTCCCTGTTTTTTGAACTTCAGAAGCAATTCCAGCAGAGCCTGAGAATCATCCTCATTTAAAGATGCTGTCGGCTCGTCCAGGATCAGAAGCTTGGCATTTTTTGCCAGTGCCTTGGCGATTTCTACCAGCTGCTGTTTACCTACACCAATATCCTTGATCAAAGTTCTGGAGGATTCTTCAAGTCCTACTATTTTCAGATATTTATCTGCTTCTCCGTAGGTTTCATTCCAGTTAATAGATAATGAACTTCCTCTTTCATTGCCCAGATACATATTTTCACCGATCGTCATATATGGGATCAGCGCCAGTTCCTGGTGAATGATTACAATTCCTTTTTCTTCACTGTCTTTAATTGTATTGAATTTACAGATTTCACCGTTATAAATAATATTACCATCGTATGTTCCATACGGATAAATACCACTTAATACATTCATCAGGGTAGATTTACCGGCTCCATTTTCACCGACCAGAGCGTGGATCTCGCCCTCTTCCACCTGAAGATTAACGTTATCCAGTGCTTTTACACCTGGGAAAGTTTTGGTAATATTTTTCATTTCCAGAAGTATCTTAGCCAATTTTGTTTCCCTCCCTTTTATAAATCATGCCTGCGACGGGCAGCCCTATAGCAATCCCAGGAAATACTGAATTACATTATTTTCTGGGATTGCTATAGATTAACACAGGCGGGTGGTATTCCCGCCTGTATGATCAATTTTTATTACTTAATCTGATCTTCTGTATAGTATCCGGAATCGATCAGGATTTCTTTGTAATTGTCAACCGTGACAACAACCGGATCACAAAGGTATGTCGGGATAACACCTGTGCCATTATCATAGGATTCTGTATCATTAACTTCCGGTTCTTCACCTTTCATGATGGAATCAACCATTCCAACAACTGCTGTTGCAAGAGCACGTGTATCCTTGAATACGGACATAGCCTGTTTTCCTGCTACAAGGTTCTTAACATTTGGTGTATCACAGTCCTGACCTGTGATGATTGGATATTCTCCTGTGTAGGAAGCTGCAAGAGCATTTTCTACGCCAAGTGCTGTAGAGTCATTGGAGCAGAGAACTGCGTCAAGGTTGGAGCCGTCTGAGTAGTTACCTGCGATAATTGTATCCATTCTGTCCTGAGCCTTTGCACTGTCCCAGTTAGCAGTTGCAACCTGCTCAAATTCTGTCTGTCCGGATTTAACTACCAGCTTACCTTCGTCAATATATTTCTGAAGTACATCCATTGCTCCACCGAAGAAGAAGTTACAGTTATTGTCACCAGGATCACCTGTGAACAGCTCAATATTAAACGGTCCGTCCTGATTGTCGAGATCAAGTGCATCTACTAAATATTCGCCCTGTTTCTGACCTACCTTGTAATTATCAAATGTTGCATAATAAGTAACTGCATCTGAGTTCATAAGCAGACGGTCATAAGAAATAACCGGGATTCCTGCTTCTTTAGCCTGTTTCAGTGGCTCACCAAGACTGCTTCCGTCGATAGATGCCACAACCAGAAGATCACATCCGTTTGCAACCTGATTCTCAAGCTGTGAAACCTGTGTGCTTACATCGTTAGATGCATACTGAAGGTCTACTTCATAGCCGGCTGCTTCCAGCTCTTTCTTCATGTTCTCGCCATCCTGATTCCATCTCTGAAGATCTTTTGTAGGCATTGTAACACCGATCAGTTTCTTGTCATCCGCTTTAACAGCTACTCCCGGGATAACTACCATTCCAGCTACCATTGATGCACAAAGAATTGCAGATACGACTTTCTTTCTCATTGTAAAAATCCTCCATTTCTTTTTACGTTTCTCACGTTTTCTTGATAACGTTACTATAGCACAGGGCAATCTGGACATGGTTGGCAAGAAACAAGACATTTTAAGAAAAACAAAAAATGCCCTGCACAGGACAGGACATTTTTGTTGCAAGATAATGCTATATACTGATTTACTCTTACCTCTGTAAAAGCAGCCGGATAATCTCTGAATATTTTATTTAACTGTAATCCGCATTCAGATAAACTTCATCTCTGCGGTGGAAACCTCCTTCAATGATCACCTTATCTATATTCTCTTTTGTCACTGCAGTTGGTTCAAGGATGCAGGAAGGAATCTCATAAGTTCCGTCATTTACTGTTTCTGTCACATCTTCCAGTTCTGCAACTCCCTTTCCACTACCCATTTCCACTGCATATTTCGCTGCTTTTCTTGCCAGATCTTCAATTGGTTTAAAAGCAGTCATATACTGTGTTCCTTCTACTATTCTCTGACAGGCTGCAAGATCTCCATCCTGACCTACGACAACCACATTTCCGGCAAGCTGATTCTCTGCCAGTACCTGTACGACCTGACTGGCAATGTCATCATTTCCGCACATAATTCCCTTAACATGAGGATATTTTTCCAGGGCTTCCTCCACATATCCGGCAGCCAGTTCTGCTGTCCAGCCATCACAGTTAGCTTCATAAACCACATGCAGATCTGTGTCTGCAAGCATATCATCAAACCCCTGTTTCACCATCTGGACATTATTATCTGAAGAGGATCCCTGTATCATAAAGACATCTCCTCCCTGAGGAAGTGCATTGACAAGTGCCTGTGCCATGATCTCACCCACCTTACGGTTATCAAAGGAAATGTACAAATCTGTATTGGCATTATTGACCATTCTGTCATAGGAAATAACCGGAATTCCCGCACTCTGTGCCTTCTGTATGGCATCTGAAAGTGCTCCACAGTCTCTTGCGATCACAACGATCACATCCACCTGCTTATTTATAAAGTATTCAATCTGACTGATCTGCTCTTTGACATCTGCACCTGCATCCTGCACATTTACCTCTGCTCCCAGTTCTCTGGCAGTCGCCACAAATACATCTCTGTCGCGGATCCATCTTTCTATAACAAAAGAATCCACTGTAAGTCCGATCTGCACCTTATCCTCTTCCTTATTCTCTTCTGCTGTTTCTTCATTCTTATTCTGTTTTTGTTCTGAAGAGGAACCACATCCTGTCAGCAGTATCATCCCTGTACAAAATGCCAGTATTCCAAGCAGCAGCTTTCCGCAATTCTTTTTTGTCTTATATAATTTCATCAGCCTAACCTCTCTCTGAACTCACTAGGCGTAACTCCTTCATACTTCTTGAAAATCCTGCTGAAGTAATTGGGATCACTGTATCCTGACTGTGCACATATTTCCTTAATGGAAAGTCTGGAATCCTGCAGAAGTTCTCTGGCATTTTTCAGACGTATTTCTGTAAGATATTCAATAAAGTTCTTACCTGTTTCCTGTTTAAAAAGTTTACTGAAATAATACGGACTGATATCTACCTCTCTTGAAACATCATCCAGAGAAATATCCCTGCGGAAATTTTCATTGATATATTCCTTTGCTCTGTCAATAATACTGCCAGCTTCTTTTTCCTTGGAATTCTCCAGTTTCGTACAGATTTCTCTCGTCTTATCCAGAAACCACTTCTTCAGATTTTCTATATCCGTACAGGACTGAAGCTCCCGGATATAGCTTCTCCTGCTGTTAACATTATATTTCAAAGTTCCTGCAAAGAATGCCCTGCGTTCCGCATTCATCACCATCTCCAGGATTTTAATCTCAATGTCTTCTCTTGTGACTGTCTGCTGACTGTGCATCCATTCAAAAAATCCCTCTGCGCAGTTCATCGCTCCCGCAGCATCCTTCTCAAGGATCCTCTTCTGATATCTGATTTCCAGGTCTCTTGGATATTCCCCGTCATATTTCTGTGCCGCCGGTACATCCTCAATATGCACTACATGACTGATGCTCTCTCTCAGTGCGACCACCGCTTCCTTAAAAGATTCCTTCACGCTTCCAAGTTCTTTGACCCTTCCTATTCCACAGCGGAACATACTGTCGATCCGGTTTTCAAATTTATGTACCATATTTCTGGCTCTTGTGACAATTGCAACTCTGTCTTCGTAATCTTCTTTCGCATTTTCATAAGGAACAAGCAGTACGATCCTGTTTCCCATAATAGGACCTACAAGGCATTCAAAGAATCCCTGTGCGATTTCACGAAAAGTAGAATAAAATTTGTTTGCCTTTACACTTGCACCTACTGCATTACTGAGCACCCCATTTTCCATAGAATCTCCAAATTCTATGACCATCATATAACCGTATTTCTGACGGATATCAAGAAGCTGTGTATAATTATCCTGATAAGTAACAAAATCATCCTGCAGAAGAATATTATTGATATATCCGCTCTCAATCATAGGTACCACTGTCTCCAGTTTCTCTCTGATCAGGAGATCATCGCTTCTCTTCTGCCGTATCTGATCTACCTTTGTCATCATCTTCGCGCAGGTTTCCAGAATTACTTTCTTATTTACAGGCTTTGTGAGAAACTCCTGAACTCCCAGGTTCACTGCTTCTTTTGCATAATTAAACTTATCATATGCAGTTATGATCACAAAAACTGCTGAGCTGTTAAATTTCTGAATTTCCCTGATTGCCTGGATTCCGCTTATTCCCGGCATCTGGATATCCATAAAACAGATATCCGGCGGATATGCCTGTGCCATCTCCACCACAACTCTGCCTGACTTTGCACAGTGGATCTCACATTCATTTCCATATTCAGTTTCAATAATTTTCTTTAATGATTCCAGCATGATACCTTCATCATCTGCCAGCAAAATTCTATACATCTTCTCTCACTCCCATAATACTTCTCTTAGTTTTCATGCACAGGTATATAGATTACTGCTTCTGTGCCTTTTCCTTCACCTTCACTGTTAATCTCCATAAGCCCTGATTCCTCATAATAAAGTTCCAGACGACTGATCACATTATTCATACCGATTCCTGTAGAATCACCTTCTTCATTTCTGCGCTCTCTGTTTCCTGACAGAACACCCTCTATCTGTTCCTGCGTCATTCCCTTTCCATTATCTTTCACGCTGATACGTATATAATCTGCATCTCCTGTAACTGTGAGATGTATTTTTCCTTCCCATTCAATGTCACGTATTCCATGATTGACTGCATTTTCCACAACCGGCTGCAAGATCATACTTGGCATACGCACATTCTCCAGTGATTCATCCACCTCCTTGCTGAAATGGATATCTCCGGCGAACCGGACATTCAGAATATAAATATAGTTATCAACAGCCTCCAGTTCTTCTCCCAATGTGACGTCTTCCTGTCCTTTTTTTACATTATAGCGAAAAAAATCCGCCATTTTCTCTACAAAAATCCCGGTCCGCTCTGCATCCTCCATCATTGCAAGCTGTGCTCCTGCATTCAGGGAATTAAACAGAAAGTGCGGATTGATCTGTGACTGAAGATATTTCAGCTGTGCTTCTTTCAGATGATTTTCCATAAGAAGCTCCCTCTCCATCATCTGCTGCTCTTTCTCCATACTTGCTTTCGTCCTTGCCATATACAGATCAAGATTCTCTACCATTGTATTAAACGCTCTGGTTACTGTTCCCAGTTCATCCTGTGCATCTGTATCGTGCATCTTTACATGGAAATTTCCCTGACCTACCAGTTGTGCTGTCTCTGCCATATTGGAAAGGGGAACAAACATATTTCTGGTGGCCTGGATGAGCAGAAGCATTCCACCGGCTACAATTATGATCATAATAACTGAATTGCTTATCTCCAGATATCTCATCACTGCACGAAGTACTGCATAAGTACTGGAGTTCTCCTGAAACATCAGGTTATTCAGTTCGTCAATAGATGACTGGATATATCTGTAAAGCTTTGTTGCATCATCATATTTACGCTTATACTGCTCAACGTTCCTTCCTCGTTTGGCAGATACCGTTTCCGCAGTACAGTCCAGATATGTTTCCGACATTTTCCGGATATTCCGTTCCAGAAGCTTTACGGGATCATTGATATTATCTTCATTAAGTTTCTCAAGTTCATTTCTGTATTTTGCCTCATTCTGATAATAATCAAGAAGTGTCTGAGAACTCTTAACCTTAAGATACTTATACATATTATCCTGTACCTTCTCAAATACCTGTGAAAGTTCGGTAAGCTCTGCATTACTGGCATAAACATTATCCATCTTTTGCATGGAATTATTGATCCGCACATAAAAAAGCATATTCATGGCAAAAAGAAGGACTGCGATCATACCCACCTCTATAACGATTTTACTGACCAGTGAAAAATCTTTCCAGCGCAGCTGCTTCATCCGGACACCCCCTTCCTTCTCATTTCCCGTACTACATCCTTGTCCAGAAAATTAATATCCACATTATAATAAGAATTGGTCCTTCCATCTTTCTGATATGCTGTCAGAGCCTCTATACTGTATCTGCCAAGCTGCTCTGTATCCACATCACAGGTAACAGAGATTACTCCCTTTTCCACTGCTGTAAGAATATCTTCGGAACTGTAATATCCTATGATTGTAACCTTTCCTGCAAGATTAAAGTCCAGCACTGCCTGACGTGCACATTCTGTAGTCTCTTCATCCATACACACAAGAATATCGGGTACTTTATCTCTCTGCTGAAAAATATCTGTTACCGCTTCTTCTGTCTCAAAGGTTCCAGTTAAGCGAAGATTTTTTCCTGTTATCTGGATATTTTGCGAAGGACCCGCCTTTGCCTGGACTGCGTTGCTGATCTGTGTATATATCTGGCTCTGGTTCATATCATCAATATTTTTCTTCAACAGAATAAGAATACTTTCCGTATCCTCAGTCACATATTCCGCTACCTTTTCGCCATAGACACTTCCAAGCTGATAATCACTGACACCCACGAAACTCTGACGCTTGCTGTGAACTGCATCTCCCATTACAGTAACAACCGGAATTCCTTTCTGAACAGCCTCATTTATCTTCTCTTCCAGTCCCTGCTCCCCACTGTACTGCAGGATGATCCCGTCTGAATTTGAAGCAATACTCATATTCATATAATCAAGCTTACTGTAATCGCTCTCCCTTCCACTGCCTCTCAGTTCAAGAATTGCATCATTCTTCTGTGCATATTCCTGCGCACAGTCATAAACAGCCTGCCAGAAAGAAGAATTCGGACTGTCTACGATCATATCGTATTTATATCTACACATAACTTCATTCTTCTCTTTCAGACTACTCCCCCCGGACAGTCCCTCACAATAAGACTCTCCTATCATATAAAAAAGCACTAAAATTCCTGCCAGTGCAAAGAAAACCAGCAGTTTTGTCCGTTTCTTTTTCATCTCAATCTCCGTAAATTCTTTCTTCTATATTTTGCAGAATCTATTATACAATAAATCGGTATGAATTGCTTTCTTTTTTTCATATACTGTAATGATTACATCTGCCACCTGCTGTCTCTTTCATTCTGACACAGATATTCACACCCTGTGTTCCGGAGTCAGAGGGATATTTTTATGAGGAGTATCTTTTCATGAAGCGGACTTTAATATTTTTTGAAATATTATGCATGATTTTTTTCCTGCTCTTTTCTTCTGCTGACAAACGCACACAGTTCCTTACTTCACTGGCAGGTCCCGGTATGCTTTCCCTTGTAAAACAGACATCTGCAAAAGCTACAGCTTCTGAGAATTTTTCAACTGACACCACCGCCGGGCTTCCCGTCGAAGAACCTCCCAGAATCGCACTGACCTTTGATGACGGTCCTAATGCCCGGTATACCCCCATACTTCTGGATGGATTAAAAAAAAGAAACATCAGGGCATCTTTCTTTCTGATAGGCGAGAACATTGAAGGAAACGAAGATATACTCCTGCAAATGCGAAAAGACGGACATCTTATCGGAAATCACACCTGGGATCATGTACAGCTTGACAAGATACCGGCGGAGAAAGCCAGACTGGAAATTGAAAAAACAAATAACAGAATCTATGAAGCTTCCGGAATTTACCCTTCTTATGTACGACCGCCTTTCGGCGCATGGATCAAGGATATGGAACTTTCTGTCACCATGCTTCCCGTATTCTGGGATGTAGACACCCTGGACTGGAAAAGCAAAAACATCGATTCTATCCTGTCTATCGCCCAGAAACAGGTTCATGACGGTTCTATCATCCTGATGCATGACGGCTATCAGACATCTGTGGATGCAGCCCTGAAAATCGCTGATCTTTTTACTGAAAAAGGCTATGTTTTTGTCACTGCAGACCAGCTCCTGCTCACATAAAAGATTTGCTTTTTCCTGCCTGATTCGTTATACTGTTATACAAAGCTTGTACAGATTTCTCTGTAGCAGGATTATCCGCAGAGTATGCTGTACATCATTATATACAAAAGGAGTAATTAAACGAATGGACAGACTATTTAACATGGACAACAAATTCTTCACCGTCATGGGACGCGTGGCTGATCTTATTATGCTTAATGTGGTCTTTCTGATCTGTTGTCTGCCAATCGTGACTATTGGTGCGTCACTGACTGCACTCCACTATGTCACACTGAAAATGGCACGTAACGAAGAATCTTATATTATCAGAAGCTTCTTCAAATCCTTTAAGCAGAACTTCAAACAGGCAACTGTCATCAATCTTATCATGCTTGCAGTTGCAGCTATCCTTTACATGGATCTGCGTATTGTAGGCAATATCGACGGAACAATGTCTCAGGTACTGTATATCGTTTTCTTTGCATTTGGTATCCTTTATATGATGGTATTTCTGTATATTTATCCGGTGCTTGCCAAATTCTACAACTCCATCAAAAACACCTTCCGCAATGCATTCCTGATGGCTATCCGTCATCTTCCGTATACAGTCCTGATGGCAGTCATCACTCTGTTACCTGCAGGCGTGTTTTTTATTAAAAGTTTCCGCATACAGTCCATGGCCATCATGCTTCTGTGCATGTTTGGATTTGCACTGGAGGCATTTATCAACGGACATTTTCTGGTAAAGATTTTTGATAATTATATTCCGGCAGATGCAGATACCCAGGATACAGACCTTCAGAACGGAAACTCTGCTGAAACTTCATCAGCAGAAAATGATCACACAGTATGACCAAATGGGGAGAGAAACCATACCACTCTCTGGACTATATGCTGAGAGAGCGGTTTGGAGAAAAGGTTTATAAGGTCACGCTAAATGGCGGCATGTCCTGTCCCAACAGGGACGGTAAGATTGGAACCCGCGGCTGCATCTTCTGCAGCGCAGGAGGAAGCGGAGATTTCGCTGCAGATGCCGCACTTTCCATCACTGACCAGATAGAAAGACAGATCAGTATCCTTTCACAGAAACGTCCGATTCATAAATATATTGCCTATTTCCAGGCGTACACAAATACCTACGCACCTGTGGAATATCTGGAGAAAATTTTTACAGAAGCAATCTCTCATCCAAAGATAGTTGCTCTTTCCATCGGCACCAGACCAGACTGCCTCAGTCCTGAAATCGTGGCACTTTTGTCCCGGTTAAATAAACAGAAACCTGTCTGGATTGAACTTGGACTTCAGACAATCCATGAGTCCACTGCCAGGTATATCCGAAGGGGATATCCTCTCTGCGTTTTTGATGATGCCGTAAAACGCCTGCGAAAAGAAAATATCGAAGTAATCGTGCATACAATCCTCGGATTGCCCGATGAAAACACAGCAGATATTCTGGAAACTATGGAATACCTCAACCATATGGATATTCAGGGAATCAAACTGCAGTTACTTCATGTGCTTCGCGGCACTGATCTGGCAGCAGATTACGAGAAAGGACTGTTTCAGACTTACGAACGGGATGAATACATCTCTCTCCTTATAAACTGTCTGGAACATCTCAGACCGGATATGGTTATACACCGCATCACAGGCGACGGCCCCAAAGATCTGCTGATCGCACCACTGTGGGCAAGCCGTAAACGTGAGGTATTAAATATGCTGCATCACAGGATGAAAGAAGAACAAAGCTACCAGGGAAGACTGTTTTCACACTAAAAGATTCTCTGCTACTCTATGCAAAGGAGGGATAAAATGGCAACACCATTCACAGTTTACAAATTAATCGTATTATACATGCTTCAGAATACCGAAAATACCCTGACAAATTCGCAGATTTCGGAATTTATCCTGGACCGGGAATATACAAACTATTTCCATCTCCAGCAGGCAATCTCAGAACTGGTAGAAGCAGAACTGATCACCATGGACACCCGTTCCAATGTCTCCCATTACCGGATTACCGAAGATGGCATAAAGACTCTCTCCTTTTTCCAGAAAGATCTCTCTCCTGAGATCAAACAGGAAGTCAGGGAATACCTGAAATCCACCGGCTTCAAAGCCCAGGAGCGAATCGTCACTCCTGCCGATTATTACATCACCAAACAGGGAACCTATTCTGTAAGATGCCAGCTCATCGAAAAGGGCAACTCCCTCATCGACCTGAACATCGCAGCTCCTAACCTTGAGGCAGCACAGTCAATCTGCAAAAAATGGTCCACACATTACCAGGAAATATACGGTAAAATAATGGAAGAGCTCTTATAATGCTCTTCCTTTTTATTTCCTAATCTTTACAAAAAAACAGGGATACGTTATACTAAAACAAATATACGTTCTATAGCACTCCTCGTAAATAATGTATATTGATTAAGAGACTTGCTATAATTTGTCAGAAATGTTTTATGTTACTATAAACACGAAATGAAATGTGACTGTTTTATCATCATATTCTATGGAGAAAAAACTATGGATTTATTTGAATACGCCAAATCAAAAACCCTGGACCAGGAATCCCCTCTGGCATCCAGACTACGCCCCACAACTCTGGATGAAGTTGTAGGGCAGCAACACATCATCGGAAAAAACACCTTATTATACAGGGCTATCAAAGCTGACAAACTGACCTCCGTCATCTTCTACGGCCCTCCCGGAACCGGCAAGACCACCCTGGCAAAAGTAATCGCCAACACTACCAGTGCAGAATTCACCCAGATCAACGCCACTGTAGCAGGCAAAAAAGATATGGAAGCAGTTGTAAAAGAAGCCCAGCAAAACCTGGGTATGTACGGCAAAAAAACAATCCTCTTCATAGACGAGATCCACCGCTTCAACAAAGGCCAGCAGGACTATCTCCTCCCATTCGTAGAAGACGGAACCATCATCCTCATCGGTGCCACAACAGAGAATCCATACTTCGAAGTCAACGCTGCTTTAATCTCCCGTTCCATCATCTTCGAACTGAAATCCCTGGAGATCTCCGAAGTCAAAGAACTCATCCTTCGCGCAGTCAACGACAAAACAAAAGGAATGGGAAACTATAAAGCCCGGATAGATGAAGACGCCCTCGACTTCCTTGCAGACATGGCAGGCGGCGACGCCAGAAATGCCCTCAATGCCGTCGAACTGGGCATCCTCACTACCCCCCGTAGCGAAGACGGTCTCATCCACATCACCCTGGATGTGGCATCTCAGTGCATCCAGAAACGCGTCGTCCGCTACGACAAAAACGGAGACAACCACTACGACATCATCTCCGCCTTTATCAAAAGCATGCGTGGCTCAGACCCTGACGCAGCAGTCTACTACCTTGCAAAAATGCTCTACGCCGGAGAAGACGTCAAATTCATAGCCCGAAGAATCATGATCCTCGCCTCCGAAGACATCGGAAACGCCGATCCACAGGCCCTCTGCGTAGCAGTCGCCGCAGCCCAGGCAGTAGAACGCGTAGGAATGCCCGAGTCCCAGATCATCCTCTCTCAGGCAGTCACCTACATGGCCTGCGCCCCCAAAAGCAACTCCGCAGTCAACGCCATCTTCGCTGCCATGGACTCCGTCAAACGCACAAAAACCACAGTCCCGCCACACCTCCAGGACGCCCACTACGGCGGCCACGAAAAACTGGGCCACGGCATCGGCTACAAATACGCCCACGACTACCCAAACCACTACGTACACCAACAATACCTCCCCACCGAAATCCAAGGAGAACACTTCTACGAACTCTCAGAAATGGGCTACGAAAAAAAACTAAAAGAATACCAAACAAAAATCAAATCCCAGTCTTAATAAAAAAATCCGGCAGAAACACTTTTCTGCCTGGATTTTTTATTTCTATCAGCCAATACACAGCGCAGAAAAAAGCAGCCCCTTCCAAGAGAGACTGCCCTTTTCATCATTTAATTCCCATAACCTCCATCTGCGCCAGAATCGCATCCACACACTTCTCAAATCCCAGTTTTCCTGAATTCAGGCACAGATCATAATTTGTCGCATCACTCCAGTCCCCGCCTGCAAATTTACGATAATAATCCTGTTTTCTCTTATCATCTTTGCGAAGGAACTTCTCAATTTCCTCATCACCACCGCTGATCTTCTCTCTGGACTTCTCAACACGGAATTCCCATGGTGCATGAATAAATACTCTCAGTGTATTCGGTCTGTCTCTGAACACATAATTCACGCATCGTCCCACGATCACGCATGGCTCCTTCTCAGCCAGATCATTCACAACCTTTGCCTGATAATTAAAAATATTCTCATCAGAAATAAATCCCTTCTGATCCGGTGCGATCAGTGCCCCTTTATAAAGACCGGTCTTATTGAACAGTGACGCTTTTACTTTTGTCCCTTCTTCAACCTGACCAAATAACTTCACATCAATACCGCTCTCATCCGAAGCCATCTGAATGATTTCTTTACCATAAAAAGGAACTCCCAGTCTCTTAGCCAGCATCTGGCCAACTGTACGTCCACCGCTTCCATACTGTCTCGCAATGGTAATTACAAAATTCTCCATAAAATCCCTCCTGTTTACTCTCCAAGATAAGCTTTCTGAACAGATTCATCATGAAGAAGATCACTTGCCTTACCTTCCAGTGTAATCCTTCCGGTCTCAAGGACATAAGCTCTGTCAGCGATAGAAAGAGCCTTCTTCGCATTCTGCTCAACCAGAAGAACCGTTGTGCCACTCTCACTTACCTCTTTAATGATATCAAAAATCTCATTTACAAAGATCGGTGAAAGGCCCATGGACGGCTCGTCCATCAGAATGATCTTCGGCTGGCTCATCAGCGCACGTCCCATGGCGAGCATCTGCTGCTCACCACCACTTAAGGTACCTGCAGTCTGATTCTGACGTTCCTTCAGACGCGGAAAACGTTTATATACTTTCTCAATGGTCGCATCAATCTCATTTTTATCGGATCTTGTAAAAGCACCCATCTTCAGATTCTGAAGAACAGTCATATTTGCAAACACACGTCTTCCTTCCGGAACATGTGCCATACCCATTGTTACGATCTTGTGAGGCGGAACCTTTGTGATATCCTGTCCGTCATAAATAATATGTCCTGATTTTGCCCGGAGAAGCCCTGTCACTGTATGCAGGGTAGTTGTTTTACCTGCACCGTTTGCACCGATCAGAGCAATAACTTCACCTTCATTTACAGAGAAAGAAACACCCTTCAATGCCTGAATCATTCCATAATAAACCTGTATGTCCTGTACTTCCAGTAATGCCATCTGTCTCTCCTCCTATTCTCCAAGATATGCCTTGATAACTTCCGGATCATGGAGCACATCTGAAGTCTTGCCCTGTCTCAGAACATGACCGAAGTTCAGTACAGTCAGCTCCTCACAGATACCTGAAACCAGCTTCATATCATGCTCGATCAGAAGAATGGTCATATCAAAGTTATCACGAACAAAACGGATGGTATCCATCAGTTCCTCAGTTTCATTGGGGTTCATACCTGCAGCCGGCTCATCCAGAAGAAGAAGCTTCGGCTTTGTTGCCAGTGCTCTGGCAATCTCCAGCTTTCTCTGTTTACCATAAGGAAGGTTGGATGCAAGGATATCTGCCTCTTTGTCCAGATCAAACACTTTAAGAAGCTTCATTGCTTCCTCATTCATGGTTTTCTCAACCTTAAAGTATTTCGGAGTATGTACAATACTTGTAAAAAGGCTGTATTTATCATGATTGTGAAGTCCTGCCTTTACATTGTCCAGCACACTCATCTGATGGAACAGACGGATATTCTGGAATGTTCTGGCGATTCCCGCCTTGTTGATATCAATGGTACTCTTTCCAGTGATATCCTGTCCGTCCAGATTGATGATTCCCTCGTCCGGCTTATACACACCTGTAAGAAGGTTAAAGATTGTAGTCTTACCGGCACCATTCGGACCGATCAGACCATAAAGCTGTCCTTTCTCGATGGAGACATGGAAATCATCCACTGCATGAAGACCGCCGAATGAAATATTTAAATGATTTACTTCCAGCAATGCCATAGCTTATGCCTCCTTTTTCTTAAATTTACTGAAAAGACGCTCTCTCATCTCGATTGCCTTAGGTGCCCAGTTGATCAGCATCATTACGATCAGCACGATTGCATAGAACAGCATACGGTAATCACTGAGTCCACGCAGAAGCTCAGGAAGAAGGTTCAGAATCACTGCCGCAATAATAGAACCACGCATATTTCCAATTCCACCGAGAACTACGAATACCAGGAACATGATAGACATGTTATAACCAAAGTTCTTCGGAAGTGCTGTTAAAGTTGCAAGATTATGAGCATAAAGCACACCGCCGATACCGGCTAATGCTGCTGAAATTGCAAATGCTTTCAGTTTATACTTTGTGATATCAATACCAATTGATTCCGCTGCAATACGGTTATCACGGATTGCCATGATCGCACGTCCGTCTCTGGAATTGATCAGGTTCAGAACTACGAATAAAGTAACCAGGATCAGAATCACACCTATAGTAAAGGTTGACTGTCTCGGTGTACCTGTGATACCCATGGCACCACTGATGATCATTTTTCCACCAGGCTCCATTCCAAGAGACATCTGGTCTTTCATGGAAAAATGGATTCCGTTGCTGTCAATTCCTACATAAAGCACATTGATGATATTCTTAATGATCTCACCAAATGCCAGTGTTACGATAGCAAGGTAGTCACCTTTCAGACGAAGTACAGGAATACCGATCAGGAATCCAAAGATACCTGCACATACAGCTCCGATGATCAGAGCAACGAAGAAACGAAGTCCTGCATTTGTAAATGTATCCATAGTTGCCTTTGTAAATGCTGCACTGGTGAAAGCACCGATACACATAAATCCGGCATGTCCAAGACTTAACTCACCCAGAATACCAACCGTCAGGTTCAGGGAAAGAGCCAGGATAATATATACACAAAGAGGCACCAGAAGACCCTGCATCAGGTTGGAAAGCAGATTCCCTGCGATCATTCCCTGTACAATCAGATATGCTGCAAGAACCATTCCGTATGTAATGAGATTGCTTTTTGTTGTTTTGTTTAATTTCTTCTTTTCCATGTCTGCCACCTCACACTTTCTCCTGAATGTTCTTACCAAGAATACCGGTAGGTTTCACAACCAGAACTACGATCAGAACACCGAATACAATGGCATCAGCCATCTGTGAAGAGATATAAGCTTTACCAAAAATCTCCAGGATACCCAGAACAACACCTCCGATAAAGGCTCCCGGGATAGATCCGATACCGCCAAATACAGCTGCAACGAATGCTTTGATACCAGGCATAGCACCTGTATATGGTGTCAAAGACGGGTATGCAGAGCAGAGAAGCACACCTGCGATTGCTGCAAGTCCGGAACCGATTGCAAAAGTAATGGAGATTGTTTTGTTTACGTTAATACCCATTAACTGGGCAGCGCCTTTATCCTCAGATACGGCAAGCATTGCCTGTCCTGTTTTTGTCTTGCTGATAAAGAGCATCAGACCTGCCATGATCAGGATACCACCGATAATGGTTACGATGGTTACACCAGTGATCACGATAGAACCACCTGCAAGTTTCAGGGATGGAAGACTGATCACGTTACTGAATGATTTGGTATCTGCTCCCCAGATCAGAAGGGCCACGTTCTGAAGCAGGTAGCTGACACCAATTGCTGTGATCAGAACAGCCAGAGGTGAAGCTGCATTACGCAGTGGTCGATACGCAACGCCTTCGATCACAACGCCCATGAGTGTACAGATGATAATGGACAGCAGGATGGCTAAAATCGGATTTAATCCCATGCCGCTGACTGCGACATAAACTACATAAGAGCCGACCATGATAACATCTCCATGAGCGAAGTTCAGCATTTTAGCGATTCCGTATACCATGGTATAACCAAGGGCGATGATCGCATATACACTTCCGAGGCTGATACCACTGATAAGATATGATATAAAACTACTCATAGAAGTCTTTCCTTTCTTATATTTAAATAATTTTATTGTGTGTAAAACTGGCAGATTTGCCTTTAGCGAAATCTGTCTTGTTTATTTTGCCAAAAGTAAATCTGTCATTAACGCATTAATGTAATAACGTATTAGGCAACAGGGCTGTCTGCATAATTCAGACAGCCCCGTTGGCATGCAACCATTGTCCACTCCAGGAACAATCGCATTTTATTTCTTATGAAATCTTTTCAGTTATTTCAATTTCATTATTCCATTGCTGCGTAAGCACCATCTTTGATTTCTACAGCTTTCGGAGCTTTGTTCGGCTCACCGTCTTCTGTCCATGTGATCTCGTCACCTGTAACACCTTCAAGTGTGATCTCGGTCATGCCTTTTTCAAGTGCTGCACAGATATCTGCAACATCCATGTCTGCTTTTACATCTTCTTTTTCTGCTGCTGCTTTGACTGCGTATACTGCATCATAAGCATCTGCTGCGAACTGGTTTGGTGTGTCTTTGTAAGCATCTTTGTATGCTTTTACAAAGTTCTGGGTTTTCTCATCTGTAGAATCTGCTGCAAATGGTGTAAGAAGCATCAGCCCCTCTGCAAGAGATGTATCAAAGTTTTCTACACCAAGGATACCGTCCATACCGTCGCATCCGAAGAATTTAGTTTCAAATCCCATGCTGTCTGCCTGTGCAAGGATCAGGGAAGCTTCTGTATAATAAATCGGAAGGAATACTAATTCAGCACCACCGTCTTTTGCTTTCTGAAGCTGTACGGAGAAGTCTTTATTGTTATCAGCAGTGAATGCTTCGGAAGATACGATTTCAATACCCTGATTAGCTGCTTCTGCTGTGAAGTTCTGTGTGATACCTGATGAATATACATCAGAGCTATCGTAGATAATAGCTACTTTTTTAGCAAGTTTATGCTCTCCAATGTACTGAGCTGCTGCAGTACCCTGGTTCGGGTCAGAGAAGCATACACGGAATACGTTCGGATTAGCAACACACTCTGTTGCAGATCCGGATGGAGTAAGCTGGAACATATTGTCTGCTGCTGTTTCATTTGCTACAGCTACACAAGGTGTGGAAGTAACTGTACCAACCAGGATGTTCATTCCCCAGTCTTTTAATGCGTTGTAAGCGTTCAGGGTTTTCTCAGCATCGTTTTCATCATCTTCAAATTTGAACTCTACCTGATATCCGTTGATTCCGCCGTCTTCGTTTACTTCATTGATTGCAAGCTCTGTTGCATTCTTTACAGCCTGTCCATAGATTGCTGCTGCTCCGGTTACAGGTCCGATTCCACCGATCTTAAATGTAGCATCGTCTGCAAATACAGATACAGGTGCAACTGTTGACATTACCATTGCTGCTGCCGCAGTAACACTGATGATTTTTTTCAGGTTTTTCATAATAAAATCCTCCTTATATTTTGTCAGTCCTTTCGTCCCTCTTATGGCTCATAAGATTAGCTTCCGTTACCATTCATTCCACCTGGTACATCATTTTTGATGCTATAAATTCCGCAAGTTCATTTATTATGTAGAGGAACTGAAAAGTAACAAAAAGCCAACTGGGTTCCCAGCCGGCTTTGGCTTCCACTGACACTTTAATATGTTGCTGTTTTGAATTATATCACCATATATTTGACCATGCAAGAAAAACTTTATGGAAATTTAAGATTTTTCCGTCTTTCATGGACACTTGACCGTACCGCGCACGCAATTTTATCCCATTCATCGAAAAATGCATTAAAAAAGGTACACACAGAAACCGTAACAATTTCTATGTGTACCTCAAAATTCTGATTTAATTTATCAAATCTTATGTCTCTCTAAAACCGACAATTATGCAATTGCTTTTTTAGCAATCTCAGCAAGTGCTGTAAATCCTTCTGCATCGTTTACTGCAAGTTCAGCAAGCATCTTTCTGTTGATGTCGATGTTTGCAACTTTCAGTCCGTGCATCAGTTTGCTGTAGGATAATCCGTTCATTCTTGCTGCTGCGTTGATACGAGCGATCCAGAGCTGTCTGAACTGACGTTTTTTCTGCTTTCTTCCTGCATAGGAGCTAGCAAGTGCTCTCATTACAGACTGTTTAGCAACTCTATACTGTTTGGAACGGGCTCCTCTGTAGCCTTTTGCCAGTTTTAATGTACGATTATGTTTTTTCTTTGCGTTTAATCCGCCTTTAATTCTTGCCATTTCTTAAATTTCCTCCTGTTTGTCTATCTTCAATGAATAAATGCTTCTTATAAATATGGTAATGCTTTCTTCATGCTCTTAACATTAGTAGCATCAACAACAGTAGATTTTCTCAGATTTCTTTTTCTTTTCTGAGATTTCTTTGTTAAGATATGGCTCTTATAAGCTTTATTTCTTACTAATTTTCCTGTACCTGTTTTTTTGAAACGCTTTGCTGCTGCTCTGCAAGTTTTAATTTTTGGCATTGTTAATTCCTCCTTAAACTGTATCTCTATTATATTTAACGTTTTTCCGTTAAAAACATGGTCATGCTTCTGCCTTCAACCTTCGGTGCCTTCTCCACTGTTGCCACATCTGCAAGCTGCTTTGCAAAATCATCAAGCACATGTCTGCTGCTTGCCATATGTGCCATTTCTCTTCCGCGGAAACGTAATGTTACCTTTACTCTGTCACCCTTGGAGAGGAACTTTCTGGCGGCGTTGACTTTCGTATTCAGGTCATTGGTATCAATGTTTGGAGAAAGTCGCACTTCTTTGACATCGATGGTCTTCTGCTTCTTCTTGGCTTCTTTTTCTTTTCTTGCAAGCTCATAACGGTATTTACCATAATCGATGATCTTACATACCGGCGGTTTCGCCTGCGGGGCAATTTTTACCAGGTCAAGCCCTGCCTCCTGAGCTTTGAACATTGCTTCTTTCGCGGACATGATTCCAAGCTGTTCTCCGTCCGAACCGATTAAGCGTACCTCTTTGTCTCTGATCTGTTCGTTAATCATTAAATTGCTAATTGTAGTGCACCTCCATACCTGTTAGATAGATTCTAATGACTTCTCGTCGCCCTCATTTACATAAAAAAAGCGTGGACAAAATCCACACTCCGCTATCACACTGCTGATATCTTTTCTTCTTAATCTGCGGAACAATCTCCTTATTCCTGCCAACCTTAAATATCAGCCTTCTCTGTGCAATATAAACCCAAGCCGCTAAACTAAATGCGCTGAGGTGAGAGTGGAACTCTGCTTTGTTTTCTTACGTACTTGTATAAGATACCATGTTCAGTCTGCTATGTCAAGTACTTTTTACATTTTCTTTATTTTTTTTAATCTCATGTTACTGTTCACACACCACTATTCCGCGAGGTGTTTTGGCATGAATATGCCAAAATCCCGAGACATACAAGCCAAAATTCCATTGCCGCAGGCAATCTGGAATGAATTTTGGCTACGTTACTGTGAACGGAGTGAACAGTAACGATCTCATGTATATTTTCTCTCAAACTGCACATCCTATCTCCGAAACTTATTCAATGTAACTGTTCAGTACTCTTGCACTACAGCAGTATTGAATAGTTATCTCAGATTTTTTCAGGAGGGTAACTCTATGACAATTCTTAAATGTTCAGCAATGACCTGTGTTTACAACAAAGAACAGCTCTGTTCAAAGGGTGATATTGACGTGACAGGCGAAAATGCTACTTCTGCAAATGAGACAAGCTGCGGCAGTTTCCGAGAGAGAACCGGCAGTTCCATGAAAGACAGCTATACAGATGACTGTGGCTGCGACAAAATCCAGATCGACTGCAAAGCTCATAACTGTACCTATAATGATAACTGCAAATGTACAGCATCCTCCATTCAGGTAGACGGCTCTAATGCACATGCATCTTCCGATACAAGATGTGACACCTTCCAGTGCCATTGTGGCGCATAATATCAACACCATGGCAACAGGATTTTCACCCGTATATCAGGGATAATGAACTTCCCTGATCTGGTCAAAAAAAGAGACATGTCCATCTATATGGAATATGTCTCTTTTGTCTGTCTGTAAATTATTTCACTGCAAAACAGATAATCCTATCTGTTTCTTAAGAAATCCGGAATCTGGATATCCTTCTTCTGAACAGTGCTTGACGGAGTCTTAGATGCTCCAAATGGTGTGGCATTCATAGTTGGAAGGCTGAAGCTAGGCATGTTCATACCGCTTCCTGCTGCAGTTCCGGCTGTTGCTGTACCTGTCGTTGCTGTGGAAGAAGGTCTTCTTGCACCAAAGGAAGAAGCTGCGCTTCTTTTTCCGAAAGGGGTCTGCTGAAGGTTATCATCATTCAGACCTGTTGCAATCACTGTGATTCTGCAGTAGTCAGCAACTGTATCATCATACATGGCACCAAAGATGATGTTTGCTTCCTCACCTGTAAGCTCCTGTACATAGCTTGCAGCATCATTGGCATCCATAAGAGAAATATCTCCGGAAATATTAATGATAACATGTGTAGCACCTTTGATGGTTGTCTCAAGAAGTGGAGAAGATACAGCCTGCTGTACAGCTTCCATAGCTTTGTCGTCTCCTCTTGCTTCACCGATACCGATATGGGCAATTCCCTTGTCTGTCATTACAGTCTGAACGTCTGCAAAGTCAAGGTTAATCAGAGCCGGCAGATTGATCAGGTCTGTAATGCCCTGTACTGCCTGCTGCAGAACTTCATCAGCCTTCTTCAGAGCTTCCGGCATGGTTGTTCTGCGATCTACAACTTCCAGTAATTTATCATTCGGGATAACGATTAATGTATCCACTGCTTTCTTCAGATTCTCAATGCCTGCAAGTGCATTATTCATACGAGTTCTTGCTTCAAAACGGAAAGGTTTTGTAACAACGCCAACTGTAAGGATACCCATTTCTTTCGCTGCTGCTGCGATAACAGGTGCAGCTCCGGTTCCGGTTCCGCCTCCCATACCACAGGTAACGAATACCATATCCGCACCTTCCATTAACTGTTTTACTTCTTCAATGCTCTCCTCTGCTGCTTTCTGTCCAACCTCAGGCTGGGCTCCTGCACCAAGACCTTTGGTAATCTTCTCGCCAATCTGAAGTACAGTTGGAGCTTTGCACAGAGTTAAAGCCTGCTTATCAGTATTAACACCTACAAACTCTACTCCGCCGATGGCCTCTTCCACCATTCTGTTTACTGCATTATTTCCGGCTCCACCTACACCGATCACTATGATCTTGGCAGATGATTCAGCCTCGTTTGACATAATCTCTAACAACGTACTTCCTCCTTTATTTATACCTGATATCCTTTTCAGTGATTTATATCAAAGTTACATATAGATATATCATATATTTTTTTTGAGAATTAATCAACCATTAATTTTGTTTTTTTATACTTTTTTCACTCTTTTTCGGCAATTCCGGTAAATATGTTGTATCAGTGTACGGAGCCTTCTCTGATCTCAAAGTTTCCATATACTATCAATATCCCTCAGAATCATCCCCCTGATAATCACTGTTATCTTCTGTATAATCACCATATCCATCTGAATCATCTGAGTTTCCGTCGTCATATGATGAATCACTTTCTCCATCTTCTGAAGTTTCAGAACTCTGGTCATCTGCGGAACTTTCATCTCCTGAACCGTCTCCCGACTCATCAGATGCCGCATCCAGAGATTCCTGTGTAGGCTTCGGTCCCACATAATTACCAGATTCGTCATACTCACCTGCTCCGGTATAATCCCCTTCCTCATCATAACCACCATTCCAGTTCTCAATTGCTTCCTCAAGAGCAGTCTTCGGTTTTGCACCTACATAATTACCATCCTCGTCATACTCGCCGTCTCCGGTATAATTGCCATCTTCATCATAACCGCCATTCCAGTTCTCAGCAGTAACTTCTTCCTGTTCCAGTTCTTCTTCAAAGGTATTGGACTCCGTAGCCACACTCTCCATATGAAGAATACCTTTTTTTCCCTGGATTTTGGGCAGAATCGCTATCACTCGGTTCATCTTCTCTTCCAGATCAGCATCTTTTCCGAGCTGAACAGTTATATCCCCATAGATGAGGCTGATAGAATAGCTGCTGTCAAACTGGATATGATCGGGGATCATATCATTTTTCTGAAAGATTGTAGACAATGCTACAGCTGTATTCAGTACAGTATCTCCTTTAATATCCAGTTTCTCGTCCATCACAATGCTGTTCACCTGAATTCCGTCAAAATACGGAACCGTCTCATCTCTGTTCTGAGAACCCTCCACAAAAATGCCATTTCTGTCAAAATAAATGTAACTGTCAAGATATCGGATGCATCCGACTGTTTTTTTCTCTTTTACGCTGATACAGATGGTATTTCGGTTCAGCTGGGTAACTTTAAATGCATCTACATATGCAATGTCCTCTGTATTTGTAGTGCTGTAGAGCAGTGGTGCAAGGACCGAATTGGAAGCCATCGGTCCCCGAAGCACCATATTCTTTACTTCTTCATCTGTATAATGGGAAGTTCCCCTCACCTCAACAGTATCTACTTTATAATAGGAAAAAAATACTATCACAGCGACCATAACTCCGGCGCCTATCATACCTGCCAGCATCTTCTTCGTCCTTTTGCTCATAGGAGGTCTTTTCCCATAATTACTTTCTCTCATAAATCCTCAAATCCTCTGTCCCCGGCTGCCATATTCTGCAGCCCAAAGTCCGTAAATCTTCACAGATATGCTCATAGCCCCTGCTGATAAACCCGGCTCCTGTAACACAGGTTTCTCCCTCTGCCATAAGTGCGGCAATGAGCAGGGCTGCACCACCTCTGAGATCTCCTGCCTGTACTTGTGTTCCCTTAAGAGTTTTTCCCCCTCTTATGATTGCCTGGTTTCCGCTTACGGAAATATCTGCGCCCATTTTTTTCATCTGAAAAGCACTGCCAAATCTCCGGTCAAAAATATTTTCCCGTATGGTACTCTGTCCCTGCGCACCTGTCAGTACTGCCATCAACGGAGCCTGCAGATCTGTGGGAAAACCCGGATAAATTTCTGTTTCTACTAAAACAGCCGGTCTGACAGCATTCTTTCCATTGACCTCTAGTGTACCACCATTTACTTGATATTGTCCACCTATTTTCCGATATACTTCCATAAACGACTGCAACTCCTCCACAGGTACATCATGAAGAATAATCTTACTTCTTGCTGCCGCAGCCGCACACAGATAGGTACCTGCAACAATACGATCCGGAGGAATACGGTAGTCTCCGCCTTTCAGTTCATCCACTCCTCTGATCGTAATTTCACCGGTTTCTTCTCCTTCTATCAGTGCTCCCATTGTTTTCAGATATCTGCAGAGCCAGAAAACCTCCGGTTCTTTCGCACAATTATAAAGATGTGTTACACCTTTTGCAAGAACTGCTGCCAGTATTGCCTGTTGAGCAGCTCCCACACTCGATTTCGGAAACACAATATCCTGCCCTTCAAATCTGACACATTCTCCATCCAGGCCTGATACATTTTCCCGGACATCCGCGCCAAGTGCTCTCAGTGCCATAAGATGGAAATCTATTGGTCTTTTCCCGATCGTACATCCGCCCGGATACCCTATCCTGCATTTTCTGTTTCTTGCAAGCACCGCACCTGCCAGAATGATCGAAGAACGCATTCTGCCTGTATAGACTGCAGGAATTTCTGTTCCGTCTGCGCAGGAACAATCCAGATAAAGATCGTGATCGTCCCACCAGGTCACTGCACCAAGACTTTTCAAAATCTCTTCCATACAAAAAACATCTGAAATTCTGGGACATCCCCTCAGAATGCTTAGTCCTCTGTGCATCAGAGATGCGGCTATCATTGGAAGTGCTGCATTTTTAGATCCCTGTATAAAAATCTCCCCGCTGAGAGATGCTTTACCTGTCACATGGATTTCATCCAACCTTTTGCTCCCAAAGAGTCTCTTACTTTACAGTTTATGGCTTTTTCTATTATATGTTACGCCATTCTGAAACCTGTAATTCAATTTATCCTGTCACATTTCCCAACATTCATCGCAAGTCCCATTTCCCCAAGAAGAAACACTGCCGAAGTTCCTCCATAGCTGATAAAAGGCAGCGTAATGCCTGTATTGGGGATTGTATTGGTCACCACTGCAATATTCAAAATAACCTGAAGAGCCAGATGCCCCATAATTCCACAACAGATAAGAGCTCCGGCCAAATCTTTTGCATGCATGGCAGCCACACCCAGCCGCCACAGAAGCATTGTAAACAGAAAAATCAGAAAGATAGCTCCGGCTGCTCCCATTTCCTCACATATAATCGAAAAAATCATATCATTCTGCGCTTCCGGAACAAATCCAAGTTTCTGCAGACTGTTTCCAAATCCTCTGCCGAATATTCCGCCGCTACCGATGGCATACAATCCCTGGATCGTCTGAAATCCTTTTTCATATTTCTCCGGATTTCTCCAGATTGCAAGACGTTCCAGACGATAACTCTCTGCAGCAAGAAAAACAGCTATGAAACCTGCACCTGCGCTGCCAAGCCCGATAAATTCCAGATATCCCGGATTGGATACAAAAATCAGAATTCCACCGATACCCAGAATAATGATTGCTGTACTCAGATTATTTGAACCTACAAGACCAATGATCGGCAGCAGGGTCAATATTGTCCTGCACATAAATCCAAAGCCCCTGGTTGCTTTTTTTGTACGCTCGATCTGCCATGCAAGAAAAAGGATTACAGCAACTTTCGCAAACTCTGAAGGCTGAAAAGATAAAGGTCCAAGATTCAGCCATCTTTTTGAGCCGTTGATCTCCTGACCTACAAAAAGTACTGCGCCGGACAAAAACATTGAAATCAGATATGCCACCGGTCCCAGCCTCAGAAAAAAATGATAATCAATGGAAGAAACCATATACATCACTCCCATACCCAATGCTGTGGCAAATAACTGTTTCTTAAAATAACAGGCAGAGTCGCCGAAACGTACTCTGCCATTATATTCACTGGAACTGAATAATACTGCCAGGCCAAAAATCACAAGCAGTACTATCAGTACCAGCATCGTCATATCTGTTTTTGATAAATCTGTCGCTCTTTTTCGCGCCATCTGTTTCTCCGCAAAATTATCTATAGCCGGTCACTGCAGCTTCGTCTTTCTCTGCCGGACAGCTATAATTCTTACTTATAGATATTCTACAGATTTCTTACATATTCCTTGAACATATCTCCACGCTGTTCATAGTTATCAAACTGTCCCCAGCTTGCACATGCGGGAGAAAGCAAAACAGCATCTCCAGGCTGTGCTTTCTCCTCACATACCTTTACTGCCTCTTTCAGATCTTCGCAGAGGATGATGTCATGGAAACCATGTTTCTCAGCAGCTTCTTTGATTTTCTCCTTTGTCTGACCGATCAGCACCAAATAACGTACCTTTCCGTCAAATGCCTCAATCCATTCATCATAACCGGACTGTTTATCATAACCGCCGCCGATCAGAAGTGTCGGACGGTTCATTGCCTGGATTCCTTTAATTGCCGCATCCGGGTTAGTTCCTTTGGAATCATTATAATATACAACGCCTTTTTTCTCTGTCACATATTCGATTCTGTGTGCAACAGCTGTAAATTCACAGATGCTCTTACGGATGCTGTCCAAGGATACTCCATCGTAGTAAGCCATTGCAACTGCGGCCATAACGTTCTCAAAATTGTGTTTTCCAAGAAGCTTCAGATCTTCTGTCTTAACTACTTCGATTTCTTTTTCTCCGTCCTTCAGGATGATTTTATTTCCATCCAGATAAATTCCCTCATCCAGTTTACGTCCGCTGGAGAAATATACCACTCGTGGAGTCAGATGTTTTCCAAACTCACGCAGAACCTCATCTTCATAATTCAGCACGCATACATCTTCTGTACCCTGATTCTCAGTGATCAGTTCTTTCACACGTATATACTCTTCCATTGTATGATGACGGTTCAGATGGTCCTCTGTAATATTCAGGATTGCAGATACCTTTGGTGCAAACTCATCAATCGTTTCCAGCTGAAAACTGCTGATTTCTGCAACAGTTACAGAGTTTGGCTTCATCTCCAGTGCTTTGGAAGTATATGGGGTTCCGATATTGCCGACTACAAAAACAGACTCACGTGCATCCTGCATAATTTTTCCAAGAAGTGCTGTTGTAGTAGTTTTTCCGTTTGTTCCTGTGATGGCAAGCACTTCACCGTCACCTACTCTGTATGCCAGTTCCACCTCTCCCCATACCGGAAGCCCCTGCTCATAAAAACTCTTTACAAGTGGAAGATCTGTCGGCACTCCGGGGCTTAAAACTACCAGATCAAGACTGTCCTGTACTTCTTTCGGAAGTTCTCCTGCATATACAGTGACCGGATATGTCCCATCTGTTTTATGTACAACTGCGTCTTTATCTGTTTCGGCATTTCCGTCATAGATAACCGGAAATGCTCCTACCTTTGCCAGAAGGTCAGATGCTCCGATTCCGCTTTTTCCGGAACCGAATACAAGTACCTTTTTTCCCTGTAATTCCATAATAATTTTCCTCCCTTTTATCAGCATAACGCTGAAATCTGCTTAGCCAAAATCTTACAGTGCCAGCAGTGCGACCATACACATAACCGCTGTAATAACTGAGAATACCGCAACTACACGTGTTTCAGACCATCCGCATAACTCAAAATGATGATGGATCGGTGCCATCTTAAAAATACGCTTTCCATGTGTTGCCTTGAAATAAGTTACCTGAATGATAACGGAAAGTACTTCGATCAGATAGATCAGACCCACGATCAGGATAAATAACGGCATCTGCATCACATAAGCCGTACCTGCAACAAAACCACCCAGTGCCAGAGAACCTGTGTCTCCCATAAACACTTTTGCCGGATATACATTAAACAACAGAAATCCCATCAGACCTCCCACAACTGCACCTGTGATCGGCTCGATCCCCGATTTCATTCCAATAGAAACTACTGTAAAAAATACTGCAACGATCAGAGTCACACTGGAAGCAAGACCATCCAGACCATCCGTAAAATTAACTCCATTCACAGTACCGATCACAGCAAAGAAAAGAACCGGAACTGCCAGCCATCCAAGATTCAGGAAATGTCCGCTCCAGAATGGGATTCTCATAGTCAGTGAGATATCTGTATACTTAACAATATAAAATACAAAAATCGCAGTCAGAACTACCTGAAGTAAAAATTTCTGCCATGGCAGCAGTCCGTCTGAGCGTTTCAGCACAACCTTCAGATAATCATCCAGAAATCCGATAATTCCAAATCCAAGAGTCAGGAACAGTACCGGAATGATCTTCGGATAATCCCCTACATAAAATAATGCAGTTATCGCTGTGGCGATCAGAAAGATCACTCCACCCATTGTAGGTGTTCCTGCTTTCTTTAAATGGGACTGTACGCCCTCTGTTCTTTCTGTCTGGCCCATCTTCAGTCTCCGAAGAAAAGGAATGATGACCGGTCCTAATACAACGCTGATTGCAAAAGAAATCAGCACAGGGATTACAACTTGAAATTCCATCTTACACCTCATTCATTCTTTCGTTTTTTCCTGAAAGTTTTTTACTTTCAGATTTCTTTTAGTATAAGGCTTTTTTGCTTATTTATCAACCCTGCCTGCGGAATTTCCCTAATTGCCTTCTGCAGAAAAATCAGAAACATCACTTTTTTCAATTCCAAGATATGGCAGGATATTCTCAAAAATACCACGTATCACAGGTGCAGCTACTGTCCCTCCATAATAGATTCCTTTCGGATCATGAATAATACACAGTCCCAGTATCTGCGGATCTTCTGCAGGTGCAAATCCCAAAAAAGAGGAAATATAACGATTTGCACTTCTTGGCAGTGTCTGAGAAGTGGCAGTTTTCCCACCGATGGCATATCCTTCAATTTTTGCATTTTTTCCGGAGCCCTGAGATACTACTGTTTCCAGGATTTCTCTTATTTCCTTCGAAGTCTCTTCAGAGACAATTCCTTCCTTTACCGAAAAAATCAGTTTCTCACCCTCTGTTCTGTCAGGATTTAACACTGCGACTCCAAAATGCGGTGTCACCCGTCTGCCTCCGTTTATAAGTGAACTTACTGTTGCAGCCAGCTGAACAGGCGTAATCTGAAAAGACTGTCCAAAAGAAACCGTTGCCAGTTCCACTTCTCCCATATTTTTCTTCTGATGCATAATAGTTCCTGCCTCTCCCGGAAGATCTGTCCCGGTTTTATCCAGAAGTCCAAACTGTCTGAAATACTTATAATAACGTTCTACCCCAAGGCGAAGCCCCACCTCTATAAACACAGGGTTACAGGAATTCTGTGCACCTTCCACAAAATTCTGGGATCCATGTCCTGTTCTTTTTGCACAGTGGATTCTGCGATCCTCCACCACTTTATATCCGGGACAATAAAAACGGTCCCCAGGTGAAACAACACCAGCCTCCAGTCCGGCTGCCATGGTGATGATTTTAAATGTGGAGCCCGGTTCATAAGTATCATTCAGACAGGGATTTCTCCACATCTGATTCAGTAATTCCTGCTTTCTTTCTGTATTTGTTTTTCCTGATGCTGTCTGCACTGCCAGTTCACTTTGTTCATTGTGATCTTCCGACGGTATTGTTATCCCGGATTCATTTAACTGCATATTCAGATCATCTGTCAGGGTAAAAGGATCATTCAGGTCAAATTCCGGCACATTGACACATGCATATATTTCGCCGTTCTGTGGATTCATCAGCAGGATAGATACACGTTCTGCCTGCTTTTCCTCCATTACTTTCAAAGCTGACTGCTGCGCAAATTCTTGAATATTTACATCAAGGCTGATCATCAGGCTTTTCCCCTCTATCGGTTTTTCCCTTGTCTCACCCAATTTATCAATTTCCACACCCCTGGCATCTGTTGTTGTCAGGATTTTACCCGGCTGTCCCCTCAGGATTTCTTCATATTTCACTTCCAGACCGATAATTCCCTGATTATCACCTCCCGTAAAGCCAATGACTTTTGAAGCCAGACTTCCACATGGATAGTAACGCTTATAATCCTCATCAACTTTCACCCCTGCCAGACTGCACTCTCTTATCTCATCACCTGTACTTTTTTCCACATTTGTCTTTACTATTTCTATGGAAGAGATTTTCTCCACTCTTTTTCTCACTTCTGCCTCATCTATTTTCAGTTTTTCAGACAGCAGGGCGATTACTTTTTCAGGTTCTTTAATCTGACTGTGGATCACAGAGATTGTACATACCGTCCTGTTTGATGCCAGAACTTTTCCCTTTGCATCCAGAATCTCTCCTCTGGCCGCTTTGATCTCTCTCTCTCTTTCGTGAAGTTCTTTTGCTTTCTTATAATAATAGTCTGATCTGAAACACATAAGATATACCAGTCTTCCGATAAGGCCTGTCATCATTAAAATACAGCAGAGTAATACCACCCATATTTTTCTCTTGTGAAACGTCATATTTTTTTTCATAAAAAAAGCTCCGCAGAGATTGTCATAACAATATATGACCATTCTCTGCGGAGCTATAACTATACGTTTTTATTCCAGACCTGCTTCTTCATTGGTAATACCGTCTGTCTCTTCGTCATTATCCTCAGTCGTCTCAGCTTCATCATCCTCCAGAGGTGCAGGTGCATCAGGATTGGATACTGCATCTCCTGAAGAATCTGCATCCGTACTTCCCGAAGCACTGACAAGATTTGTAGACATCTTATAATTGCCTTCCTCATCCAATATGTGATCTCCATTGGCATCCAGCAGATATCCGTTTTCATCAATCCGGTTTCCATCCCAGTCTATCAGATTGCCATCTGCATCCACCAGATTACCGTCACTGTCAAGTTCACTGTCCGATATGGAAGTACTCTTTAAATGTCCCTTAAACCCTTCCCACAATTCTGTCTCCGGCACTGTTCCATCTTCAGATTCATCCGGCACTACATTCAGATACGGAAGAAGCTCCGAAAGGATTCCCTGTGCAATATACTGCGGATAAGTACTGTTTGCCTGATCCTCTACATTCGGTTCATCTACAACTACATAAATTACCACAGCCGGGTCATCTACAGGAGCAAATCCAATAAAAGAAACCAGATATTTTCCGTTTCCTCGCGGGTATTTCTCCGCTGTACCTGTTTTACCGCCTGAACTGTAACCCTGCACTTTGGAATGACGGCTGGTACCCTGCTGTACACTCAATGCCATATAGCTTCTGATATCACTGGAAATCCTGGAGGAAATCGTCTGCTTCAGAAGTATCGGCGAGATTGTTTTTATAGTTCCGCCATTACTGTCAAGAACCTTTGTCACAAGATGCGGCTGATAATAATATCCGCCATTGATAACGGAACTCATCGCATTGATTTCCTGGATCATGGTACAGGTAAAACCCTGTCCAAAAGCAGAACATGCAAGTTCTGTTTCCCCCATACTGTCCTTAGTATGGATAATACCTGCGCCTTCATTCGGCAGGTCAATCCCTGTCCTTGTTCCGAAATTAAACAGACTCTGTGCTTTGATAAACTGAGTAGCTCCCATCTTGGCACCAATCTGCATCATTGCATCATTACAGGAGTTTGCAATTACCTCTCCCAGTGTCTCTGTGCCATGTGCGCTCGGATAAACCGCACACTTGATCATAGTATCTCCAAAAGTCTGCGATCCATCGCATATAAATGTATCTGTTTCCTGTATCGCACCCTTTTCCAATGCAGAAGCCATGACGATCGGCTTTACAACAGATCCCGGCTCATAGGCATCTGTGACGCAGAAATTACTCCACATACCATTCAGAGCCTCCACTGTTTCCACATCATTCATCGCTTTGATTTCATCTTCTGTATATACAGCGGAAAGATCTCTCGGATTATTCAGATCATAACGGTCACCACCATCCATGGCAATAATCTCACCGGTGGACGGATTTTCAACAATGACACCTATATTCTTGGCCCCCATTGCCTCTTTAAATCCATTAACATATTTCTCAACAATCTGCTGTGCACCGATGTCAATGCTGGTCTGAATGCTTTTTCCATTCACCGCAGCAATAATGGTCTGCTCCACATCTGAATCATCATTGATATACCCATACTGTCTTCCGTCTACGCCTGTCAGTGTGCTGTTATAGTACCCTTCCAGTCCGATATCTGCCACATCTCTGTCCAGTGCAAAACCAATTGTATCGCATGCTGTTTCATTAAACGGGTAACTTCTCAGATAATCCTCTTCAAACCAGACGCCTTTGATATTTGCCCGTTCCTTTGCCTGCGCTTTAGTAAGACCGGAATCTTCATCCTCTGCCTTATATTTTTCAAATTCTTTCTTTTTGTCCATAGACAGCTGTTTTGTCAGTACCTGATACTGACTCTGGCTGGTTCTTGAATCGGCCAAAAGAGAACGCACTGTTTCTTCATCAATCCCCAGCACCTCATTTAAGGCACGTATTGTTGGCTCTACATAGTCCTCATCTGAATTTACAGTTTTACAGTCCAGGATCACATTATAAACTTTATTGCTGGTAGCCAGTATATTTCCGTTCTTGTCATAAATATCGCCTCTCTTTGCCGGCAGTACCTGGCTCTCATATTTCTGCTGTGCCTGACTTAACACCTGTTTTTTGTATTTGCTTCCACTGGTAGCATTAATATAAGTAATTCTCAGCACTAATATTACCAGAAGCAGTAACACAATTCCAAACAATATCAGCAGCTTTTCTTTCATGTTTTGATTTATTTTTCTCTGTGGTCTTCTTCGACTCTTTCTTCCCGTATTGCTCAATTAATCACCTACTTTGAATCTGGTATATCCTGATACTGTCTTACATAGCTGTTACCCGATGTAGAATAGGTTACTGTCTGATCATCTGACGGATATTTCATTCCCAGTCTCCCCAATGCAATCTGCTTGATCTTATTCAGATCCACATTTGATGTCACCTGGCTGTAATATGCATCATTGTCTTCTTTTAAATCTGCCAGTTCTTCCTCAAGAGATGCAACTGTACTCATCTTTGCGGTAATCTCTGATTTGTAACGAAGATATTTCACAGAGCAGAATAATATCGCCACACATATAACTGCCAGAAACGCTACAAATCCCCAGTTCATTGCAGTCGCCTTCTGCCTGTTCTTCTGTGCTTCTTTACTCAACTGATGTTTCTGCCTTGGTACCTGCGCAGGACTCGCCTGCACTCTTCGGTTTCGATTGGTCTGCTGCCTTCCCGGATTCTGTCTTCCCGGCTGCCTCTTTCTCTCCGGAACTTCTGCAAGACGTCTGACCGTATTTCCGTCAACATACATTCCTCTGTTTGTTCTGGCACTGGTTCTGCTTCTTCTTGCTGTTTCACTCCTGGTCGTTCTCGCCATTTCATGCCTCTCTAATTATAATACTCTCTCAAAAATCCGAAGCTTTGCACTTTTGGAACGCGGATTCTCTTCCATCTCTGTCTCCCCCGGAAGAATCGGCTTTCTTGTGATCACTTTTCCTTTGGATTTCTTCCCGCATACGCATACAGGAAAATCTGAAGGGCAGGTACACGGATTCTCATTTTTTCTGAAAATCGTCTTTACAATTCTGTCCTCCAGAGAATGAAAAGTGATAATGCAAAGTCTTCCGCCATCATCAAGGATATCGATCATTCCATCCAGAGAATCCCGAAGCACATCGAGCTCTCTGTTAAGCTCAATACGGATTGCCTGAAAAGTTCTCTTGGCCGGATGTCCTGACTTCACCTGCATCTTCATGGGAATGGATTCTCTGATGATCTCTGTCAGTTCTCCGGTGGTTGTGATCGGTTTCACCTGTCTGGCGGCAACAATATGTTTTGCAATATTTTTTGCAAATTTATCTTCACCGTAATCACGAATAATACGGTATAATTCTTTTTCTTCATAGCCATTGACAATATCGCCGGCTGTCTGCGTCTGGCGCTGGTCCATGCGCATATCGAGCGGTGCATCTACCCTGTAGGTAAAACCGCGTTCTTCATTGTCAAGCTGATAGGAAGATACTCCAAGATCAAGGAGAATCCCGTCGACTTTATAGATGCCTCTTGCTGCCAGTTCCTGTACCATGTAACAATAATTGCTGCGAATGATCGTCGCCTGTTTATAGGGGGCTAACCTCTCACTCGCAGCAATTATCGCATCCTGGTCTTGATCTATGCCAATAAATCTCCCCTTGGCAGAAAGTTTTCTGCATACCTCACCGGCATGCCCTGCACCTCCTAAAGTACCATCCACGTAGATTCCGTCCGGTTTGATATCCAAACCTTCAATGGTCTCTTCCAGTAATACAGATTTGTGTTTAAATTCCATCTCCGTCTCCTGTCTGGATTTACTTTGCAAGATACTTCAAACGAGACCTGTCAGATTGTGATTCCCATGTCCTGCATGCTCTCTGCAATGCTGTCCATGTCATCATAATCACAGATCTCATTCCATTTTTCTTTGCTCCAAACTTCAATTCTGTCCAGATTACCTGTCAGAACCACATCTTTCTCCAGACCGGCAAATTCGCGCAATGTCTGCGGTACAAGGATTCGTCCCTGCCTGTCCAGTTCACATGTAGTTGCTCCAGCTACAAAGAATCGTGAAAAAGTTCTGGCATTTTTATTTGTAAGTGGTAAAGATCTGAGCTTCATTTCAAAGGATTCCCATTCATCCATCGGATAAATGTAAAGACAGCCATCAAGCCCTCTTGTCAGAACAAACTCTTCCCCTAAGAGCTCCCTGAATTTAGAAGGAATGATCAGACGCCCCTTCGCGTCGATCGTGTGGTTATACTCTCCCATGAACATGTTACTCACCTACTCTCGCAAAATCTGAATCTCCCCTTCAGATTTCTCAGGTGGTAATGGACTCTGCCGTTATTCCCCACTCACCACCACTATTCACCACTTTCTACCACTTATGTGCTTATTCTAAACTATTTAGGCTGAAAAAACAAGGGGGAGAAAAAGATTTTTAAAATTTAGAACTCTGTTAACATTTATGAAACAACCTTATTTTTACGAGAAAAATGGGCTTTTATACACAAAAAGTGGGTTGAATTTCCACTTTCAACCCACTTATCTTTCAGATATATGTTTTTTTACTGTTCTTCTTTTGAATTTGTGGGAGAAGTTCCCACATCTGGCTTTACCTGTTCATCCATCTCCGGCCGGATTTCCGGTTCCGGTTTCATTTCAGAAGTCTCAGGAAACATCTGTTTTTCTTTCACTGACTCATCCAGAAATCTTTTTTTCCTCTGCCGGCGTATAGTATCTCTTTTCTGTGCCATCACTCTGCGTATGATCACTACAGGCATAAAAACAGCAAATAATATAGCGGAAATTACCAGCGAAATCCCCACTTTTGTCCCCGGAATATAAAGCTTATCTGTTCTGAACCATTCAAAGAAAAACCTTCCCAGACCATAACCTGCCAGATAGATCATAAACAATTCGCCTTCATATTTCTTTTTTCGGCGCATGGCCATCAACAGCAGAAATAGCAGCAGACACCACAGACTTTCATAAAGAAAAATCGGCTGAACCTGAATATATGAAATCCCATTTATGGTCAACAGATTATCTCTCATTGCTCCCGAAACTTCTCCTGACCGCACAGCTGAAACCGGTATCTGCATTGCCCATGGCAGATCTGTATATTCTCCGAAAGACTCTCTGTTAAAAAAGTTACCCCAGCGCCCTATAGCCTGTCCCAGAAGTATTCCGGGACACGCAATATCGGCACTCTGCCAGAATGACGTTTTGGTAATCCTGCAAAATACCGCTGCCGCAAGAAATCCAAAGAGCAGACCACCATATAAAGCGTAACCACCATTTCGAAAGTCCAGTATGGCATTCAGATTTTCTTTATAAAATCCCCATGAAAAAGCCACATAAAATAATCTGGAACCTGCCACTGAAACCAGCAGGGAGATAAGTATCATATCGAGATACCTGTTCTGATCTTCCCCATTTCGTTTCGCTTCAAGTGTCACAAGTCCCATTCCAAGAAGAGCACCCACAGCAATCAGTACTCCATATATGGTAAATTCCATTCCAAATATCTGAAATGAGCGTGGCACATAATCAAAGACCAGGCCAAGTCCCGGAAAACGTATCGACATTTCCATAAATCACCTGTTCATCATACATTGAATCGGAATAAGATCACATCTCCATCCTGTACAACGTATTCTTTACCTTCCATTCTTACAAGACCTTTCTCTCTGGCACCTGCATAGGAACCACAGTCCAGAAGATCCTGATAATTTACAACCTCAGCTTTAATAAATCCTCTTTCAAAATCTGTATGGATCTTACCTGCTGCCTGCGGAGCCTTTGTTCCGATTTTAATCGTCCATGCTCTTGTCTCATCCTCACCTGAAGTAAGGAAACTCATCAGTCCAAGGAGATGATAGCTTGCTTTTACAAGTTTCTCAAGTCCTGATTCTGTCAGTCCCAGATCCTCCAGGAACATTTTCTTCTCATCATCATCCAGTTCAGAGATCTCTTCTTCGATTTCTGCACAGATAACGAAAATCTCACTGTTCTGCTCTGCCGCATATTTGCGCACTGCCTGTACATGGCTGTTGCTTTCACCGTCATCAGCCAGATCTCCTTCTGCTACGTTTGCTGCATAGATCACAGGCTTCCAGGTAAGCAGATTATAAGTAGACATCCAGGCTTCTTCATCTTCATTTTCCATTTCCATAGTGATTGCCATCTTGCCATCTTCCAGATGTGTTTTTACCTTCTGAAGGAAATCAAGCTCCTTGGCAGCCTCTTTGTCCATGCGTGCTGTTTTTGTAACTTTTGCAATTCTTCTCTCAAGGATCTCAAGGTCTGAGAAGATCAGCTCCAGATTAATAGTTTCAATATCACGGATAGGATCAATACTTCCATCTACATGGATAACATTGGAATCTTCAAAGCAGCGGACTACATGAACGATTGCATCTACCTCACGGATATTTGCAAGGAACTGGTTTCCAAGACCTTCTCCTTTGGATGCTCCCTTTACAAGTCCTGCAATATCTACGAATTCAATTACAGCAGGTGTCACTTTCTTAGAATGATAAAAGTCTCCGAGAAGCTTCAGTCTCTCATCCGGCACTGTAACAACACCTACATTAGGGTCAATGGTACAGAATGGATAATTTGCAGATTCTGCGCCTGCCTTTGTCAATGAATTAAATAATGTACTTTTTCCAACATTGGGTAATCCGACGATTCCTAATTTCATATCTCTAAATATCTCCTTTAAATGTATTGATTTTACGGTATTTTCAGATGTTTTTACTGTACTTTCATTATTCTAGCATAACCACTTATTATGTGCAAGTGCGGTATTACCGCGACACGCTTAATCCCGCGACATGATCATAAGCAATGTTCCAGACTGATAGGTAACTTTTGCCTTTTCACTGACAATCTCATTACTCACTGTCAGTCCACTGTCTGCTGTTGTCAGGCGATAATGGTCAAGTGAATATTTAAATCCTTCCAGAGTCAGATCTGTCACATTTCCTCCAAATGGAAAAAATGACACATATTTTCCAAACTGTTCTGACTTTTTCAGAACTGTTCCGTCTGAAATAAGCTTCATATAATTATACCGATCCACAAGTGTTACTTCTGCCCCCTGGTTTTGTGCCAGGACAAGGAGTCCGAAATTCGCCATCAGATGATCTACTCTGTTTCCTGTCACACCAAAGATCACTATCTTTTTCGCACCGGTCCTGATTGCATAATTCATGGCAGACTGTGTATCTGAGTCATCTTTTTCCGGTCTCAGGCGGATAACTTTTATTTCTTTTTTTTCATTTCCAAAGCCTTTTTGCAATTTCCACTCAGTCATTCCACCATAGGGAATTTCACTGTCCATACTTCTTTCTTCATGAATTTCCAGGAATTTTTTTCCATCTTCAGACAGACTGTCAAAATCTCCAATAACTGCATCCGGCAAAAGCTGATGCTCCAGAAAGAATTCCAGCCCTTTATCAGCTGCAATCAGACAGGCTTCATTCTTTTTTAAAAAATCGAGGGCAAAATCACTGTGGATATTGCCCCCGCTTACAATTATCGTATCTATCATGCTCTTCCTCAGTCAATCCTTCTTATGATCTCATCCATTCGTTCTCTGGCATGTTTTACATTTTTTGCCAGATCATCGTTGAAAACATAAGAACCTGCTACCAGCAGATTTGCACCTGCTGTGAGCACTGTCTCCATTGTCTCATCATTGATGCCACCATCAACCTGAACATCTACATCCAAATCCTCGGCCTCGATCAGTTCACGTACTTCCCTGATCTTCTCCGTACATTCTTCCATATACTTCTGACCGCCAAATCCCGGCTGTACAGTCATGATCAGAACCATATCCACATCGCTGAGCATATGGCTTATATCATTTACAGGTGTAGCCGGTTTGATGGAAACCCCCACCTTCACACCTGCTTCCCTGATCTGTTCAATAGTTCTCTCAAGATCTTCACATGCCTCCGCATGTACTGTAATGGAATCTGCCCCACATTCCACAAAATCTCTGATATATCTCTCAGGCTCTGTAACCATGAGATGTACATCAAAAAACAACTTTGATTCCTTTCGGATAGACTTTATCACCGGCATTCCAAAAGAAATACTCGGTACAAAATCACCATCCATAACATCAATATGAAGCCATTCAATCCCCTCTTTTTCCAGGGTTTTGATCTGTTCGCCCAAACGGTTAAAATCTGCCGATAAAATAGAAGGGCACAACTGATACATAATTAGAATCTCCTTTTCTCTTTTAATTCATTATAAAGTCCCAGATAATCTTCATAGCGAAGCTGGCTGATCTCATGCTCAGCCAATGCTGCTTTCACACCACAGTCCGGTTCATGGATATGTCTGCATCCCTGAAATCTGCACTGTTCTTCATATCTGCGAAACTCCGGAAAATACGCCTTAAGTTCCTGTTCTTCTATATCTGTCAGATATAAAGAAGAAAATCCCGGTGTATCCATCAGATAAGTATCATGTCCCACCGGTATCACCTGAGAATGACGCGTGGTATGCTTTCCACGTTTCAGCTTCTTACTTATCTCCCCGGTTTCCATCTGTACATTTTCCTGCAGTGCATTGGTGATTGAAGATTTTCCTACACCGGAAGGTCCTGCAACTACAGTTGTTTTTCCTTTCAGGATCTCATGTATCTCATCCAGTCCCTCTCCATTAAAAGTACTGGAAAAAATCACATCATATCCACAGCTCTTATAAGTTTCATATAAAAACTCCAGTTCTTCCTGTTTTGCAAGATCTTTCTTGTTAAAACATATAACAGCCGGAACATTCTCTTTCTCCATCATGATCAGAAAACGGTCAAGCAGCATAAAATTAGGTTTCGGACTCTCCATCGCAAAAATCACAAAAGCCTGATCCACATTGGCAACGGCCGGACGGATCAATGAATTTTTTCTGGGAAGGATGGCAGTCACACTGCCTTCCTTCTCCTGTTCATCCAAAACCTCTATCTCCACATTATCCCCTACAAGAGGTTTCTGTTTATCTTTTCTGAATATTCCCTTTGCCTTGCATTCATAAATCTCATCATTTTCTGCATAGATGTAATAAAATCCTGCAATTCCTTTGATTATCTTTCCCTGCATGGATCATTCAGCCTTAGCAAATGTAATAGAATAATTTCCGAGTTCCTTATAAGTGCCGTTAATCTGTTCAGACAGATACAAAGTACCCTCGCTGATACCAGGTGCACCTGTGATATTCAGATCATACGGGAACTGGATTACCTGATCTTCCAGAACAACTGAAGCAGTCGGTGTTCCGTTTACATTCTGGATCAGTTCCAGACGTACCGGACCTCCGGAATATCCTGACGGAGTATTCAGAGTCTGTGTACATTTCCATACTTCCCCGGCTGCTGCCGCCGCACTGTTATCTGCTGTCTGTGCCGGAGCATCAGATGATGCAGCAGTATCTGCGCTGTCACTCTGAGCCGAAGGTTCCTGATCTCCGGTACTTACTGTGATCACAACATTTACATTATCCGGATCTTCCCAGTTTCCAGCTTCCGGTTCCTGTGAAATTACTTCTCCTTCTGCCACCTCTGTACTCTTTTCCTCTTTTACTTCCACATTGAGGAACTTACCAAAAGTAGTAACTGCATCATTCTTTGTCATCCCGACAACACTTGGAACCTCCACACTGTCTCCATAGTCCACGCCTCGACTGACAATCAGTGTTACGCTGTCCCCTGCTGAAACAGAGTTTCCGGCTGCCGGAGTTGTGGAGACTGCATATCCCGGATCTGTAACCGGAGTGCCATCATCATTTAATTCACTGTATTCTTTCTGTATCTCAACAGTTAATCCCATATCTTCCAGAGTCTGCTGTGCGTCTACTCCGGTCTGTCCATCCACATCCGGAATTGTGATCTTCTGCGCACCCTTGCTGATATAATACTTAATGGTCGTATACTGCTCTACTTTACTTCCCTTTGGAATATCCTGTGAAGAAATGGTTCCTTTTGCCTGATTTGAAGCCTCCTCGCCCATAGGCTGAATACCCAGTTTCATATCCTTTGTGATATTCTTTGCTTCATCCTCTGTTTTTCCTACCAGATTCGGCACAGTTATCATTCCGTCATCATCTGATTCCGATGTATCCTGAGCCTCAGTTTTTTTGTCTGTATCATTGTTACTTCCAATAAGTCCGGACGCCTTTCCTGCGACCAGAATGATTGCTATCAGAATCACAACACCCATCAGAAGTATTACAATAGTCAGCCCATGTCCGCCTCTTTTTTTCTTTTTCTCAGGCTTATCTGATTTCTTCCTGTGCTTTTTCACTTCCGGCTCATCATCATAATCTGTTTCATTGATTTCTTCTTCCAGAGCCTCAGGTTCTGACTTTGCGATCTGCTTCGGCATATGTTTGATCTCGCCAAGCTCCTTATCTGAGATCACAACTGTTTTTGCTTCGTTATCCACAGACGTCAGCGTTACGAAATCTCCCTGTGGATCGATCAGAGAATGCTTCAGATCTGCGATCACATCCTCCATATTCTGATAACGGCGATCCACGCTTTTCTGTGTACATTTCAGAATGATCTGCTCCAGACTGTGGGGAAGCTCCGGTGTATAAATACTTGGAGGAACAATCTCTTCCTGAAGATGTTTGATAGCAATAGCTACTGTGGTATCTCCGTCAAAAGGAACCTTCCCTGTAACCATTTCATACATTGTGATACCCAGTGAATAAATATCACTCTTCTCATCACTGTATCCGCCTCTGACCTGTTCCGGTGAACTGTAATGAACAGATCCCATTACATTTGAGCTTATGGTATTGGAAGAAGCGGCTCTTGCAATACCAAAATCTGTTACTTTTACCTTTCCATCCATGGAAATGATAATATTCTGCGGTTTTACATCACGATGTACAATCCCATGGCTGTGTGCAGCTTCCAGTCCCATGGAGACCTGGATTGCAATACTGGTTGCTTCTTTTACAGAAAGCTTTCCCTTTTTGGAAATGTACTCCTTGAGAGTAATTCCCTCAATAAGCTCCATAACAATGTAATAAACTCCGTTATCGTCACCAACATCAAATACATTCACTATATTCGGATGTGTCAGGACTGCTGCAGCCTGAGCCTCACTTTTAAACTTGCGGATAAACGTCGTATCCTCTCTGAATTCCGGCTTAAGAACTTTTACAGCAACAAACCGATTCAGCTTATGGTCTTTTGCCTTGTATACGTCCGCCATTCCGCCGGTACCAATTTTTCCTAATATCTCATAGCGTTCTGCTATGATCATTCCCGTTTTTAACATGCTTTCACCTCGTCTGTGAATGGTTCTACCAATACAATTGCAATATTATCCTTGCCGCCATTGCGGTTTGCTTCTCTTATAAGTATCCTGCCTTTTTCATCCAGATCTGTAGATGTGTCAGAAATGATTTCCCTCAGCTGGCTGTCCTCAACCATGTTGCTGAGCCCGTCCGAACACATCAAAACTACATCTCCGGGTTCCAATTTCAGATCAAAGAAATCAATATCCACTGTTTTCTCTGCTCCAAGTGCTCTTGTAATGATATTTTTCTTCGGATGCTTCCTTGCCTGTTCAGGGTCAAGTTCTCCCATTCTTACCATCTCCTGCACCAGTGAGTGATCCCTTGTTATCTGCTGAATCTTCTCTCCGATCACATAAAGTCTGCTGTCACCTACATTTGCCACATAAGCGTAATGTCCTACGATAGTAGCTGCCACTATCGTTGTTCCCATTCCTCTAAGTTTCTCATCCTGCTGTGCCTGGGTAAGAATCTCGGTATTTACACATTCAATGGCATGACGGATTACCTTTACCGGATTAAAATCCGCATCCTGCCGGATTTCCTCCACCATGGATGTAACCGCATGAGAGGATGCATAATCACCTGCATTATGACCACCCATACCATCTGCAACAACAAACAGATTCGGAAGATTTCCAACCGGGTCAGCAGTTGCGAACACATAATCCTGGTTCATCTTCCGCTTTTGCCCGACATCAGTAGCTGAATATATCCTCATGTCACTTCTCGCTTTCTGTTTTTTCCATATAACTTTTTCTTAACTGTCCACAGGCACCATCAATATCACTGCCCATTTCTCTTCTAATAGTAACATTTATTCCACATTTTTCAAGTTTTATTTTGAAATTCTCCACAGCCTGTCTTGTTGAACGCACAAAGGAACGTTCCTTAATAGGGTTTACCGGGATCAGATTTACATGGCAGTTCATATCTCTGATTCTGCCGGAAAGTTCCCTTGCATCCTCATCGCTGTCATTAACTCCGGCTACCAGACTATATTCAAATGTGATCCTGCGCCCGGTTTCTTTAAAATAATAACGGCAGGCTTCCAGAACCTCATCCATGCTGTATTTGTTTGCGATCGGCATCAGTTCCCGTCGCTTCACATCATTAGGTGCGTGAAGGGAAAGTGCAAGTGTCATCTGAAGCTTTTCTTTTGCAAGGTCATAAATCTTCGGAACCAACCCACAGGTAGATACAGTCAGGTTTCTCTGACTGATATGAAGTCCTCCTTCTTCTGTCAGGATATGTATAAACCTGAGAAGATTTTCATAATTATCAAGAGGTTCCCCCGTTCCCATGACCACAACATTGGAAACTCTTTCTCCTGTCAGAGCCTGTATCCTGTATATCTGATCCAGCATTTCTGACGGGAGAAGACATCTGGTCAGTCCTCCTATGGTAGATGCACAGAATCTGCATCCCATGCGGCATCCCACCTGAGAAGAAATACAGACAGAATTTCCATGTTTATACCGCATGAGAACACTCTCTATCACATTTCCATCACTGAGACGGAACAGATACTTCTGTGTACCGTCAATCCGGGATGTCTGTACATCTACCATCTTCAGTGCTGTGACAGGATATTCTTTCAGTTTTTCCCTCAGGCTTTTGGAAAGATTGGTCATCTCATCATAAGAAGTAACAAGGTGTTCATGCAGCCAGCTGTAAATCTGCTTCGCACGAAAAGGCTTATCTCCCAGAGTGGTCATCAGTTTCTTTAATTCGTCGATCGTCATTGACTTAATGTCTGTCATTACTTATTTTCTCCTGAATTTTGCAATAAAGAAGCCATCTGTTTTGTGTACTCCCGGCAGAAGCTGAAGATAACCCAGAGCTGTTGTCTCAGAATGCAGTTCTTCCGGAAGATACGGATCAATACTCTCCAGTTTGAACGGATGATTATTCATAAACCACAACATGTTCTCTTCATTCTCTTCCTTTGCGATAGTACAGGTACTAAATACCAGCACTCCGCCCGGTTTCACATATTCTGCCGCATTGTCAAGGATTGTTCTCTGAAGAATTACAATCTCTTCCTGCTTCTGTGCTGTCACCCTGTATTTGATCTCCGGCTTCTTTCCAATTACTCCATATCCGGAACATGGGACATCTGCCAGAACGACATCTGCCTTGAGTTCTGAATCTGCATCAAATACCGTAGCATCCATCACATGAGCCTGCACATTAATGCAGTCTGTTCTGTGAATATTCTCTTCGATCATATCCACTTTGTACTGGCTGATATCGCGTGCATCTACTGTTCCGTAATCTCCCATTTTATCTGCAACATGGAGACTCTTTCCACCAGGTGCTGCGCACATATCTATCACATAATCCCCTTTTTGCGGATCTGCAATTTCTGCCACCAGCATGGAGCTTACATCCTGCACCTGGATTTTCCCCTGTATAAATGCATCCAGTGCAAGAATATGGTTATAATTTGAAATTTCATATGCATAGGGAAGATAAGGTGCAGGTTTCACTTCCACTCCCTGATCGACCAAGCTCTCATAAATCTCTTTCTGTGGATATTTATGAGTTCTGCAGCGTACTGTGATCGGTTTCTCCGTGAGAAAATCTGTAAGGATCTTTTCTGTTTTTTCTTCCCCGTAATCCTCAAGCCAACGGTTTACCAGTGTTTCCGGCATAGAATATCTGACAGACAGATATCTGACCGGATTTTCTTCCCTTGAAGGAAGTTTCAGATTTTTCCACTCTCTGGCAATCGTACGAAGAACACCATTTACAAAAGGTTTCAGGCTGTAAAAGCCTTTTCTCTGTGCCAGCTTCACCGCTTCATTACACACTGCGCTGTCCGGCACACTGTCCATAAACCTGATCTGATAAACTGCACTTCTCAGGATTTCCCTGATCACAGGCTTCATTTTATCTACAGATACTTTTGAATATGAATCAATAATATAATCTATTAAAATACGATATTCCAGTGTTCCTTCGCAGACTCTGGTAATAAAAGCTCTCTCCTGTCTTGGAAGGAACTGATATTTGGAAAGAGCATTGCGGATAGCGATATGGCTGTGTTTTCCCTCTTCCTCGATTTCCAGTAATATCTGTAATATCAGTTCTCTTGTATTTATTCCATTAGTCACGGTCTCTTCCTCCGGCAAGTATGATCAATCTTAAAAGCTGCAGGATTGATGAAGCAAGTGCTGCAACATAGGTGAGTGCTGCCGCTGTAAGAACCTTCCTTGCACCTTTTACCTCATCGTTTCCAAGCATTCCTGAACCTCCAAGCATTTTCAACGCTCTTGAAGAAGCATTGAATTCTACCGGAAGAGTTACAAGCTGAAAAAGAACCGCAAATGTAAACAAAATGATTCCAACAGTCAGCAGTGGACGGATTGAGAAAATCAGTCCTGCCAGAAACAATGGCCAGGAAAGTGTGGAACCGATGTTTGCAACAGGCACAATCGCAGAGCGAAGATTCAATGGCACATAGTTAGTCGCATGCTGAATAGCATGTCCACATTCATGCGCAGCCACTCCGATCGCAGCCACCGATGTTTTATCATATACATCCTGGGAAAGTGCCAGTTTCTTACTTCCCGGATCATAGTGGTCTGTCAGGCTGCCGGATATGGGTACTACCGTAACATCCGTAATTCCCGACATACGAAGAATCCGTCTGGCAGCATCGGCACCTGTAAGCCCCGATGCACTGCGCACTCTGCTGTAAACAGAAAACGTACTCTTTACCTTTGCAGATGCCAGTAAAGACAGCACCATTCCGATAACGAGCAGTAAATACGTAGGATCAAAATAATAATATCCGTACATCTAATCACTCCTTATGATCTGTAAAAACAATTCCATTTTCAATGTGATATCCCCGGAGAAAGGCTTCTGTTTCCATACGCTTCTTACCTTCCAGCTGTACCTCTGTAAGAATCAGCACTCCTTCTCCACATGCTGTATGGATCCCCTCTTTATCTGTCAGGAAGATTGTTCCCGGAACAGCATCTGTTTTCTCAGTGCTAACTTTACATTTCCACACTTTCAGAGTTTTTCCATTAAGAAATGTATAAGCACTTGGCCATGGATTCAGGCCGCGTACAAGGCGTTCCAGTTCTTCTGCAGATTTTCTGAAATCCATCAGTCCCATCTGTTTGGTGATCATAGCCGCATAAGGTGTAGGACTCTCCTCCGGCTGTTTTTCAAACTCCGCGGTTCCCTGCTCAATAGACGGAAGCGTCTTGATCAGCAGATCCGCACCGGCCTGCGCAAGTTTTCCAAACAGGCTTCCACCTGTTTCTGTCGGAGAGATTGGAATCACTATCTTTGAAATCATATCACCTGTATCAAGACCTTCTCCCATCTGCTGGATCGTTACACCTGATACTTTTTCCCCGTCGATCACAGCCTGCTGGATAGGCGCTGCTCCTCTGTATTTCGGAAGAAGAGACGCATGAATATTGATACATCCAAATTTCGGAAGCTCCAGGATTTCTTTTGGAATAATCTGTCCATATGCAGCAACAACTATGATCTCAGGATTGATTTCTTTCAGAATCTCCAGAAATTCGGGGTTATTTCTCACTTTCTCCGGCTGATATACCGGAATATCGTGCATAACGGCTTCTTCTTTTACAGGTGTTGGCAATAATGTCTTACCTCTCCCTTTTGGTTTGTCAGGCTGAGTCACCACTGCTGCCACCGCATATCCGGCTTCTGTCAGTGCATGTAATGACGGCACTGCGAAATCCGGTGTTCCCATAAATACTATCTTCATTTGATTATCACTCCTCATCCTCATCATAGGAAACCTGATGAAGTTCTCCTTCTACCAGTTCTGTATACATATGTCCGTCCAGATGATCGATCTCATGGCAGAAAGCACGCGCAAGAAGACCTTCCCCTTCATATTCTACTTCATTCATATCCTCATCCAGAGCTTTTACCTTTACATAGTTCGGACGTGTTACCTGACCAGCCATTCCAGGTACACTTAAGCATCCTTCATCACCAGTCTGTTCGCCTGATGTTTCAAGGATTTCAGGATTGATCAGCACGATAGGACCCTCTCCTATATCGATCACAACAATACGCTTCAGCATACCTACCTGTGGTGCAGCGAGGCCAACTCCCATTGCATCATACATGGTTTCAAGCATATCCCCGATCAGATCATGAATACGTGGTGTCATTTTTTCTACCGGTCTGCTGACCTTTGCAAGTACTTCGTCGCCCTGTAATCTGATTTTTCTAAGTGCCATTTCTTTATTCTCCTCTTCTTTGATTATGATGTTAGAATCAAAAGATATTTTGCCCCTAACCTGATATCTTGATTATTGTTATATCACGATTTCAGAAATTACTGCCTTCCGGTTTTCCCTTCTGCAGCAGATTACTTCAGTAATGAGATTTTGAAAAAATCTGCCATAATTAACTGAAATCAAATTGTATGTATATTTTCCGGAAACCGGAATTTATCTCTATGTATTTCTCCAGCTGGTCTTTGATATGTACCAGCGTTTTATGATCTTTATGTTTTAAATAGATAACCTGTCTGTAAATATCCTTAACTTTTCCAACTGACGCATATGCCGGGCCAATGATATGCAGGTCATTTTCTCTGTATATCCTTTCTATATAAAGTTTCAGATAATACATGGCCTGAACCAGTTTCTCATCTTCCGGACCTGAACCCAGAACTGCCAGCATATGTGCCGCAGGCGGATAATCCAGAAGCATACGGTAACTCATCTCTTCCTCATAGAATGCCTGATAATCCTGCACTGCCGCCGCCTGAATACTGTAATGATCCGGATGATAGGTCTGGATCACTGCCTCTCCCGGTTTTTCCCCCCGTCCTCCCCGGCCGACTGCCTGACAGAGAAGCTGAAAGGTACGTTCCGCACATCGATAATCCTCTGCATTCAGCGAAAGATCCGCTGCTACTATTCCCATGAGTGTGACATCCGGAAAATCATGCCCCTTAACGATCATCTGTGTTCCGATCAGTATATCTGCCTCATGAGCTGCAAAAGCTGCAAGAATCTTTTCATAGCTGCCCTTGGTTCTTGTTGTATCAAAATCCATTCTGAGAGTCCTGACTTCTGGAAAATCTTCCCGCACTACCTTCTCGATCTGCTGTGTTCCTGCCTTAAATCCGCCAATATAAGGCGATCCGCACACCGGGCATATCCGGGGTTTTCCTGTCTCATATCCACAGTAATGACATAAAAGCCTTTCATTATTATGCTCCGAAAGAGAAACATCACAATGCGGACACTTCATCACATGTCCACAGGACCGGCAGGATACAAAACCTGCGTATCCTCTTCTGTTCAGAAAAAGCATTACCTGTTCTTTTTTCTCAAACCGGCCTTTCATCTTTTGCCGGAGTTCTCTGCTCAGTACAGACCTGTTTCCTGCTTTTAATTCCTCACGCAGGTCTACGATAGAAACCCGGGGCAGAGGTCTGCTTCCATATCTTGTTGTCAGCCTGACCAGACTATATTCCCCATTCATTGCCTTACTGTAGGCTTCCACTGATGGAGTAGCTGAACCCATTACCACATTTGCATGTTCTAAAACAGCTCTCCGGATTGCAGTTTCCCTTGCATGATAACGGGGTGTGCTTTCACTTTTATAGCTTGGTTCATGTTCTTCATCAATAATGATCAGTCCCAGACTGGCAAATGGCGTAAACAGCGCAGATCTGGGACCGATCATCACTTGGACTTCTCCCTTTTTCGCACGTTTAAACTGATCATAGCGTTCTCCCTGAGACTGTCTGGAATTGATAACTGATACTTTATCCCCAAATCTGGCATAAAATCTGCGTACCGTCTGATATGTCAGAGCAATCTCCGGGATCAACACGATTGCTTCTTTTCCCTGAGAAAGCGTCTGCTCGATCAGCTTTATATACACCTGGGTTTTCCCGCTCCCTGTCACTCCCTCGATCAGTACAGGCTTCGGCGATGGGTTTTTCCACTCTCTCTGTATCTGCTTTACTGCCGCTTCCTGTTCATCTGTAAGCGGCATTCGCCTTTCTCCGGAAATATCACCTGTATTCAGTGAAGTTCTCATTATCTCATCATATTCTATGCGGATAATCCCCTGCTCCTGAAATTTCTTTACAACAGCAGAAGTTGTCCCCAGTTCTTTCGCCGCATGTGTATAATCCAGTCTTTTTTTCTTCAGAAGTTCCCTCAGAAGTCTTGTTCTGGCTTTAAACCTTGTTTGTTCAAGTTCTTTCAGCAACTGCGTTCCCGCCTCTTCGGAAATATCCAGGCATATATATTTTTTCTCTTTTGCCTTGATTTTCTCCTGGATAGGAAGTACTGTCCTGAGAGCCTGGATCATGGTGGAACCATAATTTTCTCTCATCCAGGCTGCCAGAGCGATCAGTCTGGATTCCGTAGTCTCTTCTCCACTGCAGATTTCACTGATTTCTTTAATTTTTTCGGGAGCAATTTTCGGTTTATCTGACAATCCGATCACATATCCTTTACGCACCCGGCCGGCATTTCCAAAAGGGATGGCTGCCACCATCCCTGCCTTTATTTTCTTCTCCAGCCTTTCCGGTACACGATATTGAAAACTCCGGTCCAGTTTATCACTGGAAATATCAATTATTATATCAGCATATATCATGAACTTATTCCTGTTTGACCCGCTACCTATTTACCAGCAAGAATATCTGCGATCAGGACACGTTCATCCATAGGATATTTCTTTCCTTTAATTTCCTGATAATCCTCATGTCCCTTACCTGCCAGAACTATAATATCCCCCGGCTCTCCATGATGGATTGCATAGGCGATGGCTTCTTTTCTGTCCGGAATCTCTACATATTTTCCATCGGTTTTTGCCATACCGATCTTGATATCATCGATGATCGCCTGTGGTTCTTCATCACGTGGATTATCAGAGGTAATGATGGTAAGGTCTGCAAGCTTTCCAGAAACCTCTCCCATCTCATAGCGGCGAAGCTTTGATCTGTTGCCTCCGCATCCAAACAGACATACCAGTCTGTGGGGATGATATTCTTTCAAAGTGGTCAGAAGACTCTCCAGAGCCATGGCATTATGCGCGTAATCGATCATCAGAGTAAAATCATCGGATACTTTTACCATTTCGATACGGCCTTTTACCTTAGCTACTTTTAAGGCTTTGAGAATGTTCTCTTCCGAAACCTTAAAATGACGGCAGATTGCGATTGCTGTCAATGAATTATAGATGCTGAATTTACCGGGAATATCTATCTCCACATGAAAATCCAGAAGTCCTTTCAGATGGTAGGAAATACCCAGATATCCTTTACCTCCGACCAGCTTTGCATCTTCCGCACGAAGGTCTGCTTCCGGTGAAAATCCATAAGTTTCCAGGCTGCATGTATGACCTTCAATAATCTTCTCGAAATGTTCATCATCTCTGTTTACAATTCCTACCTTGCACTGTTTCAGAAGTAAGGACTTGCATCTGAGATAATCATCAAAATCCTTATGTTCATTTGGTCCGATATGATCCGGCTCAATATTTGTAAAAATACCAAAATCGAAAACAAATCCCTGAGTTCTGTGAAGCATCAGTCCTTGGGAGGAAACTTCCATAACCACACAGTCACAGCCGGCTTCTGCCATCTCATGGAAATATTCCTGAATCACATAAGACTCCGGTGTTGTGTTCTTTGCAGGAATCACTTTGTCACCGATGATTGCTTCAATGGTTCCGATCAGTCCCACTTTATATCCGGCATTTTCCAGAATAGATTTTACCATATACGTAGTGGTTGTTTTTCCTTTTGTTCCTGTGATACCAATTGTTTTCAGTTTCTCTGCGGGATATCCGAAATATGCGGCAGAAATAAACGCCATTGCATATCGTGTATCTTTCACAAGAATGACTGTCACATCTTCCGGTGCTTCCACAGCTTCTTCCACGATCAGAACCTTTGCTCCTTTTGCAACTACATCCGGCACAAATTTATGGCCATCCACCACTGCGCCGCGGATACAGATAAAAAGAGAGCCCTCTTCTACTTTCCGGGAATCATAAATCACATTTTTTACTTCCTGGTCTGTACTGCCCTGAAGACATGTATATTCCAGCTTTTCCAGTAAGGATATTAATTTCATTTTAATCCTCCATATCATTTCCTGCCTGCCTGAATTTTATACAGCCTCTACGGCCATTTCGTTACTGTTCACTCCGTTCACAGTAACTTAGCCAAAATTCATTCCAGATTGCCTGCGGCAATAGAATTTTGGCTTGTATGTCTCGGGATTTTGGCATATTCATGCCAAAACACCTCGCGGGATAGTGATGTGTGAACAGTAACGCAATTTCTTTAAAGTCAGGCAGAGGTGTTTTACTAAAGCGTATATTCTATATAAGAATAGCACACCTCCCCTGTCGTTTCAACGTTGTTTCTCTACTTCTGCTGTTTTTTTGTCTTCCTGTAACAGAATGCACTGACTCCGGACATGATTGCAAAAATCCCCAGTACAATATACAAAGCCGTTTCTGTCTCATCTCCTGTACGTGGTTTGGAAGCAGTAGTATAAGCACTTCCGGACTTTGAGTCATATCCATAACTCTGGGAAGCCAGAGATGCCGGTTGCGGCGTAACTGTAACAATATTATCAGTTTCCTTTAATTCTACGTTTGCCTTAGATGTCATTGCCTGTGTACCAGTCTCATCAGATGTAACGATTACCTCATTGATCAATTCCTGACTTGCCATATATTGTGGAACAGTCACTGTGGCGTAAAGTGCAAAAGCCTCTCCCGGTGCGATCTGCGGAATCAGAGCCTGTGTGCCTGTGCTGTTTAATGTTACGCCCTCTTTCCTGACAAAGTTTGCCTGAATACCGGCATTTTGGAATCTTTCTGTACTGAGAACCGAATGAAGTGTTCGCTCACCCGTATTCCTGATGCAGATCTGATATGTGATCGTATCTCCCGGATATGCCTGTGTTCTGTCCGCAGTTTTCTCCACCTCAAAAGCCGCCTTTAATGCAATGACTTCTGTTTCGACTGATTTCTGACATCCAATACTTTCTTCCTTTCCCGGATATTTCGCTTTTACAGTTACTGTATGAATAAGCTCTCCTGCCTGCTCTTCTGTAAGCTGTACTGTCATCTGAAGATTTCTGATTTCTCCTGCCTTAAGACCTGAAATAATTCCCTGCATACCATTTGCAGTAAATCCCTCTTCCTGTTTCCATTCGGCTTTTATATTATCCTGAGAAAAAACACTGGATATCTCTATATTTTCCAGAGGTAATTCTCCTGTATTCTCTACAGACAATATATAAGTAAAGTTCTGCCCTGCACGTACCTCTTTCGTCTCCTGCTGTAACCGGGCTGTGATCCCTGTTTTTGCTTCCTGTACGGAAAGCAGAGCTGAAGGAGTTTCTGCAACAGTCCGGGTTTCATCCCCTGATTTCATCCAGAAATACGCACCTGTCCCCTCCCAATCTTTGCAAAGCGGTGCATCCTGGCACAGAGGATAATCTGTTTTTACAGAAGAAATACGATATTCTTCACGCAGAGACACCGGCACTTTCATGGTAAAGATATCTGTTTCCGCATCTGAAAGTGCAGTCTCACAGGTCAGCTTTGTAATCTGGGTTGTCTCACCTTTCTTATTTTGTATCTGTACGGATTCAGCCTGCAGATCATTCTTTAACGCTTCTGCATTTACCTGAAAATATTCTGAAATATATACAGTCAGAAAATATCTGGTTTTATCTTCCCTGATCTCATTTTGGTTCTCCTGCTCACTCTGTTGTGTCTGTCCGGTTTCTGTGTCAGATCCTTCTGCGTTTTCTTCTGCCTTCCGGTATTCTTCGCTTTCTATATCTTCTATATCTATTACTGCACTCTCTGATTCACACTCTGTATTTTCGGAATCCACTTCATCTGTCGTATTTTCTGCTGCTTCTGCTTCTCTCACTTCGCCATCCCATGTACTATTTTCCATCTGCAACTGTCCGTTCTCCGAAGCAGTATTTTCCTGTTGACTTTTGTACAGTTCTTTCAGACCGCTCACTTCCAGTGTCAGTTCTGCCTGAAATTTCTCTTCATCGATCCACTGTGCACTCTGCTTTAAACCCACAGCAGGAACATATAACTCTGCAGCTTCAAATTCTGCTGCTGATACTGCTCCTGCTCCCAAAATCCCGACAGCAGCCGTTATCATGACTGCTTTTTTTAACTGATTCCATATTCTTTTTTCCATTCTCTCATTCTCCTGAATTTTTATTCTATGTCATCTGAGGTACTTCCACTGTCAGAATGATATCGGTACAGTATCTTTCGAGATTATAAGTTCATATCCACAGACATACGCATCTCTCCTCTCTGTTTTGCACAATAAATAAGATTTTCAGAGTTTCTGCTCAGGATTCAAAACCATCTCCCGGACTATCAATAAATAATTGGAAATTTTTGCACCGGACCGGTGCGTGAAAATAAGAATACTGATAACGGCTGTTGCCGATGAATCTACTTTAGCATGTCTATGCTATAAAAACAAGATACCACTTTTTATTTTTCGTATTTGTTTATAATTCTTTTATAAATTTACCGATTGTTTCAGAAATTCGACATACTTTGAACATAATTTTCCCATATAATAGGTCTTGGATAGATGAAAAACCACTCTCTATCTCCCCCCTCAAAAAAACAAAACAGCTCTCACAGAAATGTGAGAGCTGTTTGTTTTTTGTTACTGTTCACTGATAATATCCCGCGAGGTGTTTTTTGAGTTATTTTCTATTGCAATTCTACTGGCAGTCTTTTATAATGTAGGATATCAATATGATTGAATATTTATGATATCAGTGATAAAAAATTTCAAAAATCTTTATATATAAGATCACCCCGCAGATATCATATTTACAGAACATGAAAGAATCGAGGTAATTCCCATGAGCGAAAAAATTACAGTAGTTGCACTGGGCCACAGAGCATTAGGAACCACCTTACCGGAGCAGAAAATCGCTACAAAAAAAGCAGCCAAAGCTGTCGCAGATCTTGTAGAAGCCGGAAATCGTGTAGTCATTTCCCACAGTAACGGTCCACAGGTTGGAATGATCCACACAGCCATGAATGAATTTGGCAAAACACATCCTGACTATACATTTGCACCTATGTCCGTATGTTCGGCAATGAGTCAGGGCTATATCGGATATGACCTCCAGACCGCAATCCGCGCAGAACTTATTTCCCGAGGTATTTATAAACCGGTAGCTACTATCCTTACACAGGTTGTCATTGATCCATATGATGATGCTTTCGCTGAACCTGAGAAGATCATCGGACGTGTCCTTACAGAAGAAGAGGCTGAAACTGAAGAAAGCAAGGGAAACTTTGTCACTAAACTGGCTGACGGCACTTATAAAAGAATCCTGGCAGCTCCGAAACCGCAGAAAATCGTAGAGCTTGAAACAATCCGCACACTTGTAGATGCGGGCCAGGTAGTAATCGCAGCAGGCGGCGGCGGAATCCCGGTTATGGAACAGGGAATCGATCTTCATGGTGCAAGTGCGATCATTGAGAAAGACCTTTCCAGCGGACTTCTTGCACAGGAATTAAATGCAGATACTCTTCTGATCCTTACCAGTGTTGAGAAAGTAAGTCTGAACCTCGGTCAGGACAACGAAGAATATCTTAATACAATTTCTGTAGATGATGCTAAGAAATATATGGCTGACAATCAGTTTGCCCCAGGCTCCATGCTTCCTAAATTCGAAGCCGGAATCTCTTTTATCGAAAAGGGAGATAACAGAAGAACGATCATCACAGATATTGCGCATGCAAAGGATGGATATTTCGAAAAAACCGGAACTATCATTAAATGATTCTATAGCAATCCTCGTAAATAATACATTTAAGAGGATTGCTATATTTTATCTGACAATACAAAAAGACATATACCAGAGCAATACATATCATCTTGCCGGTATATGTCTTTTAATTATCATATTATGATGTCAGATTCAAAAGTTTACCCCTGACCTGATATTACATAGATTTACGTTCCGCAATCTCTGCCATCTTCGCTTCGTTCAGACGAGTATCACCATGCACACGGCTGTAGGAAAGATATCCGTTCATACGGTCAATCTTTGTCAGATTCTTGGAACCGCAGACCGGACACACGTCCATTTCAAGTTCCTCATGTCCGCAGTCATCACAGTAAGCAAGGGAAAGATTTACTCCCTCATAATATCCCAAAGACATGGCTCTGCGAATCAGAGTGCGTATTGCTTCACGATTATAATCGATCGGATAACGTACATACTGAATCTTACCGCCGTTGCACAACTCCCAGAAACGTCCCTCCAGATCCTGTTTTTCAATCGGAGTTACATCTTCAGTCACATGACAGTGGAAACTGTTGCTTACATAAGGACGATCAGAAACCCCTTTCACAATGCCATACATCTTACGGAACTGTTCCACCTGCAGTCCGCATAAACTCTCTGCCGGTGTTCCATAAATTGCATAAAGATAACCATCTTTCTCTTTAAATTCATTTACTTTCCTGTTGATATATTTCAGCACATCCAGTGCAAACTGCCCGTCTTCAGCAATGGATTTGCCATTGTAAAGTTCCTGGAGTTCATTTAATGCAGTGATTCCGAAGGATGCTGTCATTGGTTTCAGAATCTTGCCAATCTTTTCATTCGGTTTCAGATGTCCACCGTAAAATCCTCCCTCACAATATGCCAGCGGGTTGGTTGACGCACGCATCTGTCCCAGATAATCATAGGTACGGATATGCAGATTACGGATCATCTCAAGATAGAAATCCAGCACTTCGTAGAAATCCCTGCTCTCTGCTCTGGCTTTGGCAAGGATCATTGGAAGATGAAGGCTTACCGCACCGATGTTAAATCTTCCCACAAACACAGGAACATCCTTATCATCTGCCGGATACATACCGCCTCTCTCGTACCAGGGGCTTAAGAACGCACGACATCCCATAGGACTTATAACCTTTCCATACTGCTTGTACATACTGGAAATATATCCTTTTCCTGACATGGACAGCCAGTCCGGATACATAGTCTTGGCAGAACAGTCAACCCCTGCCTCAAATACATCCTCACTGATCTTGCCTTTTCCATGGATATTTTCATCATAAAGGAATACGATTTTCGGGAAGAGTACCGGTTTCTTGCGTCCTGCCTTACCCTGTCCGCCTTTATGCACTTCAAGAAGAGAAATACTTGCCATCTTCTCGAACTGCTTTATTCCAAGTCCAAGAGTTACAGTTACAAATGGATAATCCCCTCTGGAAGATCCGACTGTATTCAGCTTATACTCAATCCCCTGCCATCCCTGGTCAAAATCTCTGCGGACTTTGTCAAGCGCATACTCGATCGCACGTTCTTCACGTCCTGTCCAGCTCTCGTCAGAGTATTTCATAAATTCCTGGATATATTTATCGTAACTCTTCTGTGCATAAGGTGCAAGGATCTTGTCTACTTCCGGTACTGTGAATCCGCCATACTGCTGTGCAGCAGTGCTCAGGATAATATCACCCATAACATCAAACGCAGTATCCAGTGTCTTAGGCTCATTGTACCATACATTTCCCATCTCAAATCCGCCGCTGAGTACAGATGCCACATCAAAGAGACAGCAGTTCATGGTATCCAGACGTGCAGACTGGTCATGAATATAAATATAACCATCTTTACATGCCTGAAGTTCATTACGATTCATAAAAAATTTACGATAAAGCTCTTTGTTCAGTTCATTAAAGATCAGGCTTCGCTTTGTAGCTACAAGCGCACTGTCTGTATTGGCATTACTCTTATCACCAATATAACGGATTGCCTGACTCTTGGTATATACATCATCCATCATATGGATAAAGTCAAGTTTGTAATTTCTGTAATCGCGGTAGCTCTTAGCCACTGCCGGGTTCACTCTCTCAAGTGCTCCCTCTACGATGTTGTGCATCTCCTGGATCTCTATCTCATTCTTTCCCAGTGCCTCCGCATGTTCTTCCGCAAACTGGCAGATAAATTCCTTCTCTTTATCCGAAAATGTGTATAAAATTCTGGCTGCCGACTTATTTACTGCTGCTACGATCTTCTGTGAATTAAACTCTTCTCTCGTACCATCTTTCTTTATAACATATATCATACCTTTTGCTCCCATATACAATATATAGTATTTTTTTTCTTTCATTCACCACAATTCTCTCTATATGTGGTACGTTTAACAAGTATAGCACAGTCTCTGACAAAAAGAAAGGGGCAAAAAATTATTCGTCATATTGCTGAATTTGATACATGGCAAGATAATTATCTTGACCATCCAGAGATACCACAGATACCTCATCCCCGGCATGTAATTCTATTTTCTCCTCGTGGTCTGCTTCGTCAAATTTTACAGTTTCATCTTTTCCTGAAGAACTTCTGATTTCCAGAGCAACCTTCTCCCAGCCGGACACTATCCTGTATTCTCCCGGATCTATTGTAAAATCATACCCCTGGTCACTGGCATCTATATCGCCAATCTCTGATGCAGTATCATCCGTTCTGACAATATAATTCTCTCCGGTGAACATATACCAGTCCGGATTGCCCCTCTGTTCATCCTGTCCGTTCTTTACTGCACTGATAGTCTCAGACCAGTCATCTGTCCAGTTATTCTCATTACTTTCATTATTTTCATTACTTTCATTATTCTTATTACTCTCATTTACTTCATCAGAACTGCTGTCATCAAAAATACTGTTGAGATCTATGTCAAACTCATCATAGATAAATTCTTCTATCCTGTATCCAATCGTATCCCAATTCTCTGCCATCTGACCTATTATTACCATCAGAATCAGCACAATGATCCAGAAAATTTTGCCTGCCTTGCCGCTCTTTTTCTTCTCACTTTTTGCTGTCTTTTTTCCGGTGCTGTATGTACGGGCAGTCTGTGCGCTGTACGACTGACCTGATGTTTTCTTTGTCCCTGATGTTTGTATTCTTGAAGTTTGTACTTTTGTATTTTGCGTTCTAATAGTCTGTGTTCTGGCAGACGAAGTTTTTGCAGCTTTGGGAACTGTTTTATTTCTGTCAGACAAAGGGATCTCGTTCTCTGCCATTGCTTTTTTCACCTTTGCCGAAGCATGACGATAGTGCTCTGAACGGTCTTCGTTCAGATGATACAGTTCCATATCATTTCTATATGGCATTCCACAATATTTACACCTGCCGTTTACAATTGGTCCATCACAGACCTGACACCTTTTTCCCATATATCTTCCCCCTGAGTTTTGTATAAATTTAACGCTTCATTCATTTACACATTTATTTTAACATTTCGCCCCAATCTTGCAAAGCTGAAATTGTGTTACTGTTCGTTCTGTTCTCCGTAACCATAATATCCCGCGAGATACTTCCAAATGAACAGTAATAATTGTCAAACTACCATTTTCCTGTTATAATAGCGTGGGAAAAGATAATGGATATTCAATAAACAACAATATTTTTTATCAGTTTGCCATAAAATATGCAAATACAGAAATTACAGGAGGAATCCACTCATGGAACAGATTAAAATTCCTGACGGGTATCAGTCATCTTTAAATCTTCACGATACCCAGATTGCCATTAAGACTGTGAAAGATTTCTTTCAGCAGACACTGGCTCAAAAACTGAATCTGCTGCGTGTTTCCGCTCCGGTATTCGTTAATCCGTCATCCGGTCTGAACGATAACTTAAACGGCGTGGAACGTCCGGTAAGCTTTGATATCAAAGGCCAGCCGGAGAATGCTGAGATCGTACACTCTCTCGCCAAATGGAAGAGATATGCATTACAGAAATATGGCTTTGCTCATGGTGAAGGACTTTACACAGACATGATCGCGATCAGAAGAGACGAAGATCTGGACAATATCCACTCCGTATACGTAGATCAGTGGGACTGGGAAAAGATCATCAGCAAGGAAGAACGCAACATGGACACACTTGTTTCCACAGTACGTGCTATCTACAGCGTTCTCCGCAAAACCGAAAAATACATGGCTGTTCAGTACGATTACATCGAAGAAATTCTTCCGAGAGAGATCGCATTTGTCAGCACTCAGGAACTGGTCGATATGTATCCTGATCTCACTCCAAAGGAACGTGAATACAAGATTGTCAAGGAAAAAGGTGCCGTATTCCTTATGCAGGTCGGCAAAACCTTAACCAACGGAGAACGTCATGACGGACGTGCACCGGACTACGATGACTGGGAATTAAACGGCGATATCCTTGTTTATTATCCTGTTCTCGACATTGCTCTGGAGCTTTCTTCCATGGGTATCCGCGTTGACGAGGATGCGCTTGACAGACAGCTTACCATCGCAGGATGTGATGACAGACGCGAGCTTCCTTTCCAGAAAGCAATCTTTAACAAAGAACTTCCATATACTATCGGCGGCGGCATCGGCCAGTCCCGTATCTGTATGTTCTTCCTCAGAAAGGCACATATCGGTGAAGTACATGCTTCCCTGTGGCCGGAAGAAGTAATGAAAGAAGCAGCAGCAAAAGGAGTACAGCTTCTGTAAAAAAGCCGTAAACCTGGAATACTCAGAAATCACAGACACACAGATGTGTAAATACACAATGTATATCTGAGTGCCTTATCAGACAAATGTAACGGGGCGAATACAACAGTGAATATTTTATTTTTTCTAACACCTAAAAGTGATGTAGCATATATATTTGAGAATGAAACTCTTCGTCAGACTCTTGAGAAAATGGAGCACAGGAAGTTTTCCTGTATTCCGCTTCTGAGTCTGGACGGGAAATATAAAGGAAGTATTTCCGAGGGTGATCTTCTCTGGGGAATGAAAACCTTAAATGTTCCCGGACTGAAAGAAGCAGAGAGCATTTCCATTATGGCAATCCCGCGAAGAGCAACATATAAGGCAGTTCACGCAGATTCTGACATGGAGGATCTGCTGGACAAGGCAATCAACCAGAATTATGTTCCGGTTGTAGATGATCAGGGATACTTTATCGGCATCATCACCCGTAAAGAGATCATCAAATACTGCTACAAAGAACTGAAGAAATATATAAAAGCTTCAGATTCATAAAAAGAGCTGCCGCATTGCAATTTTTCAATTGCTAATGCGGCAGTTCTTTTTATATTCTTTATAACGCCTCAGCAGACCTCAACAAAATTCCTGTTTTTCCTTTTTCTGTGCCAGAAGCTTTCCGAACAATGCTGCCAACACCTGCTGAAACAGAGTTCCGATCATTACCGGAAACATAACTTCACCCGGAAAATATGCAGCTGCGATCACCGCTCCTGCGCTGATATTGCGCATCCCGGTTCCATACATCATGGAAACCGCCGTACTGCGATCCTTTCGGAAGATATACGCCACAAACCAGCCGAGTGCATATCCGGAAGCAGCCAGGACAAGGATTGCCAGTGCAACCTTCACCCTCTGCATATTCATATCCCGGATATATGGTGCTACTTTGGAAGAATTGGACGTTACCACAAATATCAGTGTCAGCTTTGAAAAAGGCGCAAGCTTTCCCGGCCATGTTTCCATTACTTTTCCATCTGTGATCTGATTTAATACCATCGCAACAACAGCAGGAAGCGCAACCATAAATATCAGTTCCCGCATCATCCTGGCAGGATCTATGGTCACCGCAGAGCCCAGCAGGATCTTCAGCGTAGCCGGGATCAGAAAAGGTGCCAGTACCGTATCCAGCACTACCAGAGACAACGACAGAGGACTGTTTCCATCATAAATCGTCACCCACATCAGACTTACCACTGCAGTGGGAACTGCAAACTCCAGTACCATTCCGGTGATCAACTCCATGTTATTTCCAAAAAAAAGATGGCCTGCCCCGCAGGCTGCTGTCGGGATTACCACATGGACCAGAAGCATGATAATAAGCAGTGAGTCCGGATGTCGGAATACATTTGCCACATCTTTAAATCTTGACTTCAACGCCCCGGCAAATGTCATAAATGCAAATACGGCCGGCACATAAGGCAGACCGCATTTGGCAATATCAGGAAAGCACACCCCCAGTAACAGACAGGTCGGTGTCACCAGGGCCATCCATTTTTCTATAAAACTGTTAAATTTTCTCAGCATCTTATAAAACCTTTGAAAGGAAGTCTTTCAGTCTAGGATTCTTCGGATTCGCGAAAAATTCTTTCGGAGTATTCTCTTCCTGTATCTTACCGTCATCAATAAAAAGAACTCTTGTTGCCACTTCTCTTGCAAATCCCATCTCATGAGTAACTACAACCATGGTCATACCTGACTGCGCAAGTTCTTTCATCAATTCCAGAACCTCACCTACCATCTCAGGGTCAAGTGCGGAAGTTGGCTCATCAAAAAGCATCACATCCGGATTCATGGCAAGAGAACGTGCAATGGCAATACGCTGTTTCTGCCCGCCCGAAAGCATATCCGGATATGCATTGGCTTTGTCCGGAAGACCTACACGTGCCAGAAGCTCATCCGCTTTCTTTGAAGCTTCATCCTTTGTCATCAGCTTCAGTTCTACAGGTGCCAGCATAATATTCTGTTTTACCGTTTTATGCGGAAAAAGATTAAACTGCTGGAATACCATTCCAATCTTCTGACGGTATCTGTTAATGTCAACCTTCGGATCTGTAATATCAGTTCCTTCAAAGAGGATCTGTCCGCCTGTCGGAACCTCCAGAAGATTCAGGGATCTCAGGAAAGTAGATTTACCGGAACCGGAAGGACCAATGACAGCTACTACTTCTCCCTGACAGATATCTGTTGTTATTCCATCGAGAACCTGATTTGTACCAAAAGCTTTCTTCAGATCCTTTACCTGGATCAGTACATTCTTATCGCTCACTGGTTCTTAATCTCCTTTCCAGTTTATTCATCCCCCATGTAAGGATTCCAACGATCACAAGGTAAATCGCTGCTGCTGCCATCAGAGGCCAGAACGCATTGTATGTACGGCTCTGGATCAGCATAGCTCCTTTTGTCAGGTCCATCATACCGATATAACCGATGATGGATGTCTCTTTGATCAGCACGATAAATTCATTTACCAGCGCAGGAAGTACATTCTTAAATGCCTGCGGGATAATGATCAGTCGCATGGTCTGGCTGAAATTCAGACCAAGGCTTCGTCCTGCCTCTGTCTGTCCCTGGTCAATGGACATGATACCGGAACGGACAATCTCAGCTACATAGGCACCTGAGTTGATACCAAAGGCAAGTCCGCCTACAATTATCTTGTTAATGCTTACAGCACCAAAAATTACAAAGTTCATGATCAACAGCTGGATCATGGTTGGTGTTCCACGAATTACAGTCAGATAAACTCTGCAGATCGCATTGAGGATCTTAAAGGAGCCTGACTTATCGTGCGCAGAACGGATGATTGCTACAAGGAAACCGATGATCAGACCTACAATTACCGCAAATACTGTGATAATAAGGGTTGTTTTCAGACCATCCAGAAGCCAGAGATAGCGGTCATCTTTAATAAAGTTCAGATAAAAATCTTCTTTTACACTCGCTAATATCATAGGATTATTCATAAAAACCTCTGTTCCGAAAAGAGAGCTGTTGGCAAATCGTCAACAGCTCTGTTATTTGTTATTTTAATACTTATTTCTTTACAATAATTACCTGGCTTGCATCTGCATAGGTATCTGTAAAGTCAACGCTTGATTTACGGTCTTCTGTTACAGTCATACCTGCTGCACCGAAGTCTGCTTTGCCGGACTGTACTGCCGGAAGGATGGAGTCAAATTCCATATCTTCAATCTTCAGTTCATATCCAAGCTTATCACAGATTGCCTGAGCGATATCAGCATCGATACCAACGATATCATCACCTTCATGATATTCATATGGTTCGAATTCAGCGTTAGTAGCCATTACCAGAGTTCCGTTGGAACGGTCAACATCTTTCGGTGATTCATATGGAGTCTTACCGGCATCTTCACCAATGTAATTATCCATGATACTGTCGATAGTTCCATCCTCTTTCAGTTCCTTGAGAGCTCCGTTAATCTTATCAAGAAGTTCATCATTGCCTTTCTTTAAGCAGATTGCATATTCTTCTTCCTCGAATGGCTCATCTAGAATCTTGAGATCATCATTATTCTCAACAAATTTCTGAGCCGGCTGTGAATCGATGATCACACAGTCGATCTGTCCTGCCTTTAATGCCTGAACAGCTTCACTTCCCTTGCTGTAACGTTCTACTGTAGAACCATCTTTCTCATAATCAGATGCATCAAGGTCACCTGTTGTACCAAGCTGAACACCGATTGTTGCTCCTGCAAGATCATCTTTGGATTCAACTTTCTGAGCTGCGGATACGCTTCCTGCCATGGAAAATACCATTACTGCACTGAGTGCAAGAGCTGCAAATCTCTTTTGATCTTTCATCTTTTTTCCTCCTCGCATCCGAAAGTATATCTACGGCTGCCATCTTTTTACCTTCTTCAGACAACAGCGTATAATTATGCGTTTCGGTTGTATATTTTTGTTTTTAATTTTAACATACTTTCTATAAAATGCAAGGTAAAACTTGAATAACAGATATATTTTCCATATAATGTATAATACATAACTGTTCCGGGAAGGGCAAAATGTTTTTTTACATGAAGGTCACAGAAAAACTTTCCCGGTAAAGGATTCGTAATTTTCACTTTTTCATAACATTTTTTCTATATGATACAAGAGGTGTATAAATATTTAACCAAATAAGGAGGCTTTTCTGATGAAATTTACAAAAATGCATGGTATTGGAAATGATTACGTATATGTAAACTGTTTTGAGGAAACTGTGGAAAATCCTTCCGCAGTAGCCAGATATGTCAGTGACCGTCACTTTGGTATCGGTTCCGACGGACTGATCCTGATCAAGCCATCCAAAATCGCAGACTGCGAGATGGATATGTATAATCTGGATGGTTCCCAGGGTGCCATGTGCGGAAACGGTATCCGCTGTGTTGCCAAATATGCCTATGACTACGGCATCGTAGACAAAGAACATATTTCTGTTGCTACAAAAAGCGGCATCAAATATCTGGATCTTACTGTAGAAAACGGAAAGGTATCCCAGGTTAAGGTAAATATGGGTTCTCCGATCCTGACCGCCAGACAGATTCCGGTAGTGTCAGAGAAGGAGGAAGTTATCAATGAACCTCTGGATGTAAACGGAAAAATCTATTACATAACCGCTGTTTCCATGGGAAATCCCCACGCTATTGTTTATATGGATGATATTGACCATCTGGATATTGAAAAGATCGGCCCGGCTTTCGAGAATCATGTTGCATTTCCGGATCGTGTAAACACTGAATTTGTAGAAGTGATCGATGAACATACTGTAAAAATGCGTGTATGGGAACGCGGTTCAGGCGAAACTCTTGCCTGCGGCACAGGTGCATGTGCGGTAGCAGTCGCTTCTGTTCTGAACGGACATGTAGACGGTGACAGTCCTGTCACTGTAAAACTTCTCGGCGGTGACCTGCAGATTTTCTGGAACAGACAGGAGAATCTTGTTTACATGACAGGCCCGGCTGCCACAGTATTTGACGGTGAAATTGATGTAAGCTTTCTGAAATAAAAAACTGTCTGAAACTGCAGCAAATAACAGACAGCTTATCTGCTTCAGCTGCCGGTCACAATATTACGCAGTCAAGCGGATATTCGCAATCCGCTTCGCTACTTGCTCATAACCGAATAACTGCTCCGCAGTTTATCAGAAGGAGCTTGCACTCCTCCTGATACAAGCAAGTCCCCACCCACTGCTTATTGCTTTTCGCAATTGAAGCAGGGGACTTACTTGATTCGGTTAAAAAACGGATACACACCATTCAGCTGTGGTTATGTATCCGTTTTTTATCAACTTTTACACTGCAAATTCCAGTATTCTTTCCACAATAAATACCGCAGCACATGCGAATAACGCAACTGTAAGAAGACTTTTCTCCTTATATGCCGCGATCAGTGCCACAATAAATCCCACAGCAGCCGAGATCACACTGTCTGTGGCAAAAAGGATCGCCGGAAATGTCATGGCTGCCAGACATGCGTAGGGAACATAATACAAAAATGATCTGATAAACGGACTTGTGATCTCTTTTCTGGAAAGAGCAAGCGGGAGCATACGGATCAGATATGTAACTGCTGCCATTACCAGAATGTAAATATAAATATTATGACTCATGAACACTCTCCTCCTCTTTCTCATCCTCTATCGGACAGAAGTATGCGGCAGCCCCTGCCACGATCAGTGTAGTAATAATGATCACAAAACCTGACGAAACCTCCGACAGAAACGGAATCACTTTAAACAAAGTGCTGATCAGCATTGCTGCCACAACAACTGCCAGTACTGCCTTATTCTGCTTTGCCGGAGGAATAATAATTGCAAGGAACATACCGTAAATAGCCACGCTGAGTGCACTCATCATAAAATTCGGAAGAAGATTTCCGGAAATTGCTCCTGCCAGGGTTCCAAGTACCCATCCCGGGATTGCCACACACATGGCACCATAATTATAAAATGCGCTTACCTTTCCGGGTTGACTGGCACTGATCCCGAAAATCTCATCCGTCACACCAAATGCTGCAATATAGCGGTGAACCAAAGATTCATCTCTTCTGAATTTCTGAGCAAGGGAAAATGACATCAGACAATATCTCAGATTAATGATCAGCTGTGTCAGTGCCATCTCCCAGTAAGATCCGCTCATTACCATGATCTCAAGTCCTGCAAACTGCCCTGCTGAAGTCACGTTTGTCAATGAGATCAGCACAGCCTGCCAGATACTCAGTCCATCAGCAACTGCCATCATGCCAAATGTAAACGATACAGCAAAATATCCCAGTCCTATGGGAATACCATCCTTAACTCCTTTTCTGAAGCTTTCACTTCTCATGTTTCTCCCCTCCTGTCACCTTTTGTGAGCCTTTGATAACTGTTTAACTATTTCACAGCTACAACTTTCGTATTTACTGATACACACAGATAACCCGGAGAACAGTATTCTGTCTCCGGGTTTCAGTCAGGATTATCTGATCTGTTTTATTGCATATGCATAAATTCTCTTATAAGTCCTCATAGAATAATGAACACCATCATCTGTATAACCGCGAAATTCACAGCGAGTCGTATAACCACATCTCATCAGATAAGAATAACTGTTGATCCATGTAAAATTCCCGTTCAGTCTCTGTCTGAGTCTGTTATTAAATCCGCGGATCTCAGACTCCTTCCGCGTGGATTTCATTGCCGTATTACATGGATTCACAGACATATAAAATAATTCACAGTTCCTGGCAGTCAGCTTTCTGGATAATCCATTCATATAAGAAGCATAGTCTGACGCAACAGAATCATAACTGATGGACTCCCTGTTTTTGTGGATCAGGTCATTTACTCCCAGATTGAAAATAACTGCAACCGGCTTCGCATTGTCATCCATCCCGCTTATTTCATTCAGCAGTTCCTTTTCTCCGTATTTTTTCATCCAGTCAAGCCCTTCTCCTGTCTTGCATACAAATCCAACTTTCTTTAAACTGTCAGAACTGCATTGCTGCTTCAGAGTACTGCGAAGCATTGCTGTGCGGGAATCTCCCACAAAAATAATCTTATCATATTTCTCCACACTGTCCGCAAGACCCCCTGCATAAATATCCGGTTCCTGATTCCATTTATACTTCACCGGATAAAGATGAATATTTTTCGTAACCTGAATTTTCTGATATGCCTGATACATTGGATTACAGGTCTGTCCGGGAACTGTTGACCATCCCAGAAATGTATATCCCCTCTTATTCACTTCCACAGGAAGAATCACAGAACCACCGCTTTTCACTTTCTTTTTTGTGATTCCTCCTGAAGTCTCTATTGTAACTGTTTTCGTGGATGTTTTTTTCTTTTGCACTGTTGAATTCTTAGCAGTCTGCATTATTGCCGCCTGTGCTGCAGACGGGGGTGCTGCACATATTAATACACACGCCAGAAAAAATAATAACATTCTTCTTACACACATCTGTCTCTTCTGTTTTCTCATTATTGCCTTCTTTTATGATTTCATATATTATCTGTTATTTTTACCGGTACTTACAGCAATTTCGCTGTCTTTTCTCTTCACCATACTGCTTCGCAGTCAATTTGACCAAACAGTTGTATTTCAGTTTACATCATCTGACAAAAACAGTCAACAGTCTTCGCCACTGCCTTTACATTCTTTACAGACCCCATACAAAATAGAATTCTTACACTGCAGGGTAAATCCATGACTTTCTTCAATATGATGAGAAATTTCTTCCATAAAATGACATTCCAGATGAATGATCTTTCCACATTTTACACACTTCAGGTGCAGATGCTGTTCACATCCCCGTCCCGGTTCTACATACTGATAAGCAGCCTGGCAACCTTTCTCTGCAACATATTTGATCACAGTTCCATCCTTTGCAAGCTTGTCCAGATAGCGGTAAATGGTTGTGATATTTACCTCACTGTCATGTTTCTTCAGATACTCATCCACATCAGCAGCTGTAACCGTATGGTCATTACTGTTTTTCAAATATTCAAGTATTTTTCTGCGGCTTGCTGTCGCATAACTGCTTCCTGCCATAATTTTATCATTCCTCCTAAAATCAGCTTCTTCTGACAGAGCAGACTCGGTTGATCAGAAAACAATTCCTGCAAATTCAATAATAATTCCCCAGAATACACCAAGTCCATAAAGTACTCCCACAATTTTCAGATTCTGAACCCTGTCTCTGTTCAAACGAAACAGAATCAGAAGCCCAACTCCTGCATTTACAAGAAGTCCCGCCATCATCGCCCCTGCTCCGATAATATGATCCAGATATAACTGGGTGATCACTACAGAAGAAGCGCAGTTGGGAATCAGTCCCACTAAAGCTGCGATCAGTTCACCTGCAATCGGTGTTCCTGTAAAAAGTCCTGCCAGTGTCTCTTCTCCGACTAATCCAATGATAATATTTAAAACAAGAGAAATCAAGAAAATGTATACAAAAACTTTTAATGTGTGAAATGCTGCTGAAGAAATAACTCCATGTTCACAATGGCAGCGTTCTTCTTCACAGATTTCATGAATATCCACATCAGGTTCCTGTTTCTTCAGCATATGTGTGTAAACATACTCCAACACCAGGCCGGAAAGTATTCCGATCACCGCTTTGCAGGTCAGGATTTTCACAATTGTAACTACAGGAACTGCATTGGAGATCATGATCGGAAACATTTCATCTGAAGTAGACAGATACACCGCGATCAAAGTTCCCACTGTGATCACACGTCCGGCAAAAAGGCTGGATGCCGCTGCCGAAAATCCACACTGTGGGATCACTCCCAGAAGTCCACCCCATACCGGTCCGAATTTTCCGGCTGTACGGATTCTCTTTCGTGCTGCCGCACCTGTCTTATGCTCCAGCCATTCCATAAACAGATAAGTAAGAAAAAGAAAGGGTAGCAGCTTGATGCTGTCTATTACTGAATCTAATATAATCTCTGACATATAGTTCTCCTTATATTTGCACTTTATTTGTATTTGCAACTTATTTACATTTGCAACTTATTTGCATTTCTGTATTATATAGTATTTTTATAATTTGTCAAGTCTGTAAACCATACAATTGAAATATTCCAAAAAAAGACGTTACTGTTCACTCCGTTCACAGTAACATAGCCAAAATTCATTCCAGATTGCCTGCGGCAATGGAATTTTGGCTTGTATGTCTCGGGATTTTGGCATATTCATGCCAAAACACCTCGCGGGATAGCGGTGTGTAAACAATAACAAAAAGACCATCTTGCAGATATGGGGGAAAATCCGGAAGATGGTCTTTTTATTCATGTTTTATTTATACAATATATAAGGATGTTATATCTGTATTATTCAGCAACTGCCTTAAATGCTTCATCAAGATCCTGAATGATATCGTCAATATTCTCTGTACCAATGGAAAGACGAATTGTATTTGGTTTGATACCCTGATCGAGAAGTTCTTCTTCTGTGCACTGGCTGTGTGTTGTTGTAGCCGGATGGATAACAAGAGATTTAACATCAGCTACATTGGCAAGCAATGAGAACAGTTCCAGATTATCAATGAAGTCCTTTGCCTTCTGCGCATCACCTTTAATCTCAAATGTAAAGATGGAACCGCCGCCATTCGGGAAGTATTTCTTATAAAGCTCCTGCTGAACCGGATCTGTGGATACAGACGGATGATGAACTTTCTCTACCTGCGGATGGTTATTTAAGTACTGAACAACTTTCAGTGCATTCTCTACATGGCGTTCAACACGAAGTGACAGTGTTTCAAGTCCCTGAAGGAAAATGAATGAGCTTACCGGAGAGATGGTTGCACCTGTATCACGAAGAAGAATTGCACGAATCTTTGTAACAAATGCTGCCGGTCCGCATGCCTTTGTAAAGCTTACGCCATGATAGCTTGGGTTCGGTTCTGTCAGAGATGCGAATTTACCTGATGCTTCCCAGTCAAATTTACCACTCTCAACGATCACACCTCCGATTGTTGTACCATGTCCACCGATGAATTTAGTTGCAGAATGAACAACGATATCTGCACCATATTCGATTGGTCTTACAAGGTAAGGTGTTGCAAATGTGTTATCCACTACAAGCGGAATCTTATGTGCATGAGCAATCTTTGCGATAGCTTCAATATCAACTACATCAGAGTTCGGGTTTCCAAGAGTCTCGATGTAAACAGCTTTTGTGTTATCCTGAATTGCGTTCTCTACTTCTTCAAGATCAAATACATCAACGAATGTTGTTGTGATTCCATAAGCCGGAAGTGTATGCTCCAGAAGGTTTGTTGTTCCACCGTAAATATTCTTGGCTGCTACAATATGGTCACCCTGCTGTGCAAGATTCTCAATTGTATATGTGATCGCTGCTGCACCGGATGCTACTGCAAGTGCCGCAGAACCGCCTTCAAGCGCTGCGATTCTTTTCTCGAATACATCTTCAGTCGGGTTTGTAAGACGTCCGTAAATGTTACCTGCATCTGCAAGTCCGAAACGTGCTGCTGCATGATCGCAGTTTCTGAATACATAAGAAGATGTCTGATAGATCGGTACTGCTCTTGCATCTGTAACCGGATCCGGATTCTCCTGTCCTACGTGAAGCTGTAATGTTTCAAATTTGAAATGTCTGTCTTTTCTTTCGATTTTTTTGCTCATGTGTATATCCTCATCTTTCTCTGATTTATAATAATCTTTTTCTCTGCAAAACTGATTCCGGCTCTTAAGCCCCTTATCTGCAAGTCATTTTTGTTTCTACGCTTTTCATATCTGTTTGATATGATTTAGCATAGTTGTATATTACCATTTAATTCCTAGTACGTCAATAGGAAATTTTCTATAGCGTTTAATAGCTAATAACTATAACGTTTCCAAAAAACAGTGCAGATAAGACAGTCCGACAAAATGCGAAAGACAAGGAAAATCTGTCATTTAATACAATTTTCAATCACGCCGCCGCCTACAACGATATCACCATCATATAACACAACTGCCTGCCCTCTGGTGATAGCTCTCTGTGGTTTATCAAAACGCACGTGCAGCACTCCATCTTCCGTCTGCCATGCTACGGCCTCCTGCTCCGGATGACGGTAACGGATCTTTGCTTTCAGTCTCATTGGCTCCTTCAGAGATTCACAGGAAATCAGATTGACCTTTGTTGCAGTCAGTTCCGAATGGAAAAGATCCTCATTATTTCCCAGAACCACCTGATTGGTCTTTGGAGAAATATCACACACATACAGTCTGGATGCTGCCGGAATACCAAGTCCTCTTCTCTGGCCAAGTGTATAGTGGATGATTCCTTTATGTTTACCAAGAATGTTTCCTTCTGTATCTACAAAATCGCCCGGGATTGATTTACGTCCTGTGTACTGTTCAATAAACTTTGCATAATCACCGTCCGGTACGAAACAGATATCCTGGCTGTCATGCTTTCTGGCATTAACAAAGCCATGCTTCTCTGCGATCTCACGCACTTCCGTTTTGCGAAGCCCGCCAAGAGGCAGGGAAATATGCGCAAGCTGCTCCTGTGTCAGCATATAAAGCACATAACTCTGATCCTTCGTATCATCCACAGCTTTCTTTAATAAGTAACGGTTCTTCTCCTCATCATATTCCACACGTGCATAATGTCCGGTTACAATATAATCATACTCCAGTTCACGCATTCTCTGAAACATCTTGTCAAATTTCAGATAACGATTGCAGTCAATGCAGGGATTTGGCGTGGCTCCATGCTCATAGGCATCCACAAAGCGGTCCATAACATCCTCTTTAAACCTCTCGGAAAAGTTAAAAACATAGTACCTGATTCCCATTCTGTAGCAGACATTTCTGGCATCCTCCACATCATCCAGAGAACAGCAGGTTTTCTCTCTCTTTACTCCTATGTCCTCATTGTGAAATAATTTCATGGTAGCACCGATACATTCATCACCGGTTTCCTTTGTAAGCAGAGCTGCCACAGAGCTGTCCACTCCGCCACTCATTGCGATAATTGCTTTTCTCATTTTTATTCCATCCTGTTCTGTGATCCGATTACACGGAATATTATTGTTTATGATAATTTTATTTATGTTATGATAGCTGTTCTGCAAAACACTGAACAGTTACATAAAAATCATTTGTACAGCATATCTATTCTAACACATTTATGTAAAATAAAAAAAGCCCTAAAAGGGCTTTTTTATTTTACACAAATAATGGAGTAGAATAGTAACGGTCACCGGAATCCGGAAGAAGAGCTACGATTGTCTTTCCTTTATTCTCCGGTCTCTTAGCCAGCTGGATTGCCGCATAGAGAGCCGCACCGGAAGAAATACCAACAAGAATTCCCTCATGTTTGGCGATCAGCTTGCCAACTGTAAAAGCATCCTCATTCTCAACCGGAAAAACCTCATCATAAACCTCTGTATTTAATGCCTTCGGAACAAATCCCGCACCGATTCCCTGAATCTTATGCGGACCGCTCTTTCCCTGAGAAAGTACAGGGGAAGTTGCAGGCTCTACTGCCACTACTTTCACGTCAGGATTCTGGGATTTCAGATATTCACCAACACCGGTGATCGTTCCGCCTGTACCAACACCTGCCACAAAAACATCTACCTGTCCGTCTGTGTCTCTCCAGATTTCCGGACCTGTGGTCTTTTTGTGGATCGCAGGATTTGCAGGGTTATCAAACTGTCCCGGAATAAAACTGTTCTCATATTCCTTCGCAAGTTCGTTTGCTTTGGCGATTGCGCCATTCATACCTTTTGTTCCATCTGTCAATACGATTTCTGCACCGTATGCTTTCAGAATATTCCTTCTCTCAACACTCATTGTCTCAGGCATCGTAAGTATCACTCTGTATCCTTTGATTGCAGCAAGAGAAGCAAGACCGATTCCGGTGTTACCTGATGTAGGCTCGATGATCACTGCGCCAGGCTTCAGAACGCCTCTCTCTTCAGCGTCTTCGATCATACTCAGGGCGATACGGTCTTTGGCACTTCCTGCCGGGTTAAAATACTCAAGCTTCACAAGTATTCTCGCTTCCAGCCCAAGCTCTTTTTCAAGATTTCCAACCTCAAGGAGAGGAGTATTTCCAACCAGTTCCGCTGCATTTTTATAGATTTTTGCCATGAGTTCGTCCTCCTTATTTCATACTAAGTATATATGAATTATATGTTATATACATAATATTCTATAAATCCATTGTTGTCAAGAGGGAAAATCAAATTACATAATCATTTCCCATCTCTTCATACCAGTCTTTAAGATCCTGCAATGTAACCTTATCCAGTACTCCCTCAATAGCTTCATCAAGCATCTTCCAGAGACGGAGTGTGACGCATTCCCCGGCTCTGCTGCACTGATTCGGTTCGTCCTCCAGACAGGCTACCGGCTTCATGCTGCCTTCTGTCAGTCTCAGAATAGTTCCCACCGTATATGTTTCCGGCTCTCTGGCAAGCATATAACCGCCCTGTGCCCCTCTCAGGCTCTTTACATATCCCGCCTTCTTTAATGATGAAATAATCTGTTCCAGATATTTTTCTGAAATATTTTCCCTTGCAGAAATATCTTTGATCTTGACCAGTTCTCCTGTATTATGAACTGCAAGATCAAGCATAAGTCTCAGAGCATATCTTCCTTTTGTAGAAATCTGCATTTTTCAAAACCTCCTGATTAAATTTCGTCGGATTATCATTGTTTTCTTTTATTATATAGTATTCCTAGTCATATAGTCAAGATGTATTCAACTTTCCTATATGAATATACAAAAAATCACAGAACCATCCCCAGTCCTGTGATTCTCTCACTGTCTTATACAGTATTATTTCTCCAGTTCTTCTGCTGAAGTAAATACATTAAATCCATTATTCTTAAGAATGCATTCTGTCACTGCACCATCCTCCGTCTGAAGAATTACTACAGGTCTGAGATCTTTTCTGTGGAAAGAAGTATAAATATAGTCAAGACTTACATTACTGTCTGATGCTACTTTCAGGAGTTCATCCAGACCGCCTACCTGGTCTTTCATATCAACTACGATCGCCTGTGTAATACGATTCATATATCCACTCCTGTTTAAAACAATTTCCGCTTTATCCGGATCGTTGCAGATCATACGGAAGATTGCAAACTCCGGTGCATCGAAGCATGCAAATCCATAAATATTAATCCCGTTATCTGCAAGTATCCCTGTCACTCTTTTCAGACTTCCTGCTTTATTTTCCACAAATACAACATTCTGTTTGATCATCTCTTTTATCCTCCGGTCAACTCTCTCAGTATCTTTATAATCCCTCATCCACATATTTCTTAATATTGGATGTATTTACATATTTCGTCATATGCTCACCGTCTGTGATCACCAGAGTCGGAGCCTGCATAATTCCAAACTCCTTCACCATCTCCGGATTCTTCTCCGCATCAATAATCTCGAACTCCCTGCCTTCCAGTATCTTCTTCGCCACTCTGCAGTTCGGACAAGTACTGGTTGTAAACAGGTATTTATGTGATGCCACAGGTTCTATCTTCACATCATCCTTAGTCACAGTAACTACACTGGCATGAACCGGCTGTATTTTTCTGATATCTGAATGCATCACATCATAAAGCGTACGGTTCTTATACTCCTGTGCTTTACCGTCATTCCAGTTCTGTACAGGTCTGTAATATCCTGTGATACGACTGTAAACCTCCGCCTTCTTACCACATTTCGGACAAGTGAAATGCTCTCCGCTGATGTAGCCATGTTCCTTACATACAGAATAGGTCGGCGAAATCGTATAATACGGCAGTTTATAATTCTCTGCGATCTTACGTACCAGTGCTGCTGCTGCTTTCCAGTCAGGAAGCTTCTCACCGATAAATGCATGGAATACAGTACCTGATGTATAAAGCGTCTGCAGATCATCCTGAATATCCAGTGCATCAAAAATATCTGTGGTATATTCAACCGGAAGATGAGAACTGTTTGTATAATAAGGAGTATCCCCTTCCTTGCCTGCAGTCTTAATATCCGGCCAGCGTTTTCTGTCGTGTTTGGCCAGACGATAGGCAGTAGATTCAGCAGGAGTTGCCTCAAGATTAAACAGTTCTCCTTCGTACTTCTCCTGATAATCGGACAGACGTTCCCGCATATGAAGAAGAACTTCTTTTGTAAACCTCTGCGTACGCTCATCAGACATATCTTTTCCCAGCCAGCGGGCATTCAGACCAACCTCGTTCATTCCCACCAGTCCAATGGTAGAGAAATGATTGGAAAAGCTTCCAAGATATCTCTTTGTATAAGGATATAATCCCTCATCCAGCAGCTTACCAATTACTTCACGTTTAATATGCAGAGAACGTGCGGAAATATCCATTAAGCGATCCAGACGATTGTAAAACTCTTCCGGTGTCTTGGAAAGATATGCGATACGCGGCATATTTATAGTTACTACCCCCACAGAACCGGTACTCTCTCCTGATCCGAAGAAACCACCGCTCTTCTTGCGGAGTTCTCTCAGATCCAGACGCAGACGGCAGCACATACTGCGGATATCACTTGGTTTCATATCACTGTTAATATAGTTTGAGAAATACGGTGTTCCATATTTGGATGTCATCTCAAAAAGAAGGCGGTTATTCTCTGTATCAGACCAGTCAAACTCATTTGTTATGGAATAGGTCGGAATAGGATACTGGAACCCGCGTCCGTTGGCATCCCCCTCGATCATGGTCTCAATAAATGCCTTATTGATCATATCCATCTCTTTTTTGCAGTCTTTGTACTTGAAATCCATATTCTTTCCGCCTACGATAGCCGGAAGCTCTGCAAGATCATCCGGTACTGTCCAGTCCAGCGTAATGTTGGAGAAAGGTGCCTGTGTTCCCCATCTGCTTGGGGTATTGACTCCATAAATAAAAGACTCAATACATTTCTTCACTTCCGGATAGCTTAAATTATCTGCCTTGACAAAAGGTGCCAGATAAGTATCAAAGGATGAGAAAGCCTGCGCTCCGGCCCATTCATTCTGCATAATCCCAAGAAAGTTTACCATCTGATTGCAGAGAACACTCAGATGCTTTGCGGGTGAAGATGTGATCTTGCCTTCAATACCGCCAAGTCCCTCCTGGATCAGCTGTTTCAGTGACCATCCTGCACAATATCCGGTCAGCATGGACAAGTCATGAATATGAATATCTGCATTTCTGTGTGCATCTGCGATTTCATTGTCATAAATCTCAGACAGCCAGTAATTTGCAGTAACTGCACCGGAATTGCTTAAGATCAGACCTCCAACTGAATAAGTAACTGTGGAGTTCTCCTTTACACGCCAGTCCTCAACCTTCACATAACTGTTTACGATTTCTTTGTAATCCAGGATCGTTGACTTCATGTTGCGAACCTTTTCCCTCTGCTTGCGGTAAAGAATGTAGGCTTTTGCCACATCTGCATATCCGGCCTGGATCAGCACATTCTCCACACTGTCCTGAATTTCTTCTACTGTAATCTTATTATCTGTAATCTTTTTCTGAAAATCAGAAGTAACACGCAGCCCTAAGAGATCAATCATCTCTTCGCTATAATTTTTCTCTTTTGCATCAAAGGCTTTATGGATAGCCGCTGTGATCTTGCCTATTTTAAACTCATCCACTTCGCCATCACGTTTTACTACCTGAAACATATCTAATGCCCCCATTTTCTCTTGTTAATCTGTTTCTCCTGCATATTCTTACCGGAGATATTTCTGTCGTTACTGTCCACTTTGCTCTGAGTAACACTGTAGGTTCATTGTATCAGAGTATCACCGGTTCGTCAACACGCAAAAATACCACATAATGTTCCTCATTTTCGTAAAAGGCACAATATATGGTATTTTCTTATTTTTCAAAATATTTTTTTATACAACTCTGGCGTAGATTTCTTTCGGCACCCTTGCCTTCACAGCAATCCCTTCCTCTGTGTATTCCTCTGAGATAAGCTGCCCATATTCGCGGATCAGCTGGATTTTTCCTGCTTCCTGATAAGGGAAAAGGCGCTCCACATAAATCTGTTCTTCAGCAAGAAGCTTCTCCAGAAGATCATTCAGATCTGCAAGACCCTCGCCTGTCTTTGCAGAGACCTTCAGCGTATAGTCCGATTTAAAATCTCGCAGTACGCATGCCCCCGGCGCATCCTGCTTATTAAAGAGTGTGATGATCTTCTTTCCCATCACTCCCAGTTCTTTTAATGTCTCATATACCACATGCATCTGCATCTCTGCCTGCGGATTGGAAGAATCTACCACATGGATAATATAATCTGCATATTTGGCCTCTTCCAATGTGCTCTTGAATGCTTCGACCAGATGATGTGGAAGCTTATGGATAAATCCAACCGTATCTGTGAGAAGAATCTGCTGTCCGTCCTTCAAATTTAAAAGTCTGGTAGTTGGATCCAGTGTAGCAAACAGTTTATCCTCTGATAAAACCTCTGAGCCTGTCAGTGTGTTCAGCAGCGTAGATTTTCCCGCATTTGTATATCCTACGATCGCAGCAGTCTTCATATTGCCTCTGGCCCGGCTGGAACGGATCAGTTCCCTGTGTTTCTCCACCTGGGATAATTCCTGCTTCAAAGCAGAGATCCTTGTACGGATAAGACGACGGTCTGTCTCCAGCTTTTTCTCTCCCGGACCTCTGGTTCCGATTCCACCTCCCAGACGGGAAAGAGATTCCCTGAGACCGACCAAACGGGCAGATCTGTAGCGAAGCTGTGCAAGCTCTACCTGTATTTTACCCTCACTGGTTATAGCTCTCGCTGCAAAAATGTCCAGAATCAATAATGTCCTATCCATCACCTTACAGTCCAGTTCCCGCTCCAGATTATTCAGCTGTGCAGGAGAAAGTTCGTCATCACAGATAATTCCGGTTGCATCCATAGCATATACCAGTGCACGTACTTCCTCTATCTTTCCTTTTCCAATATAAGTTCCGGGATGCACAGACTCACGATTCTGAATGATTCTTCCCACTGTAACAGCTCCTGCAGTTGATGCAAGCTCCTTCAGTTCATCCAGGGATTCTTCCACATTATCATGATCATCCGTCTGCACTCCCACAAGAACCACCCGTTCTTCAAGCTTTCCAAATTCTTCCATAAATTCTCCTCAGTCAGATGGATATTACACACGCGTTTTAAGAAATGCAAGTTCCTTCTTAACAGTTTTATCTTCCGGGTATAATTCCAGATATTCCTGTGCTTTCTGCAAAGCAGTCTGAAAATCCAGTTTCTTCTCATAGACTACGATCTCATTAAACAGCAGACTCTGCATATCCTCCGCTCCTGCCACATGGATTCCGCTTTCTATATCAGAAAGGGCACTGTCATAATCCCCATCCTCTATATCACACAGTGCAAGTCCGTTAAATCCTTTGGCTCCGTTTTCTGCCTGTGATACATACTGCTGAAACATTGCTTTTGCATTTGCGCTGTCTCCTTTATCCATATATACCATACCAAGCAGAACCAGTGCCTCCGTATTATCGCCGTCTATGGCCTGTTTCAGTTCACTTTCAGCATTTTCATAATCATCCATATAATAATAAACTCTGCCGCGGTCACAATGATCCTCTGCATTTTTTGCAGTTCCTGACAAAGCAGCTTCCAGATAACGGGTTCCGTCTGCTTCCATATCCCTGTTCAGATATGCCCCGTAGATCTGGATAGCTCTGTCATAAGTTGCATCTTCGCCGTAGGCCTGTTCAAAATTAGCAGAAGCTTCCTCATAGGAATCCATGGCCAATGCTGTTTCTCCCGTAAGGAAGTACAGATCCGCATCCATTTTATAGTTTTCTGCCAGAGTCTGGCAGTCTTCCAGCGCTGCCTCATAATCCTTTACTTTGAGATAAGCCACAGCTCTATACGACAGAATATCTTTCTTTAATGCTTTGCCAACTTTGTCACATTTAAGCGCATCATTGAAATATGTTATGGCTTCTTCATAGTTTCCAAGCTTGAGTTTTGCTACGCCTGCACCTCTGTACGACTGTGCAGGCTTCACTCCTTCAGAAATTGCTGTCTCGTATTCTTCAAGTGCTGCCTCATAATTTCCCTGTTCCAGATCCTGTGCAGCCTGTTTATAATTCTTCGTATCTCCCACATTACAGCCTGTCAGAAGTCCAAGGCTTAAGCAGACAGCAGTCAGAAATAATCTTTTTTTTCTATTATACATGTAATTCCTTTGCCAGTAAATCAGTCAATGAGCAATCCTTCGGATTCCATTACCTTTACTACATGATCAACATTCTCAAGGCAGAGTTCATCTGTTCCGGCTTCTACCATAACACGAATCAATGGCTCTGTGCCACTCTCGCGTACCAGAATACGCCCATCACTTCCCAGTTTCTTTGCAACTTCCTCTACAGCAGCAACTACCTTCGGATTCTCTCTCGCAGTCTTCTTGTCTGCCACCCGGACATTTCTGAGAAGCTGTGGATAAACCTTCATTTCCCTTGCCAGATCACACAGAGTTGCTTTCTTCTCTACACACGCTTCCATTACCATGAGAGAAGTAAGGATTCCATCACCTGTTGCAGCGTAACGGCTGAAAATAATATGTCCGGACTGCTCGCCGCCAAGGCTGTATCCATTCTCCATCATATTCTCTGCCACATATTTATCTCCTACTGCAGTCTGCTCATATTTCATACCCTCTCTCTCCAGAGATTTGTACAGACCGAGGTTTGACATAACAGTGGTTACTACTGTATCATCTTTTAATCTGCCCTGCTCCTTGAGATATTTTCCACATACATACATAATCTTATCACCGTCGACCACATTTCCCTTATGGTCAACAGCAATACAGCGATCTGCATCACCATCATAAGCAAAACCGATATCCAGTCCATTGTCCACAACATATTTCTGCAGGACTTCAATATGGGTAGAGCCACAGTTTGTATTGATATTTGTACCATCCGGCTGGTTATTGATCACATAAGTCTTTGCCTGAAGTGCCTCAAATACACTCTTTGCAATAGCTGAAGAACTTCCGTTTGCACAGTCAAGCCCTACTTTAATGCCTTTGAAATCCCTGCTTGGAATAGAAATCAGATGTCCGATATAACGATTTCTTCCTGAAGCAAAATCCACAGTGCGTCCAATATCTTCTTTAGTTGCCAGAGGAAGATCCTCGATCAGGCCATCCAGATATGCTTCAATCCTTGCTTCTACTTCCGCTTCAATCTTCTGTCCGTTTCCATTGAGAAGTTTGATACCATTATCATAGAATGGATTATGGCTTGCGGAGATCATAATACCACAGTCAAAATCCTCTGTACGTACTGCATAGGAAACACTTGGGGTCGTCGTTACATGAAGAAGATATACATCTGCACCGGACGCTGTCAGACCTGCAACAAGTGCATATTCAAACATATAACTGCTTCTTCTTGTATCTTTTCCAATAACAATCTTAGCTTTATGGTCTCTTCCATAATACCAGCCTACGTAGCGCCCCACCTTAAATGCATGATCTACTGTCAGTTTAACATTTGCTTCTCCACGAAATCCATCTGTTCCAAAATATTTTCCCATAGTTGCTCTCCTTTACTTTTTACAATATCCTCTGTTTCTGCACTGCATACTGTATTTCCCGGATCACACCCAAAACTGCTTTTAATCAGATCAGACATGTCTCCTGCGAAAGCTGCAGATATCTGCTTAACTTATTGATAAAGTCCCTGAGGATATATACCCGCTTCTGTAAGATTTTTAAATGCTCTCATTACTGTTTCTTTATCTTCCTGATAGGTTACACCAAACCATGTGTCCTTTGTCTCCAGGACATCAACTTCAGCACTTTTATTTTTGATCAGATGGTCAACTAACTCCGGAAGCAGATATTCCTTTTTTGTATCTTCCGGTGCGAGTCCACTGAGAAATTCTGCAAATCCTTTCTCAAGAATCTCCATAAAGTCCGGTGTCAGTCCCCACATATTCATGGACACCAGATCCTTTACATCCAGTTCCTGCACACTTCCGTCTGCATTTCTTGACTCTGCACCTGTGGCAGTCTTAAATATATCATGTGTCTCTGTCACACCTGTAAGCTGTCCATTCTTAATATGACAGATTCCTCTGGTAACACTTCCATTATCGCTCAATGTATTTCCAAGCCTGAAGCCGGCCATACAGATATGGAGTTTTCCGTCCTTTGGCTGTTCCTGCACAAGATAATCATGCACCTTCACATAAGCTTCTTTTCCATAATAATCATCTGCATTGATAACAATAAATGGCTCATCCAGAACCTTCTTTGCAGCAAGTACAGCCTGTCCGGTTCCCCAGGGCTTCATGCGGTCAGCCGGTTTCGTAAATCCCTCCGGCAGATCATCAAGCTCCTGGAATACATATTCTACTTCCGTAATTTTCTCAATACGCTCGCCGATCACTCTGCGAAACTCTTCTTCCAGATCTTTACGGATAATAAACACTACTTTGTTAAATCCGGCTTCCAGCGCATCGTGGATGGAATAATCCATAATAATCTCTCCACATGGTCCCACCGGTGCAAGCTGCTTGATTCCTTTTCCAAAACGACTTCCGATTCCTGCCGCCATAATTACAAGTGCTGTTTTCTGCATAAATATTTTCCTCCTGACATTCTTCTCTCATATCAATACTTTTTCAGTCATCTTCTGTCACATACCCTCTCCGCAATATTCTATTCCGCATCCTGAAGATTACTTAATTTTGCTGCCTGATCTGCTGCGATCAGACTGTCAATGATCTCATCCAGATCCCCGTTCAGAACATTCTCCAGTCTGTGCAGTGTCAGTTTGATTCTGTGGTCTGTCACACGGCCCTGTGGAAAATTATAAGTTCTGATCTTCTCTGAACGGTCACCTGTTCCAATCTGGCTTCTTCTTGCCTCAGCCTCAGCATCATGCTGTTTGGCAAGCTCCATCTCATACAGACGGGAGCGAAGAACTTTCAGTGCTTTATCTTTATTCTTAAGCTGTGACTTCTCATCCTGGCAGGAAATTACGATTCCGGTAGGAATATGTGTCAGTCGCACAGCAGAGTCTGTTGTATTGACACACTGTCCGCCGTTTCCGGATGCACGGAACACATCGAATTTACAGTCATTCATATCCAGATGGAAATCGATTTCCTCTGCTTCTGGCATAATAGCAACTGTACAGGTAGAGGTATGGATACGTCCGCCGGATTCTGTTTCCGGAACTCGCTGTACACGATGTACACCACTTTCATATTTCAGTCTGGAATAAGCACCTGCACCTGTGATCATAAATGTTACTTCCTTAAATCCGCCGATTCCGTTCTCATTGAGACTCATCATTTCTGTTTTCCAGCGGCGGGATTCTGCATATTTCACATACATACGGTAAATCTCTGCTGCAAAAAGGGCAGCTTCATCCCCACCTGCACCTGCACGGATCTCCACAATAACGTTCTTGTTATCATTAGGATCTTTCGGAAGAAGAAGGATCTTAAGTTCATGCTCCAGTTCCTCTACATTCTTCTTTGCCTCAGACAGTTCTTCCTTCAGCATTTCCCGCATATCTTCATCTTTCTCTTCCTCAAGCATGGAAAGACTGTCCTGTATCGTTTCTTTGTTTTTCTTATACTCCCGGTAAGTATCTACTATCGGCTGCAGATCGCTCTGCTCTTTCATCAGCTTCTGAAAATGTTCCTGATTATCGGTAACTCCCGGCTCTCCAAGCTCATTAAGCACCTCTTCAAAACGAATGAGCAGATCGTCTAATTTATCAAACATATTTATCCTCCTGTAATTTCTTTCGCCCCAGAACCACCCGGTCCAACCCGGCCAGATCCTGCCTTATCTCAATATCTTCAAATTTATATTTCCGCAAAAGAGCTGCCACATCTTCTCCCTGGCTGCATCCGATTTCATATAAAAGCCAACCACCCGGAACAAGATGATCCTGTGCCTGTTTCGTGATAACCCTGTAAAAATAAAGTCCATCTTCCATACCATCCAGCGCCATACGCGGATCATGCAATTTTACTTCATCCATAAGATCTTCAATTTCCGCTGTAGGAATATATGGCGGATTTGATATAATCATATCATAAGCTCTGCTATAATTTCTATTACTATTTTCGCATTCTGTCATTTTTACAGTATCTTTTACAACAGTCCTTTTCATATACTCTGTTCCGTACACAGTATTCTGCATTTCAGAAAACAGATTACTCTGTACGAATTCCGCATGCTCTGCCACTTCCAGTGTCCGTGCATTCCGCACAGCCACTTTCAGTGCCTCATCTGACAGATCCACGCCTGTTCCGTGTGCATCAGCTCTCTCCTTCAGAATACTGATAAGAATACAGCCGGATCCTGTACACATATCAAGAATATATGGATTTTTCACAGCTTTCATGCATTCAAGAGCGGACTCCACAAGTGTTTCCGTATCCTGTCTGGGTACCAGTACATTCTTATCCACATAAAATTCATGCCCCATAAAAAAAGCCTGATGCGTCAGATGCTGCAGCGGTATGTGTCCCGCACGTCTGCTGATCAGTTCCAGATATCTTTCAGCAGCACTTTCTGTGACACTTTCTTCTCCGTATGCAAAATAATACGCCCGGCTTTTTCCTGTGACATATTCCAGGAGAAGCCAGGCATCCAGCCCGGCTTCCTTAATCCCCGCCTGTGCAAGGATCATCTGTCCTTTTTTTAATAATCCTGTCAGAGTTTCTCCGTTCATTGTTCTGCTTCAACTCCAAATTCTTCCTTCAGATATGCTTTCCAGTCAAAAACCGCCTCTACAGCCCTAATCGCAACCTCTGCCATATCTGCTGTCGGTTCCTTAGTTGTAAGTTTCTGCATTGCCAGACCCGGTTTACTGAAAAAGTCAGCAAGTTTGCTGTCTGATCTTCCAGCCCACTGAATAATCTCAAAAGATATTCCTGCTACAACCGGCACCATAAGAAGTCTTCCAAACAGTCTCACCCAGTAAAATGGAACCAATACAAAAATAAAATGCAGAAAAATGCTGACCAGCATAACCAGAAACAGAAAACTGGTTCCACATCTCTTATGCAGTCTGGAGCTTGCAAGAACATTATCCACCGTAAGCGGCAGTCCATGTTCCACGCAGTTAATGCACTTATGCTCTGCTCCATGATACATAAATGTTCTCTGAATATCCTTCATTCTGGAAATCAGAAGCATATATCCCATAAACAATGCAAGCTTTACAAATGCCTCAACTATTGTAACTGCAAATTCCGAAGCGCCAACCCTTCTGCAAAGACTTGCAAGGGCGTATGGCAGCAACATAAAGGCGGCAACTGATACCACGATCGAGACAGCAACTGTCACATATAACAGCCATTTGAACTGCTTATCTTCTTTTGCCTTTTTTGCAGCAAGCTCCTCTTCTGAAAGAGCAGCATTCTTCTGCTTATCCTCTTCGTCCTCCTCATCCCCTGCGATCTCCGCTGAATACATCAGACATTTTGTGCCGACCACCAGAGAATCCACGAAGCTTACCACACCTCGGATCAGTGGATATTTGAGAAATTTTGCATTTCCGAATACACATTTGTAATCTTCTACTTTTAATTCAATCTCATTGTCCGGTCTGCGGACAGCAATGGAATATTTATCCTTATGGCGCATCATAATGCCTTCCATTACAGCCTGACCGCCGATGTTCGATGATTTCATTATATTTCTCCCAAAGAAACAAGAAAGGCTGAGATTTCCCAACCTCAACCTTCTCAATTCTTACTATATTCTGATTATTTGTTCAGGCCGTATTTCTTATTAAACTTATCGATACGTCCACGAGCCTGAGCTGCTTTCTGCTGACCTGTATAGAATGGATGACATTTAGAGCAGATTTCTACGTGGATGTCCTGTTTTGTAGATCCTGTTACGAATGTGTTACCACAGTTGCAGGTTACAGTTGCCTGATAATAATTAGGATGGATTCCTTCTCTCATGATTTTCACCTCTCTGTAAAGATTCTATTTTCTATTCGTATTCATTTGACGAATTTACTATTAAACAGCTTTATGAGTATAACATATCGTCCCATGGAATGCAAGTTATTTTAAAATTTATTTTAAAATTTATTTAATATTTTTGTTACTGAGAACGGAGCGAACAGTAACTGTTTTTTTACAACGTTTCAGATAAACTTCTGTTTTTTTACAGTCTGCACAAATTCAGCATTATTTTTTGTACGGGTAAACATATTCAGGATCTGTTCTACCGCATCTTCTGACTTCATTCCATTGAGGGCTTTTCGCATAATGTAAACCGCTTCCTGTTCTTCTTTACTCAGCAGCAGATCCTCTCTTCTTGTACCGGATTTCTGGATATCAATTGCAGGGAATACCCGCTTTTCCTGCAGTTTTCGGTCAAGCACCAGTTCCATATTACCGGTTCCCTTAAATTCTTCATAAATTACATCATCCATTTTACTTCCCGTATCCACAAGCGCTGTAGCAAGAATAGTAAGGCTTCCGCCCTCTCTCATATTTCTGGCCGCACCAAAAAAGCGTTTCGGCATATGAAGGGCTGCAGGGTCCAGACCACCGGAAAGAGTTCGTCCGCTCGGCGGTATGATCAGGTTGTATGCCCTTGCCAGTCTTGTAATAGAATCAAGAAGGATCGTAACGTCTTTTTTATGTTCCACCAGACGACGTGCACGTTCTATTACCATTTCAGACACACGTTTATGATGTTCCGGAAGCTCATCAAATGTAGAATAAATGACTTCCACATTATCGCCACAGATGGCCTCCCTGATATCTGTAACCTCCTCAGGACGCTCATCGATCAGAAGAATGATCAGATGCATGTCCGGATTGTTTCTCAAAATAGACTTTGCCACATCTTTCAGCAAAGTTGTCTTACCGGCTTTCGGAGGAGATACGATCATTCCTCTCTGTCCTTTACCGATAGGGCTGATCAGATCTACGATCCTCATGGCAACTGTGCCGCCCGGTCTTTCCATTATCAGTCTCTCATTTGGGAAAATCGGTGTCATATCTTCAAAATTATATCGTCTCTGCCCTTCACTGGGATGGAATCCGTTGATAGAGGTCACATATAGCAGGGCACTGAATTTCTCTCCCTGTGTTTTGATACGGATATTCCCCTTAATAATATCACCTGTTTTCAGGTTAAATCTGCGTATCTGAGAAGGTGATACATAAATATCATTTTCCCCCGGAAGATAATTTTCACATCGGATAAACCCATATCCATCCGGAAGTACCTCAAGGATTCCGTCTGCTCTCTCTCCACTGTCAAGCTGTACTGCCTCTGCCGGGGCATGATACTGTGTACGTTCCGGTGTTTTGTTATACTGGGGGATTCTCTCTCCGTTACCTTCCACTTCACTCTGCTGCGGTTTCTCCCGGACTGCTTCCTGTTTTTTTGTCTCACCTTCCAGTTCATCTTCGTGAAGCATTCTCTCGATCAATTCCGGTTTTCTCAATGCTGAAACCCCTTTTAATCCTCTGGCTTTTGCCAAATCCTTTAAAGTTGCCAGTGATAATGATTCATACTTTTCTCTCATAAAATAATCCTCTGCTTTTTGTTTTGATTGTTAATATTGATAATTATTTTTATTTTTGTTTTTCTGATTTCCTATGTATCTGAGTAATTTATTCTTTATTAACTTTTCCTGTAACAGTTAGTGGGATAATCTGTCTGAAGTGACACGAATATCAGATCTGCAGCAATGCATATCGCAGGAAAATTATACTCCTGCTCCTGTGTCGACAAGTTAATTCCTGTAGTAATCCTGTCTGCACACCGGTATCTTTATATTTATCTTAGCACATCTTCTTCATAATTGACAATACCATATTATTCCAAATCTTTATTATTGGCAAGCTGTTTTATACGTCATAAAACTGATATTATCGACATAAAAGCAGAAATCCGGAGACATAAAATATGTCCCCGGATTTCCGGTAAATCAGATATTAATAACACTTATTTAAGAAGACAATTAATGTACCAGATTTCCCACTAATCCATAAGAAACAATATACATAATGACAGTTGCCATAATAATGCCACAAAAAATTGCCAGAGAGGACTTCTTAATATCAATTTCCAGAAGAGATGCAATCAGAGATCCTGTCCATGCCCCTGTTCCCGGAAGCGGAATTCCCACAAACAGCATCAGTCCCCAAAACTCATATTTCTTTACCTGATCACTTTTTCTCATTGCCCTGTCTTCCAATTTCATAACAAGTCCTCGAAAGAGTTTCGTCTTTTTTAAAACCTTGAAAATCTGTCTGATAAACAACAGAATAAACGGAATAGGAATAATATTTCCAACAATACACAGTGGAATTGCCTTTGCAGCCGATATCTTAAGTAAGGATGCTGCAAGCAATCCTCCCCTGAGTTCCAAAAGCGGAATCATTGAAATAATAAAAACTGCCCCTTCCGGTGAAATATATTGTGATAGATTCTGCGAGAACCAATGTACCAGTGCTTCCATAAAACCTCCTAACTTTTACTTCAGATAATCCTTCAAAAAATTAATAAATTTCTGCATTTCTTCCTTTGTTCCAACTGTGATACGAAGGAAATTGTCAATTCTGTCCTTCTGGAAGTAACGAACATAAATATGCTGCCCTCTCAATGCCTCAAAAAGTTCTTTCGCAGGGCAGATTTTATGCGTAGCAAAAATAAAGTTAGACATAGAATCCTGAAAAGAGAATCCCAGTGCCTTCAATTCTTTCTTTGTCCATTCTCTTGTCTCTATGATTTTATTACATGTCTCATCAAAATATGCTTTATCTTCAACTGCCGCCACACCTGCAGCAATCGCTGTACGGTCCATAGTATAAGAATTAAAAGAATACTTCACATCATTCAGGAATCTGATCAGTTTCTCATTTCCACACGCAAAACCAATTCTCATCCCAGCCATAGAACGCGACTTGGAAAATGTCTGTACGACCAGAAGGTTGTCATATTTTTCAATCAATGGAAGCGCCGACTGACCACCAAAATCCACATAAGCCTCGTCCACGATCACAATCACATCAGGATTATGGCGGATAATATCCTCCACTTCCTCCAGCGGCATCTCCACACCTGTCGGCGCATTCGGATTCGGGAATACAATTCCTCCGTTTTCTCTGAAATAATCTTCCTTCCTTATATGAAAGTTCTCATCCAGTGCCGGTCTCTCATATGGAATGCGAAACAGGTCTGCCCATACATCATAAAAAGAATATGTGATATCCGGAAAAAGAACCGGCTTCTGTGAATTAAAGAATGTAAGGAAACTCATGGCAAGCACATCATCGGAACCTACTCCCACAAAAACCTGTTCATCCTTCAGCCTGTAATTCTTTGCAATGGCATGTACCAGTTCTCCTGCTGTAGGATCCGGATAAAGTCTCATAGTATCTGTATCCATCTCCCTCAACGCCTTCTCCACTCCAGGTGCCGGCGGATACGGATTCTCGTTGGTATTCAGCTTGATCATATCCGGCTGATTGGGCTGCTCGCCTGGTGTATATGGTATTACTTTACGTATATCTTCTTCCCATCTGCTCATTTATCTGATTCCTTTCATGTTTTTTATTGTTTTTCACTTTCGTCAGTATAACATTAATCTCTATTTTCGTAAATCAACTTTTTGCATTTTACTGATTGACAAACCCACTTTGCAAGTTTATAATAGGCGGCAGAAAAGATAAGAAGGATCAAAACGTTGAAGAGAAGAGTACGCTGAGGAACGTTACAGAGAGAAATGTATACCGGTGCAAGCATTTCATCGCGAACCAGCCGAAGACCACCTCTGAGTGACTTTAATACAGTCCGGTGATTCCGTTACCATCGAATGAAGCGGTTCTGATCAGATGATTTATCCATCAGTAATGTATCAGAACAACCGGGGTGGAACCGCGAGTAATGTTATCTCGTCCCCTACAGTATTTAACCGTACTGTAGGGGATTTTTTTATTCTTTCTTTTACCCCTTCGCAGTACAAAAAACTGTTACTGTTCACTCCGTTCTCAGCAACACGCTCCGCAGGATATCAACAGTGAACAGCAACTATAACAAATCCATACTAACGTAAAGGAGATAATCATCATGATCGTAACATTAAAAGACGGCTCAAAAAAAGAATACGCTGAAGCAAAATCCGTAATCGACATTGCTTACGACATCAGCGAGGGACTTGCACGTGCTGCCTGTGCAGGAGAAGTAAACGGAGAAGTTGTAGACCTGAGAACAGTTATTGACAGTGACTGCGAATTAAACATCCTGACAGCAAAAGATGAAAAAGGACTTGCAGTTCTCCGCCATACAGCATCCCACGTACTTGCCCAGGCAGTACAGACCTTATTCCCGGATGCAAAGGTTGCTATCGGACCTTCTATTGATACAGGATTCTACTATGATTTCGACTGCCCTCCATTCTCCCGTGATGACCTGGATGCAATCGAAAAAGAAATGAAAAAGATCATCAAAAAAGGCGCTAAGATTGAACGCTTCACAAAATCAAGAGAAGATGCCATCGCATACTTCCAGGAGAAAAATGAACCATACAAGGTAGAACTTATCGAAGATCTTCCGGAAGGCTCCGAAATCTCTTTCTATTCCCAGGGAGACTGGACAGACCTCTGCGCAGGTCCTCACCTTATGAGTGTAAAGGGTGTAAAAGCATTCAAGCTTCTCTCCTCTTCCAGCGCTTACTGGAGAGGCAGCGAAAAGAACGCAATGCTCACACGTATCTACGGAACAGCTTATGCTTCCAAGGATGAGTTAAAAGAACATCTGGAACAGATGGAAGAAGCAAAAAAACGTGACCACAACAAACTTGGCCGTGAGATGAAGATCTTCACAACTGTAGACGTGATCGGTCAGGGACTTCCACTTATCATGCCAAACGGTGTGATCATGATGCAGGAGCTTCAGCGCTGGATTGAAGACGAAGAAACAAAACGCGGATATATCAGAACAAAAACTCCGTTAATGGCAAAGAGCGACCTCTACAAGATTTCCGGACACTGGGATCATTACAAAGAGGGTATGTTCGTTCTCGGCGACGAAGAAACAGACAAAGAAGTATTTGCGCTTCGTCCTATGACATGCCCATTCCAGTACTATGTATACAAAGCAGAACAGCACAGCTATCGTGATCTGCCTCTTCGTTACGGTGAAACATCCACTCTGTTCCGTAATGAGGATTCCGGAGAAATGCATGGTCTGACACGTGTACGTCAGTTCACGATTTCCGAAGGTCATCTGATCGTAAGACCTGACCAGATGGTAAAAGAATTTAAAGACTGTATCGCACTTGCACAGTACTGCCTGCAGGTTCTTGGTGTAGAAGAGGATGTAACCTATCACCTTTCTAAATGGGATCCGAACAACAGAGAGAAATACATCGGTGATGCAGAAGTGTGGAATCAGACAGAAGCTCATATCCGCCAGATGCTTGAAGAACTGAACATTCCATTTACAGAGGATGTTGGAGAAGCTGCATTCTACGGACCTAAGGTTGATATCAATGCCAAAAATGTATACGGAAAAGAAGATACAATGATCACGATCCAGTGGGATGCTCTTCTTGCTGAACAGTTTGATATGTACTATATCGACGAAAATGGCGAAAAACAGCGTCCATACATCATCCACCGTACATCCATGGGATGCTATGAGAGAACACTGGCATGGCTGATTGAGAAATATGCAGGTATGTTCCCGACCTGGCTCTGCCCGGAACAGGTTCGTGTAATTCCGATCTCTGAGAAATTCCACGACTATGCTGCCAAAGTGGAAGCACAGTTAAAAGAAAACGGAATCCGCTGCTCCGTTGACCAGCGTTCCGAGAAAATGGGCTACAAGATTCGTGAAGCACGTCTTGCAAGAGTTCCATACATGCTCATTGTTGGCGCCAAAGAGGAAGAAGAAGGCAAGGTTTCCGTAAGAAGCCGTTACCTTGGTGATGAAGGAATGAAAGACCTTGGTGATTTCCTTGCAGCGATCAAAGAAGAAATCAAGAATAAAACAATCCGCAAAATCGAAGTACAGGAAGAAAATAAATAAAACAGGTATTTTACTTTAACCTGTTCAAATAAGTCCCCACCCACTGCTTTAATTGCATCAGGCAATAAGCAATGGGTGGGGATTTTTCCTGTATGGAATGGTATGTTCAACAGTATTTTCATTGCTACCTGCTCAGCTGTTTTATGTACCTATTTTTCAATAATTTAAGGAGATTGTAGCAGAATAAAAAATGAAAAAACAGATACGGATGATTACCTACTTACAAAAATCCTGCTGTTATCCAAAAATTTTACAGATAACAGCAGGATTTCTGTCACAATCATTTATTTTATAGCAATTCCAGAGTTGCACTTCATAGGGTCAGACCACGGAATACAAAGGCATTTCGATTATTACTGCTCGAAATGCCTTTGCGTCTCAACAAACCTTCCCTATTGCTGTTTTGTTTGAATAATATTCCTCTTTAGCAGTCTCCACTGCTTTTTTTCTGCTAAAGACAATATTTTTTTTCTCCATAGTATTCTGGTATATTCTTTGCAAATAATCTTTTTTATCAAACTGATAATAGAATACCATCTCTCCTTCTCCTGGAATTACACACTGCATCTCAGCTACTAATCCCTCTTCATTCGTAAAATACTTTACATAACTGTAATTTTCCAGCTTTGCATTTTCCAATAAATTATACGGTGATATGATTGGCGAGTACAGCATATCATATATCTTCTTAATGTAAGCATCCATGTTTCTTCCTCCTATCAATATTCCTCTTCATCTAAACGCAAATACTCAATTAGTATCTTTTCGACAAATTCCTCTGCAACCGCAAGTTTTTCAAATGCTATATCAAAATCTGATACTTTCCATTCTTCCCGTTTTTTTCCTATTTCACTTCGCAAATAAGTATTAAAATACATAGCCAGCATTGCACCATTATTAGTTGCCTTACTTTTTATCCACGCATATTTCCCATTAAACAATCGGCAATCTGCCAAATTTTTTTCTGATTGATTAATATGAAACTTGGTTATTAGCTGCGGAACCAAAATTTCTCTTATCTGATCATCCAGATTTTTCTTCCTATTAGCAAAATACAGATCAGGTCTTTTAAATGCAGCCGTATCTTTTGTTCTTGTTTGATTATAAATAGCTAATGCCTGCTCATAGTCAATATGCAGCAGCTCCTGTAACTTATCAATACTCTCTTTTTGTTTCCGTTCTTCTTCCTTTTGCTTTTTTATCAGTTCAGTATTTAAATATGTATCTGTAGTTAAAGTCCCTGTTCCTTGTTCTTTTGCCAATCCAAGAGGGATAATATCTGCTCCTGCTCCTGAAGATGCTCCATTAGATGATTCCCCACTGTCATCCGGCAAGTTCTCATCCTGAAGATGCTTAATTACTTCACTCTCCTGCAGCTCTATCTTGTATTTTTCCCAAAGTTCTGCTAATTGCAAGTTGTGATGTGAAACTACATCTGCAATGTTATCATCCGTTTTCTCAACTTCATTCTCAGGGATAACCCTTAAAACTCTACCTATAAACTGCTCATATGGAAGCTCATTTCTAAATGGTCTGAATATAGCAGCCACACTAAGATAAGGATGATCATATCCTTCTCCCAACATTGCAACATGAATAATAACATCTAAACGATGATTTTCTATATCTTGTTTTATTTCATTCTGTACTTCTGGTGTTTGCCTGCTGTGGATAACTTCTGCTCTATATCCTTTTTCTACGTACAACTGCTTAATTTGCTCTGCATGGTCAATACTACATGCAACTGCGATAATTTTATGAGGTACTTTTGAGCCATCTCTTCGTTTATTTTCCAACAACTTCAAGCTTTCTGTAACTACACTTTCAGAGCATTCTCTGGAATATGCTACCGAACGTCTTATCCAATCTTCATCACGCAGACCAAGTGCCAATAACTCTTCAACCGTATACTGCTTTGTTTCATCTTTGTCAATCGTCAGCAATAGTTGTTCCGGTACATACTCAATATTTCTAAGTGATTTCACATACCCTTTTGCCATAGCCTGACTCAGTTTATACTTATAAACTAATTCACCAGCCAATTCTACCCCATCTGTACGTATCGGTGTTCCAGTTAACTTAACGACCTTAGCTTTATCAAAATGATTTATGGTTTCAACCCACGTATTAGCTGTCGAATGATGAGCCTCGTCAATAATTATCATATCAAAATAATCTTTTGGTAAATAGTTTAACGGGGAGCTGTTCAATCTTGCCTGCAATTTATGGATATTCAAAACCACTATGTTAGCTACATCTAATATCTCCCTTTTTATACCACGTTCAAATTCCACCAAAGTCGGTGTTTCATGCACTCTGTTGAATATTTTTCTTTTGTACCAAAAACTTTCTGGGTTCTCCGGATCTAAAGAATCCACAACAGCGTCCTTAATAGTTAACTGTGGTGTAATAATCAATGCTCTTCCTTCGCAAATATGAAACGGCAGTAATCCCATCAACCCCGTTTTTCCAACTCCTGTTGGAAGCACTACAATTGCATGTGTACGTTTTTTATTACGCACAATAAAATGTTCATATACTTTGTAATATCCTTGTATTTGCGGCTCCCTTAATTGATTATTGTCATAAATACAAGGATTTGCCATTTCAAAATAGTGTTCATTATAATCTAATTTTCCCATAAAGTACCTCTTAATATTTCCTATTCCATTAATCCTGCAAAACTCAAAACATAAATACTCTGTTCTATACTTCTGTTAATCAAAGTATGCTTTATATAATTTTGCCAAAGATCACGCACAAATACAAGAGACATTTTACACAAATCTTATAAAATATTCTTGTATTTTTGTCCTTAGCAATGCTGCTTACTGCGAACTTCCTATATTCACATTGACATTCACCGGAAAACACGTACAGATCGATTTCTTCCCGGATCACTTCTGTCCTCTCCCTTGCACATATGATCGTTCCATCATCCTCATATATTTCAAGTTTAAAATACTTCTTATATCCATCCCCTACGGTCGCTTTTTCTCCCTTTAAACTGTTAAGATATTTCGTCATCCGGTCTATTTTTGCCTCTATTTGTTCATGTTCCACACACGCTTTCTGGTCTGAATAATAAATATGAAAATATCTTTCTTTTTCATCTGATATATAGAGTTTTTTCTTTATTGTCTTTCTAAATGTCTTGTACTTCCGTATATTGTATTTACGAATGTTCTCAAATTCTCCTTTGTTTTCCAGGATCATCCGCCTGATAGATTCACCCATCCCCTTTACCATGATCACAAAATCATACCCGCATTCATCCATATACTGGATGTTTTCCCTGCCAAAATATCCCCTGTCCAGGATAAATCCGACCTTCTTATATCCGTATCCTTCTGCTTTTTTTAACATATACCGGAGCTGGGAAATATCTACGATACTTCCAGGATACTGCTCATAAAACAACGGTTCTTTATTATATGTATCATACGCAATGGAATAGTTAAAGACCGGCAGTCCACGGTCATCTTTCGGATGTCCAGACTCAACAAATCTCATATCCCCGGCTTGACAGTTCTTATTGGTCGAATCGTAAGATATATATATTTTCTCCCGGTGATCCCTGTTTTCGTTCCACGCCGCAACTGGCTGTTTGCCAAAAGCATACGAGGTGCAGATGCCAGTGCCCTTGTCTATAGTATTACAGAAACGGCACTTCTGAACCATCTGAAACCATACGCATATCTGACTTATATATTGGATGAACTCAGAAAAATGGGAGCTTTTCCTAAAGAGGAAGAATTAAAGAAACTGCTTCCATGGTCAAAGGATCTTCCGGAATACTGCCGTACTAAACTAAAAAAATAATACCAAGCCATCTGATAGAGAATCTGGCAGACAGCCAGGAACAGTATCAGATGGCTTTTATAAAATGTCAATATACAGATGATTATCTACTTACTCTTCAACTATAGCTTCATTCCTCTCTCTTATCTTCGTAATATGCACAGGAGCATATTATTTACATAAATAGTCTGCATATTCCTTAATTTCCAGCCCGAAATAGCCCTAAAAGCATCTCAGGCTGGAAATTTACGTGTTATTGGCACCTTGAATCTGTGCTTCCGTCATACACATATCTTGTTCTTTCGCAAATTTAAGAGCTGCCTTTAACCCTTTGGTTTTTTCTCCTTTCAAACCTTCGAATGCTACTTTTACATCTATCATGTAGCAGTATTCTAAAAATCTTTTCAATGTCTTTTCCTTCTGGCTGTTCTTAAATAATAATTCCCGTACAGACATCATATCTTCATGATAGAGAAGAATAATGATATCTCCATACCTGACTGCAAAATAGTATTCCGTTAACATTTGGTCACACCTCTTCAGATTTACTGTGCAGATTTTCTCTTTTCTCCTCTGCCGTATGTGCCTTTCCGAATGGCTTTAGCGCCACTGCCATTCCATGTTTGTATTGACAATAATCAAGATAATAATGCTTATGATACTGAATTAGCCTTTTCAGATAATCCTGCATGAAAAGGACTGACTTTTTATACCCTTCAAACACATCTTGATGTTCTCCCCACGCTTCTGCATCGTCAAGGTCAAAAAATGGAAGTTTAAACTGCTCCATAAAATATTCTATATCATCATATTTAAAATTCTATATGTAATTTTTAACTTCGGTAGCCCTGTAGTTCACCACATTCTTGGCAAAATACGCAATGTCTGTGGAATTCTTTAGTAACGAAAACAAGTCCTCAATTGCCTGCTCACTCTGTGCCATCGCCTCATACAGCCAACCATTACGAATTTTGTTATTCACAACATCTTCGTCTTGGGTTATTTCTTCCGGTAAAATATCTGTGTAAAACTCATCAGCAGTTAAAATAATCTTCCTGATAGATTTTGCCGACACAATACGCCACATGAGATATTGATTGGACAAGAATGTTCCCATCTGTGATTTTCCAGCTTTATATCTTGCTTCATCTGTTAAAACATTTGACATATCCAAGTCACCTCATTCCACCAGTAAATCATTTATTGTATTTCCGTATGGCATCATTCTATATTTCCACACACTGTCAACCATCGGTCACCTATATAAAGCTGTCTATCATCCGCCACGCAGAGGTTGTTGACTTGGATGACTACCGCACATATCTTTAATCCCAACTACCTATCTAATGAAAAATTATATCCCATTACTTGAATAAGACCTTCTTGAATTTTTCTTTCATCAATACCCAATGCTTTTAATCTCATTGCGTACAAAAGAGTTTCAATTATTGCAAATCCAAAAATATGCCACTTATCAAACTGAATATCTAAATTTCCATGTGCCATGTCATTTCTAAGTGTATTCATCTTTGATGCAACATCTTCCAGCGGAGTAATTTCATCGACTGGAACATTATATCCTTTTCCTAATTCATAAATCAGAAACGGTTTCATTATTGTTTCGCAATCTTTTATCACAGACAATAATCTATCTGAAAGGCTATTTTCATCAGCTGCAACTCTTTTCCGGAAAGTAGACAGATACTTCTTCACCTTGCCTGTTTTTTGTTCAATCAGTCCATCCAATGCTTCCAACGCAGTTTTTTTCGCTTCCAAGTATTTATCAGAACGTACATCCAGTTCCGGATAAAGATTTGCATATTCTCTTTCAAAAGCTACAAAATCAAATAACATCCTATCTGGTCCGAATTTGTTTACTTTTTCAAGATTATCCGGCAAGTGATCAATATATATTATTCCTTCAAGAAAAGACTTCACCAATCCGGCAAATTGTTCTCCTATGCAATCATAAGTCAACACCCTCTGTTTCATTTTCTTATTTGTTTCTTTTTCCTTATGATGTCTCAGATCATAGTATCTTCCAAATTTATTTCGGAGATTTTTTTCATTTATATCAAATATTTCAATACTGTCAAATACAATATTATTTCTTCTAGTAATGTATCTAAATGTCTGAAACACCGAAGTATATATTTCTTTAACAAACTCCAACGATACCTCATTTCCAAATGTTACAACTATTTCACTTGAACTATGAAGTGGTGTCACGGAAAAAGACTGATTGACAGTATATTGAGCACTAAAAACAACTTCTGTTCCTTTCCACTCTATTTTTCCAAGTGGAACTTCAATGATTTTATTTACGCATACTGTCGATAAAATGTTGTCTTTTTTTGTATAATCTATCGAATAGGCTCTTTCGGGTGGATAGAATAAATCAATGTCTACTCCTCTTATTTTTATTCCTCTAATTGTTGTTTCTTTCATATGATACTTTTGTTTACCATCTTCTGTGTAGAACTGGTAATACAGTGAATCATATTCATAGATTGAATATACATTGAACGAAAGAAATCCTTCCTCATCCGAATATTGCTCGGATACTTCAAAAACAACCTTCTTACGATTTGCAGTGATTCCATTCAGTTCGATGTCTTTAATCGTATTTCCACGTTCAAAAGGAGCAAAAAATTCCTGTAAAGACTGTGAACTAAACTCATCTGGATATAACGCTAATCTTTCACCCGAAAAAGAAAAGGGGTATTTCTTGTCCTCAAATGTAACAAATCCCTTCATACTTTCCATAAGTTATCCCCCCATTCCTCTTAAAAAACATTGTACATTTATCGTTCAATTCTGTTTCTATCTTATCACATCCCCCTTAATTTGTACATTAACTTTATTCTAGTAAATCGTTACTATCTATATATCCGATTTCAAATGAAGCACAGGTGCTCCCTGCGCTCCATTTTCTACCTATAAAAAATTACACCCTCAAATAAACCTCGTCTCCCACACATCAACCCCGCTATCCTGGAACACCTCGTGAAGTCTCCTGCTTAACATCTGGCGTGTGACACCCTTTTTCATAATCACCTGAAGGAAAACACCGCCGCCAGCTCCTGAGATGAAACGGCCATCAATCAGATCTTCAATGGAAACAAATATCTGGTCGATACAGGTGTTTGTGGAGCCTTTATCCAGCTGCTTTGACAACTCCCAATGTGTGTTCAGAAGCTCTGCAAACCCGTCAATATTTCCGCACTGCAGCTCAAACTTCATCAGGACTGCTGTCTTTTCCATTTCGGCAAGTGCCTCCAGGGATTCCCTGCGGCTGCCGATATAATTGCCGACCACATCCCGGAGCAGGTTTCGGGCCAGACGTCTCTGTCCTGTATAAATCAACGCAAAACGCTCCTCAAGCTCCTGCAGAGTTTCCGACTCCAGTTCCACATGCTCCACCTGGATTTTCTGATCGATTCCCGGCTTGGTGGTGATGAACTTGATTCCCGGAGTGACACCGCCGACCTGATCCTGCCAGCCGCCTCCGGTACTCATGATCTGCTCCATGCAGAGCACGATATCATACAAGTCATCATCGGACACTTCCTGTCCGAAAAATTCAAAGATCGCTTTTACACAGGCTCCGGACAAAATACTGCTGGTTCCAAGACCTGATCCCTTTGGAACCCCAACAACCTGAAAATTCCCGGTGCCTGACCCCGTCTATTCCTTTAACTCCGGCTGTCTATCATCCGCCACGCAGAGGCTGTTGACTTGGATGACTACCGCACAGGTTGTGCGGCGTTTTTATAAAACTTTTAGGCTTTCTTTATGAAAAATCCCCGGTGCCTGACCCCGTCTATTCCTCTCTCCTGCCCTTACCCATATGACAAAGCAAGAATCATTGTCATGGAGATGGCTGACAGCTTAGTATTACAGTTGACGGACAAAGGTCTGGTTACGGACAGCCTGACACTGGATGTGGGCTATGACCGTGAAAACTGTGACAGCGGCAAGTACAGAGGTCCGGTACACATTGACCACTACGGCCGCACTGTTCCGAAAGGTGCTCATGGCAGCACAAAACTGGATAATCCGACCAACCTCGGAAGCATCCTGATCTCTGCCACAACTGAGCTGTTCGAGAGTATAGCTGATAAAACCCTGACGGTAAGACGGATCACAATAGCTGCCAACCGTGTGGTCAAAGATGAGGGATTCTTCCAAGTTGACCTATTCACGGACACAACCAAATTGGAAAAAGAGAAAAAGCTGCAAAATGCGATGCTGGGTCTCAAGAAGAAGTTCGGCAAGAACGCCGTACTAAAAGGAACCAACTATCTGGATGGTGCAACAATGAGAGAAAGAAATCAGCAAATAGGCGGCCACAAGGCCAAGTAAGGAGGGAGAACATGGACTACAAGAACACACCGGAAGGCAGGGCCGTCCAAAGTAAGTATGGCAAAATCCTCCATGCCTCCCGCCCGGAGCCACCACATAATCATCCCCGTATGCCGATGTCAAATCGAGCTAAAATCTTCTCTCCGTTTGCCGCCTTACGAGGCTATGAGGATGAGATTGCTTCCGAGGGCAGAGACCACCTCAAAGGAAACAGAATCGAGCTGTCTGAAGAAGGCAAGGAAGTTCTAAATCAAAAGATCAGCCAGCTTTGGAAAGGTCAAGAGATCACAATAAAATATTTCACGGACGGCTACTATGAGAATGTAGCCGGAGTATTGGATGCTGTGGATGTGATAAACAAAGAACTACGAATTTACACAGGATTTATAAATGATACCGGCAAAGAGCTGCCGACCATTATTGCATTTGAGGATATATTAGAGATTGGGGTGAATATGACTTGAACTACTACTTTTGCGATTCCTGCCGCTACTGCTTCTCTGCTGAGAAACTGCCGGATCGATGCCCCGACTGCGGAGCGGTAGCACACGATAATAAAAAGGCAGTACGGCCGGCGAGTAAAACGGAAATCGAGGAATTGCTCAAAATACAGAAAGAAGATAAGGAGGAAACACAAAATGAAAGCACATAAATATTGGTCACTCGGCGCACTTGCCTGCATGGCAGGATGCTTCTACACGGGCTGCAAGAAACTGATGCAGGCTCACAAGTATTTTGCTTGTGGCTCTCTGGTCTGCATGGGCATGGCAATCTACTCAGGCCACAAAATTGCACCGAAAAAGAAAAAAGCTGAAAAGCCTGAAAAATAAAAACACACGCCCTCGCCGTAACAAGCGAGGGCTTTTTTGAACTTCGGGAGTTCATTTTATTTCCGTCACAAACTATATACTTCCATCATGAGTCGTATTCCGACTTTCAGACCTTCCTCAAAAGCGGTCTTCTCCCATGTGCAGCACACCGTCCCCTGCCGGTCCATAATCTTTTCCCAGAGTGGGATCTTATCGCCGACATAGTCATCTACAAGCCTATCCATTCCTTCCAAGCCACGCAGCCACTCTTCCAGTTCCTTTTCCTTGGCCTTTGCTGCTTTCCCGGCAACTGTGTTTTTCTCTACTGAGTTATTCTCCGTGTAATGCTCGTAGATCAGATCCAGCAGATTCTCCACTGGCGGGTAATACTCCGGCTCTGTTTTCTTCAAATACTTCTCCAGCATTTCCTTCAATTTTTCTATAATGCTACCATCCTTCCCAACTGAGATTCATATCCTCAGTTACGGCACATATTACCGCACACTTCTGTACATAGCAACCTATTTTTTTTTGCGGTCTTTTGGACGGCCCATCTTCTCCTTTACCTCATCTGGCACATCGATCAGTCCGAACCGATAGAACATCCCGTAGATGTAGGTCACGCCTCGAATATCGCCCAGAGCTTTGGGTCTCTCTACTACTTCACCTTTAATATTCTCCAGCGCCAAAATTATAGAACTCCACGCCAGGCTTTTACTCTTCTCTCGGCGGTCGATCCACAGTTCTTTTGTATACTCGCCATTCCTGCCCTTTTTAATTTCGTAAGAGAATGGCAACCCGGAGTAGGTCTTAAATTTCACTCCAGCATAGGTCAGAACCACACCCCAGAAGTTTTCTTCTGTCGGATCAGCCCTCCACCGCTTCATCGCTCTGTATCTCCGCTGCCGCTCTGCTCCTACACTGATTTTCTCTTTTGATGCAGTACTTGGGAAATACACGCCTTTCTGATATGGTAGGTACGAAGTAACGGAGGCTTTGGAGAGTTGAAGCGCATTTGCGGTTGAGAGTATGGAAGTTTTGTAGTCTTGTATTTCTCTATACTCTTCAAAAGTATCCTGTACCTTCTGCGCCACTTCTGATTCATACACACCGGCCGTGATGAGCAGCTTCCGTACCTTGATGGGATTTACTCCCAACTCATCTCCGATGGCCTGCAAGGACATCTCAGAATCATAAAATGCCACAGCAGCATCCAGCTGCTCTTTCAGATTCTTCCCGGCATCGTACTCTGGCTTCAACTTCTTCCGGCCACCGCCTGGTTTTCTTGTTTTCTTCATTTTACTCATGCAGCTCCAGCGGCAGTCCATCCGGGTCGTGGAAGAAAGTCATCTTCTTGCCGGTGTAATCATCCACGCGGATTGGCTCGCATTCAATCCCGACCTCTGCCAGCTCATTCACCGTCTGTTCTACACTATCAACGCAGAACGCAAGATGACGTAGGCCACAGGCCTCCGGGTGGTTCACACGCTTCGGCGGATTTTCCTCTGCGAAAAGCTCCAGTTCCGTGTGCTCATTGACACGAAGATCCAGCTTCCAGTCCTTACGCTCTGGACGGTAGTTCTCTCTGATAACAGAGAATCCCAGCTTGTTCACATAGAAATCCTTAGCTGCTTCATAGTCAGATACGATGATTGCAATATGATGTATTTTTGATAAATTCATTTTATGTCACACTCCATTTCTTTTATTTCCGTTATAAACTATATAGCGACCTTCAAAAAAACCGTGTGAACTTCTGGAGTTCAGTTTATCCACACGGCCGATCTTATTTCAATTTTTCGAGGATTTCATCCGCACTCATGCCGCTGGCCAGTAGCTTCTTCAGCACTGCTTCGGCTTCTGCCTTCTTAGCTTCTTCAGCGGCCTTAGCATCTGCCTTTGCCTTCTTCGATTTCAGGGATGTCACTTCTTTTTCGGCCTTCTTCAGAGCAGTCTTCTTCTCTTTCAGTGTGTTCTTCTGCTCTTCAATCGCTTTCTGGATGGATGCGATCTCAGTATTCAGAGATGCAACAGCCTCCTGCTTCTCTGCAATCTGGGATGCGTAGTCATTGATTGCCTTCGGTTTGTTCTTGCTGCCTTTCGTTCTGGGCATGGTGATAACCTCCAATATCTATGACAAAGCTAAAAATTACAAAAATAAGTGGACATAGAGGATTCGAACCTCTATCCTCCCCTTCATAAACGTACAACTTGCATTAAGTTATGCGCTTATGAAGGGGGATGCTCTACCATTAAGCCAATGTCCATATAGAATTATACCACAAAATGCGATATGGATTCAATAAGCCTAGAGTCATTTACATTAATCGGATACATCTGGGAAAGAAAATTTAATATTCTTGCCTTCTTTTTTTCCTCTGAATCATTAGAAAGAATAAAGCTATTAATCTTCGTTCTATAATTTTCTAGAACCACATTCCAATCATACTTACTATCCTTGTATATTCTGTCACAAATCGTTCTTGCTGCTCTTGAAAATAACACTTGATCATCAAAATTAAGATTTGTAAAATTGTTGGGTGCATTTAAATGTCCCCTGATATTGGATATTGCTAAATCGTCAGTTAAATTATTCAACTCAGTTTTCGCTTGCCTTAACTCGACTCTGCCTGTACCACAATGTACAATTTCATTCCTTACCAACCTGTAATAGTTACAAATAAAGTAAAGTTGCTTTACATCGTGTGGGATTCGATTACCGTAGCAAATATTTAGAATCCACTTCAACCGGTTATCATCATCTTCTGCGCTGTAATTTTGACCACGAGCCGGACTCCCTGCAAGGAGACGGTATTGTACGAGAAAGTGTTCCACACACGAGTGAACCCCTATGATATATCCATTAGCAATTCGCTTAAGATAATCTTCTGGCAAAGTCGCGATCGATAGCCCCACCATTCCTGCTCGTTCCTGCAAGTTATCATTTCCATGATCCACCTGAAAAGTCCTTGCTGACAGCTCTATATATTGGTTTGTGACATTCGCATATCCAAGTTCATTTTTCAATTCTGTAAGAATGTTCATAATAACAACTCACTAAGTTTTTTCTCACATCTTCGCCGATCATAAGATCGTTGCCTGCTGCTCACCACGGAGAGGTGTGTGATATTATTACGAGCAGCGTAGGGAGCTACCGCTCCCAGTATATCACAATTTCATCCAGTTTTACAGACGTTTTCTTGCCTTCATCACCGCACAATACATCAATCCGCCTAGCACTCCGCCGACTGTGTTATAGAAGATGTCTGATAGCTGGAACGTTCCCAATCGAAGCAATAATTGCAGCATCTCTATGCCTATCGAAAAAATGAATGCTGCCTTTCCGCTTTGCCACAGGATCTTCTTCCAGCCGTTTCCAATCTTCTCTCCGAACGTCCACATCACTACTGCTGAAAACGGCACCATCATGATTACGTTCTCGATGCACTCGGTGGTCAGCTTCTGTTCGCCATTCACAGTCTCCCAGATGCCCCAGCCACCCATGACATCGGATAAAGGATTCATCCACAGCTGACGGTTTAACAGGGTTCGGAACAGAATAAGTGAGGTCACAAAAGCTAAGAAAAACAACCTCCGGAAGAACACGCTCTCTTTGAACTTCTGATACCAGGTCACTATGGCATTCTTCCAGCCTTTGCCTGCATGTATTGGCTCATAAGCATAAAGATAGAAAAACATGGCCAAAAAGGAAAGAAGAAGCGAAAAGCCAAACGGCTCATATAGCGCAGTCAGGATGTTTGTGATGATCTTTCCGAGTAAATCAATCGTTTCTTTCATCGTCGTTTACAGATCACTGAACAAGTCAGCCTTATACACGCCGTTCTCCAGCATCTCCTTGAAACTGCCCTTTACGGCTGCAACATCCTCGTGATAGGTCATGCCATACCAGGTATCATTTGTTTTCAGAACCTTCACAGACATCTTGCCCTGCTCCAGCAGCTCACCGATGAAGATTGGGATCAGATATTCAGCTTTCTGCGGATTGCTCGGTACTTCTTTCTCAAAGAACTCTTTGAAGCCTTCCTCCAGTACATCCAGAAAATCTGGAGTCAGGCCCCACATGTTCATAGAAACCAGAGAATTCACATCAACAGCTACACCGTCTGCCTCTGCTCCATCTGCAGTCTTTACGATGTTCTTGGTCTCCACAACTTCCGTCAGATTGTTCTGCTCATCCATCTTGCATATACCACGAGTCACACCGCCGTTATCAGATAGCGTGTTCTTCAGAACGAAACCAGCCATGCAGGACTTGCCGCCATTCACCAGATACTCATGAACCGCCTTGAAGCCTTCCTTTCCATAGTAATCATCTGCATTGATCACAATGAACGGAGTATCAATCACATTTTTCGCTGCAAGGACGGCCTGACCAGTTCCCCACGGCTTTGTCCGGCCTTCCGGCAGAGTTCCCGGGATATCGTTAATATCCTGGAAAGCATAGTCCACAGTTACATTATGAGAAGAGCAAATGGAGGCAATGCGATCACCGATAACCTCTTTAAACTCCTTCTCGATATCCTTACGGATGATAAATACTACATGGTTGAATCCAGCCTCAATTGCATCATGAATTGAGTAGTCCATGATGATATGGTTAGCATCATCAACCGGCTCCAACTGTTTAATTCCTGTTCCAAATCGGCTTCCGATTCCGGCCGCCATGATAAGTAATGTTGTGTTCATAATTTTTTCCTCTTGCTATCTTTTATTCCACAGTCACACTTTTAGCGAGGTTTCTCGGCTTATCCACATCCAGATCTTTGGCTACAGATACATAATAGCCAAGCAGCTGTAGCGGAATCACTGCTAGGCTGTGCAAAACGACTCTGGGTGATTTCCAGAGTCATCATCGACTTTATGCCTTGTAGCTCTTCTCGCAAATCACGTTAACTACTTCATCCACATGCTTCTGACAGGTATCATGATCAGGTGCTTCCACCATAACACGAACGACCGGCTCGGTGCCGGACTCACGCACCAGAATACGCCCCGTATCGCCCAAAGCCTCAGCTATTCATGCCTAATCAATGAATTTTCAAAACATCGAAAACAGCTCGTCTATTTGATGCAGCATACTTGCATTCATTTGTTGCATAATGTCCGACTTGAATAATAGCAACTATTTGTTCGCTCCATGGTATGTCAACAAATCTTCGAATTTCCTCTGCCTTTTCTCCATCATCATTCCAAATCAAAGGACATGTGCCGATTCCATAATATGTAAGAGCATATAACAAATTCATCAAATATATTCCTGAATCTAAATACGGAGTTTTAAACTCCGAGGTATGCCTATACAGTGATAACTCACTAGTTAAAACAATCACAGAAGATACGGTATGTCCCTTAGCACCCCCCTGTAAATCCAAAACATTTTTACATATATCGCGGTTTTGAATATAATGAACTCTTGTTGACTGTCTGTTACATGCAGAAGGTGCAGTCTGTGCCAGTTCAACAGCTTTTCTTATTATACTTTCATCAACAGTATCCACAGCAAAATCTCGAACACTATGCCGGTTTTTGGCAAACTCCTCAAAATTCATGCTATCAATCTGAGAAAGTAACTTCTGCGAATCAAATATCTCCGTCCCACAAAATTCAATTTGATTTTTCTTGTAGTTATGATACTTATTCAAATCAATAAACGAAATATCGCATTCATTCTCTGTTGCGTTGTCTATATATTTTTCTAAAATTGCATATGCATAATCGAATGCTTCTTGATCATACTCCGAATTCTGAATAGAAATATATTTGTCCATCAGCTCCAGTATTTTTTTGATTTTTTCTTTACCAAAGCCCTTTCTTATCTTTGGTAAAGCCATTCCCTTTTCAATTGTATGGGTAAGAATACGCAATTCGCGGCATACCAATTCGATGTTATCTTCCTTCAAAGACGCCGAGGAATGATAATAAAATCTCATCATTTGATCTATTCCGGTCATTGTGAAATTGCGCGGCATTTCCGATATCTTCTTTAATTTCGTGAAAGCTCTTTTTATTTTCATAATTATTTTCTCCTTTGGCCCAGTATCTTATGGAATGTCTTATCAATATATTTACAAACAAACGCATCTCTCAATACAACAAGAACAATAACATACACGATTGCACCTATTAAAATTTCAACGAATGTATAGAATATTGAAATGCTAAAATTTTTCCCAATTGTAAACACAAATACAAACATGATGCCTGCAGCTATAGCTTTTTTCCATCCCATCTCAATCACTTGCTTAAGTAGAATTTCTTTTCGTACCATATAATAATATACTAAGACTAATACTAATTCCGCCGTAACAGAAGCCACCGCCGCACCTTTGGCAAAGAACCTAGGTATAAGAAGCGAATTGAGGGTAATATTAACTACTGCCGCAATTATCTGTGCATAATTACTTTGTTGTTGTCTTCCACTTGGTGTAAGGATATGTGTTCCTATCATTCTAGAATAACCCATAAATATAAAAATAGGGCAAAAAATATATAATAGACCTATAACAGCGTCATAGCCATCTCCAAAAAACCACGGAACCATACCAGCTGCTATTGCAGCAATTCCAAAAGTCATCGGAAAAACAAGAAACGCTATAACATTATAAGAGACAGCCATTTTTTCCTGTATTTCTTCATTTCTCTTTTGCGCAAACAGTGCAGACATTCTAGAACGCATAACAATTGTATATGAACTAATGACATTTACAACTAAATTAACAATTTTATTTGCCTGCTCATAATATCCATTTTCATAATTAGATCCAACAAGCCAACCAAGCATCGCTTTATCTAACACAGCATAAATCTGGTATGTAATAGACGGAATGAAATAAATCATCACGTTCGAAAGATGCTTCATTACATTTCTAGTTGTTAATTTTACTCTACAAATATTTCCGCGCAAGTAGGGCCACATGGATAGATTACCCAGTAATTGAGACACGCTAATAATCAATAAATATATCCACAGATCGTTTGAGCTTTTTACCAAAGAAAACAGTAGCACAATCCCAGCAATTCTTACAATAGTATTTCTAACTGCAATGTATCGAAATTTTTCTATCCCCTGAAAAAAGAAGCTAATATCAAAAACGCCTGCTACTATATATGGAATTTGCAATGCGTAATATATCCAAGCTGTTGTTTGGTATGCATACGGCACAAAAATCAAAAAGGCGATCACCATCGTAACAGCTTTCAAAACCCATATTTCCAAGAATTTTTCTGATCGCTCTACAATATTTTCTCCCGCTGATGCAATTTCTTTTTGCCCATAGGTTGCTGTTCCCAGTGCTCCAAACATAACTACTGATGAAACAATTGCATAGGTATAACTATAAATACCAATATTCTCTGCGCCTAACACACGAGCTGTATAGGGTGCAGTTACTAGCGGTACTATAATATTCACTATATTGTATATTAAATTATATATAAAATTAGCCTTAACTCCATCTTTTTTCATCACAAATTCTTCCTTCTAAGATACTCTTTTAATAACCTTAAGGATGACGTTCTAAACGAATTTAATCTTTCATTAACCAACGTATAGTCAATAACCGCACTATCCTTTTCATCGCTCCAGTGTTCACGATCTGTTAACTGAAGATACTCAGCGATAGATTTCATACGTTCCTTCCAGCCTCGATTGTAATAATAGAAATTTCTATTAAAATACAAGGAAAACAACATACCGTGATATGATGCAGTAAAAACTGTATGTGCATTGCTTACTAAACTAATAAATTCTTCTACTCCATTTGGACGAATAGCTTTCATCCCTTCTGGAACCCAACCGTAAGAAATTAAGTATACCGGCAAATGATGTTTTTTTCCATATTGAATGGCATCTTTGTACATTTCCAACTTGGGATCTGACATATAGCAAAGGACATAGTCCCCCTCGATACTTCTTGGAGCAGACATTGATTTCCATTGTTCGGCAGTAAGCAGCATCGTTGGGTCACATACAAAATCCACTTTTTTCCCGATAAGAATATCTAATTCTTTCTGAATGGAATGCTCCCTCACACCGATATTCTGAAATCTTTTCAGTAAGTTTTTTACAGTTTCCCGATCCTCTGATTCCCACATAGTTCCAACAGAAGATGCATAGGCAATCTTAACAGCATCTTTATCGGCAAAATCCAGCATATAGGTTAGATCATTTTGATTTATGGAAAAGTCCCATACAAGATCACTTCCAACTAAAAACGTATCAAACTCTTGATTTGCTTTTTGAACATTATCTCGATCATAAACCAGATCGGACATGGCCAAATTTGTCTTCAAAAACTCAGCAAATACTTTTGCCTTTCTTTTCTTGAAACGTGCATATTTTATATGCTCTTTAAGCTCTCGTAAGTCTTTACACTGATATATGTGCTTTATAAATTCACGCTTTTCTACTGCGTCATTTCTATAATCAATAACCTTACAATTATACCCCATCTGGGTAACCGTCTTATATAACGCATATGTCTGTAACAAAGAACCAAAGTTGGTTGTATGATGATAAGTAATTAAACCAATACTACGCACTGCTCTCACCTCCTTATTAATTAATCTAAAGTTTCTATTTCTTCCCCCATAATATCTACGCATCTTCCCAACAAAAGGCATATAAAAAATACCGTATAAAGCTTCAACTGTTCCGTTATCCATAATGTTGAAAAACAAATCATCATTGCACAGAAAACACGTCCAGCCGCTGTTCTTTGATTTGTTTTTCTTAATAACAGAAAACAAATCCCAAGTATATACACTGTTCCGATAATACCACTAGAAAAGACAAAATATAGAATTCCATTATGCGTAGCTTGGTTAATTCCTGCAATTCCTTGTCCAATAGCAAATGAAACATTCCCCATATTTAAGCCATGTCCAATAACTGGACTCTCAGCAATTTTAGCCAACACAATCTGCCATATTGCAGTTCTATAATTCAAATCCGCGCTTTCGTGCAAAACATTAGTAATAAAATTAGCAAACAGCATTTGGGCATTAAAAAATACGATACCGACATTCAATATATTCATGCCTAAAAAGCCCCACTTTAATACGGCTTCTCCAATTTTTCCGCCTAAAGCACCTAGAATTAAAATCACAAAAAATACAGCTAAACACATTTCTGAAGTTGAAATTGGCTCATGTATGTTCCATACAATAACACTATACACAACACACAATCCAAGTATAACTGCTTTCTTTTTCTTGTGTTTAGGCAACAATGTAAAATATGTACCAATAAATCCACAGGCTGCAATTTGATATTCTGTCAAGCTCGTCTTTGTCCCAAGTACAAAACTCATTTGACCACTATTATTAACGTACATACCTCCATCTTTCCAAAGTATAGTATTAAAAAGCAACAGCAACGTAAATACTATAGAGGTATATCCTATAATTCTTTGGGGATTTCGTTCCAAGCAATACACATAAACGACGCAGCACGAAAATACATTTAAGTAGCTACCTATTTCTCCGATCTGCATACCATTCAAATATGTAACAAGTATAAGCCATACAATGTAACTTAATAACGCAACCATATACTTGTTTCTATACATTCGATACTTGAGAGCATATGCTGCACAAACTAAAAACAAACCCTTTTGTAATAAAAACACTATCGACATTACCCCACTGGCATACCACTGCAGGCATGGAGGATAAAAAATCAACAATATGCTTACCGGCATTAATATATCTACCATTAAGCTTGCTCGTCTCAAATTCATTCTCATATTCTTAATCAATCCATTTCCATAAACAATTTTATGTAGTTACCCACTTCCAGATTTTCCTTAACAATTTCTCCTTTTAATGAAGTTTCAAATTTTGTTTGCACATCTGAATTCAATAATTCTAGAATTCCATTCGCAATCTCATTTGGATCAAACTGGACAATCCGTCCATTAACTCCATCTGTTATAGAATCAACTACTGTTGTATAATTTGTTACAACAATCGGCTTACACAAAATCTTAGCTTCATCTAATACTATAGATTTCCCCTCATATCTGGAAGGTTGTACAAATACATCTGCATACCGAATGTACGGATACGGATTTTTTCGAATTCCTACCAGTTTAACACTATCATCAAGTCTTTCTTTTTTTATTTGTTCTCGTAACATCTGTTCATCTTCGCCCTCGCCGATAATGAACCAAGTAAATTCAACGCCTTTTTCTTCTATAATCTTAGCTGCTTGAATGGCAAGATCAAACCCTTTCTGAGTATTTAACCGCCCTATAGACACCAAAATATTCTTTTTTCTGCGATATTCATCAGGGTAATTTTTTTCAGCTAGCTGCCAAATCATTTTTGTAGAAGAAATATTATACAACATACGTATTTTTGAGCTGCACTCTGGAAAAACTTTCTCAAGGCTCTTAACGCACCTTTCAGAAATAGTTACTAATCTATCCGCTTTATTAAAATAAGCTCTATCATATTCTGAATTGTAACTTAACTTTTCGTATTCATTATGAATCCAAAGAATCTTTTTCGTTGCAACTACCTTATCCATTACATAATAGTTTGAAAAACCATCTACGTAAGAAATTGCTAAGTCGTATTTTTTGCTTTGCATTGGAACAAACCGTTTCCAAACATTCCAAAGATTCTGTACCGTATCGTATTGAGGATTCTTGCTAATTTTATACAAGCACTTTGCCAGCAGCATTTTAAGACAAACCGCTTTGGAGCCAATTGTCTTAAAGCCTTCCCCAAAGGAACTGTGCATCGCAGAAATTTCAGCAACCGGACCAAGCTGATTGATCCATGCTGGAATCTGGTCAAAAAAAACATCTTTCTGATTCAAAACTAACAAGTCTATTTCTATTTGCTGCACAGTAAGTTCATTTAATAATGAAATAAGACTTTTTTGTGCTCCTCCGCAACCCAAATTATTAATTACAATTAATGTTTTCATACATTACTCTCCATAAGTTCGGTGAACAGAGCAATATATTTTTCAATTTCTGCGTCGTTGCTGTTCTGCTCGTTCCGCAACTGTTCGACAACTTGCTTTCTCAATTCTTCATTTTCAAAATAGCTAGCGACTCCTCTTGCCAATTCATCGCTTGTCATACCCACAATTAATCCATTTTTTCCAGATTCAATTGAATTCGGAGCTGTCACATAATTAGTAATGACAATAGGTTTGCACAAAATTTTTGCCTCATCCAATACAATTGACTTACCTTCATAAATTGAACTCTGAACAAACACATCACAATTTGCAATATACGGGTACGGATTCGGCTTAATTCCCACTAATTTTACTTGATCTGTCAAATCATACTCTTTGATTTTTTCTGTTAAATTTTGGCGTAATTCTCCTTCACCAAGAATATACCAAATAAAATTCACTCCGTAACTTTTTAATTTTTGTGCTGCTTGAACTGCTAATTGGAAATTTTTCTGTTCACTTAATCTTCCAACCGAAACAATTCTTCTGCCTTCAAAATTAAAAAATGCATCTGTCTCCGGGACTTCCTTTGCTTTTTCAAAAATGTCATTCGCTGATGAAATATTTTCAAGAACTACGACCTTATTGCGAAGTTCCGGATAAACTCTGGCAAAACTATCAACACATGCCTGTGAAATCGTAACTATTTTATCTGCTTTTTTATAATAAGCCGCTTCAAAGTCATAATCATATCCCATCTTTTCAAATTCATTATGAATCCACAGAACCTTTTTATCGGCATTCACCTTATCTATAACATAATAATTTGGAAAGCCATTCATATAAGAAATTGCCAAATCATAATGTTTTCCTAGTGATGGTAAATTCTTTCCCCAAATAGCCCACTTATTTTCTCCATAATTAGGATATTTATGCCCATTTACTCTGGATTGAATTTGCCATTTTATTTGACATCCCAAATCTCTAAAACCGCATACTTTTTTTCTTCGTTGTTTCAACTCGGTAGAATAATTCTCCAAGTCATATAACTCTGTAATTTGGTTTACTCGGTGTGGAATCTTGTCCATATACAAACCATTAGGGCTAGCAACAATTAAATCAATATTCCACTCATCATAGGGCAATCTTTCCATTAGTGAAATTAAACTTTTTTCTGCTCCACCGCACCCTAATGCGTGAATTACAATTAAAATATTCTTCATTGTTTCTCCCATCCAAATATTTTTCATTTAAATTGCAGACATATTATTTCATCTATGATTCGACTGCCAATAATACTTCTTAATCCGCCTCTACAATTTTTAGGACCTGCTTTATTAACATATCTGGTCTCAAATAATTTTCATAATACTGACGGTTATTCACTTTCATTTGAAGTAATAAATCCGGGTCATCGACCAATTTTGAAATTCCAGTCATACATTCTTCATTCGTTATAAATGCTAAATAATTTTTTCCTTCTAAGAAATTGCCAGGAACTTCGTAATGTAGTGTTTCATTCACAATTCCCTTGCTCGCAGCTACATACTCTGCCGTTTTCCAACCGCTGCTCTTATGTAGCCCCATCGTTCCAATACAAATATCACTTTGATGTAAAGTTTTCAAATATCGGCCTCGTTCTGTCATCGTTCGCAGCAACAAAATATCCTTAGCATGTTGCATTGCATATGCTGATTTTTGCACACCACCCACAAAATATTTTCCACACTCTTTTTTAATTAACGAACAAGGTTGATCCTGGTCTGATTGATATATTCTCTTTCCTCATTCAAATATTGAGGCGACTTCTCACTCGGTTCCCACAGTCTGCAAGAAAATAGCACTACCGGGGTATTCTTCCTTTTCGGGTCTTCTTCAAACTTGCTAGGTGTAAAATATCCAGCCGGTTTCTTGCCGGCCAAATTTTTTACCAATTCTTGTACACTCCAGCCGATTGTATTATAAGGATTATTTCTGTAGTATACTGCATAATTAAATCCAAATGGCCGAATCTTATCTTTTAAATGCTGCGTGAACTCATTATTTTTTCTAATGAATAACTTCTTTTAAAGTAATAATCACACCAGTTCAAATAATATTCCATCCCGCTCTTGTCCCAGTAGCCATCTTCCACATCAATAATAATCTTCTCACCAAGATATTCAATTCCAACAAGCGGTGTATGATGGTTCGGGAAGTCTACATTTTCGGTCAAATCAGAGATTTTCACGCAGTACCCTCCGATTCAAGCATTAGGAGTCCTGTCAAAATCTAACTGCAATGTTCTCTCTTAGAGAGCATCAAAACTTTAATTTCCTTCATTTTTTCCTCCGAGTTGAGTGCTGCGATTAATCTCTACGCCTTGTTGCTTACGCAATTTTCTTACCAAACGAATTAGTCCAGCCTTAAACAACAAAGATTTTGCCTGTTCAATCAACCGATCTTTCTTTGTAATCGGCTCAATTTTCTGTATTGCCTTATCGATAGACATTTCTGCCGCCGCTTCATAAAAAGCATTACGTTTTGCATGAGGCTTTGCACTGTTGCAAACCATGATACCGTTTTTGGTGACCAGTTTTTCTACTGCTTGTTCTTGCCAAATAAGCATAGGCTTTATTGACTCAAATACTTTTCTGCCTTTGTCAGTGTGAACAAACACAGAGGTATATCCTTTATCATCATCTTTGTATCCAGTAATCTGTGTATACTCATAGCAGTCAAAAACCGTAATATCACTCAACCGCTCAATCCCTTTAAATGCACACTCTGCACAAGAAGGTCTAGATGACATTTCACGCACAAATGCTTTCATATATGGGTCAACTCGGCCTGAGCCAAAGTAAGATGCTCCATTCTGAAAATCAATCTTCATAGTAGTGGTATGGTAGCCGTAGGTTTTGTGTTTAAACCGTGCCCCAATCATTTTTGAATGGTACTTGCCCTCCATATAATCCACGTAATTCTTCCAGAGTCCAGGAGATGGAACACCTCTGCAAACAAAATCCATACTGATCAAATTCTCAGGATGTTTTCCCAAGTAATGAATCAATCCAGAAACTTGGCACGGTGTACCCGTAAACAGGATCAGCTTTTCTGTCTTTAATTCAGTCTTGATTTCTTGAAACGTTCGATCCAAACTGCTTTGAACAAATTTGGAACCCCTCATTTCCTTTAAATCTTCCATGCAAGCAGCTTTTTTACAGATAACTTTCATATCGGCATCATAGCCGGTGCCATATACAATGCCACCATTTTCAAAAACATAGCTGGAAATTGCCGTAAAAGCGCCACCTGATGTGCTTTCTTCGACAATCTTTTGATTATTGTATCGAATAATGTATGCGTCCGTCTGCTCCTCATGGCTTTTTTTCGATGACACCGGGCAGATCTTTTCGCATAACCCACAATCAACACATTTCTCTTGATCTACTACAGGATATAAAAAACCTTCCTCATCCGGCTGCATAGAAATTGCATTTTTAGGACAAATATTAAAACAAGCCGTGCATCCGCAGCAGGAACTCTTTTTCGTAATATGAATCATACGCCCTCCTATAAAATAGCCATTCAGAGGAGAGAGATGATTCATTTCGCATACACAGTTAACTCATTTTCTTCTTTAAAAATCGGTAAATTCCCACTCGATAAATGATTTTCTTGGACCATTCTATCAGATGGTCTTTTTTCGTTATGGGAATAAACTTCTCAATGTGTTCCGCCACCTCATCACGATCCATGTCCTGATAATATTCCTCTCGCTTCGGGTGCGGGTGTGCAGCATTTCGGACCATGATGCCATCCAGTGCAATTGCTCTTTCTGTGTCAACTGGATAGATATCGAAGTCTTGCTTTATTTTCTCCAGAACCTGCTCGCCTTTCTTGGATTGTACAATCAGATTGGTATAGCCTTTATCATCATCTGCCAACCCAACTACCAGTTGATCTGCGTGCCAGCAATCATAAATTGTAAAATCACTGCATCGTTCTAAATTCTTAAAATAACATTGATAGCAGCTCGGTCTAGAGGAAATCTCTTTAAAGAAGCTTCTTAACATTGGATCTACACGGGCACTTCCATAATACGTTTTTCCATTTTTAAACTGGATTCGCATCGTGCCGCTATGATAGCCATACGTTTTATTTCTGAACGAAATATCTTCTATCTCTGAATGATAGTTATTCTTCTGATATTCCAGATATTTGTCCCAGAGTTTTGGTGACGGTGTTCCATGACATACCAAGTCAACGGTTACAAGTGTTTCGTACTTTTTTCGTAGAAATTTCTTTAATCCGTATACCTGACAGGTTGTTCCAACAAAGCATACCGTAGTACCCTGTTCCAAATATCTCTTTATTGTTGCAAAGCAATCGGTCAAATCACTCTGCACATACTTGGAACCTCTAAGGTCAGACAGGGAATGTGTGCCCCCCCCACGATTTTATGTACTACTTTAAAATCATTGTTGAAAGCTGCTCCACAGATCACTCCATTTTGTTTTATGACCCACTGCCCTAACGGAGTAATAAATCCCCCAGATGTACTATGATCCAACACATGACTGTCCTTCGTTCGGATGACATAGGATTTTCGCTCCAGCTCATCACAGGAAACAGGATTTTGAACTGGACACACCGCATCGCACAGTCCACATTCAACACATCGCTCTGTATTTACAAATGGATACAAAAATCCCTCAAAATCCGGCTTCATTTGAATCGCCTCTTTGGGGCAAATATTATAACAAGCCGTACATCCACAGCACTCTGCTTTATTCTGAATCGTAATCATTTTGCAGCCTCCTTTCTTTTGATTTAAAGTTTTTGACTTACTTCTAAATACAGCTTTGACACTATATCTGCTGTTTGCTGGATATCATATCCCGCCTCCAACAGTTCTTTTTTATTGCTCTTTCGTTCGGATTCCACATAAGCCAGCACCTTGTCTGCCCACACCCCAGGTGCTTCATCTAGAGAAAGAAATTCCGAATGACCCGTAATATCCACTTCCTTGGTAATGGTATCCGCAAACACACAAGGCAAGCCGCTAGCCTGGGCTTCCACACCAGTCACAGGAAGTCCTTCATGAAGCGATGGCATCAGAAAAACATCCATTGCCTGATACATTTTCTCCATTTCGCTGGAAGCACCATAAAAGATTACACGCTCCTGAATCCCCAAACGCTTTGTCTTTTCCTTCATCGGCTCCACCAATTCACCAACGCCAAACAACAACAATACCGCCTTATCATTTTTTCTGGCAATCTCTTTAAAAATGTCCAGCAAAAACGTGTGATTTTTCTGGTCAGAGAATCGTCCTGCGTGTCCTACTACAAAACGATCTTCCAGTCCTAGCTTTGTACGCATTTCTTTACGCACAGCTTCATTATAATCGTATTTCTCCAATTCAATTCCATTGGGCAATACTGCATAATTTCCTGCTTCAATGATTGACTTTGGAAATAAGAATCGTGCTGCCAAATCAGAACAAGCCCAATAATTATTACAAAGAGCTGGAATGAACGGCTGAAGCAGTTTGCTAACCATTCTCACGCCTTTTCCTGCCGTTCCAAAGCCTGCATTGTGACTATGTATCGTCACATACTTTACACCGCCCAGCTTTGCACCTAAAATGTTGGTTACATCTGCTGCACTATCCGCATTATAATGTAAAATTTGAATTTTATTTTCCTTGCACACTTTACGAATTTCATTGATTCGCAAAAGGCGTCTTAATGGACGAACAGAAATATGATCTACCGACGCAATCAATTTTCTGCTTCCCATAGATGCAACCTTGTCCTCCAACGCTTCTTTCCGGTCGTGAAAAACAAGATAATCAAAATTGACTTTACTTCTATCCAAATGAGATTGGATGTTAATCATCATATTGGTTACACCACCAACCCCCAAAGGGGCCGTAACCAAAACTCTTACTGGTTCTTTCTCTTGCATATGCCACTCCTCATCAAACCAATCCATCAAAAGCTTTGTCTAAGTAAGCCTCTGTCTGCTTTTTTAGTTTCATCAGATTCTCGTCAACTGCCTGATAATTGATTTCATTACGAATCGCACAGATATCTCCAGAAAAACGTCTCTCTGACAAATTCAGATTCTGGCAGAGAGAATCAACTCGGGAGTTCTTAGAAGTTTTAGACTGATCGCTGTATCGATTAAAAATCACAAACTTCTTATGGTGAATAACAGAAAAACAGGTTCCATGGAACGAATCGGTGCATACATATTCTGCGCCTCGAATCCAATTCAGGAATTCTTCTGGTCCTACATCGTAAGGAGCAATATCTCCGAATTTTTCGTCCTCTTCTACGTACTGATCCAGATGGCGTAACGCTACAATTTTCAATCCGGTTTTCCGAGAAAGTTCTTCCACAGCCTTCCGGTATGCCGGATTTGCACCTAAAAAGTAAGCAAAAATATACGGCTCACTCATGTTTTTCTTTGCAGGAACAAGTTTCTCCCAACCAGCCATATCAAAAGAAAACACCGGATCTAAAATGGTAGGAACCTCCTTGCCGGTTAATTCCTTTACGATTTGGCTGCCTCGGTTTTCACGCATACTGATAAAATCCAGCCGATTCAAATATTCCGCAGTACGCTTTACCTGATACCATGGGATCTGGCTGACACCAAAGCTGGAAGCGTAAGAAATCTTACGCACGGAATCCGGAACAAACATCAAGTTGTAATAGTTTGTCGGAAGTCCTGCGGGAGACCAAAGTTGATCGCTGCCGGTTACAACAGCATCATAGCGTTTCGCACCTTCGCACAAAGCCGGATACCCAGCAAAAACCGGAGAAAATCTGGTAAATGCTTTTTTCTTAAATCTGCCAAATGCTTCCATTCGGATTGCATCATTTTTTGCAAATTCCGGGTGTTTCTTCATACCCATCTTTTTTTTCAGTGCTTCGTATTTATCGTTAAGCAGCACTCCATTCAAAAGTCTGGGAACAGACATTATTTTTTCTGGAAGTGTTCTCCTTTTTTCGTATTGGATCAACTCATAATCAATTCCACGTGCTTCCAACATTTTTGTTGTTGCATACGCTTGAAGCATTCCGCCATAATTCTCGTGGAAATATTTTATACAAACGCCTATCATAGCTCTCCTTTTTACTTCTCCATCTGCTGTGCGATATCAGCATCCACGATTTCCTCGCCGGTCTTATGCTTCAGCTGTTCCTTGGATGCTTCACTCAGACCGTTGTTGATCACACAGTTCATATCGCAGGTGCTGCACTTGTCCAGTTCTTCCTTAGTGACCTTGCCGTCGCGGTAGTCGCGGCAGATCTTCAACTCGTACATGCTGTACGGATGTTTGGTAAACAGAGCCTTAAACTTGTGCACCAGAACCCAAGTAGCAGGCTTCCAAATGTACTTGTGCATAGCCGGAGAAACACTACCGATCATCCAGCAGTCACGGTCACAGCAGCGCACCTTTGCACGAACCTTTTCGGCCTCCGGGCTGTTCCACAGCTCATCCCAAGTCTGGTTGTTCAGGTTGCCCATAACTTCCTTATCCTTGGTGCCGTTGCAAGGCATAACATCGCCATACGGGTCGATGAAGAAGGTATCGAAGCTCATATCGCAAGGCAGCAGACGCTTCTGGCCGTAGATGTAGTTAATCAGACCGTGGTTAAAGTATGCACGGAACCATTTCTTCGGGCTGTTGCTGCGGAGCAGTTCATTGACCAGATTCTCGAAATTCTTAGCAACCATCGGACGGTCGTGGATGATGTTCTTTGCCTCAACAAAGTAGAAACTGTTGTGCAGAGAAGCGGTAGCGAACTCCATACCCATCTCATCGGAGATCTTGTACAGAGGCACCAGGTCAGGAGCGTTCTTGTCCTGAACAGTCATGCCGAAGCCGACGTCCTTCATACCCATTTCACGCAGCTTCTTCAGTGTGCCGTAACCACGCTGGTAACCATTCTGCAGGCCGCGGATCTCGTTGTTGGTCTGCTCCAGGCCCTCGATAGAAATACGAATACCGATCTGCGGGAACTCTTTGCACAGGTCAACGATACGGTCGGTGAAGAAACCGTTCGTGGAAATAACGATACGGTCAGACTTCTTGTACAGTTCACGCACAATATCCTTCAAATCGGTACGGATAAACGGCTCACCGCCGGTGATATTTGTAAAGTACATCTTCGGCAGCTTCTTGATGGTTTCGATGCTAATTTCCTCTTCCGGCTTGGAAGGTGCTTTATAACGGTTGCACATAGAGCAACGAGCGTTGCAGCGATAAGTGACGATGACAGTACCATTCAGTTTCTTTTCGCTAGTGTTAGACATTTTTAATACCTCTATCTCTCTTTTTATCTATAAACATTCATAATTTTCTCGTAATACTCATCGATGGTATCGAAGCTGATGTCCTTACAGTTCGCACTGTACTCCGCACACCGCTTCTTATCACCCCAGAGCTTCTCGATCTTCTTCTTCAGATCTTCAGCATTACCGCTCTCAAACAGCTCGCCGGTCTTACCAACCTGAATCAGTTCCGGGATGCCACCAATGTCTGCTCCCAGTACCGGTGTACCATACATCTGGGATTCCATTACGGAGAACGGGCAGTTCTCATACCACTCAGACGGGTAAATGGAGAACCGTGCCTCACGGATCAGCTTTTCCAGTGCTTCGCCTTTCTGGAAACCAACGTTCTTGATGTTCTTAATACCATTTACTGTCTCTTCCAGCGGGCCAGTACCGGCGAAAATGAACTGCACATCCGGCAGTTCTTTACAGACCTTGATGAGCGTGCCGATACCCTTCTCCTCCGAGAAGCGGCCGAAGTAAAGGACGTAGTCCTTCTTTTCCGTTTCCTTCCACTCCACCTTATCGATGAAGTTGTGCATTGCCACGGTTTTTGTTGCAAACAGAGGATTGCTGTCCATCTTGCTCTTCATGAACTCAGAGCAGCAGATCATGGTATCAATGTACTTGTAGGTACCCTTCCACTTCCAGAACTCAGCCTCCATCATGCCAATGGCAGATTTCGCCGTGGAACCGTGGATGCACTTTCCCTTCATGCAGTTCACGAAATGGCCGCCGAGACACTTCTCACAGTTCTGATGCGTGTTCGGATTGTTCAGCATGTGGTTCGGGCAGACCAGCTGGTAGTCATGTGCCGTGAAGATGATTTTGCAATCTCTTCCGGTCTCCTTGCGCCACTTCACGATTTCCAGGATGATGGAAGGTGTCAGCTGGTAGTTAAAATTATTCAGGTGACAGACATCCGGCTTGAAGTCATCTAGTACTAGTCTTAATTTTTCTCTTGCTTCCTTGCTGTAAATCGTCTTGATCGGGTAGGTCAGCTTGCTCAGTTTGCTGCCGCCGTGGAAGTCCATATCAGATGTATACGCATTGACCCGGTTACCCACGCAGCGGCCTTCATGCTCCATACCGAAGTACTGAACCTCATGTCCGTGCTGCTCCAGTGCCTCACCCAATTTGAATATATACGTCTCACTTCCGCCGTTTCGGTGCAGAAATTTATTCAAAATCAGCGTCCTCACGTTGTATTTCTCCTTATTTTATGTTCTATTTCACTACCTCTGTTCAGATGAAGCACTTCCAATGTATTATTCATAAACCAGAGTGCTCCATACAATCGCAGGTAGTGATACTGAAAGTTCTTATGATAAAATCATCTGCTGTTACTGAACCTAGGTAGCGAGATAAAAACTGCTCTCGCAGCTCTATCCATCCCTCAAAAAGTGCCGTAAATACGCCATTTTTACGACATTTTCACTATGTACATCTCACTACCTGCGTTCGGTTAGAGGAGATTATTTATTATTTCTCCTGTACAGTTTCATCGTTTCATTTATAACAGCATCCCAGTTGTATTTTTTGCAGATAAAGTCAGCTGCCTGCGCTTTCATCTCCTTAACTTTTTCTGGATAATCACAGGCATCTTGTAATTTTTCTCTAAGTTCATCCACATCCGATTTTTTGAAAATCAATGCCTTATCTTCCACAACCTCAGCGCACTCTGGAATATCAGAAACCAAACAGCAATTGCCATAACTCATAGCTTCTAGCAGGCTCAACGGCATTCCCTCCAGATCAGAAGGTAATGTGTAGATATACGCATTGCTATATAATTCATCAAGCATCTGCCCCTGAACAAATCCGGTAAAAATGATTCTATTATCATCCTTTGCCAGCTCTTTCAGTTCCATCATAAAAGAATCCGTATCGCTAGAGCCACCAGCAATAACCAATTTTTTATCTGTTTTGACATCCTTGAACGCTTCAACCAAATACCGGATACCTTTTTCCGGTACCAGTCGACCAAGAAATAATATGTAGGAATCTTTCGTCAGTCCAAATTTTTCTGTTATTAAACCAGCTTCTCTGGTTTTTGGTCTGTTCACACCATTCGGAATGAAATGTGTCTCCCTGCCATAGGTATCTCTGAAATAATCCTGAACACCTTTACTCAGAACGATGATTTCATCTGCATACTTTACAGCATTCTTTTCACCTTGCCGGATGAATTTAGAGCCAAATCCTGATTTCCATTTTTCCCGTTGCCAGTCTATACCATGAATGGTAACCACAACCCTCTTTCCAAACATCTTAGGTAGCCATGAGAAAAAAGCCGGACCTTCTGCATGGATATGAACCACATCATATTTTCCAAAAGCACTGTACAAAGCCGCAAAGAAAGAGGAACTCACCGCTGCAAGACCTTTTCTTTCAATGGTTGGAACAAATTTCTGTCGGATTCCATCATATTCAATTTTATTGTCATACTCTGCACCACTCACGTGATGACCAGATCTGTTGTAACAGGTAACCTGACATCCATCTCGTGCCATTCTGGTGCACAGTTCTTTTACAACAATCTCTATCCCACCCTCTCGGGACAGTCGTTTTTGTCCGAACATGGACACTGCAAATTTATCTTTCATAATGTTCTCCAACCAATATTGTCCCCTCTGCTCCTTTATATCTATGTACACATCCGCTCATCGCAGATAGTATCTCTTTTTCCTCTTACCGCTCACGCGGCTAAATGTTTTCTTATGCTGTCGTATTCAACTACCCCAGCAATCATGTTTTCTACTCCATAAAACATCCGTTGAGTACACTCGTCTCTATTCCTCTATAGCCGAAGTGTTGATTTATACAGTCGAACCCCGTATACCCTGCAATGACGTTTTTTCTAAGTGTTGGATTGTTGAACATCAATACGGTTTGTTGAGTAGACATTTTTCGGAACGGCATAACCCCATTCTCACATCGCCCCATCACTCTTAAACACACTCCAAACCGTCTTCCACAATATCTTCACATCTAACCTCAGACTCCACTCACTGATATATTGTGTATCCAGCTTCACCACTTCTTCGAAGTCCGTTATATTGCTTCTGCCGCTGACCTGCCACATTCCTGTAAGGCCGGGGCGGAAGGACATTCTTGCTCTGTGGTGCGGTTCGTATAATTCCCACTCATCTACTGTAGGTGGTCTGGTGCCTACCAGACTCATATCCCCCAGCAGGATATTGATAAACTGCGGAAATTCATCCAGGCTTGTCTTCCTGATAAACTGTCCGATCCCTGTCTTTCGGGTTCCGTCAGGCAGGATCTTATTCCCGATGATCCTCGGGTCAAAATCCATCTTGAACATCAGTCCATCGCTGATCTTGTTCTGTGCCATAAGCTCTTTTTTCCGCTCTTCGGCATCCATATACATGCTTCGGAATTTATACATTTTGAATTTTCTTCCGTTTCGTCCGATCCTTTCCTGTGCAAAGAAGATCGGTCCAGGTGAGCTGATATAAATCATCGGTCCCACGATTATGGTGATCAGCAGGGTGATCAGACATCCAACCAGACCGCCTGCAATGTCCATTAGACGTTTCACCAGAAGTTTTGATGACTCTGCATAGTTCATACTTGTGGTAATAACTGTATATACGCCAATTTTCTCTACCTGCTGGCATCCTGCAGGGAAGGATCCGGATTTCGTGATCCCTGTATGTACGGCTATTCCCATCTCCAGGAAAGCCCTCATAAGTTCATTGGGGTATTCGCTTTCTGCGCATGGCGGGATAAACACTTCATCTACCCACTCTCCGCAGGCATATTCGATAATCCCATCCCTGTCTGCAACGATGGGGATCCCGCAGATATTTTTTCCCTTAAGGTCTGTATCCAGAGAGACTGCGGTTACTTTTGCATAACCGCGTCTGTCCGCTGATACGATCTGAAGGGTCTCCCTGAGGTTTTTTTCCGGTGCTATGATCAAAAGTGATTTTTTTGCTGAATTGAATCCGATTTTCTGAAGAATTTTTTTCCATATCACTCTGGCCGCATAGTCTGCGACTATATAAAATGGAACCATAATGTAATAAGAGAACCTTGAATAAAAGCTTCCCGTCTGTGTTGTAAATAAGTAGAAGGTTACGATCAGTTCTACAAGAATCACATGTCTGCACGTTGCAATAAATTCATCGAAATATCCCCTCTTCAGAACATTTTTGAAAGAATCTGATACGATTTCCACAAAGAAATCGATAAAAAGAAATGCAATCGCAAGGGTTCTGTAATCACCATCTGTATAAGGATTATCCGTCCCAAAGCGAATAATATAAGAAATGACAAATGCAAGCTGCATGCATAAAACATCCAACAGCATAAAATCAACATGTTTTGTCCAGCTTCTTCTTTTTTTTCTGTACATACCTGACTCCTGTAAATAATTTTCTTTTTCTCGTGTTCTTTTTCTCTTCCTATTTCCAGTTCATACCTATATTGTCCAGCTGTCTGATCCTGTCCTGGCTTAATGCCATTCCGTTGGATCCCGGATGTTTCCGTTTGGACCTTATATTGGATATCCACCTTCCCAGCTTCACGTCGTTTACGCAGTACGACAGCGGAACATTCAGATCTCCATGTATTTCGTAATAATTCTTTGCCAGCTCATATTTCTCATTCCACTGTCTGGCTGTCTTTTTTTCCTGCTTAAAGCCTATGCTCTTAAGACGCTCCAGCTGTTCATCTGTGAGTGATACACGGCGTAAATTTTCATCTGATACCTTGTTGCTGATATCTGACAGCCATCTGCCAAGAGGGAGACCTTCTTCTGTGACATATTTCGCCATAACATCCAGATTTCCATGCTGTCTGTAATATTCCTGTGCTGCTTCGAAGTATTCTTCCCACTTCTCCGTATTTCTGTCCCAGATCATGCCCAGTGCTGCAAGCTGTTCCTGCTGCTCCTTTGTCAATGCCTGATCCAGCCCTTTTGTTTTTACTTTTGTCCGGAGATTGCAAATCCATCTGCCAAGCTTAAAGCCGTCAGCTGTCTCATATCTTGCTCTGATATCCAGATTTCCATGTTCTTTATAGTATGCCTGCATTTCTGTCAGCGCCTCATTCCAGCCATGGTCTCTGACATCCCAGATCATGCTGATCTCGTTCAGTTTCCTTACTTTTTCTTCTGTCAGATTTCCTATCACCGTGCCTGTATAGACTCTTCGCTGGGTCTGTATCCAACTTCCCAGTGTAAGTCCCGAGGCAGTCACATAGTTCTTTGGGACTCTCAAGTTTCCGTTTTCCTGATACCACTGCTTTGCGGCAATATAGTAGGTTTCCCATGCAGAGCTTAAGTTGGCCTGCAGCTTCTGAAAGAGAACCCGGCAGTCCTTTATCTCATCTGTGATCTGAAAGCGACCGCTGAAATGCGTTCCTTCCCCGTAGGTTGTGGGAAACATTACAAATGCCTCTTCCAGTTCTTTTTTCAAGGAGTCGATGCAGTAGAGGCTGTCAAAATTATTAACCAGGTCAAAAATAACCGGTGTCTTCCTGCTGCCCGCTGACAATGCACGCCCGATCTGCTGAAGGTAAATAATCGGCGACACCGTCGGACGCAGAAGAATCACACCGTCCACATCATCCACATGAACCCCTTCATTGAGCATATCAATGCAGAAAAGGAGCTTCAGATGTGCACTGTTATCCTTCTTAAATTCCCTGAATTCTCTGTCTGTAGCAGTATCGTTATAAAACGCTGTATAGATTCGCGGCTCACGGTCTACCCGGCGAAACCACGTACTGACCTGCTCTTTCATTTCGTCCATATGTTCTTTACCGGAACAAAAGACGATATATTTTCCATTTTTCTTTTCCATGTGCTTCTCAAACACAATGTCCAGCCCTTCTGCCTGTTCCAGTGCACGGCGCAGCTGCTCAAGCAGTTTCTGGTTCTCTGTGATGAGGCCCTGATTCGATAATGCCTGGATTCTTTTCTTTAACTGATCCAGTTCTTTCTTATACGAATACATGGCAATCACATATTTCGGTTCCGGGAGTATTCCCCGGACGATAGCTTCTCCGAGTGTCATCTCGGATGCGATCTTTCCATCAAAAATCTCCTCTGCCATATTTCTCTGGTTGTCCAGATAGCGGATATTGGTCGCGGACAGCCCGAGTCTCTTCGCATTTGGACAGGCGTTCAGAAGTTTCCTGACGCTTTTGCCCCATTCTGCGGCACCACAGCGATGAAATTCATCCAGGATGATGTAATCCGGATGCAGGATTTCGATGCTGTCTTCGTTCTTCATCAGACGGATGTAGGACATGAACCGGATGTTATCGAATTCCATTCCGAGGTTCTCCAGCTGTGTCTGATAGATATATTCACTTGGTGAGAGCCATAGAAATTTCTCTGATGGATGTTCCTCTGCCAGCTTAAATGCGATCAGGGATTTCCCTGTGCCTGTGGGGTGGATGACTGCTGCCATTTTTTCCCGCTCAAGCATGGCGGTAACTGCGTTATATGCTTCTTGATTGTGTTTGAAAAGATGTATGCTCATTTCGGTATTCCTCCAAAGTACACAAAAAGAGGAATTTAGATTTCGCAGATTGTTTTAATCTGCGAAATGGGCACCGGAAACGTGCATGAGATCAAAGATTAAGAAATGATCCGACCACTGATCTGACCATTTATAGATGCGATAGAAGAAAGCGAATCCAAAATGTTCCGCTTGGTATCCATAGATGGATGGACATATTTATTTAAAGTGATATTTACATTAGAATGGCCAAGCATTTCGCTGACACTTTTGACATCAGCCCCGTTACTGATGCAGTTTGTTGCAAATGTATGGCGCAGTGCGTGAAAGTGAGACTTCTTTATATATGCTTTATTCAGATAAGAATAAAACTTGTACTGATAAGTACGGGGTTCCATCGGGGAAAATTTATTCAACACATAAACCCCATCATCCTTATAAGAGAGAAGAAGTGGAAAGAGAAATTCCGGAATCGGGATCTCGCGGACAGAGCAGAGCGTTTTGGGCGGTCCTTCATACAGAATCGTTTTCTTATCCTCCTGCCCGACCTGAATTCTTTGGACAGTCCTGTTAATATGAATTGTTTTTCTCTGGAAATCGATATCTTCCCACTTTAAGGCACAGATTTCCCCGAGTCTCAGTCCCATATACAGGCATATCAGAATGCCAAGCTTGCAGGAATCAAGATCTGAGAGCAGATAGCGGCATAGCTTCTGCTGGTCCGTAGCGTTTATTGTCTGCACGGGTTTGGGAACTGTCCGTAGCTTTTCTGTTTTTAAATGAATTTTCGAAGTGCCGCAGTATCGGTTTCCATAAGATAAAATCTGATTCAGTACACAGTAGATACTTTTATATAGACTGGCGGACATCTCCTTTGGCAGGGCTTTCTCTATGATTTCCAGACTGATCTCGTCTGCTGTCAGACTGCCAAAAATATCCCGGATATGCATATCATAGATGTTGGCATATTTTCTGTAGGTGGAGTACTTGCGATTATCCTTAATATAGATAAGCCACAACTGACCGATTTCATCAAGACTCATATCAGCACTGGCGTTTAGGGGAGCTGTCTGCTCTTTTTGGGAGAGCAGAGTAATCTCAGATTCTTTCTTGCTGTTAAAGAGTTTCTGTTTTACTTCATTATAAGAAGGGGCATATACGGAACGATATTTTTTGCTTCCATTTATATGGATCAGATATCGGCCTTCCCATCTGCCGTCACTTCTTTTTCGTATGTTTTCTCCTCGTCTTGCCAAAATAAAAAACTCCTTTCTAGGGCTCCTGACCACGATTCTGACCCGTAATGGAGGTACTTTCCAGCAGTCAGATTGATTTTCTTACAAAAAGCACTAAATAAATTGGTCAGTTTATGTTATAATGTACTAAATAAATAGCCATTTATTGACAAAATGGCTTAATCAGAATATTATATTAGCAGTGATTTGATAAGAAATTTAATAAAATTGGGGAGGTTGGCGCATATGTGCCCATTTCGCAGATTAAAACAATCTGCGAAATCTCTGTACGTGAATGGTCCATCCGGCGGTTTTTAGATGCGCGGATGGATTTTTTCTCTGTTGTTTTAGAACTATTTGTTCTTTTTTATTATATTATACTCCTATTCATAACGCAAGTGAAATATCCGGCTGCTATCGTTCATGTTATGATTTCTAAAATATCTCTTATATAAATAAAATACCCGTTGCGGAAGATATTATGCATATCTGTCCACAGCGGGTGTTTTTGTATCTATTTCAAAATATATTTCGTTCCATTTCCCTTGCCTTCCACTATTACAACACCTTTTTTCATCATAGATTTAAGTAATTGTGTTGTCTTTGATTTGCCAAATGGTGCATATAGCTTAAAAAGAGCTGTCCGCCCCGAATGCAGATTTCTGCATCCGAAATTCAGACAGCTCTCTGAATTACTCAGATAGAGTAATATTTAATTTCTTAGATCTCAGCCAGTTTCAGCAGATCCGGGATCTTGGATTCCCAGCCAAGTGCCATGATATGTACACCCTGACAGTATGGCTTACACTCTTTGATAATACGTGCAGCGATCTCAACACCTGTGATACCTGCTTTTGTCTTTTCTTTGTCTGCTTTCAGTTCCTCGAGCATTTCGTCCGGAACATGAATACCGGCAACATTATTGTTCATGAATTTAGCCATTCCGGCGGACTTAGGAATAATGATACCAACCTGTACAGGTTTTCCGAACTGTTTTGCCTGTTCCATGAATTTGATGAATTTCTCCGGTTCAAATACTGCCTGTGTCTGGAAGTATTCTGCACCTGCAGCTACTTTTCTTTCCATTTTTGCAAGCTGTGCGTCAACGGAATCGCTGCATGGAGATACAACAGCACCCTTGGAGAATTTCGGAGGCTCGCCAACCAGTTCGTTTCCACCAAGATCCACACCTGATTCCAGAAGCTTCACTGTGTGAAGAAGGGATACGGAGTCAAGGTCGAATACAGGTTTTGCCTGTGGGTGGTCACCCATCTTTGTATGGTCACCTGTGAGGCAGAGGATATTGTCAATGCCCAGCATTGCAGCGCTGAGAAGATCAGACTCCAGAGCGATACGGTTTCTGTCACGGCATGCAAGCTGGAAAATAGGATTCATGCCTGCATCCTTGAGAACCTTACACATTGCAAGAGATCCAAGACGCATAACAGAAGACTGGTTATCAGTTACGTTAACTGCATGAACATCCTTAAGGTATGTTTTTGCTTCTTCTACCAGCTCATCTACGTGGATTCCTTTTGGCGGTCCTACTTCTGCAGAAACTACAAATTCACCACGGTCGAATAATTCTTTCATTTTCATTGTACATTGCTCCAATCATTATAATCTATTTTAACTCATCGTCTGTTGCAAAGTTATGAATCTGTGTGGGACATTTCAGCGCGTCAAGGCGTCCGATCTCTTTCAGACGTCTGTAGATGCGTTCCCATCCACATTCCATCTCGCTGTCCACTTCACATTTACCGTTCTTGGAACCACCGCACTGGCCGTTCACAAGGCTCTTTGAACATGCTGTGATCGGGCAGATCCCGCCTGTCAGGTTCAGGTAGCATTCACCGCACTGGTCACATTTGTACTCTAACGGTGTCACGCCCTGGAAACCAGGTACCGGGTATGTATCGCAGGCTGCACAGACCATCTTGTCTTCCAGATATTCTGAAACGGTCTGTACACCAACACCGCAGGAGAATACCAGAACCAGATCTGCTTCCTGGATCTTGCTCATATGTTTCTTAAGACGTAATTCCATATTTTCCGGATTACAGATGTAATCAGTTGTCATGATTCCTGTCACATTTCCTTCAGCTGCAAGTTCCTTCTGAAGTCGGGCAGCTTCTTTTTCCGGAAAACGAACTTCTTTACATCCATGACAGTTGATAATGAAAACTTTCTTTCCGGCTGTCAGTGATGTAATTGCTTCTTTTGCTTTTAACTGGGTAATCAACATATTATTTCATCCCCCTTACTGCATTTTTTCCGGCTTTGATACTGTTAATGATCGGAATCTTGGAAGAACAGATATACTGACAACATCTGCACTCAACACAATCCATAACGTTCATGTCTTTCATGCCCTGCCAGTTCTCGTCTTTCGCATATTTCACGAAATACAGAGGTGAAAGTTCCATCGGACAGACATCTACACAGCGTCCGCACTTGATACACGGCTGTTCTTTTGTCTCATCCGGTTCAACGGCAATGATACCATTGGAGCCTTTCATCATCGGTACATCCAGTGTGTTCAGAGGGAATCCCATCATTGGTCCGCCCATCTTAACCAGAACATCGTCATCTGTAAATCCGCCGCAGTAATCGATCAGCTCTCTTACGCTTGTACCGATCTTGATAACGAAGTTTCCAGGATTCTTGATCTTCTCGCCTGTTACTGTAGCAACACGCTCAACCAGAGGCATTCCTGTCTGGATCGCATCGGAGATTGCTTTTACTGTACTGATATTATCTACTACAACGCCGACATCTGCCGGAAGACCGCCGCTTGGAACAATTCTTCCCATAACGCGCTTAATGAGAGTTTTCTCAGCGCCCTGCGGGTATTTGGTTCTTGCAACAAATACTTCCATGTTTCCGATGTCAGCAACTTTTTTCTGCATTAATTCAATGGCATCCGGCTTATTGTCCTCGATAACGATGATACCCTTCTCGGCACCTGTTGTCTTAAGGACTGCTTTCAGGCCAAAAATAATGTCATCTGCATACTCAAGGAGTACTCTGTGGTCTGCTGTTAACAGAGGCTCACATTCACATCCGTTGAGAAGGATGGTATCTACCGGTTTTGCAGGTTTAAGTTTGACACAGGTCGGGAAACCTGCACCGCCCATACCAACGATTCCGGCTTCACGGATGATATCAATGATCTCATCCGGAGTAAGATTGTCAAGATCACCATGTGGCTGTACGGATTCGTGCAGAGTATTTTTTCCATCCGATTCAATGACAACAGCCATCACTTCGCTTCCACGTGTGCCATGCATACGCGGTTCAACAGCAACTACGGTTCCGCTTACGCTGGAATGTACCGGAGCACTGATAAATCCGGCAGCTTCACCGATCTTCTGACCAACTTTTACAGTGTCACCAACCTGAACGATCGGATTGGCCGGTGCGCCCAGATGCTGTGACATGGAGATCACAACTGTCTTCGGATCCGGGAATTTCTTCAGAGCGATGTGCTCACTGAATTCCTTACGTTCTGACGGATGAACACCGCCGTAATATCCGTCCAGTCTGTCTTCTCTTATGGACTTCACATAGTCGTTGATCACTTTGAAATTAACTTTGGAGAAATCACGAACCTGTACAGGCTGGTTTAAGAATTCTTCCAGACGTCCCTGTTTTGCAAGTCTCTGGTAAATCTTCTCCCATGCACAGTCTTTGTTCGGATCTACTTCGCATTTTCCATTCTTTGCTCCACCGCACTGTCCATTGACAAGACTCTTTGAACAGTCAACGATTGGACAGACACCTCCGGTAATGTTCAGATAACACTGCGCACATGCGTCACAGCTCTTCTTGGTAAGTGCCATGCCATGATGACCTCTGTAGTTAAGGGTGTTGCTTGCAGCAACTACCGGCTTACCTGCCAGATCCGCAACGGTCTGAATACCAAGGCCACAGGAAATTACTACTACATTCTCTGTACCTTCCGGAATCAGATCCTGTAATTTTCTTTCTGTGTGCATCTTATTGCATAAGAAATCAAATTTTGCACTGCCTGTAACATTCTTTCCCTGATCTGCAGCGAATTTCAGAAATTCGTCACAATCCGGTTCGTCAACAGTTTCAAATTCTTTGAAACATTTGTTGCAGGCAATCACAAACAGGTTGTCCTTACCGTCAAGCACTGATGCAAGTTCATCACTGCTTTTCAGTTTGTACTTAGTATAGTTTTCCAATTGCTCACCTTCCTCACGATAAAATTTTATCCTTATGATATCTGTTCTTATCCGTTCCCTCCATCTCTGCACTCAAAAAAGGGCTAATAAAACCAGATAAATAAGTTCAATACATATACCTTATTAAATGTAACATAAAATGCACATTTTATCCAGTTTTATTAGCAAATTTTATAAATTTCTTCTATGATTTCATCCAAAATTTCTGTGAAGTGCAGATATTTGTACTGTAAAGGATGTGGAATCAGTAAATTGTATACAATATACTTTATTCTATAGCAACTATGACGATTCAGCACCTTCACAGTTACAATCTAAAACTCAAATCTTTATAAATCGCCTTCGGCGATGGAATAGTGTTACTGTTCACTCCATTCACAGTAACTTAGCCAAAATTCATTCTCGTTTTTATGAACACTCCTGATAATCCTCTCTCACAGTACTTGTATCATGAGTTAAGACGCTGTCCGCAATATTCACAATTGCTCAGACGTCCTTTTATTACCTGATTCTTTGCACCGCAGCTGGTACAGGTAACTGTAATATAAATCTTTTCATTTACACGTCTGTTTGGTGCAGTAATCATAATATAATTTCCTTCTCTGTCTATCTGGATATTCCGGATATATCCCCTGGCAATAAATTTTTCCAGTTTTTTTACTGCACCTTTTCCCAGTTCCTGCTCAAGTTTCTCAAATGAGACCGTATTCTGGGCATAAGATTCAAACCAGCAGGCAATTTCCCTGGCTTTTTTCTTCCGTAATGCTTTCTGAACTTCCCTGAAAGTCGGATATAAAAATAACAGACAGAGCAGGATCTCTGTTGCTGCCATTCCCCAGCGTCCTTCACCAATATACTTCTCCGATGCACCAATAGCTCCCAGGGATAAAAGTATGCAGAAGCCACAAAGAACCCACTTCAGTTTTCCCAACACCCCTGCTTTTTTATTTTTTTCTGTCAAAAAATCATTCATGTCTGTTTCCTCTTTCTCTGATTAATCAAAATTCTATAATATATTGGTGAAGCTTCTGTCAGCCTGCCCCCAGCAGAAGCCATGCATCACCTGACGGATCATAATAATAAACCACATTGTCTCCTACTGCATAATAATGTTCTTTTGTAAAATGATCCTCATGATCCGTTCCCAGAATAAATACCGGACAATTTCTTCCTTCAATGTACTCCTCAGTACCTGTATACCACAGAGACATCCCAAGACCAAGGTAATAGCTGACTTCATCTGTCTCAGAAAGCTGTTCTCTGGCAATCTTTATATTCAATGCTGAATCATGCTCCGGATTACACTCTGAATCGTACTCTGATTCATGCTCCGGATTATATTCCGGATCATACTCATCCCAATTATAATATATGGAGAAATCATAGCAGTGAGTTTCTGCTGCAAGATGTCCATCCTTTAACGACACCATTGGATGATATTGCACACTCATATTCTGCTTCTGTACAGAAACCATCACATTGGAATGAATCTCACTCACATTGCAGCGCAGGATAATGATTTCATTCTCCTGCCCCCTATAGTATGGAGAGTTCAGATCATCCAGATATTCCCCTTCTTCCGTAGGCTGAGCCGGATAAACGCTGACCCTGCAATCATCCCCCGGGACAATGGCATAAATTTCATATCCCCCTGCATCAACCACTGTTCCATCCTGTAAAAAAGGATACGCAGCTGCCACTTCTCCCTGTCTGGTATATTCAAGTATCTCTGCTGCCTCTGCACCTTCATAGGTATATCCCAGAAATGCCATTCCGGCCTGACATTCATTTTCCCTGATAATGTCCTGCAGAATTGCCAGATTCTCATCTGCCCCAGGTGCTCTGGCAAATACTTCTCTCATACCTCCGCCATGGATACCAACAGAAAACAGTACCGCACAAACACATACAGCAATCGAATATTTTTTCATACTCTCATCTCCCTTCTTATCAAGCGGATATTTGCACTCCGCTTCGCTTTCTGCTCATAATAGAATAACTTCGTAGTTTATCAGCTTGCTATTTTAACGTAGTTACGATTAGCTTACTTTCCAGTGCAGCCGCTATCAGATCTTCTTTACAGCTGTATCCTGCCTTGGCGATCATTTCCTGAAAATTCCATCTCACCCCGGAGGTAGAGCATTTCATTTCTCTTGCAATCTCTGAATATGACATTCCACGGATATACAGGCGGAGCATCTCAAGCTGCCTGGGACTGATATCGCCGCTTGTGATCCAGTTAAGCTCCACCTTCGGCGTCATATCCGGAAATACATGCTCACCATTTAAGGTTCTGTGGATCACACTCCGTATTTCCTCTTCCCCGTGATCCTTATACCAGAGACTGTCTGCACATCCACTTTTTGCCCTTTCCAGCACCTTGGGATCGATCAGGGAAGTAACGATCAATACCTTTGTATAGGGATACTTCTCCCTGATCACTTTTCCGGCACTGAGTCCATCATGATTATGAAACGTCTGCACATCCATGATCATAAGATCAATTGCCGAATAATCACAGATTTTTACAGCTTCACGTGCATCTGAAACTGTCTGGACATGTCGGAATTCCGGCTCCTGCATAATAATATATTCAAAATACTTCTGCATGATCTTCTGATCTTCTACTATCAGTATCCGTACCATCGAATCCCATCCTTTCTGTCAGTGGCATTTTCAATATCAGACAAAACTCAGGGGAAAAAGAAACCTGCATCCTGCATTTTCCTGATTCAGCTGCCTTTCTCAGTGCAGATAAACCACCGCCTTCTTCCGCATTTTTGTCAGGCACCTCTCCATCATTGGTAATCTGAACAGTATATTCATCTGCATTTTTGTCTATCTTCACCCAAACAGTACTGCCATGGGCATGTCTGGCACAATTTGTCACACATTCGCGGATTGCCCTGTCTGTCAGCAGCCTGTAAGATGGATGCATGGGAAAGTTCCCACTGATCTGAACTGAAATTCCAAGCTCTTCTGCATGTCTGATCGTATCCTTATATACTTCTTCCATACTCTCAACAGCAGAATCGGTAAGAATATAAACCAGATGTTTCAATACAGACAACTGTTTATCCATTTTATCCGGGTCTTCTTTTCTTTCCAGTATTCTTCGTATTGACAGAAGGCTTCGTCCAAAATTGTCATGAACCTGCATTTTCATGACAAGCGTCTCCTGCTCTCTGATTTTATCTCCGATTTTTTCGTACATTTCCTCCAGCTTATGATTCAGGATTTCCAACTTTTCATTGTTTGCCCTGATTTTTTCACCATTGTAATAAATTTCTGATACATTAACTGCCACTGTCTGCAGATATCCTGCACAATCCGGCTCCTGCAGACTATATTCCTGAAACATCCAGACGGAACCATCAGGAAAATAAAACACATTACTGTCTTTGCTCAATCTGCAAAGACCTTCCGATTCAGGTTCCCCACTCATTGCTTTCCTTAATGCGTCATAATCCTGCAGATAAGAACCTGTCATGATTCTGCTCAGCTCCTGCATCTTGGTATTACACAAAACAATCCTTCCAAGAGGATCCGAAAAACAGACTCCACAGGGAACGTCATTCACAGCCTCGTTCACAGACCAGTAAGACAGAGAATGATAATATCTGCGTTTCTCGCTCCGGATTGCCCAGCAAAGATAAAGCAATAATCCTATAACCACCGTCATTAAAACACTGACCGGATAACCCTGAAGCATTGGCTGATAGGAACTTTCTCCCAGGCAATATCTGTGATCATTCATCAGAACGCCCATAAATACAAAAGAAACAGCAAAGACAGCCACTGCCGTTACGATTTTCTTTTTCCCGGAAAAACAGGTGATTCTTACCAGCAGGAGAATTAATTCCAGAATCATACAGATTTCAAGAAGAATCATCAGAAAATCCTGCATTGCCATACTGCATTCCACAAAACTGATCATCTTCCGCCTCTCTTTCTGAAGACGATACATCTGATAAACCATTCGTTTTCATCTTCCTGCTGCACTTTTAATTCCGGCCTTTCCGACATGAATCCACGCAGATCCACCTCTGATACAATATGAACTGAAATCCGCAGAGCATCATCAATCTGCGACACACGGTAAAAAACAGACTGCATGATATCAACCAATCGTTCCACAAGCCATTCAAAGGTGTCATAGCATTTTAGTATATCCTCTGCATTCAGCTGCACATCCGCATTTTCCACGTAGTAAGCTGCCCGGATCCTGCATAATTTTAAACTGTCACAGGATTCCGCCAGGCTTTGTCTGAGATCTTCCATTGTAAGCAGATTTCCATCTGATGCATATTGTGTCAGCACCAGATTCTTTCTCCGCTTCAAATACGTACCAACAACTACAATTTTACCGAGAATCCGATCATATTGTTCCCTTGATTCTGTCCGTTCCAGCTCATCCATAAACTGTGACAGCAATTCCAGCTGACCGGCAGTCTGATTCTGTATCATATTTAACAGACGGTTCTGTTCTTCTGTCTTTCTCCGCTCAGCCTCTTTCTGATAAGCTTTCTGTAACAGACGGTTTCTGGCAGTCAGTTCCTCCTGCTGTTCCCGAATATCCTGATACTGATCCAGCAGTACCGAAATATCCTCTGACCAAAACAAATGTCCTCCCCTTATAGGAATATGGTTGATCCGTATTCCCTGTTCCTGTACTGATGATCTGTCTATTATGATTTTACGCAGTTCAGGCGACAGCTCGGGAAAATCACCGGAATGATAATAGCGCTGAAAAGAATGATCTGTAATCTCTGCATCCAGTCCTCCGAAAGTCTGGAATAATTCAAAATATCGATTATTGGTCTGTATCAATCCACATAATATACAACCCTGAAAAATTGCCGCCATTAAAAGACAGCACACTGCCGTCATATCCCCTGCAATGATTTTGATGAAAGGCAGGCACAGTACATTCCCAGATAAATACAGCTACGACACTGATCTGCCAGATTTCTCATAAAAACATTTTCCGTTCTCACCTGCCTGCAGAAATAAGCCAGCAACACACTTATCAGAATCACTCCATATGACAGAGTCCTCTTTTTACTGTATGTCATGAAAGTTCCTCTCTTACCGGAGCGGGTTTGAAAAATGCTTTACGCAAGATGTGCGTCACAATTTGCAGGAATGATTTTTCAAACACACCCAACCTATTTTTGTAATAATTATACTATAAAGCACCATTTTATCATATAGTTTTCAGAAGAATCATCTATTTTCAGAGTTTTTATCACAAACAGAGTGAACAATCCTGTCCACTCTGTTTCCCATTGCTTAAAACGGTCTTGGCTGACCACAGTATTCACAAAACTTTCCGGTATTCTCTGCACCGCACTGGCATTTCCACGAACTGTTATTCTGTTGCATTCCTCCAATCATGTTCGTTTCTGACATTCCCGTCTGCTGCATTCCTCCGTTCATGTTCATTCCCGGCATCCCAGACTGCATCCCTCCGTTCATATTCATTCCGGGCATCCCGGGCTGCATTCCCACATTCATGTTCATCCCGGGCATCCCAGACTGCATCCCTCCGTTCATGTTCATCCCGGTCATTCCAGGCTGCATTCCCGCATTCATGTTCATTCCTGACATCCCGGGCTGCATTCCCGCATTCATATTCATCCCGGGCATCCCAGACTGCATCCCTCCGTTCATGTTCATTCCGGGCATCCCAGACTGCATTCCTCCATTCATGTTCATTCCTGGCATCCCAGACTGCATTCCTCCATTCATGTTCATTCCTGACATTCCGGACTGCATCCCGGCTGCATTTGGTGTCAGTGCCGCAATAATCTGATAAGCAGTCTGCTCCACTTCCATCAATTCCCTTCTGTTATCACTGCTTATAGAAAAAGTATTCAAGCGAAAATCCATATCATCAAACCACTGGGTTCTCACTTTAATACGCATGGTATAATCAAATTCATATTTATATACCGGTGGCTGATAACTTACAGTTTCTCCATCCTTTGTATATGTTTCCTCATGCTGCTGTTGATCTACATCAACTCTGCACTGTACAATGGCTGATAAAGGAACTATGTCCGGGTTTTCATTGACATCCAGTTTCCGTGCAACAGTAAAATTTCCTTTATTATCATCAATAAAAACATTGTAATTTCTGGTATTGATCTGACGGGTTATACAAAAGTCCATTACCGCTTTTTTGTTTTTTTCACGATATTCCAGTTGGCGTTTGATATCCTCTACCGTACTATGCCGCCGCTCCTCAAACCATGGTGATAATTTTTTCGCACAATCCTTACACAGATTTCCGTCATCCAGTTTTCGATTTCCCAATAACCCAATTTTCTCTCCGCAGATGTCACAGATTTTCTTATCAAATAATCCCATACCCTATCCTCCTTTTTTATCTGAAAACCCATACTGCCTCACCGGAATGGTGCGGCAATATTTTACCTTATTCTGTAACAATTATTTTTTCAAAATATGTCTTTACGGAAAAATCAACTTCATCTGTTTCAGAATCGTCTGCTTCTTCGCCGTCATCAGATTCCTCTGCATCGTCTTCTGCTATCAAACACAGTTTTCCATCATCCAGTAAATTGAACTTCATATTATCAAGACTGAAAAACATAGTTCCTGCCGCATCCTCTGTTACAGCCTTTAATACCAGTGCGTTTCCTTCCACGTCGCCCTGAAGTTCTACTTTTGTCTCTTCTCCGCTCTCTATTAAGATAATTTCAGCCTTTCCGTCTTCCACAGACATACTCATTTCAAATCCTGTAAAGTCATCATTAACCGGCATCTGCATTCCAAATGCTTCCATCAGAGTACAGCTCCATTCTCCTTCAAAATCCTTCATGGTTGGATTTTCTACCGGTTTGCCCGGTACATAAGGCTCATACTCTTCCTTTTCCTGACTCAGGATCATTGTCGTTCCATCTGCTGTTAAGGTTATCTTACCGTCCTTGTACTCACATTCTTCTGTCTGATCATTATGAGTCATCAAAATTTTATCATTTTCTATTTTCCACTCTGATTCATCTACTTCAGGCTCTTCCCCATAAACAGAACTTGTTGTTTCCATTTTACCGTCTTCTTTAATGTCCACGGTCACTTCCATTCCCATTGCCCCCGGATGAAAGGATGCACCTTCGCCCATAGAAAGCTCATTTACATACCAGGTTCCAATAACATCCTTTTCTTCAAGGGCATAAACACTTACGCTCATAAAGCCTGCCATTAAGACTCCTACTGTTCCTGCCATCCACAACCTCATTTTTTTACTCATACAAACATCTCCTTTCTTTTTTAATGTACTCCTCGGACTCTTTTTTACTTAATTTTGTGAGAAGATTTTTTGTTTATCTACATTATACGTGAACGCTCAGATATTTACACTAGCACTTCTGACAGTATGCATGTAATTTTTTGGATAAATTAAAACCTGCTGAAAAGTTTTTAACTTTTCTCAGCAGGTTCATTAAAATACTTTCTGTTTTAGCGCATTCTCTCCAGATTTTCCAGAATTATATCTGCGCTGATTGGTTTGGCAATATGAGCGTTCATACCCGCTTTGATTGCCTTTTTACGGTCTTCTTCAAAAGCATTGGCAGTCATCGCAATTTTTGAATAGGACCTGCTGATTGCGGGAATACTTTTTTATTTCCAGTCAGAAGCAAGGCATACAGGTACCGGATCCTGAATTTCCATTCTGTCAGGTTCTACCAGGCAGTCATAGGCCAGAATATGCACTCCTGCCTTTTTTGCCTCCTGCAGGGTTTCTCCAAATTCCCGATGAGTCTCCCAGTTGGGCTCAAACCTGTCAACTCCCTTCATCTGGATCACCAGAAGCAGATAAGCTTCGTATCCTTCCTGCATACAATGGATCAGCTCTTTCAGATGCTTCACACCTCTTTCTGTAGGTGCATCAGGAAATCGTGCTATATTGTCAGATTCCAGAGTGACACCTTTCACTTCTATAAAAGCCTTACGTTTCTCTGAACAGACGTAAAGATCAAATCTGGAATTTCCATAGGTCTTCTCCGGCGTTACCTGAACCTTCTCCGGAAAAAGATGTCCTGCCTTTATCCATTCCAGCGCTGCTTTATTAGGAATTTGAGAATCCATATTGATCAGACCCCTGCCCTTTTTATTTACGCAGATCAGATCATAGGCTGTCTTTCTCGCCGGATTGCTGCTCTTTTCCAGAAAAACCTGTGTACCCGGGACCAGAAGCTCCCTGCACCTGCCTGTATTCTTTACATGAACCGTTTCCACCTGCCCATTGATCTCCACATGTGCAATAAACCGATTGGGACGATCTATGAAACGGCCCTCTGTGATATGTTCGTACTTCATTTTTTCTGCTCCTCTTTACGCATTGTATACATACCATAGCATGTTTTCCTCATACCTACAACATTTTCATTTTGGAAAACTATTCCCCAAACAAAGTGCCCCCGAGGATGTCAAGTCATTGCTACAAAAAATATGCGGCTTTTTTGCCAAGAGAATGGCTTAAAACCGCATATTTCTGTATAGAGGACGTTATATAATTGTCACAAAGTAGGTGGGGAGGATGTTACGTCATTGCTATAATTTTATCCTTCCATTTTCTTCTTATTATCTTCTGATTTCAACAAATCATATATTGTTTTTTCACTTTTTCGCACTTTAGATAATCTCTTATATTCATGAAGACTTTTTTCCAGCACTGATATATCAGAAAAATACTCCTTGACAAACGAAACACTTTTGACGTTTTTCATTTTTAAAATAGATTTGCAATATTCACTTGGCGACATACCCTTTTTCTTCTCAAAATCCTGATATTTTCCTTCATTACAAATTATCAACATTTCAATTTCTGGTGCTGTAATTACATCCACAACCTCTACTTTGCGCTTATATGCTTTACTTATTTTGAAATTTTCTCTTCTTGAATCAAGTATTCTATATACTGTTATCTTACCTGAAAAATCCTTTTTCAAATATCGCGTTTCAAAATCCTTTCCTTTTCTTGTCTTAAGGATTTCGCCCTCAAGTAAATCATCTCTTGAAAAAATCAGTTTATTTTGATCCAATAATAAATCCAATATTGCAGTTTCAGCTCCTCCTTCACAAATACAGGCAGTATACTTAGTCATTCTCTTCTTCATCCTCCTCTATTTTTACACTAGAAAGGACTTTCTTCAATGCCATATATGCCTCATATACTGGTACAGTACCTTCTAAATATCCGCTTTCATATGCTTCGCTCTTCTTAATATCGTTGCGTTTCAAAATAAGTGAAAGATTTTCAGCATAAATTCCTCTTCGGTTTCTGACAATGTAAATACAATCATTTCTTTCATACTCATCCAATAGCTCTGAATAATGAGTAGAATAAATTAGAGTAGCACCATTTTTATTTACATTTGGATTCATAAAAAATCGAACTAATGTAGTTACAATTTCTTCATTAAAATGATTTTCAAGTTCATCAACAATTAAGTATCCACCTTCCACAAAACAAAGAAGTGCATTCATAAAAACATTTATTCCCTTAATAGTACCTGATGAAAGATATTTTTCTATCTCACTCGGTCTATTGAGTATGATTTCTTCTGACCCATAAAATTTCAAACGAATATCAGCAGATTTTTTTTCTACATTACATTTAAAATACTCAATACTAGGATCTAAAAAAGTTAACAATTCTTTCGGAAATCTTCCAAGAATATTTAACATATTATGATTTGTCCACATTAACATATCTCTTACCGGAAAATTGGATTGTTTTTCTTTATTTATCGCAATCATCACACTTACATCATTTAACAAAAATTGTTCTTTTTCATTTCTTTCAATTCTTATATTCGAGTCATTAAAATCAAATATATTTTTTTTTGTTTTTACTTTATTAGCATCTTTTTCCCAAAGTCTTTCTTCAGTAATAATTAATTTTTCTTCATTGTCAACCTGGTTTATTTTTTTTGCTATAATTGTTTCAAGCTTATAGATACTATTATCATTATAAAAAAAGCTAATGATTTTAACCTTTTCGCCTTCTGATAAATCATTTAAAATCTCTTTAGATTTAATATTATTCAAAGCTTCATTATTAAGCAAATTTATAACAAAGGAAATTGCTTTCAATATCGTTGTTTTTCCAGAAGCATTCAAACCTATAAATGAAATTGCCTGATTTGTATAAATGCTAGTTTTACTGTTAGAAAAGACATGGAACAGTTTTTCTTTATCATCCTCTGCCACTCTCTGTTTAGTAATAAAATCAATATCTATATCTCCTTTAAAACGTGGCATATTCTGTATAAATATTTTTAACAGTCTCATTTTTTCACCCTCTTATTCTCGGTATATTTGTTATTACATTTAATATTATGCCATAACACGCAAAAATATTCAATATTAAAAACGTAATATTCGTTTTTATTTCCATATCATCTCCACTCTCCCATCATCATACACATATATTCCCTGCACATATTCTTCCAACATTTCTCGTGTCAGCTTTTCATAGCCTAAATACTTCAACATCTGCTCCACCGGAACATTCTTTTTCATCAGGATGTCTTTCTCAACGTTTATCAACTCAGCCAACTCCTGCACACGCTTCTGCAATCGTTCTCTTTCTTCTTCCAACTGCTTTTTTGCTTCCACGAACTGTTTCTGATCCATCTGCCCTTCGTGATACTTCTCATAGTTCTGACGGTTCTGAATCTTTATCTGTTCCTGACGCTTTTCACATTCTGCATTTTCCGTCTTATAGGCTTCTATGCTGTCCTCATGCTGTTTTCTCATAGATTGCTGCATTTGTTCCTGACTGATATTCTGACGCAAATATGCCTTTATTTCTGCCAGTACAATATGCTCCAGCATTTTGTTATCAGCTTTTCCGGCAAAGCATCCTGTATCTTTTTTTCCTTTACTGTAAGCACAGCTATAAAGGATATGACCATGAACTGGACTGCTTGAAGTCAGGCTTCTGTGACAATTTCCACACTTCACATAGCCACCTAACAGTGTTGTTTCCCTGTCAAATTTGCTTTTCTTGGTGTATCTGATCTGCAGGGACTGTGCTTTCTCAAAGACTTCTTTTGACACTATTAGCTCGTGGTGATTTTCCATCACTTTCCACTGACTTCTCGGAACGGGTACTTCTTTCCCAGTTCCGGGATCTGGAATCTTTGTCTTTCCATAGACCATACAGCCTATATAGGTCTTATCATCCACAATCTTCCGTATCATGTCACTCGTCCACTGCAATCCTCTTGATGCAGCTTTCTTGCTGTCTGATTTCTGTCGTCTGCTCATAGACTGCAAGGGAGTCAATACACCCTCTTCATTGAATAACTTACAAATCTCCATCTTGGAATATCGCTGATTGGTCAGTTCAAATACTCTGCGAATCACTTCCGCTTCGTCCTCTACAATCACCAGTTCTTTCTTATTTTCTGGATTGATTCGATACCCATAAGGTGCAGAACCACAACAATACTCACCTTTTCCCCGTCTGGTGCTGACTGCTGCCTTTACCTTTACAGACTGATCTTTCACATAGAAGTCTGCGATCAATCCTTTAAACTGTACTTCGATGTCTGAACTCTTTCCTTTATAATCTTTAGAATCATATCGGTCTGAAATAGAAATAAATCGTACTCCCAGGAATGGAAAAATCTGTTCCAGATAAGTTCCCATCTCAATATAGTTTCTGGCAAAACGTGAAAAATCTTTTACTACAATACACTGCACTTTATTCTCCCTGGCAAGTTCCAGAACCTGCTTAATTGCCGGACGTTCCATACTGGAACCAGAATATCCATCGTCGTAGAACTCCTGAAAGGGCATAGCCACCAGTTCAGGAATATTGGAAATATAATCTTTTACCAGTTTTCTCTGATTAATAATGCTGTTACTTTCTCCCTCTGAGTCATCTTCCATGGAAAGGCGGTAATATCCAATAATCAGTTTCTGATCACTCATGTTCTACCGCCCCCTTAAACCCGAAGTTGATTTCCAGTTTGCCATCACCATATAGATACATACTTTCAATCAAGTCTTCTGCAAGTTCCGCATTGATTCTGGTTGTCCCATCCAGCTCCAGCAGGCTTCGCAAAAATCTGGCTTCTTCTTTCTGCTGTTTTTCCAGCTTTCGTATGGTCTGCTCTAAAGACTTCTTTCTCTCTTCGCAGAACTCTTTCCAGCTATTACGGTCATCTTTCATTTCTGTATAGGCTTCTTTGGAAAGTTCCCCCTCTTTATATTGCATAAATGCCTGTGCCAGTTTTTCTGAACGTTTTTCCATAGCTACATCCAATTTTCTGATTTCTGTTTGAACTTCTTTGATTTTGGAAAAAAATACCGCACTGCTTATAGCAGACATATCCTTTTTCCGCAAGCCAGATAACTGAAACTGTCTGGTCAGCTCCGAACGGACAATTTTCTGCAGCTTCTCTTCGGAAATAGATTTGTGACTACATTTTCTTTCATCCCGATACCAGGCAGCATTGCAAAAGTAATACACATTGCCTTTGCATCTACGTGTACACATTTTCCGCTTACAATCACCACAATAGAATACATTGTAAAATGCTCTTTCATCATCTTCCCACCCTGCAGTAGTTTTTGTTGCTTTCTGTTGTGCTGCTTTTAGCCTGACCTGTGCTTTTTCAAACAATTCTCTGCTAATAATTGGCTCATGGGCATTTGGCGTAATAATCCACTGGCTCTCGTCCAATATGTCACACCATTTTTCACCTCTTTGAAATCTGGATTCATATTTTCTCTGAACCAGATCGCCATAATAATTATTCCGGTTCAGCACTGCACGTATCGAAGAATTTCCCCACTGATGAAGGTTCTCTCCGTCCTGACAGTACACATGATGATATTGGTTATAATCTGAAATCCGATGTACCCTATCCTCAAACAGCCTGTCAATAATGCCCTGTATGCCATCTCCCGAAGCATATTCTTCAAAAATCCTGCGGACAATCTTTGCAGCTTCCGGTTCCACCATCAACTTATAAATTCCATTTATCTTTTCCACACAATATCCGTATGGAGCTGTAGATCCCACATACTCACCATTTTTCTGTGCAATACGTTTCGCTGCACGTTCTTTTGCGGAAATGTCTTTCGCATAAGCATCATTCACCAGATTCTTGATATTCATAGATAATTCCTGATTCTTAGCACCAGGTGCAAATGAATCATAATTGTCACATACAGAAATAAACCGTACTTTCATAAAAGGAAGAATCTTTTCCAGATAGTTACCAGTTTCGATGTAATTTCTTCCAAATCGTGAGAAATCCTTTACCAGAATACAGTTTATTTTACCTGCCCTGACATCATTCATCATCCGTTCAAATCCCGGTCTGTCAAAATTTGTTCCGGTTTTTCCCAAATCAGAATAAATATCATATACAGCAATCTCATACTCTCTGTCTGGATTTTCATTGTGCTTCTGAATGAATTCTTTTATCAACGTAACCTGTGTTTCAATAGATTCTGACTTTTTTTCATCACTGTCTACAGATAATCTGGCATAAATTGCAGCCATACATACCGAAATTCCAAGAACTTTCTTCTCTGCCTTCTTCTTATATCTTTTTGCTGTCCTTGCCATTTATCCCACCTCTTTCCTGCACTCTGTCCAGTGTTCCGCATAAAACCGTCTTATGACTTTCATTTTCTCAATCGTATCCTGATAACGGATATGAATTTTGATCTGTTTGTTTTCATAAATATAGATTTTATCTACGGTCAGTGCCAGCAATGTGCGATCCAGTTCTTTGATTTCCAGTGATTTCTTCCAGTCCTCCAACTGAACAGTTGCAGACACTCCACCCTCAAACATTTGCTTCACCAGCTTTTTCTGATTTTCAATCATCTGCTCCAGTTCTTCACATTTTCTTCCGTAACTTTCCCGAAAATCATCGAACTCCTCTTTACTGATCAGTCCCTCTTTCAAGTCATCACCCAAAGATGCTTTCAGACTGTAATAGCGGTTATATTCTTCCTGCAACTTACTAATCTGCGTATCATAACCGATTACCTGATCGTAACTGACTTTCATTTCACAAAGTTCTTCCATAATCATCTGATAGTCTACGAAAAGTGCCGTATATGCCTGAATCTCTTTCAATACAATCCTTTTCAGCACCTCTTCCGGAATGCTGTGTCTGGTGCAATCTCCACCTTTATTTTTTGTCTGGCAGATATAAAAGGCTTTTTTCTTTCCCTTATACTGATTTACCCTGCGTATCATCGGTGTATGGCAATCTCCGCAAAATACAAAACCTGAAAAAAAGTTTGCACTGTCCGATGTTTTCGATGCCCTGCCATCATATTGAAGCAGCTTCTGAACCACATCAAAATCATTCTGCCTGATAATTGCCGGATGCGTATTTTCTACTTTCACCCACTCTGATTCTGGCTTATCCAGGCGTTGCTTTACTTTATAGCTGATTCGTTTCTGCTTGCCCTGTACCATGTTTCCAATATAGACTTCATTGGTCAGAATCCTTTTGATCTGCACTGCCGACCATTTCGGTGTATCTGAACTATGGAATCCGGAATTGTAATTTTCACCATTTGCCTTTTTATATTCTTTTGGCGACTGCACATGACGTACATTCAGTTTTTCTGCGATTGCGCCAAGACTGAACCCATCAATTTTCCATGAAAATATTTTTCTTACAATATCCGCTGCATAAGAATCAATCACCAGACAGTTCTTATTCTCCGGATCTTTGCAGTAACCATACGGTGCAAATGCTCCAATAAATTCACCTTTCTCACGTTTGATTTTCTGATGGCTTCGCACTTTATCGGAAATGTCCCGGCAATAGCTTTCATTTACAAAATTTTTGATTGGAACTACAAATGACTTCTCTGAAAAATCTGCTGTTTTACTGTCAAACTGGTCTGTAACTGAAATAAAACGCACATTTAAAGCCGGGTAGGTCTTTTCGATCCATCGCCCGGCTTCTATATATTCTCTTCCGAATCTGGATAAGTCTTTTACAATCACACAGTTTACTTTTCCAGCTTCTATATCAGTTGTCATTCGTTTAAACTCAGGTCGGTCAAAATTTCCTCCTGAGTATCCGTCATCCACATATATATCAAAGATCTGAATATCCGGCTGGCTTTTTACAAAGCTCCGAAGTAACTCTCTCTGATTTGCAATGCTGTTGCTCTCTGCCTTCGCATCGCCCTCTTCCATATCATCTTTCGATAATCGAAGATACAATGCAGCATCGTATATATCTGGCATATTCATTTGCATCTGTTCCATTTTACATCGCTCCCAACTTACTTATTCACATTGATAATCAACACAATCCAGCACTCCACTATTCCGCGAGGCGTTTTGTCATGTTAATGACAAAATCCCGAGACATACAAGTCAAAATCCCATCGCTGCAAGCGATTTCTAATGAATTTTGACTCATAACTGTGAAGGTACTGAACAGTTATGAATTTGAAGTCAGAAACCATGTATCACGTTCATTTTCCCTGACCTCACATTAACATAACATCTGTAGCTTCGCAAGATATTTTTTCAAGACTTGCATCTAATACATCAACTCCGTTCTTTTTCTAAGATAATCACTAATGGCATCTGTAGCATCCATTTCTCCTGTCATTTCCACGATTACCACATATCCTTCATTCATGTGAGCATACGGCTGATTGCCGGATTTATCCAGAAAAGTTTCCACTTTCTCAGAAATAGCTTTATCCATATCAGGAATTAAATCTTCAATGTCCTTTAACTGCTCCAGATCAACACTGGAATCTATTACTGACTGATTCACCATGATGCTCACCTCTTTTCCAACATATTCTTTGTATAAGTCGTCCTATACCTACAATTTTCTCAATCACATCACCTTACCTTTCGCATTTTGTTCTCAAATTTTATCTATTACTATGGCATTGCATATTCTGTTCGGTGTGTTGGCTTCCATTTGTATAACCTGTTGTCAACGTCACAGTCAACCTCTATCAGAGTATTTCTGAATACTGCCAGCTTCTTCGCAAGCCTACCAGTCGTTTCCGGAGTATCTTCGACGCTCGCCCATAAAATCATTTACAGGGTTATGGCATCTGTG